>Ga0335085_10000271_pt1 | contig 159874 bp, 162 predicted proteins | sample Lox_Sample_45_FD_206712 | JGI IMG/M metagenome (GOLD analysis project Ga0335085, IMG submission 206712) | Soil microbial communities from Loxahatchee National Wildlife Refuge, Florida, United States - Lox_Sample_4.5 | ecosystem: Environmental > Terrestrial > Soil > Wetlands | place: USA... | reverse complement strand
TCGGGTTCTCACCCCTTCCTCAAACCGAAGCGGAGAGCCTTGCTGAACGACGGCCTTTACGGCCTTGAATGACGTCGGTCTTCCGCTTCGTGTCTCTCTTTACCAGAAGCGTCATACAAGGATGACGGAAAGTACGGAGGCGGCTGGCGGTCGCGCGCCCTCGCCCGCTTCGCTACCATCGCCGCATGCAGATCAAGCGTGTGTGCGTCTATTGCGCGTCGAGCAGCAGTTGCGACGCGTCGTATCATCGGGGAGCCAACCAGCTCGGGCGCCTGATCGCCGAGGCGGGTATCACGCTGGTCTACGGCGGTGGCGCGAAGGGATCGATGGGACACCTGGCGGACGGGGCGCTGGCGGGCGGCGGCCGGGTCATCGGAGTCATTCCGCAATTCATGTCGGATTTGGAATGGGCCCATCGGGGGCTCAGCGAGCTGGTGCTCACGCGCGACATGCATGAGCGCAAGCGCTTGATGATCCAGGAAGTCGATGCGGTCATCGCGCTGCCGGGAGGATGCGGAACATTCGAGGAACTGTTCGAAGCGATGGCGTGGAAACGGCTGGGGATCTACGGCGGCCCGATAGTGCTCGTTAACACGTACGATTTCTATCGACCCGCCATCGAATTGCTCGAGAAATCGATCGCGGAACGGTTCATGGACGAACGGCATCGCGAGATGTGGACGGTGGTCGAACGTCCGGACCAGGTGCTTGACGCGATCGCCCGGGCACCATCGTGGCCGGCGCAGAATCGCGACTTCGCAGTGATCTGATCCGGCCCGCCGCTACTGAACGGCGCTGCTTTGTCGCACGGGCTGGACCGCCTGGCCGTCGCGGGCGGCCTGTCCGACGTTGAGCGCGACCTGGTCGGTGTCGGTCACGTCGCCGCTGGTGACCTCGACCGCAACACCGTTGTCGTAGCCGAGTTTGACTTCCTGGAGATGCAGGCGGTTGTCGCGTACGACGGGCACGTAGGTCTTGTTGTTGCGGAAGATCAGTGCATCGTCCGGAACCATCGGCGAGCTCTGCGGCGTGGAGACCGTGAACGTCACGAACCCATACATGCCGGGATAGAGCGCGAGATCTTCGTTGGGCAGATCGACCTCGACGATCATCGTTCGCGAATCGGCGGCCAGGGCCTGGGGATGGCGCGCGACGGTGCCGTCGAAGGTGCGCTTGGGGTACTCGTTGACCTGGAAGGTGGAGTGATCGCCGTTCCTGATGAAGAGCGCACTGCTTTGGGGCATGTAAGCGAACAGGCGCAGCGGCCTCATTCGCGCCACCTGCAGGATCGCGCTGTCGGTGGACGCTCCACTGGTACTTTGCGGCACGAGATGGCCGGGGTCGGCATAGCGCGCCGACACGATTCCATCGAAGGGCGCGGTCACGACTTCATATTTCTGGAGCGCGAGCTCCTGCTGGAGGGTGGCTTTGGCCTGGAGCAGGTTTGCGTGCTGGTTATCGTAGTCCTGCTGCGAGATGACGCCGTTGTCGACCAGGGTCTTGTCGCGGCGATCGGTCACCACCGCGAGGTTGTAGTTCGCGCGCGCATTCGCGACCTGCTGATCGGTTTCGGGTGAATCGATGATCGCGAGAACCTGCCCTTGGCGAATTCGATCGCCCTTGTCGACGTTGATTTTCGTCATGTAACCCGGAATTTTTGCGAAGATGTCGGTTTCGTCGAATCCGCGCAGCGTGCCCGGCAACTTGACTTCGCGCGTGGTGGGCCGATGCATCACCTGCGCGACCAGCACATGCGGACCCATCGCTTCCTGGCGCGCAAGCTCCGAGGTCTGCCTACCGACCCAGTAGTCGCGTGCGAGCACCAGCCCGGCGGTCGCGACGACCACCAACGCGATCGCGCCGATCCATCCCGCGAAGAAAACTCTACCCGGGGCGCGGGTTTGGTACTCTCTCGGATCTTCTTCCATCGGACCTTTTATGCGCCGGGCAAGCTGATCGCCTCGATCTCCGAGTCGCGCTGATGCTTCCCGATGAGCGCGCGGCTGAATATTGAATAGACGGCGGGCACGACAAAAAGAGTCATCGCGGTGGCGGCCAGCAACCCGCCGATAACGGCGCGGCCGAGGGGCGCGTTCTGCTCGGAGCCGGAACCAAGTGCGAGCGCCATCGGCAGCATTCCAAGAATCATAGCAAGCGCAGTCATGATAATGGGACGGAACCTGATGCGACCCGCCTGGATGGCAGCCGCGACAGGCGTGTAGCCGTCCTCGCGAAGTTCGTTGGCGAAGGTGATGAGCAGGTTGCCGTTGGCGACTCCCACGCCGACCGCCATGATCGCGCCCATCAGGGATTCGACGTTGATGGTGGTGCCCGTGATCACCAGCATCCAGAGAACGCCGGCGAGCGCGCCCGGGACCGCCATCATGATGATGAACGGCTCAAGCCAGGACTGAAAGTTGGCGACCATCAGCAGGTAGACCAGGATGATCGCGAGCACGAGGCCCTCGCCCAGGGTCCGGAACGACTGGCTCATCGCCGCGCTCTGCCCGCGGATGACCGCGTGGGTGCCGGGCGGCAGTTGCCCAAGGGTGTCGATTGCGTGCTGCACGTCGGCGGTTACGCTGCCCAGGTCGCGGCCAGAGACGGCGCAATCGACGTCGATGACGCGTTGAACGGTGTAGTGGGCGATGACCGCCGGATCCCATGCGTGGGTAACGGTCGCGAGGTTCGCCAGCAACTGCGGCTGGCTGCCGGAATCGTAGGAATCCTGCGAAGCCAGTTTTTGCGCGACCGCGGTCTGGGGGTTCACGCTGAATGGAGTATTGGCGAGGTCGCTGACGGACGCGATTTCCTGCTGCGGGACTTGCGCGATGACGTTGTAGTTCACACCGCTCACGGGGTCGAGCCAGAAATTCGGCTGGAGAAGTTGCGCGCCGCTCAAGGAAGCCAGCAGGCTCGATGCGACCTGGTTCTGCGTAACGCCGAACTGGAGAGCCTTGGCGCGATCGACGTCGACCTTGAAGGTGGGATAGTCGAGCGGCTCGCCGATTCGGAGATCGACCACACCGGGAATGAGCGCCATCTTCTGCTTGAGGCGCAAGGCGATGTCGTAATCCTTCTGCAAGCTGTTGCCGTTGATCTGCGCATCGATCATCGCGGGCAGACCGAAGTTCAGGACCTGGCCCACGATGTCGGCGGCCTGGAAGTAAGTGGTCACATTGGGGTATTGCGCCTCCAGAGCGTGGCGAATCTCGCGCTGGTATTCAGCCGTCGGGCGATGTTTCGGCTTGAGCTGGATGAGAACATCGGTGTCCTGGGGCCCGATGCTATCGGTCTGGTAGAAGGCGAGATCGTACGAAATCGGCAAGCCGATATTGTCGCTGATGCTCTCGAGTTCGGCGGGCGGCACGATGGTGCGAATGGTGCGTTCGATGTCGTCCACAATCAGCTCGCTGTGCTCGATGCGGGTTCCAGTAGGAGCGCGCACATGCAGGCGCATCATGCCGGCATCGACCGCGGGGAAAAAATCCTGCCCTACCGCGAACATCAGGCCAATCGAGACCAGGATGATGACGGCTACGCAGGACAACGAGAAAGCCCGCCGCGCAACGAACTTGCCGAGGGCATCGCGATAGACGTCGCGGACGTGATCGAAACGCATCTCGAAGGCACGGACCAGCTTGCTCCACAACCCCGAACCGCTTCCGACATTCTCGCCGTGGGTATCGGCGAGCAGGTAACGCGCCATCGTCGGGACGAGGGTTCGCGACAGCAAGTACGAAGTGAGCATCGCGAAGACGACGGCCAGCGCCAGCGGAGTGAACAGGAACCGCGCGACGCCGGTCAGCAGGACGACCGGAAAGAACACGATACAAATCGAGAGCGTGCCGACGAGGGTCGGAGTCGCGATCTGATGGGCGCCGTCGAGAATCGCCATCAGCAGCGGCTTGTCCATCGCGTGGTTGCGGTGGATGTTCTCGATTTCCACGGTCGCGTCATCGACGAGCATACCGACGGCGAGCGCAATTCCGCCCAGGGTCATCGTGTTGATGGTCTGGCCGGTGAGCTTGAGGCCGACGATCGCGGTGAGAATCGAGAGGGGAATCGAGGTGATGACGATGATCATGCTGCGCGGGGAACCGAGGAACAGCAACACCATCAACGCGACCAGCGCGGCGGCGGTCACGGCTTCCTGCACGACGTCCCACAGGGCAGCGCGCACGAACTTCGATTGATCGAAAGCCAGCGCCGCCTTGAGCCCCTGCGGCGCGGTCGCGAGAATTTCCGGGATCTTCGCGCGCACGGCATCAACCACGGTAAGCGTCGATGCATCCGCGTGCTTGATGACCATCAGGTACGTGGCCTGCCGACCATCGACCCGCACGACGTTGGTGGGTGGCTGATGCGAGTCGGTCACGGGTGCGACGTCGCCCAAAAAGACCGGCGAGTTGCCGACATATTTGACCGGCATGTTGTTGAACTCGCTGACCCTGGGGAAGCTCATGTTGATATCGACGTTGTACTGGTAGTTCCCCATCTTCGCGGCGCCGGAAGGTATCACGACGTTGCTGGCGGCGAGCGAGTTGCCGATATCGTAGGCGGACAGTCCGTTGGCGTAGAGGATGTTCGGATCGATGTTGACCATCACGCTGCGGCTGACGCCGCCCAACGGTGCGGGAGAAGAGAAGCCGGGAATGGTAAAGAGCTGGATGCGGATGAAGTTGAGGCCGTAGTCGAACAGGCGCTCGGTGGACAAGGTGTCGCTCGAGATGTTGAGCTGGGCGACAGGAACGTTGGATGCGTTGTAGGAGATGATCTGGGGCGGCTGAATTCCGCGCGGCAGGTTGCTCAGAATCGTTTCGGAAACCGCGTTGATCTGGGCGATGGCGCCGCCGACATCGGTGTCCGGCTGGAAATAGACCTTGAGGATGCCAAGGCCGTTGATGGATTGCGATTCGATGTGCTCGATGCCGTTGACGGTGGTGGAGTAGGCGCGCTCGCTGATGAACACCATCCGGCGCTCGACGTCGAACGCGGACAACCCCGGATAGTTCCACACCACCATCACGACCGGCAGGTTGATGGCGGGGAAGATATCGACGTTCATCAACGAGAACGAAAGGATTCCGAGCACCAGCATGAGCAGCGCCATAACCGCGACAGACAGCGGACGGCGCAATGCTAGGCGGACGATCCACATAAGCTCGAAAGGCTTCCTGAGGCGGCGCTCGTTGGAACTTTACGCCGGGAAAAGCGGTTCGCTATTCAAAATAAGGCAGGGCCGCCAGCGTGGCAAGTTTGCTCCTGGAAAGACTCGACGCGCACGGAGATGCAGGCGACGGGCGGGCGCAAACGCCTTACTCGTGGCTCTGCGGCGGATTACCCTTGAGGTGGTAAACGATTCCGGTTTTGGTGGTGCCCAGCGAGATCCAATCGCTCGCGAGGTCCTGCAGCGCAACGAAGAAGCGCTTGCATCGCTCCAGCGCCTTTTCATGCATATCGCTCCGGCGCTTGAACTTGCACTCGAACGAGAACTCGCCGATCAGGAGCTTGTGATCGCCGCGCTCGCGCCACAGCGCGGCGTTTGACTTCGCCACCACGCCCTTTCCGAAGTCGAGCATCCCGAGGTCCTGGAGAACCTCTTCCACGATCGTGTGATTCACCAGGGTTACTTTCTTGGCGGACTTGCCCAGCTTCCCGAGCGCGGGGAAGAAGCTGGCCAGGTCCGACATCGAGACCGATTGCATGTCGCGCAGCAGGGAGAACTCGACATTATGAGAATAGAGCAGGCGGATTCCGCCGAGTTTCTCCTTGAGGGGGAGAGCTTCGGCCTTGAACTTGATGCGATAGTCGCCGGTGATTTTCGGCCGCACGTCCATCTCGGCCGCAGTCTGCAAATCCGGATGGCGGAATTTGAAGACCACCTCGGGGTCGCCAACCGGAAACCCGTCCTGATAAGCGACCCGGCGGCGCAGGATGAAAGCGTTGTTGTAGAGCGTGAAGTCCTTGGTGTCGAGAAACACCACCTCGCGGATGCGGGGCCTGGCACCCTTGAAGTCGCCGGTCGAGAATCCGATATCGAGAGCATCGGCAGCGCGGCGAACCAGCTTGCCGAATTCCTGGAAAGTGGGCGGCGCGGTGAAACGATCCGGCTTCAGGATCAGCTTGCACTCGACATAGTGGACGGTATCGAGCGGGTGCCCATCGCTGTAGGCACCCTGCTTGATCATGGGAAGGTTCCTGACCTGTTCCGAAACTTTCATCCGCTACATCCTCTCTGCCGTGAATCTCGCGGCTTGGCTACGGAAGCCCCCGCCTCAAGCGAAAAGATTGACATACCGGGGCGGTTGGGGAGAAGTCACCGCTTTCACTATCGCGCAACGATTCCGCTGCCGCCCCCCGCTTCGCCAAGTGGTCCGCGGAATGGTGTTGGTTGCCCCGCGCTTGCGAAAATGTAACAAAGGATGGTTCAGGCGGGGTCGTAGTTCAGCCCGGTTAGAACGCCGGCCTGTCACGTCGGAAGTCGTGGGTTCAAATCCCATCGGCCCCGCCAAATCATACCGCAGGTTCCGGTCGACAGGACCGCAACCGATGCGGCAGGTGATCAAAGGTGAAGCTGACCGAACAAACTGTAAGCGTGTCGCACGAGGATGCGCTGCGCAACCGACGCTGGGTGCTGATTGACGCGGACGATCGTCCGCTGGGACGGGTCGCCACGCGGGCCGCGAGCCTGCTGCGCGGAAAGCATCGTCCGGAATTCACCCCCAACCAGGATACGGGAGACTTCGTGGTGGTGATCAACGCGGCGAAGGTCAAACTGACCGGCGCAAAGGCCACCGACAAGGTCTACCATCGGCATACCGAGTACCCCGGCGGCATTCGCAAGACTACCGCGGGCAAGTTGCGCGAAACACGGCCGGAGAGATTGGTTGAGACGGCGATTCGGGGGATGCTGCCGAAGAACCGGCTCGGGCGCCGGCTGATCACCAAGCTCAAGGTCTATGGCGGCGCGGAGCATCCGCACACCGCGCAACGGCCGGAGCCGGTCAAAGTCTAAATCGGGGGCACGCTTCATCTATATGGCTGAGAAGAAGAACACCATCTGGGCAACCGGGCGCCGCAAAACCGCGGTGGCGCGGGTACGTCTGTTTCCCGGGGGCGGAAACATCTCGATCAACGAGCGTTCGCTCGAAGATTACTTTCCGCGCGACACCTCGCGCATGCTCATCCTCGAACCTTTTGAGATCACGGAAACGAAGGGACAGTTCGACATCGTGGTCAGTGTCGAAGGGGGCGGCACGGCTGCGCAGGCGGATGCCGTCCGGCACGGAATCTCGCGCGCGCTGGTGGCATCATCGGAAACCCTGCGCCCGGCACTGCGCAAGGCCGGGATGCTGACTCGCGATCCGCGCGAAGTAGAACGCAAGAAGTACGGCAGGCACAAAGCCCGCAAGCGTCCGCAGTACTCCAAGCGTTAGTCGCTTAGCTCAACATCCAAGTCGTGAATATTCAGGCCGGGAGCCGATGGCTTCCGGCCTGAAACTGTTCCTGGGCATGCCCCGGCGGGGAGCGGGAGCTTTTGTTGGTCTGCAATTTGGCGGCTTGGATTGACAGCAGGCACCGGGCCGAATAGAAGGGTGCGTTGAACGCCCAAGGGATAGCACAATGCCCTTCTTTAATAGTCCGAGGCTGGCACGCCAAGCGTTTTCGCTTCTGATGGTTTTCCTGGCGCTGATTGCGCTTCGGCCCGCGGAGTCATTCGCGCAAGCCGGCGGCAATGCCGGAACCGTCTCGGAAGTTTCGGGTACAGTCCAGATTCAGCGCGGCGCCGCCACGATTCCCGTCACCCAGGGTATGCCGGTGCAGGTCGGCGATCGGATCGTCACCGGCGACGACGGACACGTGGTGGTGCTGCTGACCGACCAGAGCACGCTGGAACTCAATGACTCCAGCAACATAGTGGTTACCGCGCATGCCGGTTCGGCGACGCGGGTGGATCTCGCTACCGGCGTCGTGAGGTCCTTCGTCAATCGAACCGTGGGTGCGGCCGCACCGAACTTCGAAGTGCACACTCCCAACGCCGTCGCCGCAGCTCGCGGCACCCTGTTCGACGTCTCTTACATGACGAATGTCACACGTCCTACATACGGCGACGTACACAACTTTACCGACGTCTCGGTCTATGACGGCTTGGTCGATTTTTGGGACATCGCGAACGTGAGTTTTGTCGTAAATGTTCCGTCGGGTTATGAATCCACGGCGGCCGGAACGAACAGCCCGACCTCGCCCGGACCGCTTGGAATGACCGGGGCACGCGCCGGCCACGGCGGCAAAGGCAAAGGCGGTGGCGGCGGCGGTAACGGCAATGGCGGGGGCAATAGCGGCGGCATAACGAGCGGTGGTGGAGCGCTATCGGTAGTTGCGACCGTTCCGCCTCCATCGTGTCCCGTTTGCCCGTCCAATTCGACGGGTCCGACCGGCTCTCCAATCGGACCACCACGGTGACGAGGCGACTTAGTTGAGGGGTACGATGCAGAGGTTGATGCTCCCGCTTACCTGCCTGATCGGGAGCATACTGGCAGCCGTGACGTTGGCGGCGACCCCGGCATGCGCACAAGGTTTCTTTGACGACATCTATCCGGGATTCTTCACGCTACAGAAGCCCGCTACCCTGAACCTGACAGGGTTCGGCGGCGGCTTCGTAAGCGACAAGTACGGCACCCTGCAGGAAGGCATGCAGTTCGAGCAGAGCGTGACTCCCTACATCGGCGCAGTAGGCAGAATCACCGGATACCAGTTGTGGGAAGGCGAAGGATTCGACAACCCTCTGAATCCGGGCACCGGTCACCAGGCGCGGCTCAACTTTGCACGATTCCAGGGCGGGGCGGACTTTATCCTCTACCCCGGAACGCATCTGTTCGTGCTGGGCGGGCGCGATGCGGGCGACAGCCATGCGAGCACAATCGAAGGCGATTTCTCATCGTGGCTGTTCCTGCACAGCATGCATCCGATCAACTTCTCGTTCTCGGTGAACAGCAACTACGAGAACCACGTCACCTCCAGTTCGGTCGATCTGCAGGCGATCGTGAAATCCACGCGCCGATGGATCTTTCTCGCGGGCGGTGGCGGAGCCTTCTATACCGGCGGTTTCGTTCCGGGCCTGGAGGGCCAAGGCGGTCCGGATCTGGGCGTGTACTACCGGCCCTGGAACCTGGGCGTCAGTACGCAAGCCGGGTACGGCGCGGCGCACCAGTACGGCCAGATCAGCATCTACAAGCAGCTGACGATTTTCGAGTAGACGGCCCGCGACTCTCCGGGGGGGCGGATAGCGCAATCGCCCTTGCCGCGTTAGTGTTCCAACTCAGCGTGGAGAGCAATGGCTGATACCCTGGTCAGGAAGCGGCCGGGCCTCAAATTCCACTGGGTCACATTCTTCCTCGGCCTCGGGGTTACCGCCGGATTCCTGGTGTTCTTCGCCTTCTATCCGCGGCTGCTACTGACGCTGGAGTTGAAGGCGTCTGACGTCCGGCTACGCGCCCGGCCACACAAGCCGTTCTCGAACGATGTCGCGATCGTCGCGATCGACGACAAGAGCATCCAGCAGATAGGGCGCTGGCCGTGGACGCGCGACGTCCTGGCCAACCTGGAGATGGCCTTCATCGATTACAAGGTGAAGGTGGTCGCCTACGACATCTTGTTCGACGAGCGCGATCCGGTTGACGTCGAAAGCGAGGCGTTGGCCGTGAAGCTGCGGACCCTGGGCGTACGCGGCCAACAAATCCGCAACCTGCTCGGTCCGACCAACGATCAGCAGTTTGCAGATGCTCTCAAAGCCCAGGGCAGGACCATCCTCGGCTACAACTTTTCGGCCCACATGATCGGTACCGCCCCGCCCACCACGGATCCCTACTTTCTGACCAAGGTGGTCGATCCAAGACCGATGTCCTGGAACGTGCTTCGCGATCCCAAGGATGCCGCGCCCGCATTGATGAGCGCGGGAGGCTATCGACCGCCGCTGGAAATCATCGACAAGGCCGCCAAGAAGGCCGGGTTTGTGGATGCGGATAGCGATGACGACGGCCTCTTCCGCCGGGAGATGACCGCGATCAACTTCAACGGAACCGAATACGCGCCACTCTTCATCACGGCGCTGTGGGCTTTCGAAGATCAACCGCAGCGTTCGCTGCAGATCGACCAGGACGGAATCAAATTCGCTACGCTCGGAAATACCAAGATCCCGGTGGATGAAATCGGCAGGATGACGGTGACGTACCAGGGACCGGCCGGCACGATTCCGCGGTATTCCGCCGCCGACGTGATCAATCATCTCGTGAAGCCGGAGAATCTCGAAGGCAAAATCGCGATCGTCGGAGTAACCGGGACAGGACTGGGCGATCGCGCGGTGACGCCGGTCGGATACGAGTTCCCGCGCGTCGAGATTCATGCCAATGCGATCGAGACGGTTCTGAGCAGCGACTTCATTCGGAACTCGCCGCGCGAAACGATTGTGATGGTGCGGACCTGGACGATGATGCTGGGAATCGGCGTGTCCATCGTCACCGCGTGGCTCACGCCGGCGTGGTCGATTGCCGCGATGCTCGCGCTGGCCGGCAGCTACCTTGGGTTCGCGCAACTGCTCTTGTTGAAGCAGGGCGTGATGCTCGGCGTTGTCCAACCGTTCGTCGTGATCGGGGGGACGATGGTCACGCTGCTCGGCTATCGCTATGTCACGGAGGGCCGCGTAAGAAACCGGTACGCGCGCGCCTTCGAGCACTACCTGCATCCCGACATCATCGCGTCCGTCGTCGACAATCCGCAGAACCTCAAGCTCGGCGGCGAACTGCGCGTATTGAGCATCCTCTTCGCCGACATCGTCAACTATACGGGCCTCTCGGAAAAGACCGATCCGGTCGCGCTTGTCGCCTTGCTCAACGACTACATGACCAAAATGACCGACCTGATCCTTGAAAGCGGCGGGGTCGTGGACAAGATTCGCGGCGATGGAATCATGGCGTTCTGGGGTGCACCCGCGGAAGTTCCCAACCACGCGCGATCCGCGATCGAAGTCGCGCTCGGGATGCTGTCAGAGCTGCACAAGCTGCGCGAACGCGACCCGCGCTTCGCCAATATCGACATCGGAATCGGAATCGCGACGGGTGAGGCGATCGCCGGAAACTTCGGCGGCGCCAACCGCTTCGACTACTCGGTGATCGGCGACACGGTCAACCTCGCCGCGCGGCTGGAGGGCCTCACGCGGCAGTTCAAGGTACATCTGCTCACCAGCAGCGCGACCTTTACACAAGCCGGAGGGGCCTATGTCGCGCGCGACATAGGCCTGGTGAAGGTCAAGGGCAAGACTCAACCGGTGCCTATCGTCGAAGTCGTCGCGCACGCGAACGACGGTGTTGACCCGGCATTCTACCAGCAATTCGCGCACACGCTGGATCTGATCAAGCAGGGAGACGCGCAACAGGCATGCCGCGAATTTGAGCGCATGAGCGCGGCGCATCCCGATGACGGGGTGGTCGGCCTCTATCTCGAGAAGCTCAGAAACTCGCCCGAGCAGGTCTCCGGCGAGATGGTTTTCGAGTTCGAATCCAAGTGAACTGGCCTCACGACGGCAAATCGTGTTAGTTGGGGCAGTATTCCCAGCCAGGGGAGCGTGAAAGAACATCGATGGCGCATGACAAGGTTCGCGTCGCGGTAATTGGCGCATCCGGCTATTCCGGGATCGAAGCAGTTCGCATCCTGTCAGCGCATCCGTTCGTGGAAATCTCGGCGCTGACCTCGGAGCACTACGCCGGCCGCGAGGTCGCGGATGTGTACCGTCATATGGATGGGACCGACCTGCCGCCGTTCGAGGAATTGCGTCCCGGATTCCTGGCCGGGCGGGCGGACGCGGTCATTTCATGCCTTCCGGAGAAGATCGGGTACCAGGCGATTTCGGAGCTGGTACAAAGCGGAGTCAAAGTAGTGGACATCTCGGCCGACTATCGGCTGAAGGATCCCGCAATCCATCGCGCGACCTATGGTTTCGAGCACGCCTCCGCGGCGCTGGTCAAGGAAGCCGTGTACGGGCTTACGGAGTTCCATCGCAGCGAGCTGCGCGAGGCGCGGCTAGTTGCGAATCCCGGATGTTATCCGACGGGAGCGCTGCTCGGGCTTATCCCGCTGATTCGACGCGATCTTATCGATCCGAGTTCAATCGTGATCGACGCCAAGTCAGGAACCACCGGCGCGCGCCGCGCGGCGTCGGTCGAGTACCTGTTTGCGGAAGTGAACGAAAACTTCCGTGCGTACAAGGTGGGGACGCATCGTCATATCCCCGAGATGGAGCAGGAGATCGGAGCCGTGCTGGGGCGCGAGGTGCCGGTGGTGTTCGTGCCGCATCTGCTGCCGGTGACGCGCGGAATCCTGAGCACGATGTTCATGCGGCCGCGCGCGGGCACGACGGTGGAAGATGTGCGCGCGGCGTTCGAGGCGAGCTTTGCCAAGGCGCGATTCGTCAAGCTGCTGAAGCAGGGAGAACTGCCCGAACTGCGCAACGTGCGTGCGACCAATTTCTGCGAGATAGCTTTCGTGCTCGACCGCCGGACCCACACGCTGATCGTCAACACCGCGATCGACAACCTGGGGAAAGGCGCAGCTGGCCAGGCGATTCAGAACCTGAACGTGATGTTCGGGTTCGATGAGGCCGCGGGTCTGCTGACGGCCGCGCCGGTGCCCTAGCAGGGCCGCTCAGGGCAGGTCGAACAGGATCACTTCGGAATCGGACTGCGCTGTCAGCTCGAGCGCCGGTTCGGCTTCGATCGCAGCCCCATCACCTTCACTCATCGCAATTCCGTTCGCCTGCACGCTTCCGCGCGCGATGTGGAGATAGGCGCGCCGTCCGGCTGGAATCTTGTGAGTAACGCGTTCACCCGCGGCGAAGAGGCCGTCGTACATGCGCGAGTCCTGGTGAATGGCGATGGAGCCGTCCGCGCCATCGGGAGACGCGACCATCCTGAGCTGTCCGCGTCGAGTGTTCTCCGGAAAGTTGCGCTGTTCATAGCCCGGATCGATTCCGGTCTTTGCGGGCATCAGCCAGACCTGGAGAAAATGCACCGGCTCATCGGGCGATGCGTTGAATTCGCTGTGGCGGATGCCGCGTCCGGCGCTCATTCGCTGTGCATCGCCGGGACGGATGACCGAACCGTTACCGATGCTGTCGCGATGCTCCAGCGCGCCCTCGAGCACCCAGGTGACAATCTCCATGTCGCGATGGCCGTGGGCGGGAAAGCCTCCTCCGCCGACTACACGATCTTCGTTGATCACCCGCAGGACAGAGAATCCCATCGCGGCAGGATCGTAGTAGTCGCCAAACGAGAACGTGTGCCGGCTGTCGAGCCAGTCGATTTTGGTTCGCCCGCGCTGGCTGCTTTTTCTGACCGTAAACATCGTCGGCCTCCGCACGGGCAGGATTGAGATTCGCTATGCGACCCTGCGCATCAGCTCCAGGATGTCGTAACCCGTGATTGCCTTGCTCTTCTCCGACCAGTCCTTGAGCTCGATCTCCGAGACCTGTCCGGCCTGCGCGCCTTTTGCGAGGTCCATCAGCGCGATCTTGATAGTCGCTTCGTCGATCATCTCGCCGGTCTTGGGATCGGCCATCGAACCGCCGCCCTTCTCGTGGTAGAGGGCCACGACGCGGCGCGCTTCCTCGATCTGCTCGGCAGTCGGCGAGTAGCACGAGTTCGCGATTTCGGCCTGCTGCGGATGAATCACCCAGGTACCGTCCATCCCGAGATTCGCGGATGCGACGTTCTTGGCGCGGAGCTGCTTCTTGAGCTGCTCGATGCGCTCCGGGGTGTCGCTGTTCTTCCAGATACGGATGAAAACGTTGTCAATCGCGTGCAGGCCGGCGGCCTTGGCGGCCACCACGACGGCCTGCTTGGAGTAGTTGAAGTTGATGTGCTGGTCTTCGACGATCTCGCGGATGCCGAGGTTGGCGGCGAAGTCGGCGATTCCGAACACCAGCCCGCACATCCGGTCCGATGCGGTCGCGATTTCGTAGGCATGCACCAGCGCGTGCGGGGTTTCGATCAATGACTCGATCTGCACGCGATATTTCCACCCTCCGCGCTTCTCCAGATCATCGAGGAGCTTCGAAACCTGCTTGATTTCCTCGGGGCCGCGCGTTTTGGGGAGCATGATGCCGTGGAAGCGATTGGGAGCGCCCAGCATGATCGCTTCCATATCGCCCTTGAAGAACGGCGAATGGATATTGTTGGGACGGACCGTCACTACTTTTTTGCCAAAGTCCAGGGTGGTCAGCGCCTCGACCATCGTCTTGCGGCTCTTCTCGCCCTTGAACTCGTAAGGGCACGCATCTTCGAAGTCGGCCATCACGTGATCGACGGGAGCCTTCACGGGATCGGCGGCATTCTGATGAAGCTTCAGGCTGTGGCCTGGATAAGTCATCTCGGTGCGGGGGATGACGAAACGGGTGCCCTTGTCCAAAACGTACATGGTATCTTCCTGCCTTTTGAAAAAGTGGCCTGCGCGTGCGTCAGGCTTTCTTGAGGTAATGAGACTTGCGTTTGACCAAAACGGTCCGCTCGATTTCGACCACCTGGGTACCGTCGGGCTTCTTGCCGATGAGCTTGAATTTTACCAGGCCCGCGTCGGGCCGGCTGGAATCATGCTTTTCGAGCACGGTCGATTCCGCGTAGATGGTATCGCCGTGGAACACCGGGTTCGTATGCTTGCCGTTGTCCATCTCGACTTCGGCAATTGCGTTCTCGCTGGTGTCCTCGGACGCGAGGCCCACGGTAAATGCCAGTACCACTCCGCCGTACACGACGCGGCGGCCGTTGTAGTAGGTCTTGGGATCCTTGTCGACGAGGTCCTGGTTGAAGTGCAGCTCCGCGGTGTTCATCACCAGGGAGGTGAAGATGTGGTTGTCGGCCTCGGTGATGGTGCGGCCGCGCTGATGAATCAACGTGTCGCCGACCGTGAAGTCCTCGAAATAGCTGCCGTCGGTGGTGATGCTCATGTCTAGCCCTGCTCCATGATTCGGCGGCCGATCACTTCGTATTGAATCTCGCTGGTGCCCTCAAAAATCGAGAGCACCCGCGCATCGCGCCAGAAGCGCTGCGCCTCGAACTCCATCGAATAGCCATAACCGCCATGAATCTGCATCGCCTCGCGTGTCACGCGCTCCGCCATCTCGGCGCCGAATGCCTTGGCGAGTCCGGCCTCGTAGTCACTGCGCTTGCCGGTGTCCTTTTGCGAAGCGGCGTAATAGCAAAGCTGGCGTCCCGCTTCGACCTCCACCGCCATATGCGCAAGCTTGTGGCGAATGACCTGGAAATCGCCGATCGGCTGGCCGAACTGGGTGCGCTGCTTTGCGTACTTCACCGCGCATTCGAAAGCGGCCTGCGCGACGCCGACGGCGCGCGCGGCAGTCTGTACGCGGGCGGCCTCGTACGATGACATGAGCTGGTAGAAGCCCCTGCCCTCCTGGCCGCCAATCAGGTTCGCCGCGGGAGCGAACGCGTCATCGAACTGCAGCGCGTAACTGCGCATCCCGTGGTAGCCGATGGTGGGAATCGGCGAGCCGGTGAGCTGCGGGGGCATGAAATCGTCGCCGGGCTCCTTCTCAAACAGGATGAGCGAGAGGCCCTTGTGGCGCTTGGAGAGGTCGGGGTCGGTCCGCGTCATCACGGCGAGCATCTGCGCGCGATTGGCGAACGTGCACCACATCTTGGAGCCCTTGATCAGGTAGCCGTCGCCCTGCTTCACGGCGCGAGTCTTGAAGGATGCCGTGTCCGAGCCCGAGTCGGGTTCGGTGAATGCGGCGGCGGTCAGGATATCGCCGCGCGCGATTTTGGACATGTAGCGCTTCTTCTGCTCGGGCGTGCCGTTGGCACTGATGAGCGTGCCGGTGATGATGTTGCGCGTCATCACGGAGCCCACGGACAGCCATCCGCGCGACAGCTCCTCGGTCACGATCGCCATCGCGATGTAATCGAGTCCGAGGCCGCCTTCCTCGGCGGGAAAGATCACGCCGAAGTAGCCGAGCTCGGCCATCTTCTTGAGGATGTGTTCGGGGATTTCCTTGTTCTCGCGATCGAGGTCATTAGCGATCGGCTTTACTTCAGCCTCTACGAAATCGCGGACAGAACGTCGAATTTCTTCATGTTCCGGTGTAACCAGCGCCATCTTGGATCACCCTGCCTTCACGTTGCGCTTGCGAATGAGCACCGGCCGCTCGTACTCGAGCACCTTTTCGCCGCGCTGGTTGTAACCGGTGGTGCGAAACTTGACCACGCCGCGATCGGGCCGGGAAGTATCGCGCTTTTCGAGCACCAGCGATTCGGAGGTCAGCGTATCGCCCGGATACACGGTAGCGACGTACTTGAGCTTTTCGTAGCCGAGATGTGCGATCGCACGTTCGCTGAGATCCTCGACCGAGAGCCCGAAGACGACGTTCATCACCAGCAGGTGATTCACGATAACACCCTCGTAGCCTATCGACCTGGCGTACTCGCGATTAAAGTACGCGGGGTTAAAGTTCATCGTGACCGACGAAAAGAAGGCGTTGTCGCCATCGGTAATCGTGCGGCCCCAGTGATGCTTGAAAAGGTGGCCTACCTCGAAATCCTCGAAGTAATGCCCACGCTCGATTTTGCGCACCGCCATGCCGGTTTGTGCCTCAGATAAAGGTTAGGCCGATTTTAGTCACAGCCCTGGCGAAACGGCGAACGTTAACTGCGGGGCCGAAACCCGATTGAACCGCTCGTCTTATGTAATGATCCCTGATTCCGGACGCGCCAAAGCCGATGCCCTTTTACGGAATCCGCGAGGACGGGTCAATGGTTTTCATTAGCCCAGGTTGCGGTACGGAGATTGCTACGTAAGCGGTCGTGAAAATCCCCGGCGGCCTGGCCGCCCGTACAACTGTTAGACTGTTGTCAAATGCATGCCAAACAGGTAGCTAGTTTCTCCGCCGCCCGGAGCCTCAGGCAACCAGTCAGCAGTTGGCCGCGAATCAGTCATATTTTGGGACTGCGGACCACAGGCTTGTGCGATACTGGAACCCGGGCGAGCAGAATTTCAATTGCAGACCAACCGTGCGATGCGGTGGTAACTGAAGAAACGACATGAGCCAAAAGGAAATCTACGAAATCGGCGAACTGCCCCCGATGGGGCAGGTACCCAAGTACATGTACGGTCAGCTGATTCGCGCTGACCGCTTCGGTCATCCGGCCAAGGCCTTCCAGGTGGAGAAAGTGCAGGTTCCGGACATCAAGCCGGACGAGGCGCTGGTGTACGTGATGGCCGCCGGGATCAACTACAACAACGTGTGGGCGGCGCTGGGTTCACCGATCGATGTCATCGCCGCGCGCAAGAAGGCGAAGTACGATCAGTCGGATTTTCACATCGGCGGAAGCGACGCTTCCGGAATCGTGTATGCGGTCGGCAGCGAAGTTCGCAATATCAAGGTCGGCGATCGCGTCGTCATCCACTGCGGCGTCTGGGACAAGGATTGCCCCGCGGTGCGCAACGGCGAAGACCCGATGTACGACCCCTCCTTCAAGATTTGGGGTTATGAAACCAACTGGGGCAGCTTCGCGCAGTTCACCAAGGTTCAGGCGCATCAGTGCATGCCCAAGGCGAAGCATCTCAGCTGGGAGGAGGCGGCAGCGCCCACGCTGGTCGGATCGACGGCGTACCGGATGCTGATGGGATGGCCGCCGCATACGATTCGCAAGAATGACGTCGTGCTCATCTGGGGCGCATCGGGCGGGCTCGGATCGATGGCGATCCAGATCGTCAAGGCCGAAGGAGGCATACCGGTCGGGGTAGTGGGAGACGATCGGAAGATCGAGTTCTGCAAGCGGCTCGGCGCCAAGGGCTGCATCAATCGCAAGAACTTCAAGCATTGGGGCATGCTGCCGCATTGGAAAGACGATGCGGCGTTCGCCAAGTGGACGGCGGAGGCCCGCAACTTCGGCAAGGCAATTTGGGACATCGTGGGCGAGCGCAGGAGCCCGCGCCTGGTTTTCGAATTTCCCGGAGAAGACACGATGCCCACCTCGGTATTCGTGTGCGACAGCGGCGGAATGGTCGTCATCTGCGCGGGGCACACGGGATACAACGCGACTATCGACCTGCGCTACCTGTGGATGCGCCAGAAACGGGTGCAGGGATCACACTTCGCCAACGACGAGCAATCGTACGCGTTCAATCAGTTGGTGGTGGATGGAAAGATCGATCCTTGCCTCGGCAAGACCTTCAAGTTCGACGAGATCGGCCATTGCCATCAACTGATGATGGAAAACCGGGCGCCCGAAGGGAACATGTCGGCGCTGGTCGGCGCGCCGAAAGCCGGGCTGAAAGATCTGTAAAACTTCCGCAACAATTTAGACTCGATTTGTTAATCCGCCCGCACGTTTACGCTGCTCGATCATGCCGGTAGATTTGCTCGGCCATGGACGCCCGCGGGTGCGTCCGGTTTTGAGGATTTCACGGCATGGCTATCGAGCGGATCAACACTCATCGAAAACTTCTGATTATGTTGGCGGTAGCGCTTTGCGCCTTCTCCCTGGGCTGCCTGAACAAGATTACCGGCGGACACACTCCGGGAGAGCTCGGGATCACACGGACTTCGCAAGAGAAGAACCTCCCCGAGTGGGTCGGCAAGGACCGCAAGGCGCTGGCCACCAAGATGGGAGAACCCAAGCTTGCGGTGCCGATGGAGTCCGGCGCGGAGGAGCTTTACTACTCGTTCGAGGGCCATCAGTACTATTTCGAGACCGACCTCAAGGGCAACATCCAGACCGCGGTGCAAATCGACTGAACCTGTCCGCCCGCAAATTGTCTATTCGAGAGAGTTAGGCGAACGCCTCAACTGGACTACAATCCAGAGTTGAGATGGCTTTGCTCGAAACTCTGGCGGGCGAATTGCAGCGCTCAATCGAAGGCGATGTTCGCTTCGACAAGGGGACGCTCACGGTCTATTCCACCGATGCGTCCAACTACCGGCAGATCCCAATCGGAGTAATCGCACCGCGTCACGACGGCGACGTCGCGACCGCACTGCGCATCGCGCGGGAAAATTCGCTACCCATCCTGGCGCGAGGCGGAGGCACCAGCCTGGCGGGTCAAACAACCAATGCCGCGCTGGTACTCGACTTCTCCAGGTTCATGAATCACATCATCGCGATCGACGGCGATCGTCGCGTCGCGATCGTTGAGCCGGGCGTGGTGCAAAGCCAGCTGAACGATGCCGCGGCATCGTCGGGCTTGTTCTTCGCACCGGATCCATCGACCAAGGATCGCTGCACCATCGGCGGGATGATCGGGAACAACTCGTGCGGGTCGCATTCCGCTGCATACGGCAAGACCGTCGACAACCTGGAAGCAATAGAAGCGATTCTGTACGACGGCTCGCGGCTGGACTTCGGCGGTTCGATTGGCGATGAAGCGACCGGCGCCGCCGGCGGCGCGCAGGGACGGGAGGCAGAACTGATTCGCGCGCTGCTATCGCTACGCGATCGAACCGCCGAATCGGTCCGCGCGCATTTTCCGAAAATCCCGCGGCGCGTGTCCGGCTACAACCTCGACGAGCTTCTGCCGGAACATGGCTTCAACCTCGCACGCGCGCTCGTTGGCTCTGAAGGCACCTGCGCCGTAACACTACGCGCTACGCTCAGGTTGGTGCCCCGCCCCAGATCGGTGACCCTGGTGGTGCTCGGCTTCGATGATGTGTACCTGGCAGCGGACCAGACTCCGTGGATTCTCGCCCATCGTCCGGAAGCTCTCGAGGGCTTCGATCACAATCTTCCCGACTTCGCCCGCATCAAGGGCATGCCGGGAGTACGCTTCCTTCCTGACGGGCGCGCATTCCTGATTGTCGAGCTTGGAGCGGACTCTCCCGCCGAGGCGCAGGAGCGCGCGACGCGGCTCGTCGAAGAGGCTCGCAAGGCGCGCGAATGCTCGGGCGCCGCGATCCTCTCGAACACAACGGAACAGACCGCGGTTTGGCGTCTGCGCGAGTCAGGCCTGGGTGCAGGCGCGTTCATTCCCGGCCGTCCCAGAGTCTGGCCGGGCGCCGAGGATGCGGCAGTGCCGCCAGCAAGACTGGGCGCTTACCTGCGGCGATTCAACGATGTGCTCGCGGCACATTCGCTTTCGGCGGCTACGTATTACGGTCATTTCGGCGAGGGATGCGTTCACGCACGCATCAACTTCGACCTGGGTTCGCACCAGGGTGTGACGGTCTTTCGCCGCGCGATGGTGGAGATCGGCGCGCTGGTGGCGGAGTTCGGGGGATCGCTCTCGGGCGAGCACGGCGACGGCATCGCGCGGTCGGAGTTGCTGCCCGCGATGTACCCGCACGAGCTGATCGACGCGTTCCGGGAGTTCAAGCACGCCTTCGATCCTGATTTTCGGATGAATCCGGGCGTGATCGTGGATCCACATCCGATGGATTCCCATCTCAAACTCGACGGCAACTATTCGCCGCGCAACATCTCGACCCATTTCGATTTTTCGACTGAAGGCGGACTTGCGGGCGCGGCGCTCAAATGCGTGGGCCTGGGGAAGTGCCGCAAAACCGACGTTGGAACGATGTGCCCGTCGTACATGGCTACGCGAGACGAGAAGCATTCCACGCGTGGGCGCGCGCGGCTGATTTTCGAGGCACTCACGGGAGATTTGCTGACGGGAGGATTCACCGATCCCGCGGTGAAAGAGGCACTGGACCTGTGCCTGTCCTGCAAAGGCTGCCTGAGTGAATGCCCGGCATCGGTGGACATGGCGGCATATCGGGCCGAGTTCTTCTCGCACTACTACGAGAATGCATCCCGCCCGCCCAAGTCACACTTCTTCGGCCGGCTGCATGAAGTCGCCCGGCTGGCTTCGATTGCACCAGGCGTAGTCAATGCTCTCGCGCGTGCGCCGATTGTTGGGCCACTCGCAAAGAAGCTGCTCGGTGTCCATCGAGAACGTGCGCTGCCCCGTTTCGCAAACCAGACCTTTCGATCCTGGTTCAACGCGCGAAAACCGGCCAATGCCGTCAAAGAGGTCGTGCTCTTTCCGGACACGTTCAGCAATTTTTTCGAGCCCGAGGTCGCGATCGCGGCGGTTAAAGTGCTGGAATCAGCCGGGTTTCGAGTCACGATCCCCGGCCGCGACCTGTGTTGCGGACGCCCACTCTACGACCAGGGGATGCTGGATCGCGCGCGAGGGCTACTCGAGACGACGATGCGCGTACTTGCGCCGGCGGCGGAGCGAGGAGCAGCGATCGTGGGCCTGGAGCCAAGTTGCATCCTGACATTCCGCGACGAGCTGCTGAAATTCTTCCCCAACGACGCTCGCGCAAACGCATTGGCCGGGCGCGCGATGATGCTGGATGAGTTTCTGACCCGCGAGGCGCCGGAGTTTACTCCCGGTTCCCTGCCAGGCCGTTTCGTTTTGCATGGCCATTGCCATCAGAAGGCGATCGCAGGGATCGACGCGGAGGCGAAGTTGTTGGCGCGGATGGATGGAGCACAAGTTGAGGTGCTGGACGCGGGATGCTGCGGCATGGCGGGGGCATTCGGCTACGATCGCGAGCACTATGATGTCTCCGGCGCGATCGCCGAGCGGGCGCTGCTGCCCAAGCTTCGCGAGACATCTTCGCAGACCCTCATCGTGTCCGACGGCTTCTCGTGCCGTTCGCAGATTCGGCACTTCTGTCCGGACCGGAAACCCATGCACCTCGCGCAAGTTCTCGCGATGGCTCTGGAAGCCAGACCTCACTGAGTGATCAAGGCGCCCGGGCCTGCGGTGTTTCCGGTAGGAAACCGCGCCGCAACTGCGCTAAGTTTCTTCGACTGGGGACACACCATCATGATGAAGCTTGGCATCACTATTCCAACCGACCTCTTTTGCAACCCGCATCTGCCGGAGTTTCTGCGTACCGCGGAGCGATGCGGCTACACCGAGGGCTGGTCGTACGAGTCATTCAGCACCGATGCATTCTCGCCCATCGGCGCGGCGGCGATGATCTCGCAGAAGATGCGTTTCGGGATCGCGATCGTGCCGGTTTTCAGCCGGCCGCCGGCCCTGATCGCGATGTCGGCGATTACGGCGCATCTGCTGAGCGGCGGGCGGTTCGTGTTGGGGCTTGGAATTTCCACGCCCAACATCATGCAGCACTGGATGGGCGTGCCGTTTCGGAAGCCGGTCACGATGGTTCGAGAGACGGTAGCGGCACTGCGGGCGATTTTCCGGGGTGAGAAGGTCACGATGCACGGCAAGATGATCAATATCGACGGATTCCGGCTCGATGCGCCGCTGGAGACCACGCCGCCGATTTACCTGGGAGCGCAGGGAGCAGTGATGCTGCGGCTGGCGGGCGAAATCGGGGATGGGCTGATCACCAATTTCGTTACGCCCGAGACTCTACCGGGCATGCTTGACGAAACGCGCGGCGCGATGAAGGCGGCGGGCAAAGACCCATCGAAGCTGGACGTCGCCTGCCGCATCATGTGCGCGGTGGACGAGGACGAAGCGACAGTGCGGGCTTTGTTCAAACGGGCCCTGACCGCCTACGTGACCGTTCCGCAGTACAACAACTTCTTCAAGGAAATCGGCTACGAGAACGAAGCGACGGCAGCGATGGAAGCGTGGAACGCAGGAGATCGCAAGAAAGCGCTGGAATCGTTACCGGACGGAATGATCGAGAAGATCTTCGTGTTTGGCACGCCCGAGCAATGCGCGCGACGGCTCAAGGAATACGAACGGGCGGGAGTCACGGCCAGCGCGCTGCAGTTCTTTTGCCTGGCCAAGACCCCGGATGAACGCCGCGCAAAGGTTCTGCGGATCGTGGAAGATCTCGCGGAAGCCTGGAAGACTGCCTAACCCGTCGAATCAGAAGAAGGTGCGCTGGGCGAGGAAGTACATAACTCCCCCGGCGACCGCATAGGCTGCCACGCCCTCGAGCAGGCTCGCTCCGCTGGTCGCCAGGAAGAGCCCCAGCACCAGGGCGGTCCCGATTATAGCGACCACCTGCTCGATTCGTCGCTCGCGCCGCTGCACGCGAGCAACGTGCTCGGTGATTCGTGCGCCGCAATTGGGGCACACGCCTCCGCGCTTGACCGTCAGATCGGCCTCGCACTCGGGGCATTCGATTTTGGTCCGTAGCGGCATCTCCCAGCGACGGTAAACTGCGCGACCCGGCGTCGCAAGCGCATGGATTTGCGGTTTACTCGGGCACTCCGGCTTGATACGACCATATGACCATTTTAATTAAACAGGTCATATAGTCAGAAGGAGGTTCATGATGTCAAGCAATGAAACCCTGGCCGGAAAGACGGCTGTGGTCACCGGCGCTTCCAGCGGCATTGGGCGCGCCATCGCTATTCACCTGGCCCGCGCCGGAGCACACGTTTTCCTGGGCGGGCGAACCCAATCGTCCCTGGCAGAGTCAGCCGCGGCGGCGGGTGCCGCGGGCGGCAAGGCTACTCCGGTCGCGGGCGATCTGCGCGATCCCAAACAGGTCCAGGCACTGGTTGACCGGGCGGTGAAAGACACGGGCCGGCTGGACGTGATGGTCAACAATGCCGGCGTCGAGTTTCCAAGCTCGATCATCGAGGGCGACCCGGAGAAATGGCGGACGATGCTCGAAACGAACATCCTCGCCCTTCTCGTCGGTTCCCAGTCGGCGGTCCGTGCGATGCGTAGTTGCGGCGCTCACGGGCACATCGTAAATATCTCGTCGGTCGCGGGACGCCGGGAGGGCACCAGTGTATACGGCGCGACCAAGTGGGCAGCCAATGCAATCGCGACTTCACTGCGCAAGGAACTGGAGAACGACACCATCCGCGTGGTGAACATCATGCCCGGCGCCGTCGCAACCAATTTCGCCCGTAACTTTCCGCCGGAGTTCGTTAGCGGAATCGTGCAGTCGCTCGGCATCAAGGCCGACATCAAGCCGGGCGGCACGCTGCCCCCGGAAGTGCTCGACGAGGTTGCAAAGGCGGGCCACCAAATCCTCGCATCGGCGGACGATATCGCACGCGCGGTCATGTTCGCGGTCACCCAGCCGATTGAGCTGAATGTCTTCGAGATGGTCGTACGCCCACAGAGGGACCTGGCGCTTCCGTCATGAGTCCACGCGGCCGGAGTGCGGCACAGGGAAAGCGCGCGGCAATCCTCGAGGCCGCGCTCCGGCTATTCGGACAGTACGGGTACAAACGCACGTCAATCGACGACATCGCGGCGGAAGCCGATATCGCAAAGGGCAGCGTGTACCTGGTCTTTGCCAGCAAGGAGGAGATCTTCCGCGCACTCTGCGAGGACATCGTGCGGCGCGTCGAGGCCGAAGCGGTGCGAGCGCGCGACTCCGATGCGTCCCTGCCCGATCGGATCCTGGGCATCCTGCAGGCGAAGTTCGGCTTTTACTTCGAAACCGTACGCAACTCGCCGCATGCCGCGGAGTTGATGGATTCGAAGAACCGACTGTCCGCGGGTCTGTTCGAGAAATCAGATCGCCGGTACCAGCGGATACTGCGCGATGCTATCGAGGCGGCTGCCGCGCGCGGCGAGATTGCGCCTCAGCGTCATGGACTGGCCTCGGCGGCGATCGTGGAGTTGTTGCTTGCGGGCGCCTACGGAATCGAACATTCCGCGAGCAGCTCGGCAATCCTGCAACGCAGGATGGCCGAGCTGGTCAACGTGGTGTTGGCTGGAATTCGCCCAGACGAAGAGAAGCCGGCTGCAAACTAGATTCACATTTGTAGCAACATCGGCTTTTGGGATTCACCGGTCGTTGGAGCGGTCAGCATGGTACCTCTCCCTTACCCTCCCCTTGGACAAGGGGATTATCTGGCTCTTGACTAACACCCCAAGTGGCGCCAATGTTGGGGCATGAGCGAACCGAAGTTTACGCGCCAAATGACCGTGAGCCAATTCGACCGGCTCTTTCCTGATGAGGACGCCTGCCGCGAGTATCTGTACCTGCGTCGCTGGCCTGCTGGCGTTCACTGTCCACGCTGCAACAACGATCACGTCTATCGCGGCAAGGACAAGCGGTTCTGGACGTGGCAGTGCATGAAGTGCGGTCCGAAGCCCCGCTCGCCCTATCGGTTCTCGCTCGCTACCGGAACCGTTTTCGAGGAATCCAAGAAACCGCTCACGCACTGGTTCAAGATTCTCTACCTGATGCTGACCAGCAAGAAGGGAATCAGCGCCCTGCAAATCCATCGCATGCTTGGGTACGGCTCTTACGAGACCGCTTGGTACATGTGCATGCGTCTGCGCGCGGCTCTCAAAGACCCCGACTTCCGCAAGTTGATGGGTGTTGTGGAAGTCGATGAGACGTTCATTGGTGGACGCGACTACAACCGCCACAAGAAGGACAAGAAGGGCGGTTCCGGTACGTTCGGTTACACGCCCGTCATCGGAGCTATTTCGCGCAAGGGAAGCGTGGTCTGCAAAGTGATCGAAAATACTGATACGGCAACACTCGATGCTTTCGTTCGCAAGACAGTAGACCACGAGAAGGTTGAATTGATTGCCACGGACGAGCACAGCGGCTATCGGCTGCTCTCTCAGGGCGGAAAGCAATTCGGCCTGCCGCATCAAGTCATCAAGCACAGCACTGGCGAGTATGTCCGTGGCGTCGTTCACACGAACAGCATCGAATCGTTTTGGAGCCTGCTCAAGCGCGGAGTCATCGGCACCTACCACCATGTGAGCAAGAAGTATTTGCCGCTGTATCTTGCGGAGTTTCAGTTCAGGTTTAACAATCGCGCGGAAGCCGACATATTTGGCAAGGCGATAGCAGGATGCTGAAGCGCGAGAACTGGCGACGGCTTCAGCTATCGGAGAACGTCGCCAGCAAGCCTGTGCAGCTAAGATTGGCATTCAGCGACCAAAAACTCGTAATACCACGCCGATTACCAGCGCGACGATGAGGGCCACCATCGCAATGATGAGTGCTATATCACCGATGCGATTGGCGAGCCGGTCAGAACGCTCGTAGTCCTCTACGGTTGAGTCAACTGAAGTGAACCACGACCTAGAAGTGGCGTTGGCGGCTGCGAAGAACCTTAGGGATTGGGGAAATACAATTCTCCTTATTGGCATCCTTATCGAAGTCGGTATGGACGTGTTTTGGCCGGAGATGCCCTCATTTTTACCGCTGTCGCCTAGCAAACCGTTCTTGAAATTTCGAGTGGTCCTCGCTGACCATTGGCGCAGCATCAGAACCTGGATCGTCCTTATTGTTGGCGCTGCCATAGTGGGGGGCTTATTCTTAGAGCGCTGGAAGGGAAACGAGGTCGATGACCTCTCCAACCAGATACGAATCAATCTCCAAAAGCGCCTCGTTGAAATTTCGCCGCGCTCCGCGCTTTTGACGAAGGAAACCAGAGCTGCACTTATACAGCGGTTATCCTCATTTCCCGGACAAAAAGTGGAAGTGCGGTTCTGCGGATACCGGGGCGACTCGGAGCCAACGTTGTTCGCTGTCAATTTCATGAACGAAATCCTTGTTCCTGCAAATTGGTCCCCGATTGGGCCAAGAACCGCGAATTGTATGGGCACCGGCATCTTGATCGAAATTAGTCGAAACGCATCGCCATCAATTCGCGCCGCTGCCAGAGCGCTACACGATTCGCTTGAGGAATTCGGTTTCAAGCCAAACGATGTCTCCGAATATCCGGTGCAGACAATGGCGGACGAATTAGACGATGTAATTGTGTTCACCGTAGCCGCGATACCGACCCCAAAGTGAGAAACGCCATGAGTAAATACGCGCAAAAGATTCTGTTCTTCTTCTGCCGCAAGTGCGGGGACTACCACGAAAAGACGCACCCCCATTATCGAGCGCAGAAGCAGCGGTCTTATCGTCGCCGCAAGGCCAAAGAAGCTGCTCAAACCGAGCAGCATAGCCAGCAGCAGGGCTAATGTAGCGGAGCCACGGTTGGATTTCCGGCCTGTCGAAGAAACCGTAGCATTCTTGTGGCTGTTAGTCGAGTACCGGATAATCCCCTTGGACAAGGGGAGGGAACAAAGAAAAGGCGACCCTCCCACTGACGGGGTCGCCTTTTTCAGATTCGAAAGAGCGCAGAACAAAGTCTGCGCCTCGCAGCCAAACGTTATGCGTGCGCCCGGCGGCGCTTTGCCGAGGCATGGGTCGCGTGAACGCGATGCTCGTGCTTGCGATGGCTCACGGGCGCCGGCTTGGCGAACACCTTGGCGGGCTTATGCGGCAGCACAGGCTCGACCGCGATAGCCTCGATCACGGGCGGGTTGAGAGCCGCGGCGGCCGCAGCAGCTTCTGCTTCGGCGCGCCGGCGGGCGATCAGCTCGATCTTCCGTTCCTTCCATCGGTGCAGTCCAACCCGCATGTAGTCGGCGTTGATATCGAGCATGTCGCAGACGTTGTCGAAGGAGAACACCCAGCGCTTGTCCTCGTGACTGATCCATTCGTCAGCTTCGCGAAACAGACGCTGGCCCTTGTTGGTAGAGGCGTCGATACACTTCATGAAGCATTCGACGGCATCCTCCAGGACGCTGAGGATCAGACGCTTTTCACCTTCGAGCAGATGCTTCTTGCGCATCGCCTCGAAGTATTGGATGGGCAAAAGAGTGTCGGGCTCGAACAAGCTCGGCAATCTTTCGTCGAGAGTCTCCTTCTCCTGCACTTTGTTCCCCTGCTCGTTTCCGGTCCTCAAGCTTCGATTCGCTTCCACCGCACCCCACCTCCTGTCAAAGGTTCGCGACGCCGTCCATTCGGCGCCGATTCATCAATCCTCTTCGTTCTGCCCCTGGTAGATCTCGTTCCACGCCATCTGGATCGCTTCGAGCTTCCCCTCGGTCGAAGCACCCGGCTCGTCGCCGAATTCATCGAGATCGATCACCCATTGCCGCAAGTCCGTGAACCGCACATCGAGCGGGTTGAGCCCGGGATGGTTCTCGGCAAGCACTTCGGCGATTTCCTCGGCTTGATCCCACTTGAGTCCCATGGTCAGAACGTCTCCCTTTTACGACACTTCTTCGACGGATTTCTTTTCCAGGGCCTGCTTGATCGCGAAATCCATGATACGGCCCGCGAAGGGCGTACTGAGCTCATTCAACTCTTCCACCAGTTTGGAGATGAGATCGCGATCCGATGTCCTGCGTGCCGCATCCAGCCGCTCCGCCTCCTCCTCGAGCCGCGCGCGTTCGCCCGGTTCGATCAGTCCTGCGAACTCGCCGAGCTGTTTGCGCAATGCTCCGAGAATCTGCTCGGCGTCGTTGCGAGCCACGATCAGGAGCCGTTGCTCGAGATCCTGCTCGCCCAGATCGATCGCCTCTTCGAGCATCCGCTCGATCTCTTCATCCGTCAGGCCGTAACTCGGCTTGACGTCGATCGAATGCTCGCGGCCGGTGCGCTCATCGCGCGCGCTGACATTTAGTATCCCGTTTGCGTCGATGAGGAAAGTGACCGCAATCCGGGGCAGCCCGGCAGGCTGGGCCTCGATGGGACCCAGTTTGAATCGTGCGAGACTTCGGCAGTCGTTGGCAAGCTCCCGCTCGCCCTGGAGGACATGGATATCCACATGGGTCTGGTTGTCGACCGCGGTGGTGAAGTTCTCGGTGACACTGGTCGGGATGGTGGTGTTGCGATGGATCAGCCGTTCCATCACGCCGCCCATGGTTTCGATTCCCAGCGAGAGCGGTACAACATCCAGCAGCAGCATGTCGCCCTGGGTGCCCATCAGCACCCCGGCCTGAACTGCCGCGCCCAGCGCCACCACCTCGTCGGGATTCAGCGAGCACAGGGGATCGCGGCCGAACATCTCGGCCACGCGACGGCGCACCAGCGGCATCCGGGTCGCACCGCCGACCAGGACCACCGCGGCTATTTCGCCGGGGCGAAGATTGGCGTCCTTCAAAGCGAGTTCGCATCGATCGAGCGAGCGCTTGATCAAGGGCTGGGCGGACTTTTCGAGCGCATCGCGGGTCAGGGTCTTGCGAATCGTATGGCCGGGCAACTCCAGTTGCAGGTCGACTTTGTCGGCCTCGCTGAGACGCTTCTTCGCATCTTCGGCCACGCGCCGCGCACTGTTCCAGACATGTCGATCAGTGCGAACCTGCTCCGGCAGGTCTGCGAGTATCCAATCGACCAGAGCATGATCGATATCGTCACCACCCAGGTGCGTATCTCCATTGGTCGCCAAGACCTCGAAGACACCTTCCTTGATGCTGAGAATCGAGATGTCGAAGGTGCCGCCGCCGAGATCGTAAACTGCGACGTTGCCCTCGGCCAGCTTGTTCAGCCCATATGCGAGCGATGCCGCGGTGGGCTCATTCACGAGGCGCACGACCTCGAGTCCCGCGAGGCGGCCGGCATCCTTGGTGGCCTGACGCTGGCCATCGTTGAAATAGGCCGGGACCGTGATCACCACCCGCTCCACCTTCTCCCCGAGCGCCCGCTCGGCGCGGTTCTTCAACGCCCCCAGTATCTCGGCGGAAATTTGCGGGGGAGTGAACGCGCGCTTACCGATCTGGAAACGCACGACCGGTCCAGACAAATCCGCAAAGGTGTAGCGGGACTGCTCCTCGGGTGCGACTTCATCGCCGCCGAGGCCCATGTAGCGCTTGACGGATCTGACGACCGCGCCATATTCACCGCCGGGAAAGCCGACCGCACTGACGCGTCCGTCTTTTTCGCGGCTCAGATGCGGTTCGAGCTCGATCGCCGCGCGGCCTACGCGCACGGCGCCATCGGGAGCAATCGCGACTACGGATTCGAGCAAGGTCTCACCGGTATCCGGGTCGGCAATCACGCGCGGGACGCCGTTGTCCATCGTCGCGATGAGACTGTTGGTAGTACCGAGATCGATTCCCAGAATCCGGCTCATCAGGCTGCCTGCAAATTCTCCAGCGCGCGATCGAGATCGCGGATCAGGGTGCGCAGGTAAGCGATCCGGGACAACACCGACTTGAGCTCGATCGTAAGTGCCGCCTGGTCTCCGCCCTCATCCCAGCGCTTGAAGTTCGCGGCGAGGTCGCCCTGGAGCGCGGCCATCGATTGCTCGAGTCCCGTGCGCCGGCTCATCGTGCGTTCGCGAAGTCGCTGCGCCCCGGATCCATTGGCATCGCGGAGCTCTTCGAGTTCTTCCTGGACCTGGAACACCAATGCGGCCAGGTCGGGCGGCACCGCCTTATTGTTCTCGGCCAGCTTCTGACCGTGGAGCTCCAGCCAATACAGCCCGCGCGCGATCGGGTCGCGCAGCGTACGATAGCTACGGGTCAGAAGCGCGGTGCTGCGCAAGCTGGCATCGCGGGCCCGCGGGGCGCTCTGGGCAAAACGATCCGGATGAATCCTGCGGCTCAAATCGTGGTAGGCGCGTTCGAGCGCGGCAGAATCGATAGTCAACTTGCGCGGAAGGGCAAATGCCGCGAAGCAATCCAGGTCGACGCCCAAGGGGGCGCCGCAGCTTTCACAGGTCAATTGCGGCTGCTGCCGCCGTCCGCATGACAGGCATTCGATCATCTTGGCGCCCTGTACCCGGCGTCCACTCGTTCATACGACGAACGATTCCCCGCATCCGCAGCTGCGCTTGGCGTTGGGATTAACCACCCTGAACCCCGAGGACATCAGCTCCTCGGCGTAATCGAGTTCAGAACCATTCAGGTAGAGAAAACTCTTCTTGTCGACGATCAGGCGGGCACCGTCGCGCTCGAAAATCTTGTCGCGCTCCTTGGCGGCATCGATCTCCATCCTGTACTGCAGACCCGAGCATCCGCCGCCCACCACCTTGACGCGCAGCCCCGCATCATCGCCTTTTTCGGAGACGAGCTGTTTGATCTTGTGTACCGCGTTGTCCGACAGCGAAATCATCGACACTCGCGCGCCCTACTTCTCCTGCGCTTTCGGCGCATCGGGCTGTGCGGCGACGCCCTTGTGGCTCTTCCAATCGGTGATCGCGGCCTTGATAGCGTCTTCCGCCAGGACCGAGCAGTGGATCTTCACGGGAGGCAAGTTCAGTTCCTTCACGATGACGGTGTTCTTGATGGTCATCGCTTCGTCGATGTGCTTGCCCTTGACCAGTTCGGTCACGTAGCTCGAGCTTGCGATCGCGCTGCCGCATCCGAAGGTCTTGAAACGCGCGTCCTCGATGACGCCGGCGTCGCTGATCTTGAGCTGCAGCTTCATCACGTCGCCGCACTCCGGAGCGCCGACCACTCCCGTGCCTACGCTCGCATCGTCCTTGGCAAAACTGCCGACGTTGCGGGGATTGTTGTAATGGTCGAGAACCTTATCTGAATAAGACATAGGCGCCTCCGCCTTCGATTACCGTTTTTACGACTTCCACTGAACCGACTTGAGATCGATTCCTTCCTTGGCCATCTCATACAGCGGCGACATTTCGCGCAGCCGCTTTACTTCTTTGGTGACGCGCTCCGCCACGTAGTCGACTTCCTCTCCGGTGTTGAACCGGCCCAGCCCAAAGCGAATTGAGCTGTGCGCCAGCTCTTCGCCGACTCCGAGGGCGCGGATGACGTACGACGGCTCCAGGGTGGCGGAAGTGCAGGCCGAACCCGAGCTGACCGCGACGTCGTTGATTCCCATCAGCAGCGACTCGCCCTCGACGTACGCGAAGCTGACGTTCAGGTTGCCGGGCAGACGCTCGGTGGGATGGCCGTTCAGGTAGATCTCGTCGAGCCGCTCGAACAGCTGCGCCTGGAGCTGGTTGCGCAGATCGACAAGGTGCTGCGCTTCCTTGTGCAACTCGTTCTTCGCGATCTCGCACGCCGCGCCAAAACCGACGATGCCGGTGACGTTGAGCGTGCCGGAACGCATGCCGCGCTCGTGTCCGCCGCCGTCGATGATCGGGGTGAGCCGCACGCGCGGGCCCTTGGAGCGCACGTAGAGCGCGCCCACGCCCTTCGGTCCATAAATCTTGTGACCGCTCATCGCGAGCAGGTCGATTCCGTCCTTCTCCACATCGACCGGAATCTTGCCGACGGCCTGGACCGCGTCGCAGTGGAAGATGATTTCCTTTTCCTTTGCGATCTTGCCGATCTCGCGAACAGGATGAATCGTGCCGATCTCGTTGTTGGCATACATGATCGTGATCAGCACGGTTTTGTCGGTTATCGCCTTCCGCACCGCGTCGGGATCGACCATCCCGTACTTGTCGACCGGCAGGTAGGTGACAGTAGCCTTGCCCTGGCGCTCGAGAGCACGGCAGGAATCGAGGACAGCCTTGTGCTCGGTGACGCAGGTGATGATGTGGTTGCCTTTTTCCTTGTAGAACTCGACCACACCCTTGATTGCGAGGTTGTCGGACTCGGTCGCACCGCTGGTGAAGATGATCTCCTTGGACTTGGCGTTGATGATCGAGGCGATCTGTTCGCGCGCCTTGCCGACTGCTTCTTCCGCTTCCCATCCAAAACTGTGGTTGCGGCTGGCGGCGTTACCGAACTTCACCGTGAAGTACGGAAGCATCGCGTCAAGCACCCGCGGATCGCAGGGCGTCGTCGCGTGATAGTCCATGTAAACCGGTGTCTTAACCATCTCTTCGTCCGTCCAACTGACGACGGAAACCTCTCCGCCGCAAGGACTCCAAAATTAGTGGACTCCTTTAGTCCAGTATAGACATCGCTGGGCGCCTGTCAAAACCCGGCAAAATACTGGACCCCACAGGTCTACTAAAGGAAACCTTATGATCTGTCAACATTATTTGGCGCTTACCGACAGGTCAGGAGAAGCAACGCAGTGTTGGAGGGTGGTCGAACATTAGTTCGATTTCATCGTGGCGGACGGGACCCAGTACTCTATAGCTAGGAGCGGCGTGGTTTGAGATCGAGGCGGCGCTCCTCACGAAAGTCCGAGAAGCCCAGCCGATGCCAGGCGGTCGCACCGAGCCAATTGCGATGGAGAACGCTCAGGGTGATCGCGGTCACGTCGTGAGCGCGGAACCATTCGAAGGCCTCCTCGAGCATAGGCTTCATCAACCCTTTTCCGCGCCAAGCCTCATCGAAGTAACCCTGACTGATGTAGCCGCTTAATGGAGGAACGCCACCCTGGTGACGGCGGTACAAGCGCACCCAGAGATGGCCGACGAGGTGTCCATCGGGATGCGCGGCGACCCAGACCGCGTGATGGTCACGATTCAGGACGGCGCGTAGCCAGTTGGGCGCATCGCGGATTTCGTCCCAGTCGTAGCGTGCGCGATCGTCGAGCGCTTCCTCATACGCCGCGAGCGCGGCGACGAGGCGCGCCAGCTCGGGAATGTCACTTTCACGCGCGGGCCGAATCTCGATTTCTGACGGCATGTAGCCCATCACAGCACAACTGCGCGCGGACGCAAAAGCGTTCAGACGATAGCGCGAAGCTCGCCCGCGATCGGCCGACGCATCGCGATCAAAGCGGGGACCAGCGCGCTCAGGATTCCGATGGCGAGAGACAGAGAGATCGCCGCTAGCGGGACGGCGACCGGCATCATGATCGTGCCGAGGCCGCCGAACAGTTCGCCCTTAAGCGGCAGGAGATGGAGGACGATCCAGGCCGCGGCCGCACCCAACGAACCCGCCAGCAGTCCGACCAGCGCGCCTTCAGCGCCGAGGAGCGAGACTATCGCAGGCGCCGTGAATCCAATCGATCGCATGACGGCAAACTCCGCGCGCCGCTCGCGAATCGACATAGTGGCGGTGTTTGCCGCGACCAGCGAGATCGTGAACAGGACGATCACGGAAAGGATTTCCATCAACGAGATGATCGTTCGAAGTTGTTCGATGAAACCGGCCTGGAAATGTTCTTCCGACTCGGTCTGGGTGGGATCGCTGGAATTGGCGAACTGGGAGTCGATCGCGCGAATCAGCCCGGGAATCGATTCCATCCGGTCGACCCGAATCCACATGAAATCGGCGCGGCCGGTCCTGCCAATCGCTTCTTGCAGGTAATCGCGATGGAACAACAACATCGTCGGCATCGTGCCTTTGCCGAGAGTTCCGACGATCGTGAATTGCAGGTTTTTCCCATACACAGAGTCGCGCAGCATGATCTGTTGACCCAGATGGAAGCCGAAGCGCCGCATGGTGGACAAGCCTACGAGTGCGCCGGTCCGATCGTGGACGAAGGTACCGAGTTCCGCCGGGGCGATGCGCCAGTCCGGCCACACTCGGGCTACCTCGTCCTGCTCGATAGCGAGGTTGGGAAATTGATCCGAAGGGAGATGATAGATCCCCCCGAACCAATTCCACATATCGACGCCCACTACGTGCGGCATCGCAGCTATCCGACGTCCGTAGGATTCCGGCAGCGAGTACCCGAGGCCGGCCTTGCCATGGCATACCAGGCGCGGCGACAAGGCACTCGATGCCATCACCTTGTCGACGAAGCTCGGCAAGGTGAAGAGCGCTGCGAAGATGAATATCGACACCGCGATCGACAGAATGGTCAGCAAGGTACGCCTGCGGCTACGCGCAAGGTTGCGAAGAATGAGGTGAAGGAATTTCACGATCCTTGCTTCCGCAAGCAGCGGAAACCCGGCTTAGCCTAGAACGTCTCGAGAAGCGCCGGAACGCCGCGAATATCGGGCAGCACCGCGAGCGCGCCCTCGAACGAAGAGCCCCGAGTGAAATGATTCGGCACGACGATGCAGCGCAGGCCCGCCGCCAGCGCGGCCTGGAGGCCACGGGCGGAGTCCTCGATCACCACACATCGCTCCGGAGGAACATCGAGGCGCCGCAGCGCGGTCAGGTAAGGCTCGGGATGGGGCTTCGATTGGTCGTAGTCTTCGCGCGCCAGGATCAATTCGAAATACGGCCGCAGCCCGCTGCCCTGATGCGCGATGTCAAAGTGCCTGCGTAACGAGGTCGTCACGACGGCCATGCGCGCCCTGCCCTTCAATCGTTCGAGGGTCTCGATGACGCCGTTCATGGGACTGCGTCCGGATCCCAGCAAGGCAGCATAGGCGAGGTCACGTTCAGCGCGCAGGGCGAGCACGCGCTCGGCACTCCAACCTTGATCCTCAAGCCGATGGAAGGCGCTGCGCCCATTGGTCAGCGAATACTCGATGTATTGCTCGCGCGTCAGTTCGATGCCGGCGCGCGCGAGCGCATCGCGGGTGGCCGCGAAGAACATCTCCTCGGTGTCGACGAGGACACCATCGTTGTCCCAGAGAATTGCTTCGATCATTGGTGCGTGCGGGCCGCGCTCACCTGTTTCGCACGGCGTTCAGCCCTCCTTCCGCAGAATAACAGGAGAGGAATTCAGAAGGGGCCCCGGTTTGATACGTCGAAGGATAGTTCCAACATTTTGCGTTCACTGCGAATTGTCTTCAAGGCGTTTTCCCGGGTCATTTCGAACTCGCGTTCAACCCACGGCGCAACTTGTTCGACCAGTGCGGCGGCGTCGGCATTCTGGTCCAACAAGGCGCTCGCGATATGGCAGCGAAATGCCACGCGCTCGATTCCGTCGGCGCGCTCGAGGACGAGCGTCAGCAGGATGCCGTCGGGTTCGCACTCGGCGGGAGCCGCGGCCTTAAGCCAGTAATTTCCGCGGCCGGTCTTGATCGATACTGCCACGGCGATGGCGGGGCGAAGCTACGCGGCGCGCGTCGAGAGCGAGCCGACCTTGGTGCGCCCTTCCCAGAACAGCACGACAGGGCCCGCGATATAGACCGAGGAGTAAGTCCCCGTAATGAACCCGACCAGCAGCGTGAACGCGGAAGGCCGCAGGATAGGTCCGCCGAAAACCAGCAAGGCGATCAACACCATGATGGCGGTTCCTGAAGTCAGGATGGTGCGCGAGAGGGTCTCGTTGATCGCGCGGTTCATGATCGTTGCGATCGGTTCGCGCCGCCGCTTGGAGGCATCCTCGCGGATTCGGTCGGACACGATAATCGTGTCGTGCACCGAGTAGCCGATAACCGTCAAGAGGGCTGCCAGCGTAGTCAGGTCGAATTGAAGCTGGGCGATTACCAATGCGCCCGTCACAACCAGCACGTCATGGATCAGCGCGATAACGGCGCCGGTGCCGAAGCTCCAGCTCACGTGGCGGAACTGGATGGCGATGAAGGTGCCCATGAAGATGGTAGCCGCGATGACCGCCATGAATCCCTTACGGCGCAAGTCGCTGCCGACCTTCGCACCGACGCTCTCAACGCGCACGACCTTCACATTGTTGGCGCCAAAGGTCTTGGCGAGTTCCCCTTCCAGCGTCGGCCCGAGTCCTGCGATGTTCTTTACCTTCTCAAAGCGCAGCAGATAGGAATGCCCCGCGGAGCCGAAGTCCTGGACGGTGATTTCGCCGAGGTCGAGTCCGCCCAGCGACTTGCGGATGGTATCGGCGTTGGTCGGGTTGGTGAACTGTACCTGCACGACGCTGCCGCCGACGAAATCGACGCCGTAGTTGAGGCCTTTGAAGACGAGCAGGAGAATCGCCGCGATGTTGATCGCGGTCGAGAGAATCACGAAAAAGTGGCGCTTCCCGACGAAATCAAGATTGATGTCGGGACGAATCAGTTGCAGAGACATCGGCCCTGTTTATCTTTTCCCCCCTGCAGGCACAACCCCATCTTCCGACTAGCTCGCGGCGGCGCGCTTCTTGCGCGCTGCGCGAGTCGAAGACGGTTGCTTATGGGTTGGAGCGGCGGGCGCAGGGGCGGCTTTGACCTTGCTGCAGGCGCCGCACTGGTTGTTCTGGTTTTCCGGGTCCTCGGTCAGGCCATCATCGAGCGAGTGGCAGACCTTCATGCAGGCGGAGCAGATGAAGTAGATGCCTTCGATGGTCTTGTTGATGCGCTCGCGGTTGAGGATGCGCCCGCGCAGCTTCTCGATGCGGATGCCCAGCAGCTCGGCGTACTGGCGCTTTATTTTGCGTCGTCCGGCTTCGTCTTTGGGAAGATCCGCATCTTCATCGGCTTCGTCCGCCATGTCGCCGAAGCCGGCGTAGCGATCGCGCTTGGAGGTCTTGCTCTTCCGCGTTCTGCCCATCGCGCTTGCTCCCGAATGCCCTAGCGGGTGCGACCGATGTAGCCGCAGGCTTTCTCGCAGACCAGGTAGAAACCTTTGCGCCCGAAGCCGGTGAACTTGGTGACCTTGCTCTCCGCGCCGCAGCTCGGACAGAGGTGCTTGTGCTGCAGCTCGCCGCCCTTTTCAGCGGTCTTTGCCTTCTTTTCAGCCATTGTTAACCTTGACCTGTCGTGAATTTATTGCGGAAGCGCCGTCGCGACCTCAGCGAGGCCGTCGGCAGCCCAAGAATCTAATCACTTTCCGGCTATATGCAAAATCACCCAGCCCGCGTTCGATTCCGGGCCGGGCGCATCTATAGAGCGTAAGCGCCACCGTGATGCGCAGTCAATAGGGAACGATGGCGTTGCGCCCGCCCTTGCATGCGTCTATCGGTAGATGTTCTGTGGACTCCCATCTCAAAGCCAACGACGCCGTCATCTTCATCGATCGCAAGGGGCGCAGGTACATGAAGGTCCTCACCCCGGGCAAGAAATTGCTCATCCGGGGCGAATTGATGGCGGACGCATTGTTCGGCATCGAGGAAGGATCGCGCGTGAAGTTCTCAGGAGGCGAGGCCTTCCTGGTCTTGCGCCCGACCTACGCCGACCTCGTGCCCCATCTCCCGAGAACCGCACAGGTTATCTATCCCAAGGACACCGGCCCGCTGATGATGTGGGGGGATGTCTTTCCGGGAGCGACGGTTATCGAGGGAGGGGTGGGCGCGGGAGCGCTCACGATCGCGCTGCTTCGCGCGGTCGGCCCGAACGGCAAGCTGATCTCGTACGAGATTCGCGATGACTTCGCGAACCTGGCCCGACGCAACGTCGCGGCGTTCTTCGGCGATGCACCCAACTGGACTCTCAAGCAGCGCGACCTGTACGAAGGCTTTGACGAGACCGGCGTCGATCGAATGTTCCTCGATCTGCCGGAGCCGGGACGCGCGCTGGATGTCGCCTCCCAAGCGCTGCGCCCGGGAGGAGTCCTGGTGGGCTACGTTCCAACCGCGCTGCAACTGAAGGACACGGTAGATGCCCTCCAGGCGCGGGCAGACTTCGGGCAAATCGAGAGCTTCGAAACCCTGCTGCGTCATTGGCAGGTGAAGGGACTCAGCGTGCGTCCGCTCAACCGGATGGTAGCGCATTCCGCGTTTATCATCGTCGCACGTCGGCTCGTAAAGCCAACGCCACAAGTCGCGGCAGAATCGCCCGCGGAATGGTCGGATCGCGCGGAAGACGACCCGGAAGAAACCCGGGAGTCCTGAACCGGCTCAGTGAAAGATCCGTCCGAAGAACCCACCTATCGCGCCCAACACACCCTCAGATGCCGGGCTCGGCTCGGCAGTCGGTTCTGCGCCAGGCGGTAAAGATGGAGGAGGCGCGGCGGCGGGCGCGCTCGGCGCGGGAGAAGACACCGATGCGAGCAGTCCCCCGTGGAGCGGACAGGCGTTGGTGGGAGCGGTACCGATCAAGAAGGGCAATTCGATCGCTCGAGGGCACGACGAAGTTGCCAGCCCACCGCTTTGCGGATCGATTGTCGCATAGACGATTCCCGATGGTTCGGCAAAGTCGGGCGAGTCAGGCGAGACGGCTTCGCTCATGAACGATGCCCATGCGGGCAGAGCGGCTTGCGCCCCCGGCATCCCGAGGCTTTGCGGCTCATCGAACCCAACCCATACGCCGCAAACCAGTTCGGGCGTGTAGCCGACAAAATACCCGTCGCGATAGTCCTGGGTAGTTCCCGTTTTGCCTGCAGCGGGAAAGTTAATTCCCATGCGGCTCGCAGATGCGCCAGTACCATAGCGCAGAACCTGCTTCAGAGCGCCGGTTATGAGGTAGGCGACGGCGGGATTGACGACGCGCTGTTCCTGGTCATCGTGACGATAAATCAGATGCCCCGCACCATCGACCACCGATTCGACTGCATACGGAGGATCGAGCAGACCCCCACTGGCGAATACCTGGTAGGCGCCGGTCAGCTCCAGCAATGTCGTCTCGTCGGCGCCGATCGAGATCGGCAAGACGGCGGGCAGGTCTTCATGGATTCCGAGCTGATGCGCGGTCTCGACGATCCGGGCGGGCCCGACTTCGCTGCCGACATATGCCGTCGGCACATTGAGCGATTCAAACAGCGCCTGCACAACAGTGACCTGGCCTTCGTAGCTGCGCTCGTAGTTGACGGGCGTCCATCCGCCGAATGACATCGGGCGATCCGGAAGGACCGAGGCCAGCGTCAATGGTGGAGAAAGCGGCGAGCGTTCGGGATCGAGCGCGGTCAGGTACACGACCGGCTTGAAAGACGACCCGGGCTGCCGCTCCGCCATCGCGGCGCGATTGAACTGACTGGATGAATAGTCGCGGCCTCCGACCATCGCGCGAATCCCCCCGGTCTCGGCGTCCAGCGCCACCAATGAACTCTGCAGCTGATCCTTCGGATGCATCCGGCGCAGGCGAGGTCGGCGCCTTTCCAGATCTTCGAGATTGTCGGCGACAGCGTCGGCGGCATCGGCCTGCATGACGGCATCGAGGGTCGTGTAAACCTTAAGCCCGTCGAGCCTTCCGTGCAGTCCGGGAATTTTCTGCACGAAGCTGGTCACGTAGTCGGTGAAATACGGCGCACGGCGAAGCCCCGGCGGGGCGGCGACATCGATGGGCGATGCGAGCGCGGCGCGATAGGCAGCCTCGTCGATCGCACCCGAATGCCACATCAGCGCGAGCACCGTGTCGCGGCGCACCTTGCACGCATCGGGATGTCGGCGCGGATCGTAGAGCGTGGGCGCCTGGATCATCCCGATCAAAGTTGCAGCTTCGGCGGGTGTCACCTGGCGCAGGTCCTTGTTGAACAGGTAGCGCGATGCCTGGGGCATGCCCTCGATTGGCGTGCCGCTGTATGCGCCCATCGGAACGTCATTGATGTAGCGTTCGAGGATCTCGTTCTTGCTCAGGCGAATCTCCAGCACGATCGCGACCGCAAGTTCCCGAATCTTGCGGCTAAAGCTGCGATCGAAGCGGTCAAGAAATGTGCGGCCGAGTTGCTGCGTAATGGTGCTGGCGCCCTGGGCGAGGCGACGGGAGCGAAAATCGTGAAGAGCAGCTTCCACGACTCGAATCGGATCGAAGCCGGGGTGGTAATAGAACCACCTGTCCTCGGTAGCGATCAGGCCGCGCACGAAGTACGGCTTGAGATCGCCAAGCGACACCTCAACGCGCTCGGCGGGCGCGCCCGGAAGCAGGCGGCCGATCACTTCCGGTTCGATGGTCGCGCTGTCCTTTGCTACGCCGAACGAATCCGCGATCGCGGCCACACGTTCTCCATCGAGTCGCATCCTCACCATCGTGGGTGCGTAGTCGGTCGTGCCGAGCTTGAACCCGCGAACGTAGATCGTCATCGCGCCGTGCGATTGCGAATATTCGCCCGGAGCGTCCACGGTCGTGGAGGGCAGGTAGCTCAGATGGTTGAGGCGGTCGAGAAGCGCGAGGTGAATGATGTCATCGCCGCGCTTCACCACGGCCGGCGCGGAATAAATCGCAGAAGTCAGCGCGGCACGACGCTGTTCGATGAGCGCGGAAATTTCTGAATAGAGCTGCGCGATATAGAAGCCGGTAGCGAAGCAGGCTCCCAGGAAAATGGCGCCGGCGATGGTCGTGATCCGCCATCCGCCGATTCGCCATCCGCGTTTCGGCTTACCGCCCCGCTGCTGCCGCCCCTTGACGCTGTTGGCCATCGCCCGTCGTTTCGATCATAGCGAAAATCGAAACGCCGCACAGAAAATCTTTTAGCCCGGGTAAAAGCCGGGCAAAGCGCGGGGACAGGTCACCGCATCGTAGAGCCGGTTATTTCTTGTATCCAAACCGACGGAGCATCGAGTGGCGCTCGGCCTGCTCGGCGTCACCCTCAACCCCCTTGGGGGAAGCGCCGTCGATCACCCCGATGACGCCGCGCCCGTCGCCCTCTTGCGCGACCACGACCAGCAGCGGATTGGCGGTCGCGCAGTAAACTGTACAAACCTCGCTGACCGCCTTGATTTGGTTGAGGACATTCACCGGGAACGCGTTGCCGAGCATCACGACAAACACGTGGCCCGCGGCAATCGCAGATGCCGCCTCAATCGCGGCCTGCTCCAGGTTCGCATCGGTGCCGGTGTGGCGGATGAGGCATGGCCCCGATGCTTCGGCGAAGGCAAGCCCGAATTTGATGCCGGGGACCGCCTGCACGAGGACCTCGTAGAGATCTTCGACCGTCTTGATGAAATGGGACTGGCCGATGATGACGTTTACATCTTCGCCCGGCTTCGCGATCGCGACCGTTTTGATTTCCATGAACGAACCGACCTCTCTTGACGATGCCGCCTCGATGATATGAAAGCAGATGAGGGGCAGAAAGGGCTCGGCCCTGAAGCTCCGCAACCAGATGCCTACCCGGCGGACGACAGGGTCATCGCAAGACAAACTTCCCGCGTTTTTCTACCGACTGCCGCCTCACGCACAGCGTTGCTATCTCGAGAGCGACTCGATCACACGCTACGAATTCGTACCGGACGCGGCCTCATCGCGATCCGTCGCCGCGCTGACGCGAGTTCTCGCCAAAGGGAATGCGGTGGATACGGAAAATGCCGCGCGCAAGACCGCGGCCGAGATGTGTCGAATGGCCGGAGTGGCGCCGGTCGCCGTCGATGTTCGCGAGGTGCGGCCGAAAAACGCGCGCGGCGAATTGCATGGACTCTTCTACCCGGCCGATCCACGCCGGCGAATGCCGCCTAACATCGTGCTGTGGATGCGCACGGCGGAACGCCGCGAGGTGGTGAAACCGCGCACCTTCGTACGCACCCTGATGCATGAGCTGGTGCATTACTTCGACTACAGCGTGCTCAAGCTGGAGGACTCGTTTCATACGCGCGGGTTCTTCGCGCGCGAATCGTACCTGGTTCGCACTACGGTCGCGCTGAAGGAAGCCGCTCCCAAGCCCGAGGAGGGGCCTGCATTGCTGCGCGCCTGGCTTGACAGACATACCCGCGATCCCGATAGGTAGTAGCTCGCAACCAGCCGCGCCTTGAGCGGTGCATTAGATGCCGTAGAGGTCGGAGGCAGGCGAGCAGGCGGGGGACAATGGCATCGGCAATGGGTTTCTTTGACAGGTTTTTAGCATCATCGCCCGAGAAGGCCGCCGTCGCGGATCTCGCGGAACTGGCCGGGCGCAAAGAGGCGCTGATCGCTCGCCTGGAGCGTCACGCGGGGATGTGCTCGTACGCGAACCTCCGGGCCGGGCTGGAGCTGCTGGCAACCAACCAAGCCGAGAGCTTCAAGACGCTGCGATCGATCCTGTCGGATCGCGATACGTGGCCGCGGCCTCCCGAGTCCGAGCCGCACGAAGGCTCGAACAACTGGGAGCGCCTGAGCAGCGACCTGGAGCTGCTGCGCACGATCGCCATCGGGATGCAGAAAGCGGCGGGTACGTGGGAAGGGGTCGATGCCGGAGTCGCCGAGAAGCTCCTGCCGATCGCGGTCGCCGACGGCGACGCCGAAAGCGAATTGCGCGCGCTGGCGTTGAAGTGCGACCCCCAGGCGCTCGACTAGCCCAGAGTTTCCGATCCTACAGGTATTTGTGGCGGCTGCGGCGAGCGAGTTCCTCGCTCACGCGGCGCAGCTCTTGTGAGCGCGAGCGATGCGCCACCAGAACGGCATCGTCGGTATCAATCGCGACGATATCGTCCACTCCGAACAGCACCATCAGGCGCTTGCCCGATTGCGCAATCACGCGATTTGAATCGAGCGCGATTACATCGCCGCGCAGGATGTTGCGATCGGCGCCGCCCAGGGCGTGCCGCAACCCTTCCCAGGATCCAACGTCGTGCCAATCAAAGCGGGCACGCACTCCCAGCACGCGCCGGCTTTTTTCCACGACCTCACGATCGAAGGAGTCGTACCCGAGCTTGACGTAGCGTTGAGCAGCCTGCAAAGCAGGCTTTCCGACAATCGCGCCCATGGCACGGCGTAGCGAGGGGGCGGCGGCTTTGAGTTCAGCCTCCAGGGTTGCAGTGGACATCACGAACATCCCGGCGTTCCAGAGATAGTTCCCCGACTTGACCATCCGGCGCGCGCGCGCGATCGGTGGCTTCTCCACGAACAGATCGACGACAAATCCCGGCCCTTTCGCCTTGCCGATTTTCTGATAACCCAAACCCGGGTCAGCATGCGCCGGTGGAACTCCGATCACGACGATGGAGGGTTCGATGGAGGCGAGCGCGGCCGCATCGCGCAGGGTCGCGCGAAAGCCGTCAGCAGGCGCGATGAGATGGTCGGCCGGCATGACCGCGATAACGCCCTGCCCTTTGCGTTTTTCTATGACGGCCGCTCCGTACGCGATCGCGACGGCGGTGCCGCGCGCGGCAGGTTCAACGATCAGGTTGCGCGAGGGTATGAGTCCTTTGACCGCGCGACGGAATGCCGCGGCGTGGGTCTGCGCCGCCAGCACGAAGATTCGATCGCGCGAGAAAAGAGGCCGCAACCTGCTTATTGTCTCCGCCAGCAAGCTTCGCTTGCCATCGACGGAAAACAGCGGCTTGGGGCGTGATGCGCGGCTGGCGGGCCAGAACCTGGTCCCGCTGCCGCCCGCGATGATCAGGGCTGAAAGGCCGGCTGCCCCTCCGCGGGACGTCATCGCTCGATCGCGCCCAGTTCCCTGAGCTTGTTTTCGAACAGGGCGCGGATCTCGCGCAGCCGAGCGTCGCTGCTCGCCTCGAAACGCACCACCAGGGCGGGCTGCGTATTCGATGCGCGCACGAGCCCCCATCCGTCATCGAACTTCACTCGAACGCCATCGATATCAATCGTCTGGTAGTGCTGGCGAAAATATTCCGCGGCGCGGCGCACCACCTCGAACTTGCGTTCGTCGGGGCAATCGACGCGAATCTCCGGAGTGAACTTGGTGCTCGGCAGGTCGGCGAGGATTGCACCAAGCCCGCGCCCCTCGTTGCTGACGATCTCGAGGAGGCGGAAGGAGGCGTAGATGGCGTCGTCGAAGCCGAAATAGCGATCAGCGAAAAACATGTGCCCGCTCATCTCGCCGGCGAGCGCCGCGTGCTCTTCCCTGAGCTTGCTCTTGATCAGCGAATGGCCAGTCTTCCACATGATCGGCCGACCGCCATGCCTGGCGATATCGTCGTACATGCGCTGGGAGCATTTGACGTCACCGATTATAGCCGCTCCGGCACGCTCCTTCAGGATTGCGCGCGAAAACACCACCATCAGCTCGTCGCCCCACACGATCCTGCCATTCTCGTCGATAGCTCCGACTCGATCGGCATCGCCGTCGTAGGCAATTCCCAGCTCGGCGTGATTCTTCAGAACCGCGGCCTGCAGATGCCGCATGTTGGCTTCAACGGTCGGGTCGGGATGGTGATTGGGGAAGCGTCCATCCATCTCGACGAACAGTTCGGTTACGTCGAGACCTAGTTGCTTCATCAAAGGGACGGCGACCACGCCGCCGCATCCGTTTCCACCATCGACGGCAACGCGCATCCCGCTGCGCAGCTTGAACTGGGAGCGGACAAATTCGCCGTACTCGGGGACGATCGGTTTTTCGATGAGCTTCCCCGGAGCGCCACCGCGGATAAAATCTCGCGCCTCCACGATTCGGCGCAGGTTCTGAATCTCTTCGCCGAAAATTGTGGTGGGTCCGACCCCGAGCTTGAAGCCATTGTACTCGGCGGCGTTGTGACTACCGGTAATCATCACACCGCCGTCCATCTTCCAGTGCAGAACCGAAAAGTAGAGCAGAGGCGTTGGGATCACGCCGACATCAACGACGTTTATTCCTGATTCGAGCAAGCCCTCGAGCAGACAGGCGCGCAGGGAAGGCGATGAAAGCCGGCAATCGCGACCGAGCGTGATGTTCTGCTTGCCAGCGCGATGCAATAGGGTCGCGTAGCCGCGGCCCAGATCGGTCACGAACGCATCGTCGAAGTCGCTCTCGACGATGCCGCGGATGTCGTATTCGCGAAAAACCTGCGGGTTCATGTCCCATCCCGAGCCGGCCAGGTGACCATCTGTGCTCCTGGCCACTCCCGACAGCGCGACAAACTTGTGATAAGCAGTCTGTGCGAGTCATGGAACAAGCGCAAGCGAGCAACCTCCCAATCATCGCGTAATGGCAGACGATTCCCAGCGAGTCGCGGTCGTAACGGGCGCCGGCCGGGGCATCGGGCGTGCGATCGCAATCGCCCTGGCCAGGGAGGGGTTCTCCGTCTGCATGGCCGCGCGCACGCGCGAAGAGCTGGAGGAGACCCGCAAGGCGACGGGCCTGCCACCCGAGAGATCGCTCATCGTGCTGCTCGACCTCGCGCATTCGGAAGCACCCACTGCCCTCATCGAGACGGCTCTCGATCTCCATGGACGAATCGACGTGCTGGTGAACAATGCAGGGTGGGCGCCGCCCCGCACCGCGTTGCACAAGCTGCGCGAGTCGGAGATGGACGAAATACTCGCGGTGAATCTGCGCGCGCCGATCGCGCTGGCGCGGCTCGCTTCGATCCAGATGACCCAACAGGGCGGCGGGACCATCGTGAATATCGCGTCGAGTGCCGCCCGCCTCGCGCCCGAGGGCGAAGCAGTCTACGCCGCCGCCAAAGCGGGGCTGCTGGCTTTCACGAAAGCGGCATTTGCCGACCTGCGAGGCAGCGGGGTAAAGGTGGCAGCCGTCGTGCCGGGGCTCGTAGATACCGGACTGATTCCTCACAACAAGCGGCTGGATCGCAAGGCGATGCTGCGCACCGAAGATGTTGCATCGGCAGTGATGACGATCGTCAACGCGCCTGCGCATGCATGTCCGGTGGAGATATCCCTGGAGCCGCAGGCCGACCCGATGCGGAAGCGACCGGGCTGATTCCGCCGGCAATGCCGAAGTCGTTCACCGCCAGGTTCGTCCTCGCCCTAGTTGCCGGATTGGCAGCCGCAATCGCGCTCTCTCCGTTCGTGGCGCTCGGCGTTGCAAGCCTGGGTTTCAGGTTTCCTTTTCCGCGCATCTTCGACCGGGTCGTGATGGTGTCGCTCGCGGTAGTGATCATCCTCAGTGCCCGGGGCATGGATTTGATCCCGTTGCTGCAAAGCGGATTCGCCCGTCCACGCGCAAATCTCTCGCGAGCCGGGCGCGGCTTTGCGGTCTCGCTGGGAGTGATGGCGGTGCTGTTTGCAATCGCGGGTGCAATGCAGGGATTCGCGGGCGCGGCTCACGCGGCCCGGTTGCTGCCGAAATACATTCTTTCCGCGATCGTGATTGGCCTACTCGAAGAAGCCTTCTTCCGCGCTTTTCTGTTCGGAGGAATGCAGCGCGATTTCGGTCGAACCGGCGCTTTGCTCATCAGCTCTGCAATCTATTCGCTCGCGCACCTGGTGCGAGCCCCGGCGCATTTTTTCGTTACGAGCCTGGACCTGACCGCAGGAGTCCGAACGCTGGGCCTGAGCTTCTCACAATTGGCGAGCCCCCTCTCGGCGTTGCCCACCCTGCTCGGGCTCTTCCTGCTTGGAATCGTTCTGGCGGACGCCGTGATGCTGACGGGAACGGTGTGGTTCTCAGTCGGGCTGCACGCGGGCTTCGTGGTGGGAGCAAAGCTGTGGCCCAAGATGATCTTTGCTCACCACACGCTGCCGGGATGGCTGGGAGGCTGGGGGCATCAGCCCGTGATCAGCGGCGCCGCAGCCTGGGTAGCGGCGCTAGCCGTGCTGGCTCTTCTGCGCCCGCTGGCCGCCGCGCGCGGCGAGAGCGTTACCTGAACGCTTCTTGCGAACTTCCCAATCATAGACAGGCGGCAGGCCACGCGGCCGGGTGCGGTAGCGTCGATGGGTCCACAGGAACTGTTCGGGATGCCCCCGGACGGCGTCTTCGACTGCCCGGACGAACCTCCGCGTATTCTCCAGTACGTCGGCATCGGTGTCGCCGGTGCGCTGCATCGGGATTGCCTCGCGAATCACAATCCGATGGCTTCGATTATCGGGCTGCCGTACGAGAAACACGGGAACCACCGCGGCGCCGGAAATCATCGCAAGCCGGGGGACAGCTCCAGCGGTGGCCGCAGGCTCACCAAAGAACGGAACGAAAACTGCCTCGCTGCGCTTGGCGTTCTGATCGTAGGGGATACCCATCAGATCGCCGTCCTTGACGGCTCTCAGCACGGCGCGAGCGGCGGAGTGTTTGCGGATGATATCGACGCCGGCGCGCTCCCTGATGAACGTCATGAGCGCATCGCCGGCGAGAAAACGCTGCGTGTGATGGACCAGGCTTATCTGGTAGCCGTGGAGCGCGTGCGCTGCCAGCAGCAATTCGAAATTGCCAAAGTGAGCGGTCAGCACCAGCGCACCCAGGCCCGGTTTGGCTCTGAGAGCGCGCGCAAAGTGTTCGAGGCCCTGGTACTGAACGCGGCGCTTGAGCCGCTTGTAGAAGAACCCGCCCAGGCGCACGTACTCAGCCGCCGACCGTCCCAGGTTCACGTAGGACTCGCGCAGGATGCGCTCGCGTTCCGCTTCGCTCTTTTCCGGAAACGCGATCTCGAGATTCTTCATCCCGATTCGGACGTGCCTGGTATCGAGTCGATAGGCAAATTTCCCGCCTAACACCCCGAGCGGATAGAGAATGAAATCCGGAATAAGACTCAGCAGGTGCAACGCCGCGCTGAAGAGCCAGAACAGAAGACGACTCTTCGTGTCGAGTTCGAGCGGCTGCGAGCGCCGTTCGGGACGCTTAAGCGGAAATTCAGGGATACCGGTATCGCTGACGGGATCCTCGACGGGCGCCTGATTGGAGAGGGGACTTCGGTAATCGATCGCGTTGGACAATTCGCTTCCTATATCATCCTGCGTTCGCGCTTGGCGCTCTTGGGAATCACCACGAGACCCGACTCGGTGACAAAGAATCGCTGGCGATCGCGCTCGAGATCGTAGCCGATTTCCTCTCCGTCCGGGACGTAGACGTTCTTGTCGATAATCGCGCGGCGAATTCGGGCGTAACGTCCTATCTCCGCATAGTCCATCACCACCGAATCTTCAATGAGGCTATACGAATTGACGCGCACCGAACGTCCGAGGACCGAGTTGCGCACGGTTCCGCCGGACACGATGCAGCCTTCCGAGATTACCGAATGCAATGCCTGCCCACGGCGTCCGTTTTCATCGAACACGAACTTGGCCGGCGGCTGATCGTAGTAAGCGGTACGCAGCGGCCAGTGAGCATTGTACAGGTTCAGATGAGGCCGGGCGTCGCGCAGGTCCATGTTCGCCTCGAAGTAGGCATCCAACGTACCGACGTCGCGCCAGTAGCTAAGATTGACCTCCGAGTCGCCGCGGATGCGATTGGTCATGAAGTTGTAGGCATAGACCGGCACACGGTCGATCAGGCTCGGAATCAAGTCGTGGCCGAAATCGTGCCGGCTGCTGCCGCTGGTGGAGTCCTCGACCAGCGCGTCGCGCAGCACGTCAGGATTGAACAGGTAGTTGCCCATCGACGCGAGGCATTTCCCCGGCGCTCCGGGCAATGACGAAGGGGCCAGGCTGGGCTTTTCCTGGAAACCCACCACGCGCAGTCCGGAATCGACATCGAGGATGCCGAACTGGTTTGCCTCCTCGACTGCTACCGGCAGCGTCGCGACCGACACCGCTGCCTTACGCTCGACGTGAAAGTCGATCATCTGCTGGATGTCCATCCGGTAGATGTGGTCGGCGCCGAAGACGGCCACCAAATCAGGCTGAAAATCGTCCATCAGGTTCAGGTTCTGGAAGATCGCGTCCGCGGTTCCCTGGTACCAGGTTTCGCCAAGGCGCATCTGGGCAGGGACCGGGATGACGAAGTGATCCGGCAGCATCCCGCCGAACTGCCATCCGTCCTTGAGGTGCTCGATCAGCGACTGCGATCGCCATTGGACCAGGATGTAGATCGCGTAGATGCCGGAATTGACGAGGTTGGAAAGCACGAAGTCGACGATCCGGTACTTGCCGCCGAAGGGGACGGCCGGTTTCGCCCGGTCGCGGGTCAACGGATGGAGCCTGGTGCCCTGCCCCCCGGCCATTATCAATGCAAGCGTTCTCATAGGTTAAATATAGAGGTGCAAGAAGCCTTCCTGTCGCCGATCATTGGATGCAAGGCGAGCCAAGTATAAGTGCAGGGTTTTTCCGGAGAAAGCCCGATGCACGGAAGAGGCCTTTGGTAGGGTGGTGTTTTGCGGGTGTCGATTGCCTCAAAAGCCGCAATCTCCATCCTCGGGCGTTCCTATTTCTGGCTCGGATTTTAGCCGATGTTTGCTGAGATTGCCCAATTTTGCAGCAGTTTTTGCCGGGAGATAACCCTAGTGGAGGCAAAGGCATAACGATTGCTTGAAACAAATTGGAAGGTTCAACGTCTAAGCTGGCAGAGGGGTCAGAAGACTGAAGCCTCCGAGAAGTGCTAAAGAGGGAAAAAGTGATGCAAACGGCTGCAAAACAAGAATCGAGCGCTGGGACCGGACGAGGAATCGTCTACCGGACTACATGTCAGAATCCGGGCTGTGGCGTGACCTTTGACCTGCGAATAACAGCTGAAAATGCTGGACTTTTGAGCGGATCGATGGCCTGTCCAAGGTGCCGCCGGCATGGCGGGTTCCTGAAGCCCCAAGGCCGGATCGGCGAGAAGCTATTCGCCGCCAAGCTGCTGTTCCGTCTGACCGGGGTAGCCCCGAGCGCTCGCGACGATGAGGACCTTTTTGGCGACTCCCGCTATTAAGGATTGCCATCGGATCGGGTAAGCTTTTCTCACGTCACCAGATCCGTATCTCATCATCGCGCAACGAGCCGCTGGACTAATCGTCGAGCGGCTCGTTCGCTTCTGCGCGATCGTGCTGGGGCGCGGCCTCGCGAGAACTGTGTAACTTCGCTACACCGACATCGCCTAGCCGGCCGCGCTGGGGTCGGCAGAAATTCCCTGCAAGCCCTGGATGCTCTGGCGTTCCAGCATCCGCTTGATCCATCCGTCGACGTTGGCGCGATTCGCCGATGGGTCGATGCCGAGCTCGCCCAGGATCAGCAGGCGGGGTGCGAAGCCGATGTCAGCGACTGAGAATTCTCCGGCGAGGAACTGCTGTCCCTTGAGTTCGTTGTTGAGGTAGTCGAGTACGCGCTCGACACCCTGATGGAGGCGCTGCACGCGATTTTGATCGCGCTCGCCCTCGGGCTTGGAGACTTCTACGATCAGTTGTCCGACCTGCGGGGTGAACGAGGTGTCGGCAAAGTCTTCGAACATGCGGGCGCGCGATCGCAGGGCGCTGGAACCCACAGCGGGCAGCACCGGCGGCTCGGGATATTCATCTTCGAGGTACTCGTTGATGATGGTGGAGTCGTATACCGGGGTATCGTCATCGACCAGCACGGGCACGCGCCCGAAGGGGTTGAGTCTCAGAAATTCCGGGCGGCGATGCTCGTTCTGCGTGAGATCGACTGACACCAGGTCGTAGCTGAGGCTCTTTTCGGCCAGCACGATGCGCACCTTCTGGCCATAGGGACAGGACAGGAAGTCGTAGAGTTTGATCATATCCGGCAAATCCTTATTCGGCCGCGACCTGGACCTTCAAGCTTGCTTCGACCTCTGCCTCAAGCCTGATCGCTATGGAGAAATCACCGAGCTGCTTGAGCGGCTCGGGCAGGTGGATCTTTCGGCGCTCGATGTCGAGCCCCTTCTCGCGCAATGCGCGTTCGATATCGATATTGGTGACTGAGCCGAACAGCTTTCCTTCTTCACCCGCGCGCGCCTTGATAACCAGGGCCAGGGCCTCGACCTTCTCCTTGAGCGTCAGGGCCTGGTTCTTCTGGCGCTCGCGCTTGAGCATCGAGATTCGCTTGTGATGCTCGAATTCACGGAGATTCTTCTGGTTTGCTTCGACCGCAAGCTGCCGGGGCAAGAGATAGTTACGCGCGAAACCGGCGCGAACTTTGACCACGTCGCCGGTGCGCCCCAGGTTGGGCACGTCTTCGCTTAGAATTACCTGCACGTTCATTTGCCTGAACCACCTGTTGATCGTTTAGAGAAAATCACCGTAATTGCCAGCTTCCTGGCGGGGCGGCTTGAGCCGCCGGAAGTCGATCCACATATCGAAAACTCCCGCCAGGCAGACCACCAGCGAGACGACCGGCTGCACGATGGTAATGAAATAAATGACCACGCGCACGATGGCCGGCACGGAAAGGGCCTGAAAGTAGAAGGCCATGATCGCGATGCCCTGGCAGAAGTAGACCAGGGCGAAGCAGAGAAACGCATTGAGCGCGATGTCGCTTATCGGGGTGATTGGCGCGAGCATCCCGAACCCGGTCGCGATCAGTCCCCAGATGAGCCACTCAGGCGCTGACCATCGCACCAGATCGCCGAACAGCACGTACGAGAGCCGCTGCTTACCAGCCCATCGCCAGAACACCCGCAGGTTGAGGAAAACCGACAGCGCCGCGAGCATCGCGGCCACCGCCGGGCTCAGCCGCACGAGCATATCCAGGACCTCGGACTGCGCCTGGGGCGGCACCGCGGTCTGCATGCCCAGCGTTCGATACATCTCCTGCCCGCGCGCCATCCCGGTGGCGAGCTCGGTCTGCATCGCCCTGGCAAGGGCGGCGGGCCCTCCGGTCATCACAAGTGCGAGCGAAGCGGTTGCCAGGAACATGCCCCCGGCGGCGGCCAGCAGGATTAATTCGAAGGGCCGGTGCCTCTCGATCATCCAGGTCATGATCAGCGTGGCAACGCCGAAGGTCGCCAGGTAGTTGCCACCGGCGACGAGCGCGCTGCTCGCGCCTCCCGCAAGACTCGACAGCAGCGCCACCAATCCAGCGGCCACCATGACCGAGATCAGGGCGCGAGCCTTTGCAGCGGGCCGCGCGGCGGCAAAGACCAGGATCGGCGCAGGCGCGAACATCATCGCGAAGAAACCGAGAATCGGCACTGCCCCGCCAGCCAGGAAGAATGCTCCCGACAGGGCAGCCGCGCGGAGACTCCCGATGATCGCCTTGCGAGTCATAGCAGTGGGCCGCCGCTCAGACCCCCAGGGTTGAAAACGGAAGCAGCGCGATTACCCGCGCCCGTTTGATCGCGACCGCGAGCTGGCGCTGATGTTTTGCGCAATTGCCGGAAGTGCGGCTCGGGACAATCTTGCCGCCCTCGGTGATGAAGCTCGACAGCGTGCGGACGTCCTTGTAGTCGACCTTGAGCGTCTTGTCGGCGCAAAATCTGCAAACCTTGCGGCGTCCGCCGGAACGACGACGCATGCCGGGGCGGCCTTCTCCGGCGCGGTCGCCTTCGCCGCGCGGACCCCTTCCGCGCGGACCATCATCCGCGCGCGGCCGGTCGCCGAAATGTTCAGTTCTCTCTTCGTCTGCCATTGCGTTTCCCTGGATACAGAAAGCTGCGGGCGGAGTGGAAATCACTTCGCACGCGGCACTCCGATGGTTTCGTCTGCTTCTTCGGTTGCGAGCGTCCTGCGATCCGAAGCGTTACTGCGGCTGGCTGCCGCCCTCCGGTTCGAGTTCGCCCTCGTGCTCGGCCATCATCTCTTCCGGCGCGTCGGGAGCATCTGCCGCCCGCTCGTGCTGAGCTGCAAGCGCGGCAGCGCGAGCCTCCGCGGCGGCGCGAGCTTCCGCGATACGCCGATTACGCGCTTCGATTTCTTCGCGCACCTTGGCCGGATCGGCATCGGTTTCGATCAATACCGACAAGTAGCGCAGCACCGCGTCCGAGAGCTTGAGATTTCTCTCTACCTCGTTCATCACGGCGCCCTCGGAGACGTAGTCGAGCCGGACGTAATAGCCGCGGCGCTCGCCCCTGATACGGTAGGCAAGCTCGCGGGAGCCCCATTCGTCGGTTTCGATCATCTCGCCGCCACCCTGGCTGACGAGGCCTTCGAACCGCCGGACGGCGTCTTTAACCTGTGATTCGCCCTGGTCGGGCTTGAGAATGAAAATGGTTTCGTAGCGCCGCAATGCGCCAAATCCTCCTTATGGATTCAAGCCCCAAGTTGGAGCAAGGAGCAAAAAGGCAGCATAACACCGGTTGAGAACATCAAACAAGGACTTTCGGGCGCCAATCGTCCGGCCTCTGCACGAGAGAATCGGAATTCGAGGACGTCGGACTTCCCGTCAGAGCGGGCAATCCGGCAAACCTTGAGATTACCAGCCGACTTGCTATTGAGAGGGGATTGCGTCTTGCCCCACAGGAGGGAAACCGTGGCCAAATCGAAACCGAAGAAAAAAACCAGTCCGAAACGAGCGAAGTCGAAGCCTCGCGCGAAAGCTGTGGCGCGCAAGGTTGCGCCCAAGAAGGCCGCGCGAAAGCCGAGCCAGCGCCCAGCGGCTGGTCCCAAGGTTCCCAGCTACGATCAACTCCCGGTCCGCGCGGGCGCGCCGCAAGGAGCCGCTTGGGGAGTGTTCGGGGACGAGGATGAGGTCGGAACAATCAACCTCCTGTCGCCGGAGCGGGTGCGAGCCGCGGCCTCATCGATTCGCAGCGGCAAGGTGTTCGCGCTCAACCTGCCAATCAACATTCCGGACCCGCCGCTGTTCACGCGCGGCAAGCACACCCACACGGTAAAGATTTTCCCGAATGCCGAGTTCGTGCTCGATGACTACCTGGACAATTTCTACCCGCAGGCGTCTTCCCAATGGGATGCGCTGTGCCACGTCAAGCATCCTGCGTTTGGGGCATACAATGGCATCCCTGACCGCGAGATAACCGGGCGCGGAGGCACGCGCCTGGGAATCGACAACCTTGCCCGACGCGGAATCGCGGGGCGCGGGGTGTTGGCGGACATCGCGCGCCACTACGACCGGGTTGGGAAATCGATCAACTACACGAAGCCTGAGTCGGTTCCGTTGGAAGACCTGGAAGCTACTTTGGCGGCCGAGAAGGTCAAGCTGCAGCCGGGAGACATCCTGCTGATACGAATCGGATGGACGAAGTTCTACCTGTCGGCGAGCGACGAGCTAAAGGCAGAGCTGGCGCAGGAGACGGTGGTGCCTGGAATCGAGGGGACCGACCGCGTGGCTCGCTGGATCTGGGACCATCACCTGGCCGCGATCGCATCGGACTCGCCCGCGCTGGAGGCGCTGCCGAAGCCGCCCGACGATCCGAGCTTCCTGCATTTTCACATGTTGGCCTTCTTCGGGATGCCGATAGGCGAGATGTGGAACCTGGAAGGGCTGGCCGACGATTGCGCCGCCGACGGAAGATACGATTTCTTCCTGACTTCCGCGCCGCTCAATGTCCCGGGCGGAGTGGGGTCGCCTCCGAACGCGCTTGCGATCAAGTAGCGCGAGACCTTGAACAGAAAAGAAAGGGCGACGCCAAGAGCGCCGCCCTTTTTGTTTGTCCGACAGCTCGTCTTGCCTAGTGACCGGCGCGCGCCATTGCCTCGGTCGTGAAGAATTCACGATCGACTGCTCCCATGTTGATGTACCAGCACTCGCGTTCCGGAGAGTTGGGGCTCGGCAGATAGCACGTGGTCACCATCCCGGACTGCGTATCGATACTAGATGCGGCCACGATGAATTCGCGCTTGAACGGATAGACGGCAACTTTGGCATCCGGAACCGGGCGGTCCCGATAGGTCAGCAGGTAGAGTTGCGTCTTCCACAGTTGGCCCTTGCGGTCGTAACTATCAACGTAAGGGTTGAACCACGACTCGCCGTCGATATAGACGACCGTCCTTGATTGCAAAACACCGGTGATGCGTTCCGGGCGCGGAGTCACTTCGACAACATAAAGATGGCGCATCTCCCAGTTTTCATCACATGCGGTCGCACCACCGTCCGTAGCGCACGGGTGGGCAGGAGAATTTGCGGCATTCGCGACCGCAAGCATCTCTTTCTCGCCGACGAACTTATAATTGTACTCCTGAAGCTTGGCGGCGAATCCACCGGCATGATCCGGATCCCACGTGGAGAGGCCGGGCGACGACGACATCACCACTTCATTGACGCGGCGAACCCTGCGGACGCTCGGTAGATACGCCCACGCGTCGTCCGCACGCATCGGATCCCAGTAACGGAAACGGAGACCGCCACCTCCGCGCTCTTCGGCGGGTTGGATAATTGGATATGCAGCCGCCCGCCACCAGATGCCCGTATTCTTGAAGTCGGGGTCCGCGGGCAGCGGCTCCACCTCGGTCCGGCCAAGCTCCGAATAGGCTGCATCATGTCCGATCATCGCATCCAGGAGCACGTTCTGTTGTGCACCGGGACTGAAATTCACGACCTGGCATTCGAAGTAACGCAGATCGCCATCGTCAGTCCCGATCGGACGAAATGCCATGTTCCACATGATCTTGGTGGCAACATCGGCATCGTTGGTGTCGAGCAGCGGGAACGGCTGGCCAGCCACGTAGCCTTCGATGGTTCGATGGTCCGAGGACAGGCGCACCTGGCCCGAGTATTTTTCCGTGGCGCTTTTGTAAGGAGGCGGCCAATCGATACGAGTGGGCGCCACGATGTGCATCTGCATGCCGCGGGTCACGGCATAGTAGGTACCGGGGCTGACGAGCGATTGCACCTGGGCGGCATTCGCGGCGTTGATAGTGTCGCCCGGTTTGACCTGGGACCAGGAAGGTCGCGCCGAGATTCCCAGCGCCAGCAGCAAAGTCGCGGCCATCGCCGCGAACCGGCTCGTAGTCTTAACCATTACTCGCACCTATCGCCCGTTACAGAGAACTTTGTCTGCGCGATGCATACACAAAGCAACCGTCAAAGGCAACTGTAGTTGCAACTAACTGTTGCGGAAATCGTGCCGGTAGGTGATGAAGTTGTCGGTGATGCGTGCGCCGAGCGATTGCGCCGTCCGGCGCGAGGCCCAGTTGTCGTCGAGCACCAGGGTATAGCCGGCGTAACGCATGCCCCGCTGCGCCATGCCCAGGAAGGATCGCGCCGCCATCGAGACCGCGATTCCGCGCCCGCGCGCGCCATCCAGCACGCCAATATTGATGAGCGCGCCGCGTGTGCCGCCGCCGCGATCGGGGTCGATGGTGACGCCGCGGCGGACCCGCGCGAGCATCGTGCTCCAGTCCGGCACGGAAAACACCGCACCCACCACTTCGCCATCGATCTCGGCAATGATGGAAAGATCACTGACCGCGGTCTCGCCGAGCGCGATGAGCATCGGGCGCACTTCCGCGCGGGTTACCGGGTTCCATCCCCAATGGTGCGCAAACGCCGCGTTGGTGACATCGGTCCACGCATCGATCGCGGCGAGAAATCCAAACTGTCGCCAGGTCTTGTAGGTGACGCCCCGGCCCTGGCCGGCCGCGATAATTCCGCGGTAGCGAGCCAGCGTTTGATCATCGAGGTGCGCGGTGTAATCGATCTGCCCTTTCTCCGTCTCGAAGCCCGCGTCCTTGAGATAGCAATGGTAGTACGCGGGATTTCCGCGGAGCAGGAACGAAGGAAGACGATCGTAGTTGTCGATCGCGTAAGGGTAGTCGAGGAACGCGGCGAATCCCGTGCGCACCGCCGTCATGCCGCGCGCGCGGATCCATTCCATGGCATCGCGCAGCATCGCTTCGGTGGCCTCGGTCTCGTCTTCGAGGGCCTCGAAATGGATGAGATGTCCGAGCTTCTCATTCCAATGCTCGTTGTAGCGATGGTTCACGACCGCGCTGACGCGCGCGACCATCTGTTCGCCACGCCGTGCGCAAAACGGGGCGATATCCAGGTAGGTCGTCACGGGCGTTCGGCGCATCAGGAAGTCGACTTCGTTCTGAACATCGGGAGGCCACCACGCCGCCCGGCCCGCATAGATCTGGTACGGCAGGCGCGCAAACTCCTCGAGCGCGTGGCGCGAGGTAACCCGCTCGACGCGCGGTAGGCCCTGGTGCGTAACGATTGATCTGCCTAAAGCCATCGCAGTCCGCTGACCGAAGAGCCCGAGTGTAGCACCGCCGGGGGCCAAACGATCACGGCGCCGTGCCCGCTCCGCGGCTATGCCTGCTAGAGTACGCGCCGTGCCCGAAGCCGGTACCGCACAGCCTGACCATCGCGTCCCCACGCAGGGCGCCCGCCTTCAAGGGCTTCAGCGCATCGCGGGAGAAGCAATCGCGCTCTCCTATATCGCCGTCATCGCGCTGATCGCGTCGGTGACGGGAGCATTCTACGTCCTGTTTCCCGAGCTGGGGGCGCTCTCGCACGACGTATTCACCCGACCGGGGGGCACCTGGGCGAAAGCGCCGTTCCTGTTGGCGATCACGCCGCCGCTCGCGGGCGCGATAGGCATCGTGGTTACCAACGCCCTGCCCTACGGACTCATCGCGGTTCTGCTCGTCGTCTGCGGCGCGATAGCCCTGGTCATCGCGCTACGCTCACCGATCGCACCTTCGATTTCGGCGGGACTACTGCCGCTCGTCCTTGGGGTGAAGAGCTGGTGGTACCCTCCAGCAATTTTGTTCGGAACCACCCTGCTCGCCTTGCTTTCGATCGCGTGGCGCCGCTACCTCGCGGAAGCGCCATCGCAAGACGCAGACGACATCGATGACGCGATCGAGCGCTTCCCGCGCGACTGGCGCGGGCTGGTGCCGCTGATCATGTTCGTTATCGCGGCGACGCTGGCGGTTGAGGCAACCGGTCTTCGCTTCATCCTGTTCCCGCCGCTGGTCGTTATCGGCTTCGAGATGTTCGGGCATCCGGAGATTTGCCCCTGGGCAGCGCGGCCGCTCTTGCTGCCGATCGCCTGCTTTCTTACCGCAGCGGGCGGGTTGATTCTTCTGAACCTCATCGGAGGCAACCCGATAACCGCCGCGCTGGCGATGGGGTGGGGAATCGTGGTGCTACGCATCTTCGATCTGCATGTGCCTCCCGCGCTTGCCGTGGCACTGCTGCCGATGGTGATGGATCATCCGCGATACGCATACCCATTCTCGGTCGCGACGGGAACACTGTTGCTGACCATGTACTTCCTGGCGTGGAAGGCGTGGACCGCGAAAGCGGTTCAGCGCGGACTTGCCGCCCCGGGTCCGGACTGAATCAGGATCCGCCGCGCGGCCGAGCATACACGCGAGTGAGAAGGCCATCGGCGAGCCATCGCGCGGTGAGGTCTGCAATCACAGGGGCCGCGTTGTCCTCCGGCAGCTCGGCGGCCAGCGCCCGGCAAACACGCCCGAAAGTCGCGGTCCGGGTGAGCATCGAAAGCACGGCGGCTTCGCCGGCACCGATCGCGCGATACGAGACTCTCGAATTCCGCCGCCACACGAGAATTCGATTGGCTTCCCTCGCGGGAGAATTCCACGGCCGCTTCTCCTCGATCGCTCTCAGGACCTCGGCGACGTTCCATTCGACGTCGAGGATCGAAGCCGCGGGAATCCTTCGCAGCTTTATTGCCGGCCACTCGGGGGGCGGAACCGCGCTCATCCCGGATGCTTCCAGCACCGGCGAGTCGGGCGCGCAGAACACCTCGATCGTCGATCGTTCGAGCATCGCGAGATCGGCGACGAACGGAAAGCGTTCCAGCAGCGGATGGTCGCGGAGAAAGTCGGCCAGAAATTTTCCCGCCCACATGACCGAGGTCTCAGTTGGACGATATTCGACCAGGTAACCGGTGATGAGATTGTGAAAATTGTCTTCGCCAAGGACGGCGCGGGTCGCTGGATAGTCCTCGGCCAGGACCTCGAGCAGACGGTAGAAGTACATGTTCGCGTAGATGCCGACGCGGTCCTCCGGAGACAGGCGCTCGTCACCGCGAATAAAAGCTGACACGCCCGCAGGCGGGAGCTGGCGCTCGGCAGCTACGCCCTCGGCGACGCCGCTAGGCGCGGTGATTAGCCGGTAGAGCAGGCTCTGGATGTCCTTGAGACGGGAACCCATCGCGGTTGTAAGCGGCGCCGACCGCGGCATCGAAGATTCTGCGCGCGTGTTCGGCAGTTTCGGACAGCACTTCGAAATCCGGGATATTGTCGTCCCATTCGATGAGCGTGGATACGCGGCCGAAGCGGCGAACCGCGCGGTCGTACAGCGTCCACACGGCATCGCACACGGGATGGTCGTGGGTATCGAGCAGATGGGTCCCGTGATCGCTATGGCCGGCGAGATGGAATTGCACAACCCGCTCGACCGGTATCGAATCGATGTACACCTCGGCGCTGAAGCGATGATTGAAGGCGCTGACGAAGATATTGTTAACGTCGAGCAGAATTCCGCAATCGGCTTCCTCGGCGATCGCACGCAGAAATTCCCATTCGCTCAGACGCGAGTCCTGGAACGTCATGTAGCTGGATACGTTTTCGATCAGGATGGGGCGCTCCAGGTATTCCTGCACGCGACGGATTCGCCCCGAAACATGTCGGACCGTCTCCTCGGTGTAGGGCAACGGGAGCAGGTCATGAAGATTACGTCCGCCAACCCCGGTCCAACAGAGATGGTCTGAAATCCAGGCGGGTTCGAAGCGCCGGGCGAGATCGCGCAGGTCCTTGAGGTAGCGCTTGTTCAGGGGATCTGCCGATCCGATCGAAAGCGAGACGCCGTGCATTACGATCGGATACCGGTCGCGCACGGCGTTCAGCACTTCGAGCGGTCGGCCGCCCGCGACCATGAAGTTCTCCGAGATGACCTCAAACCAGTCCATCGCGGGATGACCCGCGAGGATGTGCGCATAGTGGGGCCGGCGGAGTCCGACCCCGAAGCCCAGGAAAGGAAAGTCGCTGCGCTTCACTTGCTGGACCTTTGGCGACGATCGACGGGCCGAAGGCGGCACACTACATCATGTCGCCCTTGCTCAGCTTTTCCGCCTTTCCTCCGGCCTTTGTGCATTCCTCGGCACTCGACGACATCACCCATCCCTTGCCCTTGCAGGAATTGGTTCCCTGGCAGCTGCTCGATGCGGTCTTGCAGGCGCTCTGTCCCTTGCAGGCGTTTCCGCCGACGCATTTGACCTGCGAAGACGGGTTGGGCTGGTCGGCGGCTTTGGCGGTCGCGGCGGTGAATGCCAGCGCGACCGCAGTGGCGAGGACTGCTCCAGTCAGTTTGCTCTTCTTCATAATCGATCTCCTTCCGTACGAAGCTGTTCGATGGGTTCCCTGGCCTGGGATCGCTGCCGAAGCGTACCACGCAAGCCCCGGGCATCTAAACCGTGCTTCGCACAACGAAATTCCTGGGGTTGGAAGCATCGCGTTCAGCCTGGATACGCAGCGGCCATCAAGATGGATTGGAAAAATCCAGAATCGACGGGAACTTTCCCGCGCGGAGCGAGATTTTAATTGAAGGCGATGCTATGGTTCTGAACTCCCACTATGGCGGCGATGCGTGCGACCGGCGGGGACAAACGCAAGCGGTTCGAAGCGGAAGCTCTTCCGCATCTCGACGCGGTCTATGCCATGGCAACGCGGCTGGTTCGCAACCCCGACGACGCGAACGACCTGCTGCAAGAGACGGTGCTGCGCGCCTGGCGATTCTTCGATCAGTTCGAACCGGGGACCAATTGCCGGGCCTGGCTGCTGACCATCCTGTTCAACAACTTTCGCAACGGCTACCGGCGCAGTTCGCGCGAGCAGCCGGCATCCTCGACGGCGGATTTCGAGTATCGGGTGGAAGCCAACAGCCTGGCGGACGACCCGCAGAAGGAAAATCCCGAAGCGATGGTTGCGGAGCGATCGATGGATCGCGAAGTGGAGGAGGCGTTCAACGCGTTGCCGGACGAATTCCGCTCGGCGTTGCTGCTGATCGACGTACAGGAACTGAGCTACCAGGAGGCCTCACAGGTCCTGGGAGTTCCGGTGGGAACCATCAAATCGCGCGTGTCGCGCGGGCGGACGCTGATGCGTGAGGCGCTTAGAACCTACGCACAGCAAAGAGGAATAATTCGATCTTGACTTCGATGAACTCCAAGCTTAACTCCGAGACTCGATGCCGCTTGTGCGGGGCTCAGCGTGCGGTCGCGCTGACTTTTCGAGGGGAATCAGTCAGAAGCTAGTCGGGTGGACTGCGGCACTTACATAGAAAACTACCTATCCGCACATGCTGACGGCGAGTTGGCAGGAGAAGAACTCCGCGCCGCCAAAGAGCACGTTGCAGGATGCGATGAGTGCCGCGAAGCGCTGGCGGCGGAACGCGCCCTGAAGAGCCTCCTGCATGATCATCTCGCGACCCTGAAGGCGCCATCGCAGGTTCGCGACCGCATCATGCTGGCGCTCGAGCGTGAGCAAGCAGCAGAAGTAAGAGCGGCGCCGCAGCCGACGGTGCGAAGCGCTTCGCGAGTTAGATGGCTGCGGCCGCGAGTTTGGGTGCCGGCCGCGATCGCGGCACTTCTGCTCATCGCCGTCACCAGGCTCAAGTCGGTCTCGCCACCCGGTCACGAAGAAGCCACGCCACTGGAGGAAGTGACGGCGACGGAAGCAGTGCCGATCTTCGATCTGGCGGCGCACCATCTGGACAGCTTTCAGCGCAAGTTCGAGCCGAACGTGCCATCGGGCAGCGCGGGTGACGTTGCGAGCGCGTACATGGATCACAAGATGCCCGGATACTTGTGGAACTTCGGACCCGCGGGCTACCAGATGCAAGGCGGGCGGCTGGAAACACTACCCAACGGGCAGATCGCTGCGCTTACTTACTACCAGGGGGAAAAGGGCGGCATCCTCTGCACGTACATGCACTACGACGGTCCGTTCCCCGGCGGCGCGGTGAATCCTGGCGGCGAGCACACGTTCTACGTGTACAAAGGCTACTCGATCTGCCTGAGCAAGTACCCGCGGGGGGACTTTATCTGCCTGCTGATCAGCCGGCGCCCAATGGCCGAGTTCATGCAGACGGTATCTGAATCGATGCTGTAGTGGTGAAGTGCGCGGCTAGCTTTCCGCTATCGCAGGAAGGCGCTCGGCTTCGCGCTCTTTGGCATCGAAGAGGTGCAGCTGATGAGGCGCGGTGCTGCGCGGAATCTCAACGGGGTACCTGCCGGTGAAGCACGCGTCGCAGAACTCCTCGCGTCCGGAGTTGATGAACGAATAGAGCCCATCCCAGCTCAGGTAGCCGAGCGAATCCGCACCGATGTAGCGGCGAATCTCCTCGACCGAATGCGATGAAGCGAGGAGTTCCTCGCGCGTGGGGGTGTCGATTCCGTAGAAGCACGAATGCGTGGTGGGAGGCGCGGCGATTCGCATGTGGACCTCGCGCGCGCCGGCCTGCCGCAGCATCGGGATGACTTTCCTCAGCGTGGTGCCGCGGACGAGAGAGTCCTCGATCAGCACGATGCGCTTGTTGCGCAGGAGCTCGGCGACCGGATTGAATTTGATTTTAACACCGAAGTGGCGAATCGACTGGCGCGGCTCGATGAAGGTGCGGCCCACGTAGTGGCTGCGCACCAGCGCCATCTCGAAGGGCAGGCCCGATTCTTCGGAAAAGCCGAGCGCGGCGGCGTTTCCGGAGTCGGGCACCGGCACGACGATATCGGCATCGGCGGGGCATTCGCGCGCCAGCGCCCTGCCCTGCGTTTTTCGCACGGAATACACGTTGCGCCCGTACAAGAGGCTGTCGGGCCGCGCGAAGTAAACGTATTCGAACACGCACTTCTTCGATGGCGCCGGCGCAAACGGCTTCAACGATCGCACCCCATCCTGATCGATCACCAGCATCTCGCCGGGGTCGACTTCGCGGATGTACTCGGCGCGCACCAGGTCAAGGGCGCAGGTCTCGGAAGCAACGATCGACGCGCCGTTGAGATTGCCGAGCACCAGCGGCCGGAAGCCATGCGGATCGCGCACCGCGATCAGGCAGGACTCGGTCAGCAGCACCAGGGAGTATGCACCGCGGAGTTGCGAGAGCGCCTCGGTAACCTGCGCGATCAGATTCGGCGCGTGGGAAGAGGCGATCAGATGGATGATTACTTCGCTGTCGGACGAAGACTGGAAGATCGACCCGTTGGATTCGAGCCGCTCGCGCAGCTCCTCGAAGTTGACCAGGTTGCCGTTATGGGCGACGGCCAGGCCGCCGCGCCGGTATTCGACCACGAGCGGCTGGCAGTTCTTGATGGTGGTTGAGCCGGTCGTCGAATAGCGGTTGTGACCGATCGCGGCGGTGCCTTCGAGGCGTCCGATGATGTCGCCGTTGAAGATGTCGGCGACCAGGCCCATGCCGCGATGCGCGATGAGCGCCTTGCCGTTGGACGAGACTATGCCGGCGGATTCCTGGCCACGGTGCTGGAGGGCATAGAGGCCCAGGTATGCGAGATTAGCGGCTTCCGGATGTCCGTATACTCCGAAGACTCCGCACTCTTCGTGGAACCCGTCGAGGTTGGATTCCTCGACGTACAGCGCGTCGGTGTCACTCATTGGCGGCGAGCCTCCCGGGCAGCGCTTGTTCGTAGGTCCGCTGCAGATCGAGAACGTTCTCGTCTACGACCGGCGACAGCCGAAGGCGTGCTTCGGCGATCACCCGTCCTATCGAGCGGCAGTCGATTCCGCGGCCGGAAAAAATCTGCGCGACCTGTTCCACGTCTTTGCTGGAAGCCGAAATCACTACGGTTGAAGCACCTTCTCCAAACAACTCCGCTGTCGGGGTAAGTCCGAGCGCCGCGAAATCAGCTTCCGCGCCCAGGACACCATCGGGATTAAAGCAGGCCTCGGCCATAGCAACCATCAGCCCACCCTCAGCTACGTCGTGAGCTGACTTTATCAGCCCGCGCTCCGCGCCATCAATGAGGCCGTCGACCAAGGCAGCTTCTCGCTGAAGATCGATCGAGCCCAGCGATTCGTTACCGCCACCGAACATCGCACCATACTCGCTGGCTGCCAGCCGCGGAGGATTGGTGCGGATCAGCAGGATCGCATCGCCGGCGTGCTTGAAAAACGAGGTCACCTGGCGCGCCACGTCCGTCATCACGCCGAGAACCGCAATGGTCGGTGTGGGCAGAATCGCGCGCCCTTCGGTCTCGTTGTAGAAGCTCACGTTGCCGCTGACGACGGGGGCGCCAAGCGCGCGGGCCGCATCGCCAAGGCCGCGCACCCCCTCGGCAAACTGCCACATGATCTCGGGGCGCTCGGGATTGCCGTAGTTCAGGCAATTGGTAATGCCGACCGGGCGAGCCCCCGCGCACGCCACGTTGCGAGCGGACTCAACCACGGTCGCGACGGCGCCGAGGTAGGGGTCGAGGGCGCAGGCGCGCGGATTGGAATCGACCTTGAGCGCGATAGCACGCCGGCTGTGCTTGAGCCGCAGCACGGCGGCATCGCTGAGACCCGGCCCGGCGACGGTGTTGCCCTGCACGAGCGAGTCGTACTGGCGAAAGACCCAGCGCTTGGACGCGACGTTCGGATTCTCAAGTAATGCTTTAAGTGCCGCGGCGGGCTCGGGATGGCGGATGGATGGTTTCGTACCGTTGCGGGACGGTGCGGGAGGCTTTACCGGGCGGTCGTACACGGGAGCTTCGTCTGCGAGGGCGCCAACGGGGATGTCCGCGACCACCTGGCCGCGCCATCGCGCGCGCCATCGAGGCTCGGCGATTATCTCGCCGATCACGACAGCGTGAAGATCCCATTTCTCAAACACTGCTTGAAGTTCCGCTTCGCGTCCGCGGGCAGCGACGATCAACATCCGTTCCTGCGACTCGGACAGGAGCATCTCGTAGGGAGTCAGGTTCTGCTCACGCAGCGGAATCTTGTCGAGGTCGAGGTCGATTCCGAGCGCGCCACGGGCGGCCATCTCGCTCGACGATGAGGTCAGGCCGGCGGCGCCCATGTCCTGGATGGCGACGATGGCGCCGGTCTTCGCGGCCTCGAGGCATGCCTCGATGAGGAGCTTCTCAGTGAAGGGATCGCCGACCTGAACCGTGGGGCGTTTCGATTCGCTCTCGGCATCGAATTCGGCGGAGGCGAGCAGCGACGCGCCGTGGATTCCATCGCGTCCGGTTGCAGAGCCGACGTAGAGGACAGGGTTCCCTACTCCGCTGGCTTTTGCGCTCATCAATTCGCCGGACCGCGCGAGTCCGAGGCAAAAGGCGTTGACGAGGATGTTGCCGTTGTACGACGCGTCGAACATCAATTCGCCTGCGACAGTGGGAACGCCGACGCAGTTGCCATAGCCGCCGATTCCGCCCACCACGCCGCCGACGAGGTAGCGAGTGCGCGGATGGTCGAAGGAACCGAACTTGAGCGAGTCCATCGATGCGACGGGCCGCGCGCCCATCGTGAAGATATCGCGCAGAATGCCGCCGACACCGGTCGCGGCGCCCTGGTAGGGCTCGACGTAAGAGGGATGGTTGTGGCTTTCGATTTTGAAGACGGCAACCCATCCGTCGCCCACATCGATCGCGCCGGCATTTTCGCCCGGTCCTTGCACGACCAGTTCGCCGCGATTCGGGAGCGTGCGGAGATACTTGCGCGATGATTTGTAAGAGCAGTGCTCCGACCACATCACCGAAAAGACCCCGAGCTCGGTGAAGGTGGGGGTGCGGCCGAGGATGCGCTCGATATTGCGGAACTCGTCCGGGGTAAGACCGTGCGACCGGGCCTGCGCCTCGTCAACGCGCGGCTCGCCCGGCAAGGAGATGGGAACCTGGCTCATCTCACGCTCTCGATTATCGAGCGGAAAATCTTGAGGCCGTCTTCGCCGCCAAGCATCGGCTCGACGGCGTGCTCCGGATGCGGCATCAGGCCGAACACGTTGAAGCGATCGTTGGCGACGCCGGCGATCGAGTGCATCGAGCCGTTGGGATTGGCGGCATCGTCCTCGCGCCCACTCGCATCGACGTAGCGAAGAATCACCTGCCCGCGCTCTTCCATCTGGCGGAGTTCGGATTCAGGCGCCACGTAGAGTCCTTCGCCGTGCTTGATGGGCAGTTTGAGCACATCACCCTGGCGCATCGTGCGCGTGAACGGGGTCTGCGCGTTCTCAACGCGGACGTGGACGCGATCGCACACGAACGAGAGAGAACGATTGCGGGTGAGCGCGCCGGGCAGCAGGTGCGCTTCGCACAGGACCTGGAAGCCGTTGCAGGTGCCGATGACGAGTCCGCCGTCGGCGGCGAACCTGGCGACGCTTTCCATGATCGGGGAAAAGCGCGCGATCGCGCCGCAGCGGAGATAGTCGCCGTAGCTGAAGCCGCCCGGCAACAACACGCACTGCGCGCCCTGCAGGGAAGTGTCCTTGTGCCAGAGCATCGCGGCGTCCTGGCCCATCACTTCGCCAAGAGCCCAGAGGGCATCGTTGTCATCCAGCGAGCCGGGGAACCTGACAACGCCCCACTTCATTCGCCTTCGACCTCAAAGGTGAAGTCTTCGATAAGCGGATTGGCAAGCAGGCGCTCGCACATCTTCTGAGCCTGCGCGCGCGCATCGGCAGCGGAGCCGGCGGCGACATCGAGGACGATATACTTGCCGATCTTGACGTCGGCGATGTCCTTGAAGCCGAGGCTCTTGAGCGAATGCTCGACAGCGCGCCCTTGCGGATCGAGAATTCCCTTGCGCGGAGTGACGAAGACCTTTACTTGCAAGCGCGAGCCCTCCTCCCGAAACATCGACACCCCCGGGGAGAGCGGCACGCTGACTCAAGCATCGGTATTCATCGCGTAGGCATCCAGGAGCAGCAACTAGTTCTCCACCCGCCGGAGCATCTCGTGGTAGGCCTCTTCCACTCCGCCCAGGTCGCGCCGGAAGCGATCCTTGTCGAGCTTCTGCCGGGTCTGCTTGTCCCAGAAGCGGCAGGTGTCCGGACAGATCTCGTCGCCGAGCAGGATCTGGCCCTTGTGGCGGCCGAATTCGAGCTTGAAATCGACCAGCAAGACGCCGCGCTCATCGAGGAACTTGCCCAGGACTTCATCGACCTTGAGCGCCTGCGCCTTGATCTGTTCGATTTCGGGTGCGGTCGCCCAGCCGAATTCGATTGCGTGCTCGGGATAAATCAACGGGTCATCGAGGGGGTCGGACTTGTAGTAGTACTCGACCACCGGCTTCTTGAGCGGCAGCCCCTCTTCGAGACCGAGCCGCTTCGCCATCGAACCCGCGATAATATTGCGCACGACAGTTTCGACCGGAACGATCTCGAGGCGCTTGCAGAGCATCTCGCGATCGTTGAGGCGCCTGACGAAATGGGTCCGGACGCCGGCACCCTCGAGCATGGTGAAGAACAATTCCGACATGCGATTGTTCATCACGCCCTTGTCTTCGATGGTGCCGCGTTTCTTGGCGTTGAACGCGGTCGCATCGTCCTTGAAGTACTGGATTACGAGGTCGGGGTCGGAAGTCGAGTAGAGCTTCTTCGCCTTGCCCTCATAAAACATTTCGAGCTTCTGCGGAGCTGTTTCCACCGGGTTAATCTCCGTTTTCTTTTCAATTATCTGACAGCGCCGGGAGCGACAACGAAACGCCGCCCACGACTGTCCACAACGAGGACTTTCTATTCACAACAATCCGACCGAGGTCGGTGAATTTATTCGCTCACCTTCCAGGTTTCGGCGCGAAACGTTCGACCAGTTCCGCGGCCAGGCCCGCGTAACTGCGTGGCGATAGCTCCTGGAGCGCTTCGCGCGCATCGTCGGGAAGCGCCAGGGCTTCGACAAATTCCCGGATAACGCGCCGGTCGACCCTGCGGCCGCGCGTCAATTCCTTCAGGGTCTCGTAGGGACGCGGCAGTCCATGACGGCGCATGAGAGTCTGGACACCTTCGGCGACGACTTCCCACGCCTGCTCGTCATCGAGGTCTTCGCCGATTCGGCGTTCATTCACCTCTACGCGGTTGAGGCCGCGGTCGAGGGCAGCGAACGCAACGACCACATGGCCGAAGGCGGTGCCGATCGCGCGCAGGGCGGTGGAGTCCGTCAGGTCGCGTTGCCATCGCGAGATAGCGAGCTTGCCGGCCAGATGTTCGAGGAGCGCGGTCGCGATTCCGAAATTGCCCTCGGCGTTTTCGAAATCGATGGGATTGACCTTGTGCGGCATCACGGAGGAGCCGGTCTCGCCCTTCACCGCTTTCTGCGTGAAATAACCAATCGAGATGTACGCCCACATGTCGCGGCAGAATCCGAGCAAGATAGTGTCGATGCGCGCGACGATCGAGAACATCTCGGCCACGAAGTCGTGGTTCTCGATTTGGGTGGTCAGCGGATTCCAGACCAGTCCCAGGCCCTCCACGAAGGCGCGCGACTGCGCGGGCCAATCGACCCCGGGCGCGGCGAAGTGATGGGCGTTGAAATTGCCGACGGCGCCGTTGAGCTTGCCGAGATATTCCTGGCGGCGGAGATGGCCGAGCTGACGATCGACGCGCGCGGCGAACACCGCCATTTCCTTGCCGAGCGTGGTCGGTGACGCTTCCTGGCCGTGGGTGCGCGCGAGCATCGCGAGCGAACGGTAGCGATGGGCGAGATCGGCAATCCGCACGACGCTCTTTTCGACCTGGGGGATCAGTTCGTGCTCGGAGAATTCCTTGAGGATAAGCGCGTAGGCGAGGTTGTTGATGTCCTCGCTGGTGCAGGCGAAGTGAACGATCTCCACCGGCAACTTTGAATCGAGCGCGGCGATCTTTTCTTTCAGGAAATACTCGACGGCTTTGACGTCGTGATTGGTCTCGGATTCGAGTTCCTTGACCCGGCGGGCGTCATCGATCGAGAAGCCTTCGTAGATGGCGCGAAGTTTCTTCTGAATAGCCTCAACCGGGGGCGTAAGGGCATCGAACCGCGGATTCTCGGCCAACGCGAGGTACCATTCGACCTCGACGCGGACGCGATACTGGATAAGGGCAAACTCGCTAAAGTAGGCGGAGAGCGAGCGGGTGCGCGCGCGGTAGCGCCCGTCGATCGGGGTTACCGCCATCAGGGCGGCGTCGATATCGGCTGGTTTGGTTGCCACCTGAGTCGAAAGAGCTCAGTTACGCTCGATTATCGCGCATGATCCGCACGCAGGATAGGTGCCTGCGGAAAAAAAGATCCAAGCAATGCGGGCCGAAAAGGTGCAGCACCGTAACATTCCGTAACATTCGCAGAAGCACGGACTTCGCGGATTGCCGGCTGGGCGACGTGCGATTTAATGAGCACAGTGCCGATGATTTTCATTCGACTCATTATCCTTGTTCGATTTCGTTAGCCATTTTCCGCGCGATCACTCTTGCTGGCAAATTTCCACAACGCATCCACTTAGGCACTCGCTTCCGGGCACCAATCGACCGACCCCTCGGTCCTGTACAATGGATCGGCATCACTATTCCCAATCATCTTCTCGCCACCAGTCTGGCCTATGGGAATCGACTATGGTCGGAACCGGCAAGTTTACCTCCTCAAAAGTTCCACCAACCAAAGATATATACTCTCGCGCGGAATCGAGGCTGGCTTGAGAGAGATGAAGAAGCTGAGCCGGATTTAGAACCGATCGATGAAGGTTCGGCTGATTAAGGTAGGACATATGCGTGATCCGGTTGCGAAACATGATGGCCCAGTTCAAACGCTTCTGTAGTGATTCCAAGTAGTCTTCCGTCTCAATCGAAATGCGCCGCAACAGTCGGAATACATAGGGAAGTTTCCTTCTAGTTAGCGATGCAGGTCTTTCAACAAGTCGTTGAAGCGCTCGGTAGCTAATTCTCCTGAACCACACCCAAGGCTCCAAGTTTTCGCATTCAGAAGGACACGCTTCGCCCAACAATTCTGCCAAAACCGCCAACGTGTCGTTTGTGGTTGCCTCCACCGCCGCGACACTCAAGAGGATAGAAGCCCGAGAATACCTGGCCCGAACAGCCCTTTTCCGGGTCTGCTTGGCTTTTTTGCTGAAGTCTTCAGCGTCGAAGAGCAAATCCCCCGGCTTCGGCCTATCCCATTCGAGACCTAGGGGAACATAAACGAAGTTCCCGGCACTCAATCGGGGCATTTGTACGCGGCTCCCTAATTATCCTACTTGCACGGTAGGGACCCGTCGCGCGTCGCTGGTTTTCGGCGTCCGCACCCAAATGTGAGGGACGACGGACGCGGTGACTTGCCCCAGAAAAGCCATTGAGCATCCCGCCTAACTTGGCCTTCCTAGTCGTCCCGCTTGTTGGTTGTCGCAGTGAGACTTTTTAAGACTTCAGTGGCGGCAGCAAGTCCGCGTGGCGTTAGGGAGTATCCGGTGTCCTTACTTCCAGAGACTTCGCTCGAAATGGCCTTCAACTGAGTCGCAAAATTGGTCGCGTCATAGGCATCATAGTGGAGGCATGCCTCTTTTATTTGCTGATGGGAGAATCGAGCGGCGCCGCCACCGAGATACGCTGCGACTCCCTTCAATAGAACGACACTCCGCACCTTGGCCTTCTTGCTGTCACCGGGAACTGTTTTCGAGATCAGATCGATCTCATCGCTGCCGAGACTGAAGATCTTCGCGAGCTGCTTTGCATCCAACCCATTGCGGGCCATCCATTTCCTGGCTATGGGGCTCACTCCTTCGAGTTCCGGTTGGCTGTCGATATCGTCTGCCCGGACCGACTCCTTCGGAATCGGATCACGCAAGTCATCTTGACGTCGCTCTTGACTCTCGCCCCCGGGGGCGGAGGATTCGAGGTTCAGCTTTCCAGCCACGTATTTTAGCACGCGGCTCTGGGCCTGCTGGTCGAGCCCCTTGAGCGCCTCATAAACCTCGCCGATCGCGGCGATTTCTAAGTCCGGTTCTGCGGTAGCTTTCCTAGTCATGCGCCCTCCTGATTTCCTCCGCCGGGTGTTTTTGGCCATAGCGACTCCCATTCGCGCTTCAGAAACTCCGCAGCAAACTCTGCCGCCATAAACGCGGCATACTCCTGCCATGAATCCGCTTTCTCCGCAGCGAAGTCGCAGACAGCCTTAAAAGAGACGACTCGCGGTTTGGGCTCCGGCGCCTCGTGAACTGCCCGATAGACACCGTAAGTTTCCATTTCTACACCAATGAGTTTCCTCCAGTTGAGCTGAATCTCAAGGATGCGGGTAGGGTCGTCAATGACCTGATCGGCTGCCCCTAGAGGACCCACGTGAAGCCGGTTTGGTCGCGATGGGACGGGGCCAGTCCAGCTCTTGCGAATGTCGGCAAATAGCTGGCTATTGCGATATTTCAGAAGAAGAGCCCGAAGTCGCGAATTGAGACCAATCGGATATGGATCTGGCTGAAATTCGCGGGTTACTCCAGACAGAACCACCTTGCCTGAACCATAATCGACACTCGGATCTGCAACCAAAACGTCACCAAACTGCTTGTCGCCAGAATGTGTACCGGCAGAGATTCCTACCATGGCAACCAATCGGGGGCGAAACTCGAGTATAAGCTGCGTCGTTGCAATGGCCGCCGCGGTCAATCCCATCGATGTTGAAGTCGTGGCCACAACTCGCAACTCAGTGCCAGCTTTCGTTTTCAGCCGAGTCGCGCGATACACATGTGCGTGGCTCCCGTCACCTATCTCGGTCCAAGAACTTGCCCCTCCCCAAGCTTTCACTACGGCCGCGAACTCAGGGAATTCGAGGGCACACACGATGCCCACGTCGCATTTGAATTCCTGCTTTTCCTGCCCGCTCGGGAGGGCTAGACCGCTCGCAGATCTCAGCCTCTCGACACCCTTCTCCGTCAGCGACCAACGAAGTGGTGTCCCGGCTTCCGGACTGACGTAAGCTTGATATTTGCGCAGAGCATCGTGCACATTTCTTGGCGTCTTCCCCTTTAGATGCAGCTTCAAAAGATCATTGACCTGCTTGGCTGTGACTGACTTCACGTGCGCGCCAAGCGCGAAAAGAGCTGCCAATATTACGTACTGATCAGATCGCTCACGGGGACGGACAGCACTTAGAAGGGTGGCAATTTTCACAGGGTGATGCTGTAACTTAGCAGAACGATTCCAGAAGTAACAGATAGTGTGCGCGATGTCGCCGGCCTATCGCGATGATTCCGTCGTTGAGTGGATAAGAGTCGCCACCAGTCGACCGCTTCGAATTCGTTTCCCCAACGGTTGCTTGTGTGATTCGTGATCCTCATCTGTTGAGTCTATTGCGTTTATCGGCCGGTATGGCCGAAGCCGCCGGAGCCGCGCTTGCTGTCGGCCAGCTCGGCTGCCTCTTCGATTTCGGCGCGGACGACGGGCGCGATGATTAGCTGGGCGATGCGATCGCCCGGTTTGATCTCGATGGTGCGATCGCCGAGGTTGACGATCAGGACCTTCACTTCGCCGCGATAGTCGGCGTCGATGGTGCCGGGTGAATTGATCATGGTCAGGCCTTCGTTGATCGCGCGGCCGCTGCGCGGGCGCACCTGGCCTTCGTAGCCCGGTGGGATTTCGATGGTCAGGCCGGTGGGAATTGCGCGGCGTTCGCCGGGGGAGACGAAGATTGTGCCGGTTACGTCGGCGACCAAGTCCATCCCCGAGGCGTGCGTCGTTTGGTATGTGGGGATTTTTGCGGTGTCGCGGAGCCGTTTGAATTTGACCACTACGCTCATCACACAACCATTCTCAGCTGCTTCTCAATTTCATTCCTTTAAGATCAAAGCGAAACAGAGGGCGCAAAGCGAGCCTCGAGTTTTCGGAATTCCACAGATTATGCTTTGATCTTCTTTGCCTAGTTCACTCTCTGTCGCTATATTTGTTAATGAAGAAAGGGGATCTTTCTAACCAATGGCCCAGAGCTTCGCAGATCGGTTTGCAAGTCTCAAAGCTCATGTGAGCTCCTTCGTTGCACAACACGCTGAAGCCGTAAGGTCATCCTCGCCCAACTTCGACATACTCAGCCTTCTTGGATTAGGTGAACTGGAGAGGACGCATTCAAAGATCCTCGCCGATCTTCTTAACCCACTCGGCAGCCACGCCCAAGGTGATTTGTTTCTGCGGGAGTTCATAGACAGAATGCACATCGATGGCGTGAGCGGAGTCACCCTAGATCGTGACGCCATCCAGGTGGAGGCAGAGTATCCTATTCGCGGGGGTCGCCTCGACCTGCTGATCAAAGCGCCATCGCGATTTCTGGTCGTTCTTGAAAACAAGGTCTTCTCTTCCGAAGGCGAGGAGCAGCTAAAGCGATACCGCGCCTGGCTTTTGACGCAGGATGAGCCCTCCAAGATCCTGTTGTATCTCACCCCTGGCGGGGACGATTCGAATGCGATCTCCGAGAGGCCTGACAGATGGTTGTCATACAGGTCTGACATCAGCGGTTGGTTGCAGTCATGTCTTAAAAAAGTGACGAGGAACCCGCGACTATATGGATTTCTAGCCGCGTATCTGGACTCCGTCAGAAACCTTGGGAGAAGGGTCGTGCCTGCTTTCGATGAAAAATTAGTAACTTTGCTCTTGGAACCGAACAATATCGATACGGCCTATGAAGTGTGGGAGACCTTTGACCAGTCGATTCGCCGACTGCAACTCAGGTTTTGGAAATATGCCAACGGGAAGGTCCGCGAAAGGTTGCGCGCGATGCGCGTGGACAATTGGATAACAGAGTTAGACCCAGACGACGCTCTTCTCACGGGTAGCTATCCAAAACTGACGCTGAGGCCGAACCCTGCCGACGATAGCAAGCTCTATTGCCGGTTCGTTTTGGAGCGAGACTCCAACTTCAAACCGTATTATGGCATCCATTTCTCGAAGGAAGTCGCCAGAAGTTCTGCGAACGAAAAATTGCTTCAGGACATTCCGGATTTCAGGAAGCTCGAGGAAGAAATCATCGATGACGACTTCAAAAGGTATCGCCCTTGGTGGCTTGGGTGGAGACCCACCGGAATAGACCTTCGTGATAAGGCTAGCGTCTTGCAGTTGGCGCAAGATCAGAATCTCCAACTAAGAGCGGCTGATCACGTAATGTCCATTTTCGAGAAATATCGGGATTTAGTCGAGTCCACCAATAGCGCGTTACGATCTAAGGGGTGACTTGGCGCGCCCCATGACCCGCGTACGGGTAGCCTGCGACGAGGTCCATGCCGGCGGCGTGGGCGGTCTGGTAGGCGGGGATTTTTGCGGTGGCGGTCAGGCGTTTGAATTTGATGATGACACTCATGACGGTACGACACGGAAATCAAAGCGGATGAAGTGACGCAAGGCGAGCGTGCGGTAGCTGATCAGTCCACAGAGAGGGGTTGGTAGCACGTGCGCGTAGGACCCGCGCATCGTCGGCGGGCAGACCCCTGGCGTTATCCGCTTGCTCGGGGCAGGCTCCGGCCCGCCCGACTAGTTTCGGTCCGTGGGGAAGAAATGAGGCGGGAGTGGAAGTCCCAGCGTTGCACCACTCCCTTGCCCTCTCCTTGGAAAGGAAAGGGAATCGGACAAGGAGAGGGGATCGGAGGCTAGCCGAGTTCGGAGAAGACGTCGGTGCCTAGTTGGCGGCCCTTGAGGTCGCCGAGCAGGGCCATCGCCATTTTGTTGGGCTGGAAGAGCGTGTTGGCGAGTTCGACTATCTGGTCCTGGGTTACGCTGTCGATTCCGTTGGCGAGTTCTTCGAGCGGGACTTCGCGCCGGAAATAGATTTCGTTGCGCGCGAGCCGGTTCATCCGGCTTTCGGTGCCTTCGAGGCCGAGCAGCATGTTGCCCTTGATCTGGTTCTTGGAGCGGGCGAGTTCGTCGGGCTTCAGTCCGTCGCGAACTACCTTGCGAATTTCCTTGAGGGTCACCTCGAGAACTTCGTCGAGCCACTCCGGATTGGTTCCGGCGTAAATGATCGAGTAGCCGCAGTCCGCGTAGGAGGCCATCGAGGAGTAGATGCTGTAGACGCGGCCGCGTTTCTCGCGCACTTCCTGGAACAGCCGCGAGGACATGCCGCCGCCGAGGGCGGTGTTCAGCACGTAGCTCGCGTAACGCAGGCCGCTGTCCTGGCCGAGACCGGGTCCCCCGATGCAGATATGCATCTGCTCGAGTTCCTTTTCATGGTTGATGACGATCGGGTTCTCCGGCGGCGGCGTGATTTTCTCGACCCGCCCGTCGCCGGGGATTTTCCCGAACAGGCGCTCGCAATCGCTGACCAGCTTGTCGTGATCGACCTGCCCCGCCGCGGCGATAAAAATCCGTCCGGCGCGATAGCGCTCGCCCATGAAGGAAAGCAGCAGGTCGCGGTCGATGCGGTTTACGGTCTCGACCGAACCGAAGATCGGCAGCGCCAGGGGATGGCCCTTCCAGAAGTTCATCGTGAAGAGGTCGTGGATGAAATCGTCGGGGGTGTCTTCGGCCTGCGAGATTTCCTGCAGCACGACCTGGCGCTCACGGTCGATCTCTTCGGACGCGAAGATCGACTCGAGGAAGATGTCGGCCAGCAGCTCGGTAGTCATCGGGAGGTGCTGCCCGAGCACCTTGGCGTAGTAGCAGGTGTATTCCTTGCCGGTGAAAGCGTTGAGCACGCCGCCGACCGCATCCATCTCCTCGGCGATCTGGGCGGCGGTCCGCTTCTTCGTGCCCTTGAACAGCAGATGTTCGATGAAGTGGCTGACGCCGTTATCGATCGGCTCTTCGTAGCGCGAGCCGTTCTCGACCCAGATGCCGATGGTGGACGAGACCACGTGCGGCATCGACTCGGTCAGGATCCGAAGGCCGTTGCTGAGCTTGCTGCGTGAAAGCATCACGCTATTTCGCGCGGGCCATTTCCTGCTTGGCTTCGCGCAGCGATAGCCGGATCTTTCCGCTGCGGTCGACGTCGAGCACCTTCACGTCGATCTCGTCGCCCTCGTGGACGACATCCTCGACCCGGCGCACTCGCTCTTCGGAGAGCTGCGAGATGTGCAGCAGGCCGTCGGTGCCGGGCATGATTTCGACGAACGCGCCGAACTCGACGATCTTACGAACCTTGCCGTGGTAGATCTTGCCGATTTCGGGCTCCGCGGTGATCGCCTGGATCGCCGCGATGGCTTTTTCGAGCGAAGGGCCGTCGGCGGATGCGATCAGGACGGTGCCGTCATCCTCGATATCGATCTTGCAGCCGGTCTCTTCGACCAGGCCGCGAATCACCTTGCCGCCCGGGCCGATCACCTCGCGGATCTTGTCGGGCTTGATGTGTATCGTCACGATACGCGGCGCGTAGGCCGAGATATCCTTGCGATGGCTGGGCAGCGCCTTCTCCATCACGGACAGGATGAACAGCCGGGCGTCGCGGGCCTGGTAGAGGGCCTGGCGGAGGATGTCGCGAGTGATACCGCCGGCCTTGTTGTCCATCTGGATGCCGGTGACGCCGGTTGAAGTTCCGGCAACCTTGAAGTCCATGTCGCCGAGATGGTCCTCGTCGCCCAGGATGTCGGTGAGGACGGCGACCTTGTCGCCTTCCTTGACGAGACCCATCGCGATTCCGGCGACGGGAGCCTTGATCGGCACGCCCGCATCCATCAACGCCAGCGTTCCACCGCAGATGGTGGCCATCGAGGAGCTGCCATTGGACTCGAGCACCTCGGAGACGAGCCGAATCGTGTAAGGGAAGTCGGCTTCGTCGGGCAACACGGGAATCAACGAGCGCTCCGCCAATGCACCGTGACCAATTTCGCGGCGGTTCGGCGCGCGCAGAAACTTCACTTCACCGGTGGAGAAGGGAGGGAAGTTGTAATGCAGCATGAACTTCTTGAAGCGTTCGCCGAGGAGCGCATCGATCTTTTGCTCGTCGGAGCCGGTGCCCAGAGTGGCGACCGCGAGGACCTGGGTTTCGCCGCGGCTGAAGACAGCGGAGCCATGGGTACGGGGAAGTACCTGGACTTCGGCGCTCAGCGGACGAATATCGGTCGGCTTGCGATCGTCGATACGGCGGCCGTGGTCGAGAATCTCGCCACGAACCCGCTCGCGCACCAGCTTGTCGCACGCTTCGGCAAGTTCACCGCCGCGCTCCGGGAATCGCTCGCCCAGGGCGGCGACCACTTCATCGGTGAGGGCGTAGAGAGTGCTGTTGCGTTCCTTCTTGCCGGCGATCGCGAGGGCGCGTTCGATGCGGTCGCCGATGTGCTGTTTCACGGCACTCAGCAGCGCGGGGTCGATTGCTTTCGGGATAAATTCGCGCTTGGGCTTGCCCGCGATCTTGCGGAGCTCTTCCTGCATCTCGAATATCGGCTGCATGGCATCGTGGGCGGTGAACAACGCTTCGACGAGCGTATCTTCGTCCACGACTTCGGCGCCGCCCTCGAGCATCACGATCGAGTCGGGCTTCGCGGCGACCATCAGCGAGATATCGCTGTTTTCGAGATCGCCGATGGTCGGACTAACGGCGATCTTTCCCTCGATACGTCCCATGCGGACCGCGGCTACGGGGCCGTTGTGCGGAATATCGGAGACCTGGAGCGCAGCCGAAGCGGCAATCAGCGAGAGCGCATCGGTATCGTTATCGCGGTCCGCCGAGAGAACGGTGACAATGACCTGGGTTTCGCGGTCGTAGCCCTTGGGGAATAACGGGCGCAAGGCGCGATCGATGAGGCGCGAGGTCAGAACTTCCTTTTCGGAGGCGCGGCCCTCGCGCTTGAAGAAGCCGCCGGGAATTTTTCCCGCGGCGAAGGTCTTCTCGACGTAGTCGACGGTCAGCGGCAGAAAGTCCACCTTGTCGCGGGCTTCATAGGCCGAGGTGACGGTGGCAAGGACAACAGTGTCGCCGTATTGGGCGAGCACGGAGCCGTGGGCCTGCTTTGCGAGCCGGCCGGTTTCGAGCGACAGACGCCGCCCTGCTAGATCAAGTTCGAGTTTTCGAGACATTGGACACCTGAGGGAGGAACCGGGCCGCGGGACGACTGCGGATTTTTTTGTCCGCGTGGGCACCTCGGATGGTGCGCCCGGGGCGGCCAGGATGGCTGGCCCGGGCCCGCATCTGCCCTTGTCAAACAGTCGGGCGACGCGGCCGAAAATGTAGTGCGGCCTATCTCCGGATACCGAGCTTTTCGATCAGCCCTTTGTAACGGGCGAAGTCACGTGAGTGCAGATAGTCCAGCAGCCGGCGGCGCTGGCCTACGAGCTTGAGCAATCCGCGGCGCGAATGATGGTCCTTCGCGTGGGAGCCCAAATGCGAGGTGAGCTGCTCGATACGCGCGGACAGCAGAGCGACCTGAACTTCGGGCGATCCGCTATCGTTGGCGGTGCGAGCGTTGGCCTGGACTATTTCCCGTTTGCGGGCGACAGAAAGGGGCATCTGGAGTTCTTACTTTTCCCTATCTTCCTTTGTTAGCCCGCCAACTTAACAAAGGGGGTGGTGCGAGTAAAGGTGCGATGGTTGCCCGCGTTCTTCGACGAAGATTCGGTGCCGCATTTCAATTACGCGCGGAATATGCGCGGCAGACCCGGGTATTCGCTTCCGAGTTCAACACGGGCTCGGACCCTATTCGCCGCCCGTCCTGGTGGAATCCGCAACGCTGGGAATGACCCAGCGAGAGCGGCTCGCGTAACGGACCATCTCTGGACCGTTACCTAGTCGATCGACGCAGCGCTTGAAGGCGAAGGTGAGTTGGTCGAGTCTGCGTAAAAGGGAGGGGAGCCATCCGAGAGCAAAAGTAATGGATGGTCCTATGGGCAAAAGAAACTATCTCATCGAGGGCGTTTCCGGCGCCGGCAAAACGGCGGTCGCCACAGAATTGCAGCGCCGCGGCTATCAGGCCATTCATGGTGACCGGGAATTGGTGTATCGAGGCGATCCGGAAACGGGTCTACCTATGGCTCCGGAAACGGGTACACCGACGGCCAGCTGGATGTCCGATCACCAGATTTGGGATGTAGAAAAAGTAAAAGCCTACATCGCCAACCAGGATGAGGCCGTCACCTTTTTCTGCGGCGGTTCGCGGAATTTTTCAAAATTCATCGACTTACTTGACGGCGTGTTTGTCCTGGATATCGACCTGGATACCATGAACAGGAGGATTGATGAGCGAGTGGCACTGGACCCAACGGACTTCGGCGGAAAACCGGAGGAACGGGAACTCGCTGTGCGCTTGCATCGGACCAAAGAAGACATTCCGAAAAACGGCATTATCATCGACGCCAGCGCACCGCTCGCCCGTGTCGTTGACGAGATCCTTCGTCAAAGCGACGTGAATAAAGCGCTATAGAACGTTATTCACGATGCCGAAATCAGGACATTACCCGCAGGGTCATCCAAAGACCCGGGACACGCTGTCAAAGTATGAAACTCACGACGAGTGCCGGAGCGTGCTGATCAAATCGGTAAATGCGGGCTATCGTCATTCCCTGGACTTTCCGGGCAACTCTGAAGCGATGCGGGACCTGCGCGCACGAGTATACGCGCGGACGATCCCGTCCCTCGAAGCCTTGGCGTGAGGGAAAGCTCGCGCGACCAAAGCCCCCGAAATGTCGATCACCACCCGCTGACCAGACAGGTGAATCGTCGCGTCGCGGCCATTTCAGTTTGTGCTTGTAGCTGCACGCGATTCATGTGCTGAGGTCCCTCGGCTTCGTTCGGGATGACGTGTTTGGGGTGGGGGCGATCAAAGTGGAGCTTTCATGTCTGGCGACAGGAAGAGATACGGAGCCGACTATCAGTGCTTGGGAGAGATGGGGGTGCCGCGTTCGAGGAGGGGCTCGACGTCGCCGACTATCAAGCGGGCGCCGCGGTCGTTGCGGAAATACATCCAGGCCCATTCGGCCAGGGTCAGGAAGCGGTTGCGGCCTCCCAGCAGGTAGACGATGTGAATTCCGGCCCATGCCAGCCATGCGATCATTCCCGAGAGATGGAGCCGGCCGACATCGGCGACGGCAGCGCCTTTGCCGATAGTCGCTAGCGAGCCCTTGTCGAAATAGCGAAACGGCTCGAGAGGTTTGTGCTCGATGGCATGCAGGATGTTGCGGGCCGCGTGGCGCCCTTCCTGGATTGCGGCAGGTGCAACGCCGGGAACAGGCTTGCCCGCGTGCGTCATCGAAGCGAGGTCGCCGACCACGAACACGTTAGTTGCTCCCGGCACCGTCAGGTCGACGTTCACCTGCACTCTACCGGCGCGATCGAGCGGCGCGGCGAGCTTGGCGCCGAGGGGATTTGCGGCCACGCCGGCAGCCCAGATGGCGGTACGGGCGCGAATTTTCCCGGTGCCGCGGGTGACCCCGTTGTCATCGACGGCCGTGACGGCGGCGCCGAGCATCACTTCCGCGCCGAGCTTCCGCAGTTGCCGCAGGGCATTTTCGGACGACTTTTCCGACATCGTTGGGAGCAGCCGCGGACCGGCCTCGACCAGAATAACCCGGGTTTTGCCGGTCCGACGGAAGTCGCGCTCGACGACCCTGGTCCCGATTTCCGCGATGGCGCCCGCCAGCTCGACGCCGGTCGGTCCGCCGCCAATAACCACAAAGGTCATCCACTCGCGCTTGATCTCCGGGTCGGACTCGCGCTCGGCGGCCTCGAAAGCGACCAACACACGCTGACGGATAGTGATTGCGTCCTCTACGGTCTTGAGACCCGGCGCGGCTTCGCCCCACTCATCGTGGCCGAAGTAGGAATGCGTCGCACCGGCAGCCACGATCAGGTAGTCGTAACCGACTTCAGAATTGAGGGCGGTGACGGTGTTGCGGGCCAGGTCGACCGACATTACCTCATCGAGAATCACCTCAACGTTCCTGGCCTTGCGGAACAGCCGGCGAATGGGCATCCCGATCATCGCGGGCTCAAGGGCGGCGGTAGCGACCTGGTAGAGCAACGGCTGGAAGAGATGATGGTTGCGGCGATCGATGATGGTTATGTCGACGGGTTTGGGAACGAGGACACCGGCTGCGGCGAGGCCGGCGAAGCCACCGCCGACGATGACGATCCTTGGGCGGCCGGAACGCGTCACCAGTGGCGGCGAATCAGACATGGGGAAGCGAGGCCCGCCGGCGGCTGCGGCGGATGCTCCAGTACATCGCGTGACCGGCGGTGAACCAGATCGCGAGCGAGACGAGGCAATAGGCCCATGGCGAAACGCCTCGCAGGCCCGCCAACCAGTCAAAGCCAAACGAGAGGATCGCCAGCCAGGCCGCGATGGTTATCGCAAAGCCTCCCGTGACTGCGGCGAGCTTGTCCTGCTCCAGCGCGTTGGCTTCGCGGAGGGGCGGTGTTTTGCGCAGCTCGCCGGTGGCGCGCAGGCGAGCCTCGCGGGTTGCTTCCTCATGCTCGTAGCAGAGCGCGGGGTTTCGGCGCTGCGCACGAATTATCAGGGCATAACAGCCGAGGCTCAGGAGGCCCCATATCGCGGCGGAGAATGGCCCGTAGAGCCACGGAGAGAGATCGCCGAGAGAATCGATCCAGCTGCCGACGAAGGCCTGCAAGCCGGACCAGGCGAGAATGACAATCGCGAGACCGGCGGCAAGCGCGGCGATCCGTTCTTTTTCGTGCGTCCTGCCCATCGCGGCTCTATCAATTCGTTACTGCAGTCTCCTCAATGCGCGGCGGGTTTCGCAAACAAGGGCTGAATGAGCTCGCCTTCAGTCGCCGCCTGGCCGAGGCCGAGGGCGACGGTTTCATCACCATTGAGGCCGCGGGTGATCTCGCAATCGATGCCGTTGTCGAGTCCGAGCTTAACCTGGACGAGGTGCACGCGGTTGTCCTTCACGACCGGAACCAGCACCTGGTCGCCGTCGAAGATGAGAGCTTCGTCGGGAACGCGCGGAGCACCGCTCGAACCATGGATAGTGATGGCGACGGTTGCGTACATGCCCGGGTAGAGAGAGACATCGTCATTGGGCAGGTCGACTTCGAGCAGCATCGTACGGGTCGATTGGTCAAGCGCGGTCGGATGACGGGTGATCGATCCGTTGTAGTCGCGGTTCGGATACTCGTTAACCGTAACGACGGATTGGTCGCCATCACGGACCAGGGGCGCGTACGCCTGGGGCAAATAGACGTAGATTCGAAGCGGCTTGAGGGTCGCGACCTGGTAGATGCTCGGATTCGAAGTTCCGACCGCAGTGCCGGTCGCGACGAGAGCGCCGGGATAAAGGTTGCGAACCGTGATCATGCCATCGAAGGGCGAGTAGACCTTTTCGTATTGCTGCGTAGCGACGAGGGATTTCCATGCCGCGAGGTCGGCGAGCATGGTCTGGTGGCTTTCGTCGGCCTGCTGCTGAGAGATGACTGATTGTGACACAAGGGCCTGGAAGCGATCGTCGGTTATCTTCGCCAGGTCGTAGGTGGCCCTGGCGTTGCGGACCTGCTGATCGGTTTCGGGAGAATCGATAGTCGCGACGAGCTGGCCGGCCTTCACCCGCGAGCCCTTGTCCACGAACATCTCCTTGACGTATCCGGAGATCTTTCCGTAGATCGGCGTCTCGTAGAAGCCGTGGATCTCGCCGGGGAGGGTTATGACGCGCGAGGTGGCCTGGTTTCCGAGCCGGGTGCAGAGGACGACCCGTCCGCGCGCCGCCGCACTCGCCAAGTCTCCGCGCTGGGTGTTGAGCGAAAGATCGTTGGCGAGGACGATTCCGCCGGCGGCGACCAGCGCGACGATCGGGATCGCGATCCACTTGAGGTAGAAACCCGGACCGGCGGCCGGAGTGGTTTGGATTTTTTCCGCCATAGGGTTGCCCTTACATCTGCTCTTCCCTGGCCGCTTCGGTCTGCGCGACGACGCGCCGCACCTGCGCATCGCGCTGCAGCTTGCTGACGCGAGTTCCGCCCACGAACGAGTACATGATGGGGATGACCAACAGGGTCATGAAGGTCGCGGCGAGCAGGCCGCCGATCACGGCGCGGCCCAGGGGAGCATTCTCGCCCGCGCTCAGCGACATCGGGAGCATGCCGAGGATCATCGCGAGCGCGGTCATCAGGACCGGGCGCAGGCGGGTGGTGCCGGCCTCGATGGCGGCGGTGAGAGAGTCGACGCCCTCTTTTTCCATGTACTCGTTGGCGAAGGTGATGAGCAGGTTGCCGTTGGTGGTCGCGACGCCCACCGACATGATCGCGCCCATCAGCGACTGCACGTTGAGGGTCGTATGCCAGATCACCAGAATCCAGAGCACGCCGGCGAACGCGCCCGGGAGCGCCATCATGATTAACATCGGGTCAAGCCACGACTGGTAGTTCACCGCCATCAGCAGGTACACGAGGATCATCGCGAGCACGAGCCCCTGCCCCATCCCGCTGAACGCCTCGCGCATCGCCTCGCTCTGTCCGCGCACCGTGACGGTGGTTCCCGGCGGGACGCCCTTGAGCCGGGCGATCGCTTTTTGCACGTCGCCGGCAACACCGCCAAGGTCGCGGCCTTCGACGCCGCAGTTCACATCGACCACGGGCAGCACATTGAGATGCGCGATGCCGAGCGGACTGACGGTGTGGACCACGCTCGCGATATTCGCGACGAACTGGGTCTGCGGGCTGCTGCTGGTGTTGGAGGTCGCGTAGTCGGGATTGATCGGAGTCTTGAGAACTTCGTCGATCGAGTTCACGGCGTGCTGCGGAGTCTGCACCGCGACGCTGTAGTTCACGCCGGTGGCCCAATCCAACCAGTTGTTGGGCGTGGAGACGACACTCGAAGCGAGCGAGTCGAGCAGGTTCTCGGCGGCCTGGTTCTCGGAAATACCCAGCTGGGTGGCCTTGGCGCGATCGACCTTGAGATGCAGCGTGGGATAGTCGAACGCCTCGGGAATCCGCACGTCGACCACGCCCGGGATCAGCTTCATCGAGGGCAGGAGCTGGTTGGCAAGCTTGTACGACGTGAGCGCATCGGTGCCCTGGAACTGGACATCGATGGGCGCGGAGAGGCCGAAGTTGAGGACCTGGCTGGTGATGTCGGCGGCCTGCGAGTAAATCTGTACGCCGGGCATCTCCTTGTTCACACGCCGTCGAATCTCGCGGATGTAATCCACGCTGGGAGCATGTTTCGGCGACAGCTCGATCTGTAAATCGGCATCCTGCGGGCCGATGGTGTCGGTCTGGTAGAAGAGCAGCGCCCAGTAGATCGGCAATCCGATGTGGTCGGTCATCAGGTGCAATTCCCCGGGGGGAATCACATCGCGCGTGATGTTCTCGATGCGCGCCATGATTCGCTCGGTCTCTTCGAGGCGGATGCCGGCGGGTACTCGTACATGCAGCTTGATCTGGCCCGCATCGACGTACGGGAAGAAGTCCTCGCCCACCGCGAAAAACAGGAGCATCGAGCTCAAGACCGTCGCGCCGACGCATGCGAGGACCAGCCCGCGATGGTGCAAGGCGGTGGTGAGACCGCGCTGGTATTTTTGCTTGAAGCGCTCGAAGGCCTGGTCGAATCGCTCCAGGTATTCGCCGATTTTGCCGCCGAAGCCGTGTTCGTTGGGATCTTCGGGCAGCAGGTTCACGGCCATGGTCGCGACCAGGGTCCGCGACAGGAGGTACGAGGTCAGCATCGCGTAGATGACTGCGAGGGCGAGAGGCGTGAAGAGGAACTTGGACACGCCCTTCAGCATCACGACCGGGGAGAACACGATGCAGATACACAAGGTGCCGACCAGGGCCGGCATCGCGATCTGATGGGCGCCATCGAGAATCGAAACGGCGAGCGGCTTGCCCATCGCGTGGTTGCGATGGATGTTCTCGACTTCGACGGTGGCGTCATCGACCAGCATACCGACCGAGAGCGCGAGGCCGCCCAGGGTCATGATGTTGATGGTCTCGCCGGTGAAATGGAGCGCGGCGACCGAGGTCATGATCGCGAGCGGAATCGAAGTGATGACGATAAGCGTGCTGCGCCAGGACCCGAGGAAGATGATGGTCATGATTCCGACCAGGACCGAGGCGGTGAAAATCTCCTGGAAGACCTCGATCAATGAATCCTTCACGAATTCCGACTGGTCGAAGGCGAGGTAGATGTTGGTTCCCTTGGGCGCCAGCGCGTTGATACGCGGAATGACGCCTTTAACGTCGTTGACGACATCGATAGTCGATGCGGACGCGAGCTTCAGCACGTAGCGGAACGATGCCCTGACGCCGTTGACGCGCGCGATGTCGGTCTGGACCGCATAGCTGTCGCTGGCGGGTGCGACGTCCTGAACGAACACGGTCGCATCGTTCTGGTACTTGACCGGTATCTGGTTGAATTCCTCGACGTGAATCGGGCTGCCATTGAGCGTGATCACGTATTCGTAGTTGCCGAACTTGGCGGTCCCGCCGGGCAGGATCACGTTGGAATTCTCCAGCGTATTGAGAACATCCTGGGGCGAGAGTCCCTTCGCATACAGTCGCGCCGGATCGAGGTTCAGCATCACCTGCCGGGTGGCGCCGCCGAACGGCGCGGGACTCTGCACGCCGGGAAGAGTGAAGAGGAACAGCCCCACGAAATTGAACATGTAGTCGTAGAGCTGCATCTCGGTCAGGGTCTCGCTGGTGCTGATGACGTCGATGATCGGAACGTTGGTGGCGTTGAAATCCAGCATCGTGGGAGGCGCGATGCCGCTCGGCAGACTGTTCTTGATTGCGCTGGTGACGCTGGCGAGTTGGGAGATCGCCAGGGCCGTGCTCGCATTCTCCTTGAAATAGAGCTTGATAAGCCCGATGCCGGTGAAGGAGTTGGACTCGATACGGTCGACGCCGGTGACGGTCTGCGAAACGGCGCGCTCGGTCAGGTTGACGATGCGTTTCTCAACCTCGGGCGCGGACATTCCGGGGTAGTACCAGACGAGGTTGACCTCGGGCAGGTTGACGGCGGGAAAGATGTCCTTGGACATCGAGAAGAACGAATACAGGCCGACCAGCATCATCAGCGCGGCCATCGAGAGGATGGTCACGGGACGCCGGAGAGCCAGGGCAACAATCCACATTACGAAACCACCGTTTCCCGAAAATTAGCAGGCCCGATCGCCGTCAAGTATGACGAGGGCGCGAAGTCGAGGCGAGTTCCTTCATGATTTGCGAGGGAGGCCGTTGCTGTCGAATGAGGTCGACCATTTTTTTCATGTAGGGGTCGATGTGGTTGAAGAACCGGCGATAGCCCGCGCAGAGATAGTTGAGGCCGGGCTCTCGGTCGGGAGTCTCGATGAAACGGTTCTTGGGGCATTCGCCGTTGCAGGCGAAGCGCACCTCGCATTCGCGGCAGTAGCGTGGAAGAGAGTCTTTCTTGTCAGAGCCGAACCGACGCTGGCGCGGAGAGGACACGAGGTCACCGAGCGAGGTCTCCATGATGTTGCCGAGGCGGTAATCGGGGGTGACGAAGTGATCGCATGAGTACACATCGCCGTTGTGTTCCAGCACCAGCGCATCGCCGCACTTTTCGGCGAAGATGCAGAGGCCGGGATGCATCCCCAGCCACGAGCCGAGGGCAGCATCGAACATCTGCACGAATACGCGGCCCACGTCTCTCTTCACCCATTCGTCGAAGACAGCGATAAGGAAGGCGCCCCACTCTTCCGCTCGAACCGAGCGATCGCTCACGAGTTCGGGGGCGGGCCGGCGTTCGACGATTGGAATGAACTGGATAAAACGCCCGCCGGCTTCATCGCGCAGAAAGCGGTAAACCTCCAGCGGATGGCCGGCATTGGCGGCAGACACGGTGGCCAGGAGGTTGTGCTCGACCCCGTGCTTCTGGAGCAGGCGCAGGGCGCGCATCACCCGCAGGAAAGTCGGCTGCCCTTTCTTGTCGACGCGGTATGCGTCATGGAGTTCGCGGGGACCATCGAGACTGAGACCGACGAGATAGGCATGCTCGCGCAGGAATGCGCACCATTCGTCATCGAGGAGCACGCCGTTGGTCTGAATCGTGTGCTCGATCCGGGTGCCGGGCTTCTGATGCCTTTTGGCCTGTTCGACCACCTGCCGAAAAAAATCGAGGCCCATCAGCGTCGGCTCGCCGCCCTGCCACGAAAGGCTGACGACGGGAGCCTGATGAGCTTCGAGCAGCTGGCGGACGTAGGTCTCCATGACCTCGGACGACATGCGGAAGTTGCTCTGCGGATAGAGCTCTTCCTTGTCGAGGTAGAAGCAGTACTTGCAATCCAGGTTGCAGACGGCGCCGCTGGGTTTGGCCAGGATGTGAAAGGCGCTGGGGCGGGCGGCTGTCGTCATCGCTGGAATTCAGGCAAGCCGCTCAGGTCTGCGGCGGACGCCATCCACGGAACGGTTCTCCCGAGCATCGCCGGCGGATAAGGCTTCGCCTACCGGTATCGCCGCGAGCCAAGACGGTCGGCGCACATTTCTTGCGTGACGCGGAACCTCCGTAGGGCAGGATGTCGGCCTGGATTTCCGCGATGGTGGTCGGCCATCCGGGAGGCAGGTTGTTCATTTCCTGCATGCTGGCGGTCAGCCGCGCGTGCAGCGTCTGCCACAGCGGCATGATCGAGGGGCCGGGATTGAAGAGAAGGTTGTTGAGCTGGCCAGGGTCGTTGAGGTTGTCGTAGAGCTCGAGTTGGTAGGGCCCTCCCGCCGTGATCGCGCTGTTGCCGGCCGTTCCCGCATAGGTGGCGGTGAAGTAGAGGCCGTAACTGTAGCGATCGTTGATCAGCGCACGGATGTGGCTGGCATCGGTGGTCAGCGGTATCGGGTTGCCGAAGGCGTCATCCATGAAGAAGACGACGTCATCGCGCACCCTGGTCCGGGGGTTCTTGAGCACCGGGACCTGGCTCAATCCCACGCCGATTTTCTGCGCGCCGGCCAACTCCGCGATGGTGGCAGTCAGGTCAACGTGCGTCCACAGCGCATTGGTGACCTGCGGCGACGGGAACATGATCGGATTGGAAACAATCAGCGGCAGATCGACGACTTCGCGGTAGAGCGTGTAGCACTTCTCGATGAGGTTGTGGGAAAAGGCCAGTTCGCCGTGGTCGGCGGTGCGGAAGATAATCGTATGATCGGTCAGCCCGTGCCCATCGAGCGCATCCAGGACTTTGGTTATCTCCTTGTCAACGATCTGAAGCAGGTCCGGGTAGAAATTGACGTAGCCGATTTTCTCGTCGGCGGTGAAATCATTCACCTCGACGACTTCCTGGTACGCGGTCTGGATGTTGGGTTTGGTGGTGAGAGGATCGTCGTAATTGTCGGGCAGCGTGACGCCGAGATCGGGAACCTGGGACGGGTACCCGCCGCCGGTGGTGCTGTAGCCGTTGGGGTAGAAGCCGATATCGTGAGGATTGGCGAGCGACACGATCAGGCAAAACGGCTTGCGCTGTTTGGGCGGCGTGCCGGCAACGGTGGCGAGATAAGCGAGCACGCTTTCGCCGTAACCGAGGGTTTGGCAGCCGGTGCCGGCGTCCGAGACGGTGGCGCAAACCTTGGAAGGATCGGCGCCCGCGACGAATCGATCGTCGTTGTTAGGAGCGCCTCCGCCCATGGTCGCGAGCGATTGCGCGGAGGGCTCGGTCTCGATGGGAATTCCGACCGTTATCCCCGCATCGTTGGGGTTCCATTGCGAGAACACGTAGGTGTCCTGCATGTCCTGGATGAGCGGCTCGGTGGAATTGCCGTCGAGCTGCAGGGTTTCCCAGTCATTCACCATGTCCCACTTGCCCTTGTAGACCACGTCGTAGCCGGCGGCGATCAACATCGTGGCAAGGTTCGGGACTTCGGAAGCCGGGTTCAGCATTTCTCCGGTGACGTCGCTGACGACAGTCTGGATTCCGTTTACATTTTCATAAGCGCCGGTGAAGAGACATGCGCGGCTGGGTCCGCACATGCTCGCGGAACAATGCGCATGAGTGAACGTCAGGCCGTGCGCAGCGAGTCGCTTGAAGCTGGGCATGGTCGCCGCAAGACCAGGCGGCCAGTGCATCCCGGGAATTCGGGTCTGATCGGTGAGGATAATCAGGAAGTTGGGTTGCTTCGGAAGAGCTCCTGCAGAGCCGCTCGATCCGCCCGAGCAGGCACTCGCGAGGTGGCCAAGGAGAGCGGTTCCGCAGACGGCGGCGCCGGCTTTGACGAATTGACGTCGGGTAAGAGACGAGCCCGGAGGCTTCCTTTCCTTCCTGCTCTTTTGCATCTCTTCTTTATTCTTCTAGCTGAGGCTCTTCTAATTTCGATTCTGGCTAAGCTTCTTTAGCTTTTGATAGTCTTTAGCAGGCCAGTGTACTAGGAGCAACCCTGCTTCCTCTTCGAGTCCAGAAAGGTTCCTCTCAGATGAAGGTGAAAATTACAACCAGAGCCACACGTTCAGGTTTCTGGGGGACGCCAGCCGCGGAACGGTTCGCCGGAGCATCGTGGTCGGATGACGTCGCGCCGCTTCGTACCGTTGTGGACTAGAAGTGTTGGTGCGCACTTTTTACGCGCAGCGGAGTCCGCGGTTCCGTAGGGCAGGATGTCCGCCTGGATCTCTTCGATAGTCATCGGCCATCCGGGAGGCAGGTTGTTCATCTCCTGCATGCTGGCTGTGAGCCGCGCGTGCAGGGTCCGCCACAGAGAAATGATCGACGCAGGAGTGTTGAAGAGCAGATTGGTGAGCTGTCCGGGGTCCTTGAGATTGTCGTAGAGCTCGAGTTGATACGGACCGCCCGCAGTGATCGCACTGTTGCCGGGCTGGCCGGCGTAGGTCGCAGTGAAGTAGAGGCCGTAGCTGTAGCGATCGTTGATAAGGGCGCGGATGTGGCTGGCATCGGTGGTCAGCGCCAGGCCGAATTCATCGTCCCAGAAGAAGACGACATCATCGCGGACCCTGGTCTTTGGATTCCTGAGTACCGGAACCTGGCTGACGCCGACTCCGATCTTTTGCGCGCCGGCCAGTTCCGCGATCGTAGCGGTCAGATCGATATGCGACCATTGCGCATCGGTTACCTGCGGCGCGGGAAACATGATCGGATTGGAAATTATCAGCGGGAGATCGACGACCTCGCGGTAAATCGAGTAGGACTTCTCGATCAGGTTGTGAGACAAGGCCAGCTCACCGTGATCCGAGGTGCGGAAGATGATCGTGTGATCGGTCAGCCCGTGCGAATCGAGCGCATCGAGCACCTTCATGATCTCCCGATCCACGACCTGATAGAGATTCGGATAGAAATTGACGTAGCCGATGCGTTGCTCGGCGGTGAAGTCCTGCGTCTCGACGACTTCCTGAAACGCGGCCTGGACGTTGGGTTTGGTGGTAAGCGGGTCGTTGAAATTATCGGGCAGCGTGACGCCCAAGTCGGGAACCTGGGATGGATACCCACCGCCGGTCGAGCTGTATCCGCCCGGGTAGAAACCGATATCGTGCGGATTAGTGAGTGACACGATGAGACAGAATGGTTTCCGCTGGTTGCGCGGCGTACTGGCGACCCCGGCGAGATAGGACACCACGCTCTCGCCGTACCCCGGCGTCTGACAGCCAGTTCCGGACTCCGAAAGATCCTGGCAAACCGTGGAAGGATTGGCGCCTTCGACATAGCGGCCGTCGTTGTTGGGAGCACCGCCGCCCAGAGTCGCAAGCGCGGCGGCTGGCGGATTGACCCCGAGTCCCGTGACCCTGATTCCGGAATCGGGCGGGTTCCATTCGGAGAACACGTAGGTGTCCTGCATTGCCTGGATCAGCGGTTCAGTCGGCTGACCCTGATCGACTTGCAGTCTCTCCCATTCATTCACCAAGTCCCACTTGCCCTTGAAGACCACGTCGTAGCCGACGGCGGTCAGCATGCTGGCCAGGTTGGGGACGTCAGAAGCGGGGTTGAGCATTTCCCCGAGCACATCGCTGACGACGGTCTGAACTCCGTTGACGTTTTCGTAAGCGCCCGTGTAGAGGCATGCGCGGCTGGGTCCGCACATGCTGGAGGAGCAGTGGGCGTTGGTGAACGAGAGACCGTGCGCCGCAAGGCGCTTAAAACTGGGCATGGTCTCAAGGAGGCCGGGCGGCCAGTGCATCCCGGGGACGCGAGTCTGATCCGTCAGGATGATCAGAAAGTCAGGCTGCCCGGGGAGAGTGTCCGCGGAAGTTCCGGAACCGCCCGCGCACGCGGCGAGATGACCCAATAGAGCGGTGCCGCAAACGGCCGCGCCCGCTTTTACAAACTGGCGGCGTGTGAAGGATGTTCGTCGAGAGGACTTCATTCTCGTTTCGGCATCCGTAGGGTGTTGGACAGGCGATAACAGGCCCGCGCATCGCGGGCAATCGCTATTCTTCTCTCGTCGGGATCGAGGTTGTGCAAAATCGATCGCGGGCGACGAGGTTACCAGCCGCTGCGCGCCTCGCTCTCGAGCTCGATCACATCGAGTTCGGCCAGCAATTTTTGAAATGCGGCCTCGCCGATTCCTCCCGAGCGCCGCAGCTCGTTCAACGCATTGCGAGCGGCAGTTCGCGCGGAGCGGCGCAGGACGGCCTCCTCGTCCCAGAATGACTTCCGGGAACCATCGGCCCTGCCGAGCAAATCGGAAAATTCCTCTCGAAGGTACGCTGCCGCGCCATCGTCCGCGGAACCGAGGCTGTGCAGAGCGGCTTGCAGCATTGCCATTCGGCCGTTAGCGAGCTCGTCGTCCTCATGTTCATCCTCGACCATTCCCAGCATCGCCACCAACGGACGAAGCGTGAAGCCCTGGATGATCAAAGTACCGATGACAACGGTAACGGCGGCCAGAACAACGAGATCGCGATACGGAAATGCAGGTCCGCCGCCCGAGCCGTTGGGCAGGGCGAGCACGGCGCCGAGGGTGACGATTCCGCGCATCCCGCACCATCCAGCCAGGATGCTGCGTTTCATCGATGGGGGAGCCAACTGCCGCGGAAGGCGTGGACCGAGAACGCGTGCGGCCGTGCTCATCACAAGATTGAAGAACACCGTCCAGCCGACGCGGGTGACGATGACGGTCGCCAGGGTTGCGAGGGCAAAGGCGAAGTACCGGGGATGCGGACCGCTGCCCAGCCGATCCAAAGTCGGTCCGAGTTGGAGGCCGACCAGGACAAAGGCCAGTGCGTTGAGGATGAAGACGGCGGTATCCCACACCGCGCGGGAAGAGACACGCATGGCGGCAGGCATCACCAGGGCAGCGCGGCGGGACAGGACGATGGCCGCGACCACGGTGACCAGCACGCCTGACAGTTCAATCTTGTCCGCCAGGATCCACATTCCGAGCACGCCAATGAATTGCAGGGCGATCGAACTGGGCACGTGCGAGAACCGGTTGAGAAGATTTCCCAGCAAGACGGCGAAGACTGCGCCAAGCGCCACGCTTCCGATCAGCACGAGAGCGAGACTGGAGAGCTCGGCGAGGGGGTTGTGAGTCTGCGCGAGGGCGGCACCCATCGCCATCCGGTAGATGAGCAAGGCGCTGGCGTCGTTGAGCAGGCTCTCTCCTTCGAGAACGGCGAGCAGGCGATGCGGAAGCCGGACTTCATTGAGCACCGCGGTGGCGGCGGCCGCGTCGGGCGGAGAGACGGCGGCGCCGAGGGTGATAGCGACGGCCCACGGCATCGACGGAACCATCCATCGCGCGACGATCGCCACGCCCGCGGTGGTTATCGAGACCGCGACGAAGATGAGGCTGACGAGGGCGACCCAGTTTTCGCGCAGGTCGCGCAGCGAGGCCTCGAAGCCGGCGCTCATCAGGATGGGCGCGACGAAAAGGGCCAGCGCGAGATCGGGCTGGATGGAGAATCGCGGGCTATGCGGCCACAGGGCGAGCAGCACGCCGCCGAGCGCGAACAACGACGGGGAGGGAATCTTGATGCGGCGCGCGACCGCGCCGAGGATGATGGCGGCAAAGAGGAGCGAGAGAGTCCAGAGGAGAACCGTCATCGCTGACCTCGCTCACCGATCTGGACGAGCAGGAAGACGTTCTGGTCGGGGTCCGCGACATGCACCTCGAGCGCGGCGCCCCATCCGGCTCGCCTCGGCATACCGAGAACTTTCCCGCCGTTTGCCTTGATGCGGTCACAGTCGGAGTCGAGGTCGTCACTGTGAAAAACGAACAAGGTTGCCGCTGCACGCCTGGCGCTGAAGTCCGGGCGAGCGAGAGAGGCTTTCAGAAGCATGACACTGGTCTGCCCCGCTTTGGGTCTGAGGGTCAGCCATCGATTCTCGGCCGAGCGCGGGTCGGTCACGTCGGCGGTGACCTCGAACCCGAGCGCATCGCGATAGAACCTGAGTGCGCGATCGTAGTCGCTGATTACGACCGGAACGCTATGGAGGTGAGTGATCACATTTCCTCGCGAGATGTCCGCAACCTGATGCCCGACTTTTACCGGGGCACCCGACAGTGGGCAAACTCGCCCGGCTGGATTGAAAATCGCCGAACCGCTTTCGATAATCATCGATGATGCGAGGTGAGGCGGCAGGGTGGCGCGATGCGATGTCCCCAGTGTGGATCTGAGAGCGCGCAGGGCGCGGCGTTCTGTTCGCGATGCGGCACGCGGCTGTTCGCGCCCAAGCCGGCAGCGGTACGCGAGTACGGGATCCTGAAGGTGCGCCCATCGTTGTGGCACTCCGCCAGGTTCTTCCTGGTGGGAGTGCTTATAGCGGGATTCGGGGCGCATACGGCGTACACGCAGCACCAGCTTTGGAAGATCGGATTTGCGCTGATGGCAGCAGGCGCGGTGATTTTCATCGGCGGTTTCATAGCGAATAGAACCGTGGACTGGAGCGTGACGTCGGATCGGATAATCGAGCGGCGGGGGATGCTTTCGACGAATCGGCGCGAGATGGAACTGGCGGACATCCGATCGGTCGAGGTATCGCGGCGGCTGTTCCAGCGGATGCTGGGACTGGGCGACGTGACGATCGCATCGGCGGCCAGCGCCGATTTCATCGTGCATCTGAATTCCGTTTCGAGCCCGAACGAGATTGCCGAGACCGTGCGCAAGGCGCGCCTCAAGAGGCTGGCCTGAAATGACGCGGCATCCTGATTTGCGATACGAGCGCAAGCTGTGGCGCACGGGAATCGAAGCGGTGGCGGGCGTGGATGAAGCGGGCGTCGGCCCGATGGCGGGGCCGGTGGTCGCGGCGGCGGTGGTGTTTGCGCCCGAGACCTTCATCAAGGGCGTGCACGACTCGAAGCAATTGGTCGCGGAGAAGCGCGAGGAGCTGCACGACGCGATCCGGGAACGGGCGGTCGCCTTCGCGGTCGGAATCGCAGAAGTGGAGGAGATCGATCGGCTGAATATCTACTGGGCGACGATGCGCGCGATCGAGCGCGCGCTCACCGCGCTGACGCAGACACCGGGGCACGTGCTGGTCGATGGGCGCAAGATCCCGGGGCTCAAGATTCCGCAGACCCACATCGTGGGCGGAGACCGCAAGAGCTTCTGCATCGCGGCCGCATCGATTCTCGCCAAGGTGACACGGGATCGAATCATGGCTGCTTATGATGAGCAGTATCCTGGCTATGGCTTCGCGCAGCACAAGGGTTACTGCACGGCAGACCACATCCAGACGCTGGAGCATCTCGGACCCTCGCCGATCCATCGCCGTTCCTTCTCGCCGGTAGCAGCAGCAGCGCAGCTCAAGCTGATCTGAGCGCCCTAACTGCACATTACTTGACGATAACTGTACACATGTTGATTGACCCTTTCTTGCGCGATCGCCGCCATTGGTCTAGCGTGAAGCAGGCGGGAAATTTTTATGGCGCTTGAACGCGACAAACATACCGCGCAGCGCGCGCTGCTCACCCTCCAGGAAGCACAACTGCTCGAGCTGTACCGGCGGATGGTGCTGATCCGGCAGTTCGAGGAAAAGACCGCGGAGATGTACGCGCGCGGCAAGATCACCGGCTTCTGCCATCTGTACGCCGGCGAAGAGGCGGTGGCGGTCGGCGCGATTTACGCGCTCTACGACAAGGACTACGTCCTCTCCACTTATCGCGAGCACGGCCACTGCCTCGCGAAAGGCGCGGACCCGAAGGTGGTGATGGCGGAGCTGTTCGGCAAGGTCACGGGCATCTCGAAGGGGCGTGGCGGTTCGATGCATCTGTTCGATCCCGACCTGCGCTTCATGGGCGGCTACGCGATCGTCGGCGGCGGACTGCCGATCGCGACCGGGCTTGGGCTTTCGGTGCAATACAACGAAGGCCCCGAGGTGGTGTGCTGCTTCTTTGGGGACGGGGCCCTGCCCCAGGGCGCGTTCCACGAGTCACTGAACATGGCATCGCTGTGGAAGCTGCCGGTGGTGTTCGTGTGCGAGAACAACTTTTACGGCATGGGCACGATGGTGCAGAACGCGATTTGCCAGGAGGAGCTTTACCGGTTCGCGGAGCCGTACAAGATGCCGGGCGTGCGGGTGGACGGAATGGACGTGCTCGAAGTCTATGGTGCGACGATGGAAGCAGTCGCGCGCGCGCGTGAAGGCGATGGGCCATCGCTTATCGAAGCGGTCACGTATCGCTTTCGCGGGCATTCGATGTCGGACCCGGGCGAGTATCGGTCCAAGCGCGAGGAACGAATCTGGCAGGAGCGCGATCCGATCAAGAATCTCCGCCGCAAGCTGCTCGGCGAGCGTCACGTGGCGGAATCGAAGCTGGGTGAAATCGATGCCGAGGTCGGCAAGCAGATAGACGAAGCGGTCAAGTTTGCCGACGAGAGCCCGGAGCCCTCGGTAGAGGAGCTGGGCAAGGGAATCTACGCCGGCTCCTGACGGAAACTTCAATGGCAAAAATCAGCTATCGCGAAGCATTGAATACCGCGCTGCGCGAAGAACTCGATCGCGACGAGCGGGTGTTCATCATGGGCGAGGAAGTCGGCTATTTCGGCGGCGCCTTCAAGGTCACCGACGGCCTGCTGGCGGTGTACGGCGAGAAGCGGGTCCGCGATACCCCGATTTCGGAACTGGTGATCGTGGGCGCGGGAGTCGGCGCCGCGATGGGCGGACTCAAGCCGGTGGTGGAGTTGATGACGATCAACTTCGGCCTGCTGGCGATGGACCAGATCGTCAACCATGCCGCCAAGATTCATTACATGTTCGGCGGCAAGGCGAAGGTGCCGATGGTGATTCGCGCTCCGCAAGGCGGAGGGCATCAACTCGGCGCGCAACACAGCCAGAGCCTGGAAGCATACTTCCTGCACTGCCCCGGGATCCGGGTCGCGATTCCCGCGACGCCCGCGGACGCGAAAGGGCTGCTCAAGACAGCGATACGCGGCGATGATCCGGTGGTGTTTCTCGAGCACGAGTCGCTGTACGGCATCAAGGGCGAAGTTCCAGACGACAAGGACTTCCTGGTGCCGTTCGGCAAAGCGGCGGTGCTGCGCGAAGGCAAAGACCTCACGATCGTTTCGTACTCCAAGTGCGTTTACGACGCGTTGGCGGCGGCCGAGGCGCTGGAAGAAGGCGGGATCGATGCCGAAGTGATCGATCTGCGCACGCTGAGCCCGCTCGACATGGAGACCGTGATCACATCAACCAGGAAGACCGGCAAGGTGATCGTGGTTTACGAGGGATGGCGGACCGGCGGCGCCGGCGCCGAGATCGCGGCGCAGATTTACGAAGCCGCTTTCGATCATCTCGATGCGCCGGTGGGACGGGTCGCATCGCTCGATACGCCGATGCCATACAACGCGAAGCTGGAACACGCAGTCCTGCCGAGCTCGGGCGACATCGTGAAGGCCGCCGAGGAAATGATGTAAGCGCGGAGCGAGCCATCATGAGCAACGAAATCGTAATGCCGAAGCTCTCCGACACGATGGAAGAGGGCAAGATTATCCGTTGGCTCAAGCACCCGGGCGACAGCGTCCGGCACGGCGAACCGCTCGCCGAAGTCGAAACCGACAAGGCCGACATGGTGCTGGAGTCGTTCGAAGACGGGGTGCTCGATCAGATCAAATTGAAGGAAGGCGAAAGCGCGCCGGTGGGCGCGGTAATCGCGACGATGCGAGGTGGTGCGGCGAAGGCCGCGGACGCCTCCGCGAACGGCGCATCGGCCGAGGAGCCGAGCGGCGGGGCATTTCCGGAATCGAAACCGCGGCCGGTCGAGAAGAAGGCCGCGCCCATCCCGATTCGCGCGAAAGCCAAAAAAGACGCCCCGCAACCGCCTGCGCCGCCGCCGCCATCCGAGGAACAGGATGAAGCCGCGCGGGAAGTTCATCCTGCGATGAGTTCGCGGCGATCGGCCGCGCCTACGGCAATCCCGATGCCGCCGCGCGCCGCGGCGGCTCCGATTTCGGACCACGTTGAACCTTCGTCAGACGGGCACAAGTTCCGCGCATCGCCGCTGGCGCGCCGGGCCGCGGAAGAAGCGGGAATCGATCTCGCGGCGGTGCATGGGACCGGTCCGGAGGGACGAATCACCAAGCGCGACATCGACAACTTCCTGCGCGAGCAGCAGCTGTTCCGCTTCCGGCGCATCGTGTCGCCGCGGGAAGGCGCGCCGGGTTCGCATGAAGAGCTCTCGAAGATGCGCAAGACGATCGCCAACCGGATGGCGACCTCGAAGCGCGAGATTCCGCACTTCTACGTGACGATGGAAATCGACATGGAAGAGGCGGTGAAGCTCAAGACGTCACTGGCGCAGGCCGAGCTGATCGAAGAGGACATCACCTACAACGACATCATCGTAAAGGCGCTCGCGCTGGCGTTGGCGCGCTATCCGCGAATCAATGCCAGCTTCGAAGGCGACGGCATCACGATTCATCCGAGCATCAACATCGGGGTCGCGGTCGCGGTCGAAGACGGGCTGGTCGTGCCGGTAATCCGCGGATGCGAGCAGCTGTCGCTTATCGAGATTGCGCGCGTCGCGCATCAGCTGGTCGCGAAAGCAGGCCGTGGCGGGTTCACCTCGGACGAGCTTTCCGGCGCGACTTTCACGATTTCGAACATGGGCATGCTGGGCGTCGAGCATTTCTCAGCGGTAATCGTTCCGCCGCAGGCGGCAATCCTGGCGGCCAGCGCGATCAAGGACCGCCCGGTGGTACGCAACGGCGTGCTGGCGGTCGGGAAGACGATGATGGCGACGCTATCGTGCGACCATCGGATTATCGATGGCGTGGTCGCCGGACGCTTCCTGCAGGAACTCAAACGATTCCTCGAGAACCCCGCCAGCCTGCTGCTCTAGGCGGTTCTTCAACACGCGGGCGGTTCTTAAATACAATGATGGTGCGGCGTGTGCGCATCATCGGCGCGTACCCGAAAGGAGCCCATCTTGGCAAACACTCGCTACGACCTGGTGGTAATCGGCTCCGGACCGGGAGGCTACGTCGCGGCGATACGCGCGGCGCAGCTCAAGATGAAAGTGGCAGTGGTCGAACGGGATCGCCCCGGGGGCGTGTGCCTCAACTGGGGATGTATTCCGTCGAAGGCGCTGTTGAATTCCGCGGAGACGATGGAAGCCATTCGCGGCGCAGGCAAGGAACACGGCATCGATGTCGGCGAGATCCGTTTCGATTTCCAGAAGATAATCGCGCGTTCGCGTGCGGCGGCCGAGAAATTGTCGAAAGGGGTCCGCTTCCTGCTCAAGAAGAACAAGATCGATCTCTACGAAGCCAACGCCGAGGTCACCGGACCGAACACGGTCGCGCTGCAAGCGGTCGAGGGCAAGCCGGCGCTCGAGGTCGACAAGCTCGAGGCTGAGCGCATCCTGATCGCGACCGGCTCCGGCGAGAAGCTATTCCCCGGCATGAAAGTCGGCGACGGAGTGATGACCAGCAGGGAAGCGCTGGTCCACGATACGATGCCGGCGAGCGTCGCGATTATCGGCGCGGGGGCGATCGGACTGGAGTTCGGCTACTTCTACCAGGCATTCGGCGCCAAGGTGACGATCATCGAACTGGAAAAGCAGATGCTGCCCGGGTTCGATGCGGAGATCGCCGAGGAGTTGCGGCGATCGTTCGTAAAGCGAGGGGTGAGCGTGTTGCTTGGCCATGGCTACAAGTCGATGGCGCGCAAAGGCGACCTGTGGACGGTCACCGTCGATGCGGCAGGGGCAGAGAAGACGGTGGAAGCCGAAGTAGTACTGGTCGCCGTGGGAAGAACGCCGCTGAGCGCCAGGCTGGGACTGGAAAAATTGGGCGTTGAAGTGGAGCGCGGCGGATTCGTCAAAATTGACGACTCGTTCCGCACGACCTGCCCAAGCATCTATGCGATCGGCGACGTAGGCCGCCCGCCGCTGCTCGCGCATAAGGCGTCGGCGGAAGGAATTGCGGCAGTAGAAATCATGGCGGGCGTCCGTCAACCGGGATTCGATTTGTCGTCCATCGCGGGATGCATCTATTGTGAACCCGAAGTCGCGACGGTGGGTCTGACCGAAGCCGAGGCCACAGCGCGCGGCATCGACGTGAAGGTCGGCAAGATTCCGTTTCGCGCGATCGGCAAGGCGGTTGCGATTGGCCATGCGGACGGCTTCGTGAAGCTGGTCGTATCGAAAGAATACAGCGAAGTGATCGGATGCCAGATTATTGGCAATCACGCGACTGATTTGATTTCCGAGGTGGTATTGGGGAAGACGCTGGAGGCGACGACGGCGGAGTTCGGGCACGCCGTGCATCCCCATCCGACGATGTCGGAAGCTATCATGGAGGCAGCGCTCGCCGCGGAAGGCGAAGCGATCAATTACTGAGAGCATGCCGGGTCGACTCGCAACCGCGGAGCTGGGACTCATCGAATATGAGCGCGCGCATGCCTTGCAGCAGGCGCTGGTGGCAGCGCGCATGCACGATGAGATCGACGACACGCTGCTGTTGCTCGAACATCCGCCGGTGTACACGCTCGGCCGCGGAGCCAACGAGAAATTCATCATCGCGCGACGTCCGGAGGTTCCGGTGGTGAGGGTTTCACGCGGGGGACAGGTGACTTTTCACGGTCCCGGACAAGTCGTCGCCTATCCAATTCTGAAGCTCGAAGGAGCCGAACGCGATGTGGGCGGTTACCTGCGCAAGCTGGAAAGCGTGATGATAGTAGCGCTGGAGCGCTGCGGACTTGCCGCCGAGAGGCGCGACAAACTGACGGGAGTCTGGGTAGGGCCGCGCAAGGTCGGATCGATCGGCGTGGGAATCCGGCGCTGGGTCACGTATCACGGGCTGGCGTTGAATGTGAATACGGACCTCTCGTATTTCGACGCGATCGTGCCGTGCGGCATCGCCGACTGCCAAATGACGTCGATCGCGCACCTGGGACGCATCGAGATCCAGGTGGAAAAATTCGCCGAGACTCTCGCGGACAGCTTTCGCGAGGTTTTTGGTTACGCGAGCGCACCGCGAGTCGACGCGAACGATGTTTGGGGCCTGGTTGAACCGGCGGAAGTGTCGGCTGCGGTTTCCGACGCAAGCGAGGCGCGCTGAAGATGCCCGAGCGGAAGCATCCGGACTGGATCAAGGTGCGGGCGCCGGTTTCGCCCGAGTACTTTCGCACGCGCGCGATTCTTGGCGAGTTGAAGCTGCACAGCGTCTGCCAGGAAGCATGCTGCCCAAATATCGGCGAATGCTTCTCGCATCGCACGGCGACGTTCATGTTGATGGGCGACGTATGCACGCGCAATTGTCCGTACTGCGCAGTAGCACATGGCAAGGTGCGCCCGCTCGATCCCGATGAACCGCGGCGGATCGCAGAGGCGGTCGCGAAGCTGGGTTTGCAACACGTCGTCGTAACATCGGTCGACCGCGACGATCTTCCCGATGGCGGTGCGGCGCATTTCGCGGCGACCGCGCGCGCGATCAAGCAGGCGCTTCCCGCCACTCGCGTGGAGGTGTTAGTGCCGGACTTCCAGGGCCTGACAGCGAGCATCGAGACGGTCATCGAGTCGCCGGTCGATGTCTACAATCACAACGTCGAGACGGTGCCGAGCCTGTACAGAAAGGCGCGCCCGGGCGGCGAATATAGTCGATCGCTGGAGGTCCTCGAGCACGCGCGAAGCGCAGCGCAAGCGCGCGGGCGGCAAGTGCTCACCAAGACCGGCATCATGCTGGGACTAGGCGAGGAGCGCGAAGAATTGTTGCGGGTGATGCACGACCTGCGCGAAGTCGAGTGCGACATCCTGACGCTTGGGCAGTACTTACGCCCTTCCAGGGAGCATCTACCGGTAGAGCGCTATGTAACGCCCGACGAGTTCGCCGATCTGAAACGGGAAGGTGTGGCGATGGGCTTCAGGCACGTCGAATCGGGCCCCCTGGTGCGCAGCTCCTACCACGCCTGGGAACACGTCAGTTAGAATCACAATGCGGAGAAAGCAAAACGGGCTATCGGATTCCCGGCAGCCCGTTTAACTTTTGTTCCGGGTAGTCCTGCTATTCCTGCTTGAGTTCCTTGACGCGGTTCTCGCGCGACTGCAGGTAGAAGTCCTGGACCGCTCCGTACAGGTCAACGGCGTAGCGGTCGGCTTCCTCAAACTGATCGATATGCAGCGAACGGTAGTTGACCGCGTCGATTATCCTGATGCCGCCACTCAGCGCGGTCGAACCCCACCAGGGCATGTCGGTGTAGAGGGTGATGTAGGTCAAGGGATTCATCCCGATGTCGACCGCGGTACCAATCGCGTCGGTCACCGTCGATGGGCCCAGGATGGGAAGCATCAGGTACGGTCCCGGAGCCACGCCGTAGTAGCGCAGCGTGAGGCCAAAGTCGTTGGGATGTTCCTTAAGGCCGAACCAGGTATCGGCAGGATCGAAGAAGCCCAATCCCAGTACGGTATTGATTCCGAAGCGCGCTACCTCGCCGCCGGCCTCGGGGAGGTGCCCCTGGAAGAGATTGTTGGTGAAACGGGGAATCACGCGGTAGTTATCGAAGAAGCGGTTCACGCTCTCGCGAACCGGCTGCGGCGCGATGTAGGAATATCCTGTGGCGACAGGGCGCAGGACCCAATCGTCCAGCTTCAGGTTGAACGTGAACATCGACTCGTTGAAAGGAGCCAGCGGGTCGCTGTACACGCCCTGATTTTCACCGGGAAGATTCTCGGGCGCGGCCGCGCCTGGCGCGCTTGCGGGAGGATTGCTCCCTGCCGAGGTGGCAGGTTGCTGCGCCAGGACGGTCCCTGCAAAAGACACGACAGCCAACAGAGATGCCGCGGCGATCGCGCAACGCACGAACCCCGAGGCAGTTCGTTCATTCTGTTCTTTCATAGGCCCTTGTGTGCTCATCCCCGCCAATCAAAGCTCCTTGTAAGCCCGGTCCGTCCGGTCGTTGCTAGGCTACCATGCGCGGCGTTTCTGGCAAGTCGGTCCGGTCACGTACCCATCGATGCGGCCAGCGACGCCTCTTTGCTCTTAAGGTCTCGAATGAGGGTGTCGTAGCCTTTGCTGCTCATGATGCGGTTAAACTGGTTGCGGTAGTTGGCAAGAATGCTGATACCGTCGACCAGCACGTCGTAGATCTGCCACTGCCCGTTCAGGTTGAGCAGGCGGAAATCCAAAGCGATCGGTCCGGTGTTGGGCATCACGACGGAGGTCTTGACCATCGAGAACTGATTCCCATTGGGTTGCGCGTTCAGATACTTCACTTCACCGCTGACGAATTCGTTGATCTTGGCCAGGTATGAATTTTCGATGAAGGTGATGAAGACCTTCTGAAATTCCTGCTGCTGGTCGGGCGTGATCTGTTTCCAGTAGTAGCCCATCGCCGACCGAGACATCGCCTGGAAATCAAAGGTCGCAGACACGATGTCGCGAAGCTTCTGCTGCCGCTGAGCAATAGGAGTTTGCTTGTCCCGCAGGACAGTAAGCGCCTGGTCCACGGTCGTCTTAACCACGGTCATGGGATCATCAGCGGCCGATGCGGTCGATGCGATCGCGGAGACCAAAAGAACCGCGCAGGCGGCCGCGATAAACGTGCGCCCCGGGGCGTATCGGGAGATTAGTGACTTTCGCATTCTCTCACTTCTTTGGTTGCGGTTTCTGATTGTCCTGCTGGGGCGGAGGCTGGCTTCCGCTCCCGGCATTGTTGTTCTGGTTGTCAGGCTTGGTGCCGATATTGTTGATGAACTGGCCGATGGCATTCTCGATGCTGAAGGCGGGTTCGGTCTGCACGATGAGGCCGCCGTCGGTGAGTATCTTCTCACTTGGGCCGAGCTGGATTGATATATATTTGCCGCCGATGATGCCCTGGCTCCGAATCGACGCGATCGCGCCATCATCGATCTCGACACCCTTGTTTATGTCCATCTCGACGTGAGCCTGGTTGCCGACCAGAGTCGCGCCAGCCACCTTGCCGATCTGAACACCGGCGATGTCCACTTCGTCACCCGGCTTCAGTCCGCCGATATTGTCGAAGTTGGCGTAAAGCACGTAGGTCGGCTTGGGGAGAATCGAGATGCGGCCGAGCTTGAAGGAAAGAACCGCCAGCGCCACGATTCCAAGCAGCGCGAACAGGCCGACGATAAACTGGGTTGTGCGGCTTGCGTACATGTTCAGGAACTCACACCGTTGTTTTCCAAATCGTCACCCGAAGCCCTTCCCGCGAGGAAGCGCTTGAAGTCCTCGTCGCTCGACGCCATGACCTCATCGACGCTTCCCACCAACTGCATCTTTCCACGATGCATGAAGGCCACGCGATCCGAGATCGAAAACACCTCGGGCACGTCGTGGCTCACCACGATCGCGGTCAGGCCGAAATCCTGCTGGGTCTTGCGCACCAATTGATGGATTGACCCGGTGCGGGTGGGATCGAGTCCCGTCGTTGGTTCGTCGAGCATCAGTATCTTTGGTTGCTTGACCAGCGCCCGCGCGAGGGCGGCGCGCTTTTGCATACCACCGCTCATTTCGGAAGGGAATTTGTGTCCCATCCCCTCGAGCCCGACCGCGGCGAGGGTCCGATGCACGCGCTCATCGATCTCCTTCGGCGACAAGCTCGTCTTCTCCACCAGGGGAAAGGCGACGTTGTCATAGACACTCATCGAGTCAAAGAGTGCTCCCGCCTGGAAGAGCATCCCGAACTTCTCGCGGACCGTATCCAGCGCACGCGATCGGAGCCGGGTCACATCGGTGCCATCGATCACGATCGAGCCTTCATCGGGGCGCAGCAGCAGGTTCAGGTGTTTCAGAAAAACCGTTTTCCCACATCCGCTGGGACCGACGATGGTGGTGATAGTTCCGCGCGGGACGGTGAGCTCGACCCCATCGAGCACCTGCTGATGATCGAAGCGGCGGCGGACGCCATGGACCTCGATCGCGTTGGCCGTCAGTTTGCCGTTTCCTTCTGTGCTCATGGTGAACCGGCGATGTTAAAGAAGAATCGACCCCATGAAGTAATCCCACGCGAGCACCAGCACGCTCGACAGCACCACCGCTTCGGTGGTTGCGCGGCTGACTCCGGTCGCCATCCGCTGGGCGTGGTAGCCCTTGTAGCAGCAGACCGACATCACAACGGCGCCGAATACCAGGGCTTTGTAGACAGTTTCCGCGATGTCGTGGCGGGTCATGTTCGCGGCGAGGTTGTTGAAGTAAGCGCCGCCCGAAGCCCCCAGCAGGCCGCATCCGACCACGTAGCCGGCCCAGATGCCGATGACGTTGAACACGACGGTGAGGATCGGAAAGCTGACCACGCCGGCGATCATCCGCGGCGATACGAGATATTGCACCGGATTTATCGCCATCACCGTTAGCGCATCGATCTGCTCGCTGGCCTGCATCGAGCCCAGCTCCGCCGCCATCGCGGACCCCGCGCGCGCAGCGATCATCAGCGCAGCGAGGACCGGGCCCAATTCGCGCACCAGCGCCAAGCCTACCAGCGTGCCGAGAGAATCTTCCGCGCCGAAAAGATGCAGCGTGTGATAGCCCTGCAGACCCAGCACCATTCCGGTGAAGGTCGAAATCAGCACAATGAGCATCAGTGACTCCGCGCCGATGATCCTGATCTGGCGCAGCGTCAGGCGAAGTTTGTACGGGGGGAGCAGCGCGTACATGACGGAACGGAACAGGAAGAGCGCGAAGTTACCCAGCGCCAGGATGCTGTCGAGGATGTAAGCGCCGAGGCGCTCGATGGAGTCTACTATGGCCATTCCGGTGTCGCCGAACCTTTAGTGATGGGCAATCCCAAGGCGGACGAGTTGGTTCAAGGTGTGAGTGGTCGACGCTACGCGGACGAATTCGTACAGATCGGCAGGCAGGTCGAGGTCCAGGGCCGGACGTGATAGTCGCAGGACCCGCCCCGCGATTTCGCGATTTCGGCAATCGTCGAGATGACGCACGAGGCTCAATCTTCCAAACTGCGTAGGAATGACGTCGGCGGGCGAGCGCGCGATGACGTTGGTGCCGCTGAAATCGCGCGACGGCACCAGCACCGCAGCCCTGCCCTCGGGCATCGCGGCGAACACTTCGTCGATATCGGGCCCCGTGATCATCGGGATGTCGGAGAGGACCGTACAGACGGCAGACACCCCCTCGGCCACCAGCCGTTCGGTGGCGAGCGCGACGGCAACGTTCAAACCACGCGGAAACTGTTCGTCGATCGCGAGCGCGCCGTTTTCGCGCGCGAGCGAAAGCAGGCCACGGTCGGAGGTTACGATCGCGACGCGATCGGCAGTACGAGACGAGAGCGCGGCCGCGAGAACATCGCGAAACATCGCCTCCGCCAACACAATTCGCTCGGCGGGGGGGAGCACGGAGGCCAGCCGGTTTTTGGCGAAGGCCAGTTCCTTGGCGGCGATCAAAACTACGCGCACGGCGTCACTTTATAACCTACCCAATAAGCGTAGCCAACGGATGCCCAACGTGGAACTCGCTCGCCGGACAACATCTTTTGACATTTTACTTGACACTGTTTGGAGCCAAGCCAAGATAAAAGGTAAGGGCTCGGGGCGAAAACTGAACGAGCCTTCTTCGGGCGTGAACCTCTCATCCGAAAGGACCTCGATGCGTACTACTTCGTTACTCCGCAAGGCATTGACGGCGGCGTTGGCGGCACTATCAATCGCGGCAGTCGTCGCATGTCACCACAACTCCGTGGATGACCTCCTCGCGACGGGAGATGCCGACATGCAGGCGAACAAGCTCTCGGACGCCGAGGCGGCGTACAGCGAGGCCGCCAAGGCGGCACCCAACGATCCGAGGGTGCATGTGGCCCTGGCCAACCTGTACACGTTTCAGCACAAGACCCAGCCGGCACAGACCGAGTACATGAAGGTCATCGACCTGGACCCGCGCAACGCGGCGGCGCACGTCGCGCTCGGGAATTTCTATCTCGATCAGCAGCAATTGCGTGAAGCCGAAGAGCAATATCGGGCCGCAATCGCACTGGACCCGGCGCATTCCAGTTACTACCTGCTATTGGCCGACGTTTTGAACCGGGAAGGACGCCCGGCAGATGCGGAGGCGGAGATTCGCACCGCGATTGGCCTGACTCCGGAAAATGCGCAGGCGCATCTGGCTCTCTCGAACCTGCTGCAAACGCAGCCGGGACGGCAGGCGGAAGCTGACGCAGAACTTTCGACCGCGAGAATTCTGGACCCCAAACTCGCGGAAGCGCCCGCCGCATCGAATGCTCCCGTGGCGGCGCCTACCCAGGCGGTGTCGGGCACGCCCAAGGTCAAGCCGCTCAACAAGGTTTTTCTGCTCACCAAGAATTCGCCGGTGTACCAGGATCCCGACACGACGAGCAGCGTGATCGGGCAGGTGCACAGGAAGAAGTACGTTCACGTGGTCGGACTGGCGGGCAACTATTTGCAAATCAAGTTGAGGAACGGCACGGTCGGTTTCGTGCCGGAGACTGCCGCAGAGTAGCAGTGGAGCGGCACAGCGAGGACCAACCATGGCTGGTGAGCAGTTTGCGGAACGGCAGGTAGATTTTGCGGGAGAAGCCTGCAGTATCGACGCTTTCGTGGCCGAGCCGGCCGGGACATCGCCTGCGCCCGCCATCGTCGTCATCCAGGAATGGTGGGGACTGAACGAGCACATACGCGAAGTCGCGCGGCGCTTCGCGCGCGAGGGATACGTCGCAATCGCGCCAGACCTGTACTCGCGGCAGGGTCACAAAGTGGCGAACGATCCGAATACCGCGGCGCAATTGATGGGCGGTCTGAAGACGCCGGACGGAATTGCGGATCTCAAAACGACGGTGGGCTGGTTACGCAATCAGAAACGGACCCGCACATCGAGGATCGGAGCGATCGGATTCTGCATGGGCGGCAGCTACGCACTTCTCCTGCCCTGCGAGTCGAAGGAGATTTCCGCAGCGGCACCGTTCTATGGAGAGATTCCGCAGGCGAGCAAGATTCGCGACCTTTCCTGTCCGATCTTCTACGCCTACGGCGAGAACGACGGATGGATACAGCGCGCCGACGTGGATCGCCTGGCCAAGGAGCTGAAGGAATTCGGCAAGCGCGGCGAGGTGAAGGTGTATCCGGGTTGCTCGCACGGGTTTTTCAACGACACGCGGTCCGACGTCTACGACGCGACGGCTGCGAACGACGCGTGGGATCGCGCACTGGCGTTGTTCAGCCACAATCTGAAGAGTTGACGGTCGTAACTCCCCCGGTACGTGGTCGCGTCCGGGAGGGCCACGCTCAAGCCGGCGCGAAACCTTACAGAGCTGAGACTTCCATCGCCGGTCCAGACAGGTACACGACCCTGCCCTCGTCCGGTGCGCGCTCGCGGAGCCATCGCGCGACGATTTGCATCGGTTCGAGTTCATCGCGAGAGACAGGCTTGGCCCGGTAGCGCTCGAAATTGCCGGCGATGAAGCTTCGAACCCCCGCGATCGATTGCGGAGATCTGAGTTCGCAGGACAGCGCCAGCCGTCCGGACAGGACCACGTGCGCGGCACGATCGTCGCCGGCGCCAGTGACGATGACGAGATTGTTTTCCGTGACAACCTGGCTCAGCCGCGATGCGCGATGCGACAGGGTTGCGAGCGCCTCCAGATCGCGGCGCAGGCGCGCGGCCTCCTCGTAGCGCAGGGCAGCGGCGGCCTGGTCCCGGGCGCGCGCCAACTCGCCCATCAGTTGCCCTCCCCGTCCGCGCAAAAAAGCGATCGCCTTGTGCACTCGCGTCTCGTAGGAATCTTCGTTGATGCTGGCGTTGCACGGCATGCAGCAATGGCCCATTTGTCCGTAGATGCAGGGCGAAAAGTCCGGATCGGGAACGAGCTTTCCGGCGCAGGTGCGTAGACCGAGAATTCTCGAAAGCGCGCGCACCGAATGGTCGAGGCTGCGGCGCCCGATGAAGGGGCCGAGGTACAATACGCCTTGCCGCGCGCCCAGCTTCGGCGCGACGACCACGCGCGGAAACTCATCCATCAAATCGAGCTTGATGAAATATGCCGGGGCGACAGACTTGAGCATCCGATTGTACGGCGGCTTCAACTCCCGGATCAGCTCCGATTCCATCAGGGCAGCTTCGAGTGCGGAGCGCGTGACGCGGGTTTCGATTTTGTAGACGTGACTGACCAGCTCGGCCGTCTTGGCATTCACCGACGAGTTGAAGTACGAGCTCACGCGATCGCGGAGGCGCCGAGCCTTGCCGATGTAGAGCAGATCGCCGCGTTCATTGCGCATCAGGTAAACGCCGGGAGCGAGCGGCAGTGCGGCAATATCTTCGGGCGGTACGTGACGCTCGATGCGCCGGCCTGAAGCGCCGCGTCCATGAAGATCGAGCAGGCGGTCGAGCCGGCCAATTCCCATCTTCCCACAGATATCGAGAAAGATGCTGAGGATCTCGGCGGCCATCCGCGCGTCGCCCAGGCCGCGATGCCGTCCGGCGGTGGACAATCCGAAATGCTCCGCCAGCAGATCGAGCCGCCGGCGCTTGAGCGATGGAACCAGCCGTCGGGCCATCCGCAGCGTGCACAGGACCGGATTACGCAGCCCGATTCCGAACACCCGGCGAAACTCGAAATCGAGAAAAGAATGGTCGAAGCCGGCATTGTGCGCGACGAGGACCGAGGTGCCAAGAAAATCGCGAAAGGCAGGCAGCACCGCTTCGATGGGCGGCGCCTCCGCGACCATCTCGTTGCTGATCGCGGTGAGCCCGCTGATGAATCGAGGAATCACTCCGCGCGGGCGAACCAGGCTCTCAAATGATTCGACCATCTTGCGACCCACCATCCGGTAGGCGCCAATCTCGATGATGGTGCCAGGACCGGGCCGCCCACCGGTGGTTTCAAGATCGACGACGCAGAACGGAGCATCGTCGAGCGAAACCCGCATCGCCGCACTCTCCCGCAGGGACCAGAGCTGCGTAGCAGAGTCGAATACGAAATTCGGGTCGGAAGCCAGCAAGGTGCGGACGATGCGCGCAGCGAGTTCCGGGTCGGAGCCGGTGCCCGAAAGCAGCAGCCCGACGAGTTCCTGCGCATCGGCGCCCGCAGGGCGCGATTGCAAAAAGGCGCTTAGTTTTTCCTTGGTGGTCGCGCGAGGATCGCGCGCGACATCCAGTGCCAGCGTCTCCGCCACCAGCCCATCCTCGCAGACAAGGATTTAGCAAGCCGCCGCCCCGATGGAAATGCGGCATCGGCATGCCGTTGCGTCCGCGGGTGGCGCGAACAGCGGCGAGGGTTTAGAATTCTCCCATCATCTTCGAGGCACATCATGGAAAGAGCTGAAATATCCCGCGACGTCGAAGCGATTCAGATCCCCGCCGGTTCCAAGACCAACATCGAGAAAGGGACCGAGGTCTACATCACCCAGTCCCTGGGCGGGACCTTCACCATACAGGCACCCGCGTACGGCGGCTTGTTCCGGATCGCGGGGAAAGACGCCGATGCGCTGGGGAAGAAGCCTGAAGATGCGGCCCCGGCGCAGACCGGCGCGGGCGGCGACCTCGAAGCGATGGTGTGGGAGCAGCTCAAGACCTGCTTCGACCCTGAGATTCCGGTGAACATCGTGGATCTCGGGCTCGTTTACGGAATGGAGATCAAGGACGAGGCTGACGGAAGCCACAAGGTCGAGGTGAAGATGACCTTGACGGCGCAGGGATGCGGCATGGGCGCATCGATTGCCTTCGATGCGCGGCAGAAGCTGATGGGGCTGCCGGGAGTATCAGAAGCTGACGTCGACCTGGTGTGGGATCCGCCCTGGAATCCGCAGATGATCTCGCCGGAAGGGCGGGAGCGGCTGGGGCTGGACTGACGCTCACGCCCTTTTCTTCAGGGCATCGATAAAGTTTGAGTCGTTGAACAGATTCTTGACCGCGTCCTGAATCGCGGCGTTCAACTGTTTCTCGGCATTCTCCTCGGTGAAGATCTCTGCCCAATCTTTCGACTGACCGGTAATACTTCGATCGTAGGCTATGGAGCCATCTGGACGTTTGACGATGACCTCCATCTGGACGGTCCCAATCGAGTCTCCAGAAAAAAATCCAACTTTGAACTGATTTTGGAGGTTGTCCAAATTGACGACTACGACGTCGCCCCCTGTTGCCGAAGCGAACCCGCGGCTGCTCAATTCCGTGTCGAGAGCGCTCTTTATCACCGCAGGCACATCATTGTTGGAGACGATGTCGGCGGTCTTCATCCCGAAGCCATTTATTTTCTGGCCTACGACCTGCGTCGAACGGCGGTCGACAACTTGAACTGTAACGGGAGGAGAATCGGCGGTCGCAACTTTCTGCGCGGTCTCCGTCGGTTGATAGGCAAGATCCACGTGGCCGGTCGTAAACGCACATCCGGCAAGAACGAAACCCGCGAGGGCCCATAAGGCGGTAGTGCCAACGACAGCAGCGCGGGAAAGATTCACAGCCCGCGGCCTCAAGATTGTTTCACTTTTCACTTCGAAGCTTCCCCTTTCTTCATGACATCAGCCGGCGCGGCCTTGGCTGCTTGCGGCTGAAGACTCTGCTCAGAGCCGGGTACGGGCTCCAAATGCGCAACAATCGTTGTCTGCTGATGCGCATAGCCAGCACCCTGCGAAGCATCAATTGCCCATGGAAGCATCAGCGGAATTGCGTCGACCACGATGAGAGGCTCAACCTGCGAATTGTCCGAGAGGTTCACGGGTTGATAGCCGGGTTTGCTGATGTGGAGTTGCAGATCCTGATTGCGCTTCACCTCCATCGTGAAGGGAGTAACCCTGGTCTCCCCATTGTTGAGGATAACGGTCGCTCCCGGAGGATCGCTGATGACGGTGACTTCCTCGGTCGTTCCCTGGAACAGCAGGAGACAAGATGAAGTTGATATCGAGCAGGCGGCTAGCGCAAGAAGCGCGAATGCCTCGCTCAACTTAATGAGAATCTTCAAACCCACTTCGACCGTCGAGCGGACCATTGCGCCGCGTGCCTAAACTACTTGTTAATCGCGGGCCAAGCAAAGGTATTCGAGGAGGTTAGGCTGGACGAGCTCACCGTCCCGGGCGGTGAACGACCCAGGCGTCGCCCTGGCAGATCATCTGATGATGATGGGTAATCGGGACGGGGCCGTAGGTGTGAAATGAATGCGCGCGATTCATGATCTCGCGCTCGGGATCGGTCATGCGATCGTGCATCCGACGCGCATCCAGACCGGTCTCCACGATGAAATACTCGGCGTACTTCCCAACGGCGGCTACGTCGACGAAGAGTCCCCAGAAAGTCGCGCCGGTACGACGCCGAATGCCGCCCACCTCGTGCATCAGCGACTCGAAATCGCCCGCGCGGTCGGGATCGATCCGATACTCCTGCGAAATCATCAGCGGGGTTTCCTGGTCGGCGAGCGCCTCGGGAAGATCGAGCGGCGCCACCTTGGGCACCGTGTGATCTTCGGTGACTGCCGGTATCGAGGCGACGCGATAGCGAAGCGCGAGGAGCAGCGTCGCCGCCATCATCACGCCTGCGAACTGCAGCGTATCGGGAGTTCGCCAGTATGACGCCATGATTCCCCAGATGACGCTGCCAACCGAGACCGCGCCGTGGAGCGAGAACTGGTAGATGGCGGAGATGCGGGCGCGCACCCAATCCGGAGCCGCCACCTGCATAGCAGTCTTGAGGCCGACCGTGCCGGTTGCCCAAGCCGCGCCGCCGACAAACAGGATGGCCGCAAGGCCGAAAATGTTATGCACGCGAGTCAGCAGGAAGAGATTGATCGCAAAGCCTGCCGTGGCAACCCTGAGGGCCGATTCCTCGGAGACCCGCAAGCTGAGTCCATAGGCGGTCACGCTGCCGATCGCTCCGCCCAGCCCGAATGCACCGAACAGGAGCCCGTAGTGGAAAGCATCGAGTCCGAGGTGATGGCGCACGTACACCGGCAGCAATGCCCACATCGCGCTGCCGGTTCCGATGAACGCGACCAGGCGGATCAGGACAGTCTCGAGCCGCGGCGCGTTTTTGACATAACGCAGACCGGTCTTGAGCGCGGCGCCCATCTGCTCCGGCGGGAGCTTGACCTCGAGCTTGGGCCGCCAGAACCAAAAAAATGCCAGCAATCCGAAAGGTGCTATCGCGCAAAACATGAAGGAATGCCCGATGCTGGCAACCCCGATCAGAAGCCCGCCCACCACAGGACCGATCGCACGCGAAAGTTGATAGCGAAATCCGGTGATGGCGATCGCCGCGCTGAAGTCCTTGCGCTTGACGATCTGCGGCAGCACCGCATCCATCGTGTTGGAGATCGCGGCGCCGAAGAGGCCGATCAGCGCCGAACCGGACAGCAGCAAGACCGGGCCGACCAAACCTCTCATCGTGAGCAGCGCCATCGCCGCCATCGTGACCGAGATGAGGCCGAGCGCGATCGAGAGCAGGCGGCGCCGATCGGCGACGTCGCCGAGCGCGCCGGCGGGCAGCGCAAGCAGAAAGCCGGGAAGGCTGAAGGCGGTCGTGACGAGCGAAACGAGCAGGGGCGAGCGCGTTAGTTCCGTCATGTACCAGATCGCGGTGAGTTCGGAGATGCGCGATCCGAAGCTGCCGACCAGGGAGCCGGCGAGGAAGGCCAGGAAAGGCAGGGTTTTGAGGGGACTCAGGATGCGCGAGGCAACGGTACCCGTGGCGTCAGCGCGCCGCCGAACAAGGAGAATACCTGACCCGACCAGAGTGGACACTGTTCCAGCTCGCCCTCCCAAAGCCAGCGTGATCAGAATCGCCGTCTGGTAACGACTCGCGTTTCTGTATCACACGAGGTGACTATGCGACAGGGAAAATGCCTTGAAAACCCGGCTACTACAATGGGGCGGATTTTCTAAACCTGCGGAGAAGGATTTGACTCGTCCAAGTCCGGCTATGCTTGTCCGAACTGATAGCGGTGGGCGGAGAGCTTTTAACCACCAAGGCGCCAAGACACCGAGGAAGGAAGCAGCCAAGGAGCCTCTCTGGTCTCTTTCCGGCCTGATGGCTTGGTGGTTAACGGCTCCTGGTCGAGCGGGGGTCGCGTTGACACGCGATTGGGGGTCCGATAATTAATTCGTTTCCGGTAATTCCATGTTTGCCATCGTAAAAACAGGCGGAAAACAGTATCGCGTTGGTGTCGGCGACCAGGTCACCGTCGAGCGAATCGAGGGTGAAGTAGGCGCCGAAGTCGCGCTGAGCGAGGTTCTGGCGCTGGGCGGAGAGAACCCCAAGGTCGGAACGCCGGTCGTCTCGGGCGCCTCGGTGCGCGCCAAGATTGTCCAGCAGCCGCGCGGTACCAAGGTAATCGTGTTCAAGAAGAAGCGGCGCAAGAACTACCGCCGCAAGCATGGGCATCGGCAGGAACTGACGGTGCTCAAGATCGAAGAGATTTCAGCAGGCGCATAGCCGCCCGCTATCGAATACGCGGCAAACCCGCCGCTTTTTCCAGAGGAGACCGCCGTGGCGCACAAAAAAGGACAAGGTTCGACGCGCAACGGCCGCGACAGCCCGGGGCAGCATCGCGGTATCAAGATCTACGACGGGCAGACCGTCAAGGCGGGCAATATCCTGGTCCGGCAGCTCGGCACCCGGATCCATCCGGGCCGCAATGTCGGGATGGGGCGCGACTACACGATCTATGCGCGAGTCGACGGAGTGGTGAAGTACGAGCCGCGGGGCGAAAAGCGCCAAGTGAGCGTAGAGCCTAAAGCCGCGGTCGAAGCGAACGCGTAGTTCGCAGAATCCTAAAGTCAGCAAAGCCCCGCGGCGAAACCCGCGGGGCTTTTCATTTTCGGCGCGCTGTTATTCACTGTCGATGCCCGGAGCGAAACACCCCGGGCCGGGAGGATTTGAACGATGAAACTCGGACTAGTTACGGGATATACCGGCCAGGGCGTGCCGATGGATTTGATCACTGGAGCGGAAGACGCGGGCTTCGATTCAGTGTGGACGGCGGAGGCTTATGGCTCCGACGCGATCGTGCCGCTCACGTGGATCGCGGCGAAGACCAAGAAAATCAAGCTCGGCACGGGCATCATGCAGATGCCTGCGCGAACGCCCGCGATGACTGCGATGACCGCGATGACGCTCGACGCAATGTCGGGCGGCCGTTTTATCCTTGGAATCGGCCCTTCCGGCCCGCAGGTAGTGGAAGGATGGCACGGGATGCCGTACGGCAAGCCGCTGCAGCGGACCCGTGAGTACATCGAGATCGTGCGCAAGATCCTGGCGCGCGAAGTACCGGTCGAAATCAACGGCAAGGAATACCAGATTCCCTACAACGGTCCGGGCTCGAGCGGACTCGGCAAGCCCCTCAAGAGCATCATGCACGGCCGCAAGGACATGAAGATCTACACCGCATCGATCAGCCCCAAGGGGATTGAGCTGGCGGCGGAGATAGCCGACGGCGTTATCCCGGTGTGGATGAACCCCGAGCGTTGGGACCTCTACGAGGGACCGACCAAGGCAGGCTTCGCGAAGACCGGCGGGAAAAAGTCGATGGAGAATTTCGAAGTCGCGCCGTTCGTGACCTGCGTGATGGGACCTGACCTGGAAAAATGCCGGATGGCAGTGAAGGGCAACCTGGCGCTGTACATCGGCGGCATGGGCGCGCGCTCGAAAAACTTTTACAACGACTATGCGCGCCGGCTGGGCTACGAAGACGCGGCCGGAAAAATCCAGGACCTCTTCCTCGGCGGCAAAAAGGCCGAAGCGATGGGGATGGTGCCCGACAAGCTGGTCGACGATGTCGCACTGGTGGGCTCGAAGGAGCGCATTGCCGACCGCCTGAAAGCGTGGAAGGCATCGCCGGTGAAAACGATGCTTATCGGGACCGGCTCGCTGGACACGGTTCGCACGTTGGCGGAACTCTGCGCCTAGCGACGGCTGCCCCGGAAGCCAGCGTCCGGAAGCGGAAGCGGCCCGTTACCGCTGCCCAAGCGCTGCTTTGCGCCTGATATGATGCGCATTCCGCTATGCGGTTTATCGACGAAGCGCGAGTGTATGTGCACGCCGGCAAGGGAGGCGACGGCGCGATCGCATTCTTGCGCGAGAAATATCGGCCCTTTGGCGGACCCGCGGGGGGAGATGGTGGCCGTGGCGGGAGTGTGATCTTCGAAGTCGATGAAGGCCTCTCGACCCTGCTCGACTTCAAGTACCAGCCCAGGCTCGTCGCACGCGACGGACAACCGGGCCGGGGCAAGCAGCAATACGGGAAAGCCGGAGATGACCTGGTAGTGCGGGTGCCGCCCGGCACGGTGGTCCTCGACGACGAGACGGACGAGGTAGTGGCCGACCTGGTGATGCCCGGCAATCGGGCGGTAATCGCGCAGGCGGGAGAAGGCGGGCGCGGCAACATGCACTTCGCCACGCCGACGCGGCGATCGCCTCGAATCGCAACTCCGGGGACGGCAGGTGTGCAGCGATGGGTTCGTCTCGAACTGCGGCTGGTGGCGGAAGCGGGGCTGGTAGGTCTGCCCAACGCGGGGAAGTCAACGCTGCTGGCGGCATTGAGCGCGGCGCGGCCGAAGATCGCGCCCTACCCGTTCACGACGCTGGCGCCCAATATCGGCAGGGTCTTCGCGTCGGAAGAAGACAGCTTCACGATCGCGGACATTCCAGGATTGATCGAAGGCGCGCACCTGGGGCACGGGCTGGGCATTCGCTTTCTAAAGCATCTGTCGCGGACAAGATTGCTCGTATACGTGCTTGATGCGTCCGCGGATCCCGAGGGCGCGTACGCGACGGTGCGAGGCGAGATTGAAGCGTTCGACCCGGCGCTGCTCGAGCGCCCTGCCCTGGTCGCACTGAACAAGATCGATCTCGTGGAGCGCGAGGAAGCAGAGAGAACGGCGAATGCTCTCCGGCACGTTCTGGATGTTCCAGTCTTCGCGATCTCCGCGTCGGACAGGATAGGCCTGGAACCTTTGGTGGCTGAAATCGCGCGGACCCTGGCGGAACTCGATCGGACGGCAGCACCATGTCCCAACTGAGTTACAAGGCTCCGATCCTCGCCCGCGCGAAGCGGATCGTGGTGAAAATCGGCAGCGCGGTCGTGTCCGATACCAGCGGTCTGCTGGGCGAGGTGATGGACCATCTAGCCGCCGAAGTAGATACCGCGATCGCCAGCGGCCGCGAAGTGATCGTGGTTACCTCGGGGGCAATCGCGGCGGGACGCGCACGGTTGAGCGCGCTCGGCGGCACGACGATCGCGTCGCGGCAAGCCGCGGCAGCAACCGGGCAGATCGACCTGATGCGGGAATGGGCGCGCGCGTTCAGCGCTCACAAGCGCAGCGTCGCGCAGCTACTGCTGACCCATCAGGATTTGGCGGAGCGTCGGCGCAGGTTGAACGCGAACCAGACCATCGCCGCCCTGCTCGGGGCGGGCGTGGTTCCAATCGTCAACGAGAACGACACGGTGGCGGTCGAAGAAATCAGGCTGGGTGACAACGATGTCCTTTCGTCGCTGGTCGCGACGCTGGTGCAGGCCCATCTCCTGGTGATCCTGAGCGATGTCGCGGGAGTGCTCACGGGAGATCCGCGCAAGCGGCCCGATGCGCGCTTGGTCCCGCTCATCACGGATCCGGAAGCGGGAATGAGCGGCCTTGTCGCGGAGAGCGCGGGCCCGCTTGGAACGGGAGGGATGGCGGCGAAGCTCAAAGCGGCGCGCGAGGCAGCACGCGCGGGAATTCCATGCGTGATCGCGCCGGGCAGAGAGCACGGCGTGCTCGCGGCGGTGCTGGACCCGCAGCGCGAATGCGGGACTCTGATCATTCCCGCCGGCGAGCGCTTGAAGAGCCGCAAACACTGGATCGCTTTCGCGTTGCGCCCTTCCGGAGCGCTCGCGGTCGATCGCGGCGCAGCGGACGCGTTGAGAACCAAGGGGCGCAGCCTGCTTCCTTCCGGAATCAAACACGTGCAAGGCGACTTCGGCGGGGGGGATTGTGTCAGCCTGCTCGATCCCGATGGGAACGAATTCGGACGAGGATTGGTCAACTACCCCGCTACGGATGTGATAAAAGTGATGGGCCGGCGCTCGACGGAGATTTCCGGGGTGCTCGGCTACAAAGTCGCCGATGAGATCATCCATCGCGACAACTTCGTGCTGCTCAAGGAAATCGGATGAGTCTTGAATCCGACGTAGTTGCGATGCTGGCCGCCGCCCGCGCGGCAGGGCATCGGCTCGCGCTCGCATCCACTGAGCAGAAGAACGAGGCGCTGCGCGCGATCGCGAAAATCATCCGCGGTTCGCGCGGCGCAATCGTGGAGGCAAATACGAAAGACCTCGAGCGGGCGCGAAGCCAGGGGCGTGGGGGCGCCTTCGTCGAGCGGCTCACACTCAACGATGCGCGTATCGAGTCGATGGCGAAGAGCGTGGAAGAAGTTGTGGCGCTGCGCGATCCGGTGGGCGAGGAGATGGAATCGTGGAAGCGTCCGAACGGACTCGAGATAAAAAAGGTTCGCGTGCCGCTCGGGTTGATCGCGATGGTGTACGAATCGCGGCCCAACGTCACCGTCGATGCGGCGGTATTGTGTATCAAGTCGGGCAACGCCGTCGTGTTACGCGGAGGTTCGGAGGCGCTGGCCGCGAATTCGTGTCTTGCAGCGTTGGTGGCAAAAGGACTCAAGGAAGCCGGGCTGCCGCCGGAATGCGCGACATTTGTCGAGAATCCCGACCGCGAGGTCGTCCAGGTTCTCAAGCGTCATCCGGAAGTGATCGACCTGATAATCCCGCGCGGCGGAGAGGCGCTGAAGAAGGCACTGGAAGGATCCGCAGTGCCGCTGCTGCCGCACTTCGACGGAAAGTGCCATACCTACGTCGATCGCAGCGCCGATCTGAAGATGGCCGAAGAGATCTGCTTCAACGCCAAATGCAGCCGTCCTTCGGTATGCAATGCGATGGAGAAGATGCTGGTGCATGCTGAGGTGGCGGATCGCTTCCTGCCCGCGATTGCTGCGAGATTGAAGAAAGCCGGAGTGGAGATTCGCGGCGATGAGCGTACGCGCGCAATCGTGCGCGATGCTCGTCCGGCAACCGAAGCGGACTGGGATGCTGAGTACCTGGACCTGATTTTGGCGGTCAAAGTCGTAGATTCGATGGATGAAGCAATCGACTTCATCGAGCGTCACGGCTCGCACCTGGCGGATGCGATCGTTACGCAAGACAAAAACGCGGCTACCCGCTTTGAACGGGAAGTCGATTCGGCTACGGTCTATGTGAACGCGTCGACGCGCTTTACCGATGGATTCGAATTCGGGTTTGGCGCGGAAACGGGAATTTCCACTAACCGGTTGCACGCGCGGGGGCCGATGGGACTAAGCGAGCTTACGACCTACAAGTACGTGATCAGCGGCACAGGGCAGGTGCGCGGCTAACCGCTCCTGACCCAGAGGACGCAAGCAGTAATGCGCGTAGGTCTGTTCGGAGGCAGTTTCAACCCGATTCACCTGGGACATCTGCGATCCGCTGAAGAGGACCGCGAGGCTCTCAATCTCGATCTCGTTTACTTCATCCCGGCGGCCTCACCACCGCACAAGACCGAAGGCGATCTCGCGCCGGCCGAGCATCGGCTGGCGATGGTTCGGCTGGCGACCAAGGGCAATCGCCATTTCATGGCATCGGACGTCGAGATTCGCCGCACCGGGCGTTCGTACACAGTCGAGACGGTCAGGCACTTCCTCGCGACGCTGCGGCAGCCCGCGACGCTGTACCTGCTGATGGGGGCAGATCAGTTCGCCGAGCTCGGCACGTGGAAAGAGTGCGATGAGCTGGTTTCGCTGTGTAACATCGCGGTGCACACGCGGTTACGCGAAGATGAAAGCGGTCCGCCGAAGGTATCGCTTGCCGCGGTCGAGAGGTTTGGTTACATTCAGGAAGAAGATCACTACGTGCACGCGAGCGGAAACACGCTTTCATTCGTCGCAACTTCGGTTCTTCCGTACTCGGCAACAGCTATCCGCCGCAAAATCCAACGCGGTCAATCAATCAACTATCTCGTCCCGAGCGACGTGGTGGACTACATCCAGCGTCACGCGCTGTATTGAGTAGAGGTACGACCACGGCAAGAGTGGAAGCACGAGAGAAGGCCCTGGCCGCGGCCGAAGCGGCGCTGGAAAAAAAGGCCTACGACCTGGTGGTGCTCCAGTCGGAGCACCTTTCAACTATCGCTGACTACTTTCTGATCGCCACCGGGCGATCCGACGTGCAGGTGCAGGCGATCGCACGCGGTGTCCAGGAGCGGATGGCGAAGGACGGGATGCGCCCGCTCGCGGTGGAAGGCCTCAATCACGCGCACTGGGTCGTGCTCGATTACGACGACGTCGTGATTCACATCTTCTATGAGCCCGCGCGCGACTTCTATCGCCTCGAGCGCACCTGGAGCGATGCGCGCGCGGTGAAGCTGCCCGAGGCGATCCGCGCCCAGGTCGAAGGGCTGCGTCTCCACGCCAGCGCCTGAAGCGTCGGCATCCGAGTCAAATCACCAACCGCAAATCAGTCGGCGCGGCGCCGGGTCGAGGCTTCCACGGCATGCAGGTAAGTCGTGAACCTGTCGGCCGGGGGCATGATCGAGTTTTGCATCATCAGCAATCCGATTTGCCCGCGGTGTCCTGCGCCATGAATCGTCACGTGCATCAGCATTTCCTCGCGCGACATTCGGCCCGGCGCGCCATCGGTAAATGTAAAGTCGATACTCTCCGCCAGCTTCGCATCATCGAGGAGTGATACGTAGTCGATGTACCAGCGATCGCTGGCCCTGACCGCGTCGGACAATTCTTCGAGCGACGGCAGGTGGCTCGGGTTGGCCGAGGTGTAGCCGTGGCTGACTCCGGTCAAGGTCGCGGCAAAAATCCGGTCGACGGCGTAGGTGTGGCTGAGGACCGTGATGGCGATCTGCTTGGCGGGAGAGGCATCGTCAAATTGGCGAATCGCCGCGAGAGTTTCTTCGTTGGAGTTCGCCTTGTAGCGGAATATCCGTTCAAGCGTGCTGACTTGGTCCATCTTCTTTTCTCCTAGTGGGGCTTCTTTGCGGTCACGGTGCGGGCGGGCGGGAAGGTCCAAAAACTGAGACCGGAGATTTCCACGTCAATCATGTCGCGCTTGCGCAGTTCGTCGGCATAGAGACCGAGACTGAAGGGGTCGGAAATCGCCACCTGGCCGCCCGGGTTGAGGGTGCGCACGATCTCGCGGATTGTTTCGCGGCGGCCTTCGCGGTTGCGAACGTTATGAATGGCGAAATGGGCGACGATGGCATCAAAACTGCCATCGGCAAAGGGCAGCCTGCGCATGTCCCCGTCATGAACGGTAACTCGCTGCTCGACACCCTCCAGCGCGGCGTTCCTGAGAGTGGCTTCGCGCGAATTGTCATATTGATCCTGCGTCCACAGATCGATGCCTACGGCGCGGCCACGCGGCAGCATCCTGGCGGCGGCGACAAGCAGGAGACCGTGGCCGCAGCCGACATCGAGCACGGCTTCATCACCGCGGAGCTTCAAACGCGCGAGAAGGCGATCGCGCGCGCGGAATTTGCCGAAGCGGCTGCTGACGAACAATAGAGATGCGAGGATGAGGCAGAGAAGGCCGAACCCTTGAAACGCGTGAGCCAGGACGGTGTGCGGGACTATCAGAAGGAACCCTGCGACCGCGGCCACCAGGCCGATGATGGCCATCGCGAAAACGAGCAGACCCGCATCGAGGCCATAGTCCGGTGTTGGTTTGCTCATGCCATGCCTCGCTATGGAAAAAATACAAGTGATAGCTCATAATTGTAAACTCGCATTTCGGGTGAAAACGCATGGCGAGCAAACCTGATACGAACCCAAGAAAATCAGCCTCGCAAGAGCGATCGCGTTCTACGGTCGATGCGCTGCTGGAAGCGACTACTCGCATTCTGATCAAGGAGGGTTACGACAAGGCGAGCACCAACAGAATAGCTGAACTGGCCGGCGTCAGTATCGGTTCGTTGTACCAGTACTTTCCGAGCAAGGAAGCGCTGGTTGCGGCAGTGATTGATCGGCATACGCAACGGGTTTCGCAAGTGGCCGGTAAAGCCCTGATGAGGATGGCAGCGCTGCCGATCGAGGAGGCCGCGCGCGAATTCGTCTCGGTGGCAATCGATTCTCATCGCGTCAATCCGCGGCTCCATGCCGTTCTTTCAGAACAGATCCCGCGGGTTGGACGCCTGGAAAATATCGAGGCCAACATTCGAGAGGGTTATGCGCTGGTACGCGGCTACCTGGAGGCGCATCGAGATGAGATCGATGTCGCCGATCCGGACATCGCGGCGTTCATCTGCGTAACCGTCGTGGAAGCGCTGACCCATGCCGCGGTTCTGCGCCGACCGGACATGCTGAGCGACGGAAAAGCCGAACAGTTCGTGGAGGACGCGACGCGCCTGTTAGTGGGTTACTTGCGAAAGTCGTGATGACCGCGAAGCGTCTCTTCAGAAGAAGCGGGGCGCACGAAGACGCCTGGGGAGCGCCGCCCGGCCACTATTCTCTTGAGAGCGTCAGATCGGCTAGGCGCTTTGGCGCGACCAGCTGATAGCTGCCGCCGACCAGCCTGCTCACTTCGTCCCAGTCGATTTCTCCGACGTCGAGCCGCAGCGCGACCCATCCCTTCGGGCCGACGTAGGATGGAATGTAGAACTTGATGGGTTTCGCCTTCACGAGGGCGGCATTTCCGCCCGGCAGTACCTTGCCCGTGACTGCGACGATACCGTCACCGTGATGGTTGTTGAGGAAGTAGGCAAAGGTCTTCTTGCGGACGCGAAACGCCGCGTGGTCGCCGTTGTATTCGCGGATGACTTCGGGCAATCGGAGGCAGATCCCGGTCAGGCGAACCAGACGCGGATCCTCGGGATGGTCTATCGGTTTGCGCTGCCGGGATGGCATCGAACTGAAAAGGAACTACTCCAGAAACGCGAGGTTGTGAACGCTCCGGGGTGATACTAGCTTTCAATCGATGGTGCTGATCGGGACATCGGGGTTCAGCTACAAGGAGTGGTGCGGCAGCTTTTACCCGGAGAAGATCGCGGGGCCCAAGATGCTGGCCTTCTACGCGCAACGCTTCCCCGCCGTCGAAATCAACTACACGTTCCGCGCGATGCCGCGTAAGCAGATGCTGGAGAAGTGGTGCGGGGAGACGCCGGAGAATTTCCGCTTCTCGCTGAAGGCTTCGCAGCGCATCACCCACATCGCGAAACTGAAAAACGTCGAGAGCGAAGTGAATTACTTCATCGAGACGGCGCAGGTACTTGGGGAGCGGCTGGGCCCTACCCTCGTTCAGCTGCCCCCGGGGCTCAAGAAGGACCTGCCGGTGTTGAAAGACTTCCTGGCGTTGCTGAACGGGCGCATGAAAGCGGCGTTCGAATTCCGCAACAAGCAATGGCTCGACGACGAAACCTTCGCGGTGCTTCAGCAGGCCGGATGCGCACTTTGCATTGCCGAGAGTGACAAGCTGGCCTCTCCGGTCATTCGCACGGCGCCGTACGCGTATCTGCGACTGCGCAAGGAAGACTATACGGATGAAGAGCTCGCGGCGTGGGGTGAGAAGATCAAGGCACTGGCGGCAGAATGCACGGAGGTTTACGTCTTTCTGAAGCATGCGACGGGCGCGCCGGCGCTGGTAGAGAAGCTGACCGCGATGGTGGAAAGTGCGTGATGATCGATTCAGCGAAAATTCACGACTATCACGCGCACATCTATTACGCGCGGCGCTCGAAGCCGCTCGCCTCGCGCTTGCGTACAGCGATCGAGCGGAAGTTCAAGGTGGAGATGGGCCGGTGGCACGATGAGCCTATCGGGCCGCATCCGTGCTCGATGTACCAGGTGAAATTCGGGCGCGGCGAATTTCAGAAGCTCGTGCCGTGGCTGATGCTGAATCGCAGCGGGCTGTCGATCCTGGTGCATCCGAACACGGGCGATGCTTACGAGGATCACGCGACCAATCGGTTGTGGCTGGGGAAGCCGCTGAGGTTACGGTTGGCGTGTCTGCTTCCGCGACCGCGACGCGCACGAGCGAGGTAACAGACAAAAGGCATTGGTTGGTCAAGTCACCCCGCCATGAATCGAATGCATCGCGGCATTTTGTCTGGCGCGAAAGCTGCTAACGAACCCTCGGCTGAGGTCCCTCGGCTCCGCAGACTCCGCTCGAGCGAAGACGAGGGATCCCATGCCACTAAGCTTCGCACCTCTATGGCCGTGTCGTCGTCAGCGTGCGGTCGAACTTCAACGGTCTTGTGCGGAGGCCGGTGTTCCACCGGCATCGAGGAGTCACTAAGTCGCGGCTAGTCGACGAAGGCGCTGAAGAGATCGTCCGCTCGAGGCATGCGACGGGCAGTGGCATGGAGGCCAGCAGCCATGTCGTCTTCGCTCGGGATGACGTTCGGGCGTTGGGCGGGAATGATTGAGGACGGCGGTTGGACGACAATTTTTCACAAACTCTCGAGATGGCACTGGTGGACTTAGACGCGGCGGACGAGGTGGACGATTGCGACCAGAACGATTGCACCGACAGTCGCGACTACCAGCGATCCTATGAAACCCGACGGGCCCGCGACGTTGAGCTGGGTGAAGATCCATCCACCAATCACGCCGCCGACAAGACCGAGGACGAGGTCCATGATTACGCCGTAGCCGCCGCCGCTCATGATTTTTCCGGCCAGCCATCCCGCGAGAATGCCGACTATGATTGTCCCGATCATAACGTCCTCCGCGTTCTTCTCTTAGCATCCGGGCGCATGATGGACACCCGAGCGCTTGAAGGCCATGGTCTGGAGTTCTTCGGCCAATGCGATAGTTCGCGCCTGTGCGTCGCGCGCCAGGCGCTGCGATTCATCGTCGATCGCAAGCTGCCGCAGGAAATGGCGGCCGAGCTGATGGTGATGCTGTTCGTCGGGCTGGATGACGCCGCGATAGAGCATCGACGTGGCAGTATCGCCGGCGCGCTCGCATAGCTCGATGAACTGAACGTTCTTGACCAGAGCGATCGCTTCGCGGGTGAACTGCCCGGCCGCGACACGTTCGACGTCGGTCTGCAGCGTGCTCAGGAACTTGAAAAGCGGGCTGTAGCCCTGCGCAAGCGGGTCGAAGCCATGGAGGTTGTCACCGAGCGCGTGCAGGCGCTCCGCGATCAATCGATAGTGGCGCGCTTCATCGCCGGCCTGCCGCGCGAGCGCCAGCTTCAGGTCGGCGGAGCGCGCGGACGGCATCCACATCGCGGCTATCTCGCTGGCTTCGAGCTCGTTCTTGAGCGCGATGCGCAGGAGGTTGCGCGGGCTGAGATCGCCGCCGGCCTCGGCGGTGAGAGCCTGGGCCGGAGCGAGTCGCGAGAGAATGGAATCGTTATGGGACGCGAGTTCCGCGACGAAAGCTGCGGCGTCCATAGCAGAGCCCGCGAGCTACTTCTTCTGCTCCATCGGCGCGCCGCAGCATTTGAGCGTGCCGGTGCCGCCCTTGGTGACGATCACCTGCGAGTTGCACTTGCCGCAGATGTAAACTTTTCCCAGTTGGTTGGCCATCTCGGAGTCCGTTCCTTCTCAAAAGTAGACTGCTTCAGGCGCCGCGGAAAAGCGGTTTGCGCTTGTCCAGAAACGCACGCACCCCCTCGGCGCGGTCGGCAGTCGTTTGTAGCAGGGCATACAGATCTTCCTCAAGCCTGATGCCCTGCTCGGTAGTCATATCATATCCCTTCAGGACAGCATCTTTGACCAGGCGCGCCGCCAGGGGAGCCCGGCTCAAAATCGCTTCGACGACGGAGCCGGCCGTGCGCGCCAGGTCGCGCTCGTTCCTGGCGAGATACGCGACCAGGCCGATTCGATGCGCCTCGGTCCCATCGATTGCGCCACCGGTCAGCAACATGCGGAGCGCGTGTCCCGGGCCGACGAGGCGCGGCAACCTTTGCGTTCCGCCGAATCGCGGCAGAGCGCCATGCGCGAGTTGGGTCAGCGCAAAACGCGACTGCGCCGACGCAACGCGAATATCCGCCGCCATCGCGAGCTCCAGGCCTTCGTCGATGGCATCGCCATTCAAGATAACCACGGTTGGTTTCGATAGCACGGCCACCGACTCGACGACGGTGGGATTCACATCGGGAGCGAACCCGGAACAGAAGACCCGGCCAGTGCCGGTGATTGCGAGCATCCGGGCGGATTCGTCATCCTCGACTTCCTCGCACAGCTCGATGAGCCGGGCTGCTGCCTCGGCGCTCAGCCTGGCGCTGCGACCGTTAGTGACGATGCGCGCCGTGACGCATCCGCCGGTGGCGGTAATCTCCAGCGGCCGCCGGGCGGCAGCGTGATGCGCCGGCAGGGCGCGCCCGGCTTTGGAAGGAAGGCGCGGCGTAGAAGCCTCCTACTGAGTTCTCAGATCCTTGCGGAGAATCTTGCCGAGCTGGTTCTTGGGAAGCGCGTCGATGAATTGAATTGTCTCGGGGCGCTTGAAGCTCGCCAGGCGAGAGCGGCAGAACTCGGAAAGCTCGGCCTCGGTTGAATTCTCACCCTTGCGCAGGACCACGAATGCCTTGACGGTCTGGCCCCACTCCTCGGACGGGACTCCAACGACGGCGACTTCATCTACGGAAGGATGGCTCATCAGCACGGCCTCGATTTCCGCGGGCGCGATATTTTCACCGCCGCGGATAATCATGTCGTCCTTGCGGCCAGCGAAGAACACGTAGCCGTCTTCATCGAGCCAGCCCAGGTCACCCGTGGCGCGCCATCCATCCGGCAACGCGGCATCGTCAGTGCGGCCCGCATAGCCTTTCATGATGCGCGGAGTGCGTATGATGATTTCACCGACCTCGCCCGCCCCGAGCAGCTTGCCTTCTTCGTCGCGGACCCGCACTTCCACGTCGGGCAACGGCTTTCCGATCGAGTTGAGGCGTTTGAGCTTGAGCTCGACCTCGGCGGCAGAGCCTTCCAGGCGATGGTCATCGGGGCCGAGCACGGTGAGCGATGAGGTGGTCTCGGTTTGGCCGTAAGCGTTCACGAAACCGACCGTCTTGGGAAATGCCTCAATCGCGCGGCGGATCACCTGGATCGGCATCGCGGCGCCGCCGTAGGCGAGATTAGTCAGCGACGAGAGGTCGGTGTTCGCGAACGCAGGCTCGTCGAGAAGCTGCTTCATCATGGTGGGCACGACGAACGCGTGAGTGACCTTTTCGGTCTGGACCAGTTCGAGCCACGCGCGCGCATCGAATTGCGGCATCACGATAACTTTGCGGCCGGTCCAGATATTGGTCATGTACGCGGTGGTTCCCGCGATGTGATAGAAGGGCACGCACACCAGCGCGACTCCGCGCTCGGTCCCGTCCGCCATCTCAACGTTCGCAGTCACGTACGCGGTGAAGTCGCGAAACGAGAGCATCACGCCCTTGGGAAGCGACGTGGTGCCGCTGGTGTACATCAGGATGGAGGTGTCTTCGTCCTCCACTTCAGCTTCGTTTTCGTCGGGATCCGCACTGCCTATCAGATCGCCGAGGCGGGACATCCCGCCCTTGCCTTCTCCGATCGCGATGAAATTCCGGACCTTGAGCTGGGGGCGCAGGCGCTCGACCAGATCGATATAGCGATCGCCGAGCAAGAGGAGGCGAGCGTCGGCGGCATTGATCATGTACTCGAGCTCGTTCTCCTTGGCGCGATAGTTGAGCGGCAGAAAAGTCAGTCCAGCCTTCGCGGCAGCATAGTAGGCGGCGATATAGCAATCGGAATTGGTGTCGAGCGCCGCGACTACGTCGCGCTGTTTCAATCCGGCCTGCTTGAAGATGGTCGAAAGGCGCGCGACCTGGTCGGCGAGCTGCGCGTAGGTCAGGCGCTGGCTGCCGAAGACCACGATTTCCTGGTCCGGCACGATGCTGGACGGGATGGTTACGAAATTGACGGTATTCAAGAAACCTCTTACCTCCTGGCAGCCCGGGGCCTTCTCCTACCCGGCCGACTGTCGTGGCGATGGTGTTCGGTGCCGGACAGCATCGCGAGCCGGTAAGCGAGGCGCCGTTCGAGGGAAAGCCCCTCGCCGAGTGGCAAATCCAGCCCGCCCCACACCGCGAGCTTCGCTATAGCTGCATTTTCACGGGGCAAGCGGGCGAGCCGATGCGCCAAATCCAGCGCCCGGCTCTCGAGTTTCGCCATCGGTACGACTTCGGCGACCAAACCTATAGCCAATGCGTCTTGCGCGTCAATCCAGCGGCCGGTGAGGTTGATATCCAGCGCGCGGCCGAGGCCGAGGCGGCGCGAGGCGGTCTGCGTGCCGGCGACTCCGGGGATCATGCCGACACCGGTTTCAGGCAGGCAGATCCGGGTGTCATCGGCGGCAATCGCGATGTCGCACAGCAGAGCCATCTCCAGGCCGCCGCCGACCGTAAAGCCGTGAATTGCGGCGACGGTCGGCACCGGCAGCGCCTTGAGCCGTCCCCATACATCGCGGCGGAAGCGAACCCATCGGGCCATCACGGGCGACGGTGCACTGCCAAACTCGCGGAGGTCGCCACCGGTAGAGAATGCCGCGCCCGCGCCGGTCAGCACCATCGCGCGGACCTCGTCATCGTGATGGATCGCGCTGAGCGCCCCGAACAGCGCATCGCGCATCGCGACGTTGTACGCGTTGTACTGATCGGGGCGGTTCAGCGTGACCCAACCGACGGCGCCGCGCTTCTCGTAGAGGACAGCTTCAGCCCGGTCGGCGGCTTGGCTCATAGCTCCAGAATATGCGCAAGCTCGAGCCGATGCTGGCTGGGATCGCCGAACAGGATCGAGCTGGCGCGGGCACGCTTGAAATAGAGATGCGCGGGATGCTCCCAGGTGAAGCCCATGCCACCGTGAATCTGGATATTCTCGGCGGTGGCATGAAAGTACGCCTCGGAGCAATACGACTTGGCCAGGTGCGCGCCTTCGAGGGCATCTTCGCCTTCGGCGATCGCGAACGCGGCGTGATAGGCAGCCGAGCGCGCGAACTCGGTCTCGACCAGCATGTCAGCGCATTTGTGCTTGATCGCCTGGAATGAACCGATGGGCCTGCCGAACTGGAGGCGAGTCTTCGCGTACTCGGTGGACATCTCGAGGCATCGCTGCGCACCGCCGACCTGCTCGGCAGCAAGCATCGTCACACCGAGCGCGAGCACCTGTTTCAGCGCAGCCGTCGCGTCGCCACTGGAAATCCGGCGCGCCGGAGTGTTCGAGAAAGTCAGCTTGCCGAGCTTGCGCGTGAGGTCGAGAGTCGGTAGTGCACTGCGCTCCAACCCTGATGCCTTGCCTTCGACATGAAACAGCGCGAGGCCGTCGTCAGCTTTGGCCGCCACCACGATGGCATCGGCCAGGTGACCATCGAGGACGTAATCCTTCACACCGCTGAGCTTCCACGCAGCGCCGTCTTTTGTCGCGCGCATCGCGATTGAGCCTAAGTCCCACCGACCGGATGCCTCTGTGATGGCCAAAGTCGCGATCGATTTGCCGGAAGATATGCCTGGCAGAATCGCCTTGCGCGAAGCGTCGTCGCCGGCCCGCATCAATGCGCCGACAGCGAGGACGGGACCGCTTAGATACGGTCCGCAGAACAGCACGCGGCCCATCTCTTCCATCGCGATCGCGAGTTCGACCGCGCCCAACCCCGCTCCGTCGAATTGCTCCGGAATGACGAGGCCGGTAAGCGACAGCTCGGATGCCATCCGCTCCCAGGTTTTGCGGTCGTAGCCCTCCTCGGTCTCCATCACCTTGCGGACGGTGGCCTCGGGCGATTCCTTTTCCATGAAGCGGCGAACGGTCTGCCGCAATTCTTCGTGCTCGTGAGTAAAAGCAAAGTCCATTCTAGTTTCCTTGATCCTCTCGATTTCTTAAGCGCTGCGCGGAATCTGCTTCCACGGAACGTCTTTGTCGGAGCGCGGCTCGCCGGGCAGGCCCAACACGCGCTCGCCCAGGATGTTGCGCATTACTTCGGAAGTGCCGCCCTCGATCGAATTCGCGCGAGCGCGCAGGAACTGGTACTTGCTCAGCGAATTGCGGCCTTCGCGCGTGCGAGAGGTGGGACGGCGGCGAGCATAGCCGGGCTCGTAGATCAGTGAGTCGGCACCCATCACGTCCATCGCGCATTCCCAGATGCGTTTGTTCAGTTCGGCTTGCGCCAGCTTGGCGACGGAGCCTTCGGGACCCGGGTTGCCAGCCTTGCGCGCAGCCTTCGCGCGCTGACTGGTCATACGAAGCAGCTCGGACTCGATGTAGAGCCTGGTGATACGATCGCGCATCAGGATTTCGGCTTCAGGAGAGAACTGACCTTTCTCGCGCGATTTCCACAGATTGATCAGGACGCCGATAGAGCCGGAACCTTTTCGAGTCGGTCCGCCGCCGCCAATCGCGGTGCGCTCGTTCATCAGGGTGGTGATGGCGACCTTCCATCCCTCGCTCTCACGGCCCATCAGCCGATCGGCGGGAATCTTCACATCGGTGAAGAAGACTTCGTTGAATTCAGCTTCGCCGGTGATCTGATGGAGCGGACGGACCTCGACGCCCGGGCTCTCCATATCGAGAAGGAAGTAGGACATGCCCAGATGCTTGGGGGCATCGGGGTCGGTGCGCGCCAGGAGCATTCCCCACTTGGAGACGTGCGCGAGACTAGTCCAGACTTTCTGGCCGTTGACCGTCCACGAGTCGCCTTCCTTGGTTGCGCGCGTGGACAGGCCGGCGACGTCGGAGCCGGCGCCGGGTTCGCTGAACATCTGGCACCAGATATCTTCGCCGGTGAAGATGCGGCGCAGGAGGTTCTTGCGCATCCAGTCGGTGCCGTGAGTGAGCACGGTGGGCGCGCCCATGCCGATGCCGATGGCATTGATCATCATGTCATCGTAGTGGGTCTTGGCGTGCTTGCTGAGTTCGTCGGCGACGATGGTCTGCATGCCGGGGCTGATGCCGAGGCCGCCGAAGCCTTCGGGGAAATGCACCCAGGCGAGGCCGTGGTCATATTGCTTGCCGCGGAAAGTGAACTGGTCGACTTTGTCGGGATGCGCCTCTTCGAGGAGCGCGCGCACGCGTTTGCGCAGATCTTCTTCGGTAATTTCACGCTGGGCCATTGATGTCCCACTCCTTGCGGGCTGATCTTAATTTCATAGCACAGATGGGCGTTGGCGGTAGACTGCGAGAGGGGTCGATTGCGGACGCAACACGACGCTTCACGCCGTCGTCGGGGCCGCGCGCTACCACTCCCTAATAAGAAACGGACCGGAAAAGCATCAAACTGAGCGGAGGTCGGCGCTGTCGCTGTGGGCGATTGCGGGGCGGCCGCGTTCGTAGACTACTCGGCCGCCGATTAGCGTCATATCGACGGTGAGGCTGAGTAGCTCGGCAGGGCTCATGGTCGCGGGGTTTCGGGGCAGGACGATCAGATCGGCCAGCTTGTCGGCTTCGATGTCGCCCGCATCGAGACGCGAGAGCTTCGCGGCGTCGCGCGTGAACATCGCGAGCGCATCGCCCCACTCCAGCCGCTCCTCGGGAGCCAGCACTTGACCATCGACGGTCGATCGGGAAATCGCGGCAGCGATCGCAGCCAGCGGGCGGGCGGGCGTTACCGGCGCATCGCTGGCGCCGACGAGCTGGATGCCCGCATCCATGAGGCTGCGCGCGCGATAGAGATGCGGCAGGAGGCCGGGCTCTTCAAGGTACTTGGGGCCGCGAAAATGCAGGAAGCCGGGATTCGTGACCACCCATGCGCCGCTCGCCGCGATTCTCTGGATGTAATCGGGCGGGATGGTGCCGCCGTGTTCGATGCGGCAAATGGGTAGCGGTACGTCGCTTGAAAATTGACGGCGCGCCACTTCGATCGCATCGAGCGCCTGGTCCAGTTCCTCGACCTCGGTCACGTGGTAGGCGCAATCGACTCCGCTGCCCAACGCGATGCGCGTGTGCCGCGCCATCGTGCCGTCACCCCGAGTTCCGGTGGGCATGAATTTGAGTCCGCCGATCCGGATGCGCCCCGCGCGCGCATGTTCCAGGGATTGCGCGAGCGAGTCGACGTGAGTCGATCCGACCATCACGCCGATCCGCTGGCAGATTGCACCAGATCCGACGAGCTTGGCGAACAGGGACACCTCGGCGGGGCCGTTGCGCACGGTGGCATCGGTGAAGGCGGTGACGCCCGTGGCAGCCAGCTCGCGGCTCATCACGCGGGCGCGCGATTCGACCTCAGCATTGGTGACGCGGGGCAGATGATCGCTGAGCCACTGCTCCATCCCGACGAACAAACCCGTCATGCGGCCGGTCCCGTCGCGGATGATCTGCGCGCCGTCGGGTGGCTTGAACTTCGGGCCTTCGAGGCCAAGCTGGGTGATCGCGCGGGTGTTGAGCCATGAACCATGCAGCGTCTGATGACGCAGGCGCAGCGGATTCTTGGGAACGGATTGGTCGAGTTCGTCGCGAGTGGGGCCGCGCTTTTCCGCGAGCATGGTCTCGTCGCATCCGAATGCGCGCAGCCAGTTCCCGGGAGGGGTCTTGCCGGCAGCGACGCGCAGGTCGGCGAGCAGATCGCCGACCGTGCGGCATCGCCATACGGACAAACCGGTTGCGACCGCGGCCGCTTCAAGGAAATGGATATGGGAATCGATGAACCCGGGGGCGACGGTGCGCCCCGCGAGCTTCACCAGGTGGGTGCGAGAATCGACGAATGCCTTAAGACGGGAGAAGGGGCCGAACGCGACAATTCTTCCGGCGGCTATCGCGACGGAATCGCTACCGGGGCGGCCGAGCACCTCCCCTTCGTGCAGGACCAGATCGGCTTTGACCGTTTGAGTGGCCACAGTTGAATTGCCGATCGCGCGGACGGCCGCAACCTATGGCGTCCGCCGAGCCTGCGAATCAATCGGAAGACGGGAGCGGCTTCGCTTCCTTGATCTTCATCTCGCCTTCGCAGCACTCGAGCGCGCCGGTGCCCGCCTTGTTGCAGAGCACCTCGGTGCCGCATTTCTCGCACTGATACCGTTTGCCAAGCACGTTTGCCATTTCTCGTATCTCTCCTGAACGATTGGAAAATATTGCTTTACTGCAAACCTTACCGAAATGGAATGTCGCAGACAGTCGCGACGAGCTGGCCCGACGAATCCGCAGTGACCACCCGAGTTTCGGGCTTCCATGCGCTGTGATGCAGGACAGCCAGGCCGATTACGCCGAATCGCGGCGACGCCGTGACGCTGGTCAAGCGTCCCACGTCCTTGCCATCCAACATAAGCATCGAGTTGAGTTGCGGCACGCGATCGCCATCGAAGCGCAGGCCGAACAATTTCTTCTTTAAACCGCCTCGCGCGGTCGCCCGCTCGATTGTCTCCTGGCCGACGTAGCAGCCCTTGTCGAACGAGATGTCCCGGTTAAGCCGGGCTTCGAGAGCGATGGTTTTGTCCGAGGTGTCGATACCGACGCGAGCAATGCCGTTTTCGATGCGCAAGCTGTCGATCGCAGCAAGGTCGACCCGGCGGAAATGCGCTCCCAGCGCTTCGATCGCATCGACGGCAGCAGCCGCGCGATCGCGATCGAGCAGCACGCCGATCGCGTCGATGCCGGAGCGCGGGAGATTGCCCACCATCGCGCCCGGGGCACTTATCCATTGCCAAGCTGCCGGGACCGGTGAGGTTCCGGCGACAACTCGAAGCGCCTGGGCGGCACCGGGTCCTTCGATATCGAGGACTTCGAGAACGGTTTCCTCGAACTCAACGTCATCGGCGACCAGCAGCTTCTCGAGATGCGCCTGCGCGCGCGGCCACGCATCGCGGTCGATTTCGACGAAGATGCAATCTTCGGCGACCCATGCAAAGAACTCCGCGACGACATGGGCGTGCTCGGTCAGAAAGAGCGCGGGAACTATCGAGCCGGGACGGGCCTTCTTGATGTCGTTGCTGCACATCCCGTGGAGGAACGACACCCGATCGTCGCCGACCACACGCACGACCTTCCGCTCGGCCATGATGCGCACGCCGGTGCCGCGCGTCAGAGCATCGTACGCGGCAGCGTCGGTTTGATGAGTCATCGCGATCGAGGCCGCGACGGTTGGCTCAGTATTTCCCACTTACAGACACCCGGAAACGCATATTTTACTAGCAGCAACAGATCGTTCGCTACCCCATCGCGGAATCGCGGTTATCGATGGAACGCCGGATGGCATATGATTTCCCGGATGCGCCGGAGGTACTTCATCTGCCTGGTGCTGCTCCTGGCGTCGAGCGGCGCGATCTGCGCGGATAGGGCGCTGGCAGCCGATGCGCCGAGAGTCGAAATTACGTCCCGCGTACCGAACGAAGGGACGCTCCACGTGATCGGCTTCCTTGAGGGCACGGCGCTGCAGTCCGCCGGCATCTACGATCACGGCGAGAAGTTGAAAGATATCGACGTGGTGGGCACGCCCGGATCGCAGCGAATCAACTTTGATTTCGCGATCGAGGCGCCATCGCCAACCATGACGATCCAGGTCACCGACATCGCGGGCCGGACCGCATCGGCGAACGTGATGGCGCCGGGATCGAGCATGCCTGCGCGCGAAGTCAAAGGCTTGACGCCATCGGAGCCGGGTGGAGACACGGCAGGTTCAATTCCTCCAGCGGAGTCATCTACCGAGAATAGCAACGCGATCGAGATTCCGCGCTACGGCGGCAATTCCTCGCTTCGGCAGCCGAACCCGCGCTTCGTTGGGGGAGTCGGAAATCCGATGTCGAACGCGGAAATCACCCTGTCGCGCGTGACGCCAGTGATGTCGAAGCCGGGCAGCTATGAAGTGTCGGGACAGATCGCCGGCGCGGGAGTACATCGCGCGGGAATTTACGTGAACGGGCGGCCGGTGGCGCGGATTCCGGTTTCCGCCGGGACGTTCACTCCGTTTGACGTGGTGTTTCCACTGGTGGGCGGACGTGGCGCGACGATTCGCGCATATGGGGCGGGAAACCAGTACGTGGAGTTGCCGATCAATCTGAACGGGCCGTCGATGTTCGGCAATCCCGGCGCGCCGAGAAGTCCGCCGGCAAATCCGTATGGAGCGACGGTTCCGGAGTAAGTTCTGAGGAGCTGAGTTTGGAACCTCTGCGGTTCCGGGCGAGACGCCCGTCCCTGTGAAAGAAGGGAGGAGAGTTAATTGCAGGTTTCGGCTGAACCCTAGGCGGAACAGTTAGTTCGATCTAATGGAGCGCTCGATTTGTTCCGGTCGATCAAGCCATTTGTCCTGGCGAAATCGTCCTCGACTCACGCCAAAGCTAGTCAACCTGGTTTGCGCTCAGGAATAGAGATTTGCTGAGCGCGGAAAAGAAGTCCTGATAAATTTCCGGGTTCTCGACGGTCTTTTCGTTGTGCTCGATGCTGATACGCACGACGCTTAGCTTGTCACTTTTCTGGCGGACGGTAACGGTCGCGCGCGCCTTGTATCCCGCCAGCTTCGTTGCCGTCACTGTTCCAAGGTCAGAGTCTGCCTTGTCGACGACGAACCCCAAGTCCTGAAGGGTCGCGACCGTCGCTCGCAAGACTTGTGGTCGGTCTCCGGTATCGAATGAGCGGGTCTGAATGCTTCTGATCTTGAGCTGGTCGACGTCTGAATCCAACAGGCGTTGCTGAGTGGTTGGACACGCGCTCGCGAACAGGGCGGCCACGATAAGTGAGCAGATCGTGACTCGACGCTTCATAAATCGTGCGCTTGAAGAAACATCGCCTTCGAGAGCTTGTCGAAGAACTCGATGTAGATCTCATCACTGCTAATCATTTCCTGATTGGTTACGTTTCCGTTCGTGTCGTAGACAACGCGTTGGAACGTTACGCGCACGATCGAGCTGTGCCCATCGCCCAATGGCTTTACGGTCACTCCAGCGCGCATTTTTTGATCCTTGTCCATCGGCTGCGGTGCCTTCGTGATAGCGGTCACAAGTATTGCGAGGGCTACGTTGCCGGCGCTGACGGCGCTCCTCATTTTCGACGCGGTAATGACTCCTAGTTCCTTGTTGCTCTCGTCGATGTTGAAGCCCATATCCTGAAGCAGGGCGGCGCACGCTGCCAGCAGCGCCGCCTGATCGGTTGTCTCATAGCGGCGGCTCTGCTGCTCTCGGAGTTTCAGCGCGTCGGCAGACGGCTGCATCAAATTCGCGGGTGGTTTGGCGGCGCATCCGCTGATTGCAAGTGCGCAAACAATAGAGAGGGCAGCTCGACGCAATAGCATGCGGGGGACCTGCACCTAGAAGCGCGACGAGTGATACGCGAGGTCGCTTACCTTTTTATCCTCGTTGAACTTGACAATCACGGTGAGCGTGCGCTGGCTCTGCGACGTAGCCCCAGAGCTTTCACTGCCGCCTCCGCCGGGTAGTGCTCCGACCGCGCCGGATCCGACCGGAGCTCCGCCACCAACAAGCAAAAACCACCAAGAGCCGGACTCCGAGTGCACCGTGTCGGTCGCAATCTTGTCATAAACCCAGGTCTCGGTCCCTTGGTCGCCGGTAGTGACGATGTTCGGTGAACCCATCGCCTCGAGCACTTCAGTTTGATTCATGCCTTTGCGAATATTTTTTTGAACGGTTCCCAACGTGAACCGGTCACCGTCAAGAGCGGCTTGAGTCGCGCGAGCGTGATCCTGGGCGCCACCGCATCCAGCGACCAGAGCTGCGAATGCCAAAATCATCACAGTCCGGTCAGGTTTCATAAAGACGATTACTCCGCGCCAAAGCTCGTCATTCTTACACTAGAGGTGAATCGTGGCAAATGAAAAGCTGGGAAATCCGGCCTCCTCACACCGTTTCCGCCGTGAACTAAGGCGTGCCTTGCCCGGTTGCGGTGGCTTGGATAAGTTTCTTTCTTTCAACTTCCCATCGAGAGTGCATAGACAATGCTGATTCAAGCGACGCAACTCCGCGCCGGAATGGTGCTGGAATACAACAAGGACCTGTGGCGGGTGATGACCGTAACGCACATCACGCCCGGCAACTGGCGGGGGATGGTCCAGACCAAGCTGCGCAACATCAAGACGGGATCGCAGACCGAGAACCGGTTCCGCTCGGAAGATCGCGTCGAACGCATCATCCTGAACCAGCAGACGATGCAGTTCCTCTACCAGGACGGCGACGATTTCCATTTCATGAACACGGAGAGCTTCGAGCAAATCACGATTCCCAAGGAGTTGATCGAAGACGTCGCGGGCTTCCTGACGCCCAACCTTGAGGTCGAAGTCGAATTCTACGAAACCACGCCGCTCAACGTGACGCTGCCCAAGACGGTCAGCCTGAAAGTGACCCAGACCGATCCCGGGATGAGAAACGCGGCGGTGACCAACACGCTCAAGCCCGCGACACTCGAGACGGGCATGGTGATCCAGGTGCCGCATTTCGTGACCGAGGGCGACACCATCACGATCAACACCGAGACCCACGAGTACCTGTCGCGCTCCAAGTAGCAGCGCGCAGGCAGGCACACTCCAATGCCGCGCGGGCCTCGACCGACCAACCGCGCGCGACCTCAACCCCGAACCGACGCGCGAGCGGATGACTCGCCGCGGCCATTGCGATTTGGGCCGCGGCTGTTCATCGCGCAGACTCAACCGGGATTCGAGCCGATCGCGTGGAGCGAGATCGCATCGCGGGCGCCGGGGGCGCGTGAGTTGGCGCGCCGCCAGGTTCCGGATCGCGCCGGGCTAACCATCTTTTCGTCCCCACGACCCGAGGCGCTGCGTTCGCTGCGCTGCCCCGAGGACATTTTCGCGCTCGCGGGGTACGGCCATGGACTGAGTTCTGAAAGCGATGCGCTCGCCAAGGTTCGCGTCCTGTGCCGCGAGGCGCCATTTGTCGAGGACGCCCTGCTTGCGCGCGTGCCGTTCCAGCCCGCGTCGCGGGCGGGACGCCGGCTGCGCTTTCGCGTGATCGCGCGCCAGGTTGGAGAACACGAGTACCGGCGCGTCGATCTGAAGCGAGCGGTCGAGCTCGGAATCGAAGAACGTCGCGATCATACGTGGCGTCTCGATGAAGAAGCGGCGGACGTGGAGTTCTGGGCGACGCAAATCGGGGGCGAGTTGCTCGTGGCGGTGCGGCTCAGCGACGAGCACATGCGACATCGCGACTACAAGATTGCGCATCGTCCGGGATCGCTGCGGCCTTCGATCGCGGCCGCGATGGCGTGGCTCTCGGAGCCGCGCGACGACGACATAGTGCTGGATCCGTTTTGCGGCACCGGCACGGTTCTGATCGAGCGGGCGCAGATGGCGCGATACAAAAATCTCATCGGCAGCGACCGCGACCCGGGGGCGATTCGGGCAGCGCGGGAAAATATCGGGCCGCGCTACAAACCAATCGAGTTGCACGAGGATTGGGATGCTGGCTCGCTACCGCTGGCCGACGATAGCGTCACGAAGATCGTGAGCAACCTGCCGTGGGGAATTAAACACGGGTCGCACGCGGCGAATCGACGGCTGTACGCGGACTGGATCGCGGAGCTGAACCGGGTGCTCGCGTCCAAGGGAAAGATGGTGCTGCTAACTTCCGAGTGGCGGCTGATGCGCGATCTTGCAGATCGTGGCGCGCTGGCGGCGGAGAAGCCGATGCGCGTAACGGTCCTGGGGATGCCCGCGTCGCTCTACGTCTGCGCCAAGTCCTGAGAGTTCGCCTTGGCGACCGTCGAGGGCACTTCCCACACCGCGTTGAATCCTTCGCGGCTGAAGAGAACACGATCATCGCCAAGCCGCGACTTGAGTGCCGCGACCAGTTCGCGTTCCGCGCCCGGCCTGAACCATTGGGCGCAACCCAATCGCTCATAGAGTTGCTGGATGCCGAGAGCGCGAGAGCGGCGCCCGTGGGAACCGTCGCCATCGAAGTAAGTATCGACGATCACTCGATCGGCAGCGTCATCCACCAGCTCTGCGAAATGTTCGGGATTATTCGGCATCATCGGAGCGATCGCGATCTGCACGAAAACGCCGGCCTCGCGCAGGCGCCGGCAGGTTGCCAGACGCCGCGCCACCGAGGGCGACGTCGGCGTAATCGCACGGCGCACGCCGTCGTCATCGGTTTCCATTGTGATCGATGCGATGACCGAGCTTCCGAGGACGCGGAGCAGATCGATGTCACGCTCGACAATCGGGCTGCGCGTCTGCACGAGCAGGCGCCGGACAGGATGGCGTGCGAATGATTGCAGGCACCGGCGAGTCAGTTGCAAGCGCCGCTCAATTCCCTGGTACGGATCAGTCGCGGAGGACATGAAGACGGTGGCCTTGTCGACCCGTCCCGATTTCTCGAGCGCAGCGAGCTCCTTGTCCAACAGTTCGGGCAGGTTAGATTTGGCGATCACCCACTGCCCCCAGGCGCCCTCTCCTGCCTGTGCGACCGGAAGCATCCGCACGTAGCAGAACGGGCATCCGCCCGCCGCCCCGAAGGCGCATCCGACGTAGGGATTGAGCGAGAATCCGAAGCCTTTGAGAAATCCGCCGGTCGGGGTAAGCGCGCGCGAGGCCGGTCGCCGAATGTAACTCCGCACCGCCACTACTTCGGCGCAGGCGCGTAGAACGCAACGACTCCGTTGTCGACCTGCCTGGCGCTGCCGCCATCGACGGGAAGCACCCACACGGAAGGCGGAGGGGTGTTCTGAAGCTCGGCATCGGGTTCCACCAGCAACCTGACCCCGGCAAAGACGATAGCGTTTGAGTTGGTGGACCAAATCGAATGCGAGAGCGCGAGCTGCTCGAAGAATCGATAGGAGATCGACTCTTCCTGAGTGGAGAGAAACCGCCCGAGGTCGATCGTCTTGCCGGTCTTGAAATCGACGATCTTCCACACGTAGTACGGTTTGTCCGCGGGAACGGCGATGTATGCGAGGTAGCGCGCGTCGGGCGAGAAGAAGTACGCCGCGACATCGTCCTGGGTCAGATCGCGTGAACTCGCATCCTCGATATCGACCAGCTTGATCCCGTGGAACGTCGGATCGTGAGGAACGACCGTGGTCGCGTAGGCGAGATGGCGCGAGTCGGGAGACCAGACGAGGCTGTTGTCGCCCACCGGCAGGCTGACGATCGATCGCGTATGGTCGCCGTCGGCATCGGCCACCACGATATTCGATTCGGCGTGGTAGTTGGCGATATAGGCGAGGTGCTTGCCGTCGGGAGACCAGCACGGAGTTTTGAACGGCGTGCGGCCGCTGGAGAGGACCTTGTCGACCTGCTGGTTGGTATCCGTAACGGAGAGCATGCCGACGCGCTCGGTGCTGCGCGGGTCAGACCCGGAAGTGTGAAACACCAAGCGGTCGCCAGTGCTGCGCCAATCGAAATAGAGCGGGATGCCGGTCATCACGATTCGAATCGGCGCGCCCTCTTTCGCCTCCGAGAGCATGAGGCTGAGGCCTGAAGGCTCATCGAGCAGAAACGAGATGTGCTTGTTGTCGGCGAGCCAGTAGATATACACGACGTGCTCGGTACGGCTCGAGTAAATCTGCGAGACCTGGTGACGAGCGAGGTCGTAGACCCACACCGCGTACGAGTCGCCGTGCGGTCCCTGGGTGACCGATGAGTATGCGATCCGGGTCGCATCGGGCGAGAACGTCGGCCATCCGTATTGGGTGGACTCGCGATGTTCCTCCGGGGGAGCCTCGGGCAATTCGGGAACCTGCACAGGTTGGTAGAGGACGGGCTTGATGCGGATAGCGCGCTGCACCTTCATGCCCTGTGCGGGACAGGTGAGGCACTCGGGCTTCGCACCGGCATCGCGCGCGTAGTGGATATTGTTGTCGGTGCCGACGAAGACGAGCGCGCCGGACGGAGACGCGGCGGCCGCGCGATTTGAGGCGATCGCGACAAGCAGCGCGGCGAGAATCAAGGCTCCCGCGCATGGCAGACCCCTCTTTCGCTTCGTCATCAACAGTACAATTGCGCCCGAGAACCTTGAACGCAAGAACGACCCACGGCGCGCGGTTGACACCCGGCACCTATCAAGACCAAAGTTGATGCATGTGGCGAGCGGCATTGGCTTTGAGCGCTGCGATCTTCCTGGTCGCGCCCTCTTTCGCGCACGCGCAGTATTCGGAGATGGATCGGCAGGATTCGAGCGAATACGACGACCAGGATTCGCAGCTTCTGAACCTGGGCAGCTACCTGGTGCGTCCGGTCGGCTACATGCTCGAATGGGGCGTTGCGCGCCCGCTGCACTACCTGGCGACGAAAAGCGCCGTGGCTCCGGTGCTGGGGGCCAATACCGACGCGGATTCCGATCGCTTGCCGGCAGTGACCGAGCTTCCGTTGCCGGACGACATTCCGGAAACGACGACGCATCATGACACGGTGATAAAATCTCCGTTCCAGGCGCCGGTGAGTTCGACCACGCCGGCGCAGTCAACGGGATCCAATCAACCGGTTCTTCATTGATCTTTTCCGTGCGCCATTGAATTGCAGGTCTTTTCCGCGTTAGAATTTTTTCTAATCGGCAAACGTCCAAATATTTAGGGATATTTAATCCGTCTTTACGCCGGGCGGGAGGTTTGGAAAGCATCTCGATGGCTGCTGCTGCACTTAAGGACAAAGCACCGACGGATCCGGCCGAATTGGCCAAGTGGCGCGCGGAAGAACAAGCCAAGGAGCGGGCGCGCCGCGACAAGGAGAAATCGGAGATTGGTTCGCTATGGAGCCGCAGGGATTTCCTGGGCCGGCTCGGATGGGGCGGATTTGGCGCGTTCGCGACAATCGGATTGCTCGCCGCGGTGCGGTCCGCATTTCCGCGCGTGTTGTTCCTTCCTCCCTCGAAGTTCAGCGCGGGCTACCCGGGCGATTACGTGGTCGGCGAGGTGAGCGAGAAATTCAAGCAGGAGTTTCGCACCTGGATCGTACGCACCAAGGCGGGCTTCTACGCAATTTTCGCCAAGTGCACCCATCTCGGTTGCACCCCGCGATGGCTCAAGGCGGAACAGAAATTCAAATGCCCCTGCCACGGCTCGGGTTACTACATCAGCGGGCTCAACTTCGAAGGCCCCGCGCCGCGCCCGATGGATCGATTCAAGATCACGATTGGCGATGACGGGCAGCTGATCGTGGACAAGTCGGTGGTCTACGAGATGCAGCCCGGGGTCGATCCCAACGAACAGCATCCGGAGAGCATTCTCAAGGCGTAGGCATAGGAGCGGAGATTATTCGAAGGGCGCGGCGAACTACTCGCCGCGCCCTTTTCATTTCAGGGATCGGACGGCGCGGAGCGCGGGTGCGCCTTGAGGAAATCGAGCATCGATTCCGTCCAGTCAGTCGGCCACCTGAGATGGTTCTTCAATCCGTGCGTGTTGGTTCCGTCGCCGTCGGGATTGGTTCCGCATTCGTCGAAACAGGCGCTCGCCGGCTGCTGATTTGCGGGGTTGGTGGGGTCGGAAGCGAGTCCGATCATCTGGTCGGTTACCTTGACGTTCGCATTTCTGAGACGCCGCATCATGCGTTCGGCGTTGGGACACAAGCTGGCCAAATCGCAGGCGTTGTGAACCTGGTAAGTCGGAACGAACGGCGCCTGCAGCCGGCTCTCCCGGATCGACTTTACCCGGCGGCGGACCGGGATTTGTTCGCAAGGATCGTCGGTGTCAGCCCATGGATCGGGCGCGCTGTAGACCGCGATTGAAGCGATCCGCTTTCGATTCAGCCCGTAGAGGTAAGCCATGGCCCCGCCGTTCGACCAGCCCATCAAGTAGATTCGTTTGCGATCTATTTTCCCGGTGGTCAGGACGACCGAGATGAAGTGGTCGATCGTTTCGGCATCCACGTTCAACGAAGCATCTCCGGTAACCGCGGGTGCAGGGTTGAGTTGTCGATACCAGTTGTCCCATCCGGTTCCGGTGCTGTCGCCGCCGAAATAGTAGTGGGTGGTGTCGCGCCCTTGCGGTGCAAGCACGACGAAGCCGGGATTGGCGGAGTCATTTTTGAAGTTATAGGTGTCGATGAAATCGAGCAGGTTGGTGCTGTTGTCGACGTGGTCGGAGGTGAATTCAGCGGGATGCAGAAACACGATCAGCGGCAAAGCGCTCGTCCATTGGCGGGGGCGGTACAGGCAGGCATAACGCGGCGTCCCATCGGCGTCGTACCACGGGCCGAGAAAAGTTGCGCCTTTGCAGGCGGGCACGGCGGCCGAGATCAACGTAGCGGGAGGATCGCCATAAGCGCCGCACGCGCTCTGCGCATCGGCTCTCGCGGCGAAAGTAGTTGAGAAGAGACAAAGCGCCGCGAAAACCAATACTCGGTACAAAAGAGCTCCTGAATTCCTCTAACGATTGAAGCTACGGCGATAGACGACGTAATTGGCGCAGATATTCGCGCCCAATTTCTCGGCGGTGCGCCGGGAGGGCCAGTTGTCATCGACGACCAGGGTGTAGCTCAGATATTTGGCGCCCTGCGCAATCAGCTCCAGGTAGGCGTAGGAGGCCATCGCGAGATTCACGCCCCGCCCGCGCGCTACTTCCCGCACGCCGATTCCAAGAAAATTCAGCTTCTCGGAGTCCTTGAGAATTCTCCCGGGCTTCAGAACCGCGTGCGAAGTCTCCTCCGGCACGACCATCAAGGTCCCCACCACTTCCTTGCCGCGGTACGCGATCACCGAGGTTTCGAGTCCGCCGAGCATCTCGAAGAACGTGAGCATCTCGGCGTATGCCTCATCGCCGGCGGCGACGAACCCCCAATGATTGAAGAACGCCTCGTTGAACGCGGGAGCGAACTCACTCACACGTCGATCCGCGGGGACGTCTTTCAGCGGGACGATATCGAATCCGCCGCGGCGCGCCGCTTCCAGCGCACTTTGGTAGCGCGCGACCAGTTCCGGAGTCACGGCGATCCGGTAATCGACCAATCCCTTCTCGCACTCGAAACCCGCGTCCTTGATGAAGGCGTGGTAGTAGTCGGGATTCTGGCGCAGCAGGTTCGGCGGCAGCGCATCGTATTCATCGATCACGAACGGCATGTCGAAGGGCAAGTAGAAACCGGCGCGAGCGGCGGTCGCACCCTGCGACCTGAGCCACTCGCAAGCGGCATCGAGAAGCTCGCGAGTGGCGCGATGCGCGCCGGGGAGCGCATCGAAGAACGCGAGATGGCCGAGCTTCTCGTTCCATCGCCTGGCGTATTCCGGATCGACGAACGCGAGCACGCGCGCCCGGGTATCGCCATTCTCGCGCGCGACGAAGGCCTTCATGGTCTTGCCGGCGCCGAAGGCGCTAAGCCCCAGCATCAGCGGGAGCTGCATCTCGACAGCGGCGGGCCATCGCGCGGTCAGATCGGGCCGGATAGTGTCCTGGAACTTGATGAATGCGGCCAGCCCGGCTTCGGTGTCAGGCGACTCAATCCTGATTGTCATTACCGCCTCGCCTTGTTTCTCCGATCCACGTAAGCTATCAGCGGGCAGGCAGAACCTAGCGCCCGGCGAACGAAAGGGTCAAACCAGCGGGTCCGTGCGGGAGCGGGAGTGCGAGCTTATGGTCGAAAAGACGATCGAGCTGACGGGGATCTCATCCAACTCGGTTGAAGACGCGGTACAGATTGCGGTCGCACGCGCCGGGGTGACCATTTCGGGCATCCACTCGGTGCACGTCGAGGATGTCTCGGCTGCGGTCGAAAACAACCGTGTCGTGCGCTGGAAGGTTAGAATCAAGGCGACCTTCCAGGTGAAAGACGAATTGCACGAATGAACGGCGCGCGCGGCGATGGGCCGACATCTGGCAGCGCCGCGACCGGACCGTTCATCACGTGCTCAGCGGGAGCGGGATCGCAAGGGCTGGTAGCTCAGCGAAGCCTGCCACTCGGAGTCTGACGCGATGTCATCAAAAGTCGTAGAAGTTCATCCCGGGATTTACGAGATCTTTCTGCCGCTGCCGATGCGGCCGACGATCATCAACGTCTACCTGATCGATTGTCACGGCGCGTGGGCGCTGGTCGACACCGGCATGAATTCGCCGGACAGCATCCGCACGCTCGAGGAAGCGTTCGCGCAGGTCGGCATCAAGATCGAGGATCTCGACGTACTGATCGGAACGCATCATCACATCGATCATTTCGGCGCATCATCGACGATTCGGGAGCGCAGCCACGCAAAGACCTATATCCACGAGCTCGAGACCGAGCGTGCGGGGCGGATGTTGATGTTCGGAAAGATGAGTCACGCGGAGCGTCCCGAGTCGCGCGCGTTCTTCAAGCTGCACGGATTTCCGATCGATGAGTTCCCGACCGAGGGAATGCGGCCGACCTGGATGGGCACGAACCTTTACAGCCCGGTGACGGAACCGGACCACAATCCGAAAGACGGCGAGATTCTGCAGGTTGGAGATCGCACGCTTGAATTCGTATGGACGCCGGGGCACGCGCCGGGCCATAACGTAATCTACTTGCGCAAAGAGAAGGTGATGATTGTCGGCGATCATCTGCTGCCGAAAATCACTCCGCACGTCGGGATCTATCCTGACAATCCGAACGGCAATCCGCTGGGAGATTTCATCAACTCGCAATTGAAAGTTCAGCGCTTCGATGTACAGTCGGTGCTGCCTGCACACGGCGGCGTTTATAGCGATCATCGCCACCGGGCCAACCAGATCATCGAGCATCACCGCTATCGCGAGGCTGAAATGCTGGATTTGATCAAGCAGCGCCCGAAAACCGCGTTCGAAGTGGCGCAGGAAGTGTTCGGTGGGGAGGAAAGGCCGATATTCCACGTGATGGCGGCCACGTTCGAGACCCTCGCGCACCTGCAACTTGCATGCGTTGAGGGGCGGGCACGGAAAATAGATCGCGATGACAAGGCTGTTTTCCAGACCTTATGATTATGTTACGGGGGGTTTGCTAAATCCTTTAATCGGTGTATTTTGACGCTGCTTTGACTTGGGTGGTGGATTGCCCGTCGCGGGCCTTGTTTCGGGGGAGGCCCCTAGAGTGAAGGAGGATGCCATGAAACGGACGATTGGGTTGTTGCTGGCCACAGCGGGGCTGGCATTTCTGGTTGCAGGGTGCGCCAACCAAGGTGGCGGCGCCGCACCGTCTGGCGGGGGCCAGGCGGCAGCATCCGGAAACGAGACCGCTGCTGTCAACACCAATGACATTCGCGATTTCAACCTCAGGGTGAAGTGCCCGGGGGTTCATGAGCTGAAAGCGCACGGATGGTCTGATCAGCAGATCATGCAGCAGCTTTCGGTCAGCCAGGAAGATATTCCGGCTTGCGAGCACTGGTCACAGCAGCAGCAGCGCGGATACGTTCCTCCGCCGGTCGGTGGGACCGCATCGGCTGCTCCTGCTCCGGGCGCTGCTCCATCCCCGGCCAAGCAATAGCGGCCTTTTCTCAACGTCGGCGCGCGCTGCGGATGCTGTAAGCGCGCGCCTGCGTTGCAGATGCTGACAAACGAAGCGGCACAGCGCGTCAAACGCGCCGTGCCGCTTTTCTTTGATTTGGGTTCGGAATACTAAGCGCGGGCAGCGCGCTTGTTGTCACGCCGCGAGGGGGCGCTGATACGTCCGCTGCGGACGACCGGAGAGCGCCGGGCAAGCCGGCGGGTGGAGATACCCGCAAGCTGCTGACTGCGCCATTCCTTGAGACCGCGGCGCAAAAACTGCGGTTCGATACCGAGTGTCTCGCACACGGTCTCGAACGAGAAGGGCCCTTCGCCGCCTTCGCCGCACAGCCAGGTTTCGGCCTCCTGGAAGAGACGCTTGCGCGCCCCACCCTTCGCATCGGCGTTGTTCTGGAAGCAGCGCAGTGCGTCTTCCAGGATTGCCATCATGAGCTTCTTTACGGGCCGAATCGTGCTGTCGTCACGCCGACTGTCGTAGAATTGCTCCGGCGTCAGAACGTCCGGAACAAACAACGATCCGAGAGAGCTGTTTTCCCATTCCATGTTACTGATCCTGTCCTCAGTCCCCGCTTTCCCCTGTACACGATCAACGCTACCGAGCGGCGGGGACGTTCTTCCTTACGAATCTCGGCTATCACTGAAGCAATAACCGTGCCTTTCGACTATTAGTAACCCATCAGGAGAGAAGTGCGCCGGATCCTATGGATTAGCGCAGCTACTTGCCGCGCATCTTGTGGTTGCTTATGCCTTTTGCGAATTCATCCGCATTTTGCAAACCGCTAAGGGGGCCATCATGTATCCCAAATGCGGCGGGCAACTTTCGTCTACCCATCTCAATAGACGTATGAAATAGCAGTGCGTTTCCGAACCCGTGGAAAGGGCAAGAGAGCGAGAAGGACTTTACTGAACGTTGTCCGGACCGCCTGAGTTTCCCGGCCCGAGCTTGCGTTCTTCGAGCTTGAAGCTGAGCACATCGATGAGGCAATCGGCCCGGCCGGCAAAAGCCTGTAGGATGGTCTGCTTCTCGAGCGGTGTGACATCGAGATGGAACGAGAGGAAATTTATCAGTTCCGCGCCGCGAATCCCGCGCTTCTCAACCAGGGCCTGCCAGGCATCGCGCGCGGGAGCACCGAAATAGCTGAACAGCACTTCGCGTAAGCCCTCGAGCGTTTCGGAGTCGCAATCGAGCGCATCGGGCGCGACCGGACACCATTCGACCTCGGCCTGGCGATACGAACGTTCGCGGATTTCGTGCTTGACCCGAAACTCGGAGAGTCCGTTGAGGACGAGGTTATAGCGTCCGTCCGGCAGGCGCACCAATTCCTCGATTCTCCCGGCGCATCCGACTTCAAAGATGTCCGGGTCGGCGTGGTAGCGCTCCTGAGTTACGTAATCTTGCTGCCATTCCCCCTTGAGCAGGACCATTCCAATGAGTCCGTGACCGGACGATGCGTCTGCGATCATCTCGCGGTAGCGCGGCTCAAAGATGTGCAAGGGAACCTTGATGCCGGGAAACAGGACGAGGTTCGGCAGCGGGAAGAGCGGAATGATTCTGGGAAATTCGGCCACAGCCTGCCAATCCGACATTAAAGCCGCCGCGCTGGATACGTCAAGCCGAGCCGGCAAGCGCGCGAGTTCCGATATGGTCCGCGCGCGGCGCGGCTGTCGAAGCCGTAGACCCGGCGCTATAAGTTGATATCGACGCTTATCCGCCTTCGGAACTTTTACGGCAATGGGTGCGCGCTCCGGTAACAACTATCTCTCCACGCTGAAGAAGCATGGCGCGGAAGTGTGGTTCGAAGGCGTTCGCGTTCCCAACGTAACGGCGCACGAGGTATTGGGGAGCCGGGCGCGTTCGATCGCGTCGCTGTACGACCTGCAAATGGAAAAGCCGGAGGCGATGACGTTTCGCACCAGCGACGGTGGGCGCGCCGGTATGTCCTTCATCCAAGCGCATATCGCGGATGCAGTCCGCAAGCGCGGCCGCATGCTCAAGATCTGGGCGGACTATAGCTGCGGCACGATGATGGACAGCCCAGCCACCGCGAACATCGCCCTTGCGGCAATGAGTGCGGCGAGCGCGTTCTTTGCGGAGAACGACCCGCGGCACGGGCAAAACATCGAGAACTATTATCGCGAGGCGTGCAACCGGGATTGGTGCACCAGCATCGCGCTGGAGGGAATAGAGGGACCCAGCCCTCCGCTTCGGGTCCGCGAGCAGGCACGGGACGGGCTGGTTGTCGAGGGACAAAGCGGTACCGGATCGCTGGGACCTATCTGCGAAGAGCTGCTCGTGCTGCCAGTAAACAAGGGTCGTCGCGACGCTTCGGCGCCATGCTTCCCGTCGGCGTTCGCAGTCCCCTCCAGCGCAAAGGGCTTGAAATTCATTGCCCAGCGGCCGTCGTCGCGGCTCGCCGAACCTGCGTGCGTCGTGGTCTTTGAAAACGTCCTGGTGCCGTGGAGTAGAGTTTTCCTGCACGAGGACACTGCCCGCGCCGATGTCCTGCTTCCGGTCACTGGAACCGACATCCAGCTTTATCACCAGGACGCCGTCAGAACCCTCGCGAACGCGGAGTTCATGGTTGGCCTGGCAGCGTTGATTAATGAGGGCACAGCGACCACTTCGGAGGCGACGGCTGCGGCGCTGGCGGAGATGATCGCCGTCGCGCAGAAGATGCAGGCCGACATCCGACGAGCAGAAGGAAAGGCGGCGGGCAACCAGTGGCGAATTCTTGCGCCGGCTCCTGGAGCGTTCGAGCGATGCGCCGCCCAGGCTGCGCGCGTGCAATCGCAACTCGTCGAGATCGTTCGGCTCGCGAACCCGTCATCGGCGACCTCGATTTCATCGGCGGATGCGGGAGCGAACCTGGAAATCGCGCTCGAGCTCGCGCGCAGTGCGGCCGCCAGTCCCCCCGATGCGTCCAGGCACGACGCTTCAGTACAGTCGATTGTCGAGCGAGCCCGGGAATTCATCGCGCGCCTCGGCTAGGTTCTCACGGCGAATGGCACGACTTCGAAAAGCGGCGAAGATCTGGCGGCGGCCCGAGGCGCGCAGCGCGGCGGACAGTGCGATGGTCGCGACAGACGGCGATCTGTTCGCGATCGATCCGCGCGCGATATTTGCGAACGCCGCGCCGCTGGAGATCGAACTTGGCGCCGGCAAGGGCGATTTCGTGGTTGCGCGTGCGCGCGAAACACCACGCCGCAATTTCCTTGCGGTCGAGTTGTCAGGCGTGGTTTCGCGGATGCTGGCGGTCCGATGCGGCCGCGCCGCACTCAGCAATCTGCGGGTTGTGAGGATGGACGGACGCACGCTGGTAAACCTGATGCTTGAGCCGCAGAGCGTTGACACCTATCACATCTACTTTCCGGACCCCTGGCCCAAGGAGCGGCATCACAAGCATCGCCTCTTCACGCCGTATTTCGTGGCGAACCTGTGCCGCACGCTGCGTAATGACGGGATGCTGTTTGTCGCTACAGACGTTGCGGAGTACGCGGAGGAAATTTTCGCGCTGCTTGATGTCAGCGGGCTGGCGCTGTCGCAGGAAGGGGTACCAGGCAAAGATCAGACTGGTTTTGGGCGACGGTTCACGGCGATTGGGAAGCCGGTTTATGCTCGAGCGTATCGAAAAAGCTGAATTTCCTAGGCGCGCGAGGCGATGCCGGCGCTGAAGAAGAACAGACTCCGCGCAACCGCGCGGCAGCTGAAACGCTGTTATCTTTTTGCAGCGACCTGATTTGCATTGAATCTTTCCCTTGTTTAACTTGATGCATCGGTTCATGCGCAGATCGCTCGCGATAGTGTTGGGGCTTCTGGTGTTGGGTGCGGTGGGTTGTGCCGTCAAGAAAGCCCCCAACGGCGAGGACTACTACCAGCAGTCCCAGGCCGATTTCGCCAAGCACGAATACAACGCCGCGATCGAGGGCTACCAGATCGTCATCGACAAATATCCTTTCAGCCCGTATGCGGAAGAAGCCGAGATGAAGATCGGGCTGGCGTATTACGAGATGAAGGACTACGCGGAGGCGATCGGCGCGCTGGACGACTTTCAGCGGATGCATCCGACCAGCAAGAACCTGGAACTGGTCAGCTACTACATCGCGATGAGCTACTACGACCAGATCGGGCGCGAAGACCAGGATCAGACCAAGACCGAGCAGGCGCTCAAGCATTTCGAGATTATCGAGCAGCGATTTCCCGAAGGGTCATTCGCGGAACTGGCGCGACAGAACGCGAACGTATGCCGCGAGATGCTCGCGCGTCACGAGATGGTGGTGGGCAACTACTACTTCAAGCGCGCAAACTTCCGCGCGGCTGAATCGCGCCTCGCGGAGTTGATGCAGAAATATCCCGACACTCCGATCGCTCCGGATGCGTTGTTCGAGCTGGGACAGGCGCTGGAAAAAGAGGGCAAGAAATATTCCGCCGCGCAGGCCTTCACCGCGCTGGTGCGGCACTATCCCGATACTCCCTACACGGCCAAGGCGCAGGCCGAGTTGAAGAAGCTCAAGCAGCCGGTTGACACGGAAGAAGACCCGCTGCCGTTGGTGCTGTCGGAAACCGGCTACGGTGGCCAGTTGGCAGCCGACCCCGGTTCGCAGGTGCTGGTGCGCCAGCGCGATGCCGGCCAGAGCCCTGACCAGATTGCGTCGTCGGCGCCCGCGGCTGCTCCTCGCGCGGCTGCCAACCAGGCCGCGAACAACACGCTGTCGGCGCTGGCTCATCAATCGGCGACCGCATACGGACCGGATGGTCTCCCGATTCTCGATCGCCCGCCGGACAAGACTCCGGCCGCCGCTCCCGGACCCGCGACTCTGAAGGGCGTTCGCCTGTCGCAGTCGGATCCCCCGATGTCGATTATCCTGGACCTGAGCGGTCCGGTTACGTTCGACAAGCGGGTCGAGAACGGCTCGGGATCCTCATCGGCAATTCTGACGCTGAAAGACGTGACGCCGGACAAGACGCTGCAGAGTCACATCGTGTTCGACCGATCGATCTTCAGGGATTGCGACGTGACTTCGGGACCGCAGGGGACGACGGTGACGATGAACACCGTTCCGCTGGCCGATGTATCGGTGGTTCCGCTGGACGGCCCGCCGCGCCTGCTGATCACGTTCATGCCGCAGAGCCAGCAGGCATCGAACTGAGACTGCCTCGAATCAACTGAAGACCTCATCGAACCTGAGGCCCAGGAACTCGAGCACCACTTCCGCGTAGACTTTCAGCCCCCAGAAGAACCCATCGATCGGCAAGCGCTCATCGTTGCCGTGGAACAGCGATCCGAAGGGCATGTGCGCGTGGAGCTTGACCGGGCTGAATCCGTAGCACTGTGAACCGAGTCGCGCGTAGAACTTGTTATCGGTCGCTCCCGGGGTCATCCACGGAATCGCTCGCGCGCCCGGGTCGGCGGCTTCGATACGGCGGCAAATGAGATCGAAGAGCTCCGTGTCGGCGCTGGTTTCGGCCGGCGGCGCGGTCTTGATCAGCTCGAACTTCGGCTCCGGGCCCACGATGCGTCGCAGCTCAGCCATGAAGCTCTCGGGATCCTCGCCCGGAACCGTACGACCATCGAGGACCACCGACGCTTCGCCGGGAATCACGTTGTCCTTGTAGCCGGCGCGCAGGATGGTGGGTGAGACCGTGTTCCCCAGCATCGGGCGCAGGAGAGGTCCCGGATCCTCCTCCGGCAAACCCAATTCGGCGAGGGTACGTCTCATGAGAGGACTGACACGGCGGCGCATGGGAGTGTTGACGATCTTGGTGATCAGTGCGGAGATTTTCGAGATCGCCGTGTCCTTGCGCGGCATCGAGCCGTGCCCGGGCGGCGCGGTCACGCTCATCTTGACGGTGACGAAGCCCTTCTCGGCAACCTGGATCGGATAGAGACGGCGCTTGCCGATATGCAGGGTGAATCCGCCGACTTCATTGAGAACCCATCCGGCGCGGACCAAATCCGGATGCCGCTCGACGAGGAACTTGGCGCCGAGGTCGGACCCTGCTTCCTCATCGGCGACCGCGGCCAGGATAAGATCGCAATTGGGGATGGCCCCCGCGCGTTTGAGCGCGGTCACCAGCACCAGGTCCATCGCACCCTTCGATTTCATATCGATAGTGCCACGGCCCCAGATACATCCCTGGTGCGTTTCAGCGCCGAACGGCTCGCGCGTCCATCCGGATCTCTCCACCGGAACGACGTCGGTATGAGATGAGAGCATCAGCGCCGGCTTTGAGCGGTCCGCCCCGGGGATGCGAGCGACCAGGTTGGCGCGGGTAGGAGCGCTCTGGCGGATGACCGAATCGATTCCGTGACGGCCCAACAACTCCGCGATCACATCTACCGCGATACGTTCGTTGCCCGGCGGATTCGAGGTGTCGAGCCGGACCAGCGTGCGCAGGATGTCCAGCGCTTCATTCTGAATATTTTCCCACGCAACTCTCATCGATCTGTCAAGGCATCTCCTGCCGGGCGGTTGCCGGTGCGATAATGCGGTGAACGGAAGATTGCCGCAAGAGGTGATGACCGCCGCGTGCGGTTCGGTCTACTCTGCGTCAGGAGCCATGCCGGGAATGCAGATCAAATGCATCGAGCGCGTGATCGTCGCGACGCCCAATATTGAGGATGCCCGTGGCAGGTGGACTCGCGGGGGTTTCGCGGTGTCCTCGGCGGACCGCGAGGTGGACGGAATCCGCTTCAGAGCACTGGCGGCGGGTGCAATCGGGATCGATCTGGCCGAAGCCAGGGAAGGCGCGGTCGGACCGCTTGCGGAAGCGGTATCGCAAGCGGCCTCACGCGGCGGCGGCATCGTGGGATGGACGTGGGGGACGGAAGCCAGCCCGGACGGTCACGGCGCGACAGTACGACTGCCTTCGAACGAATCGAGCGTCGAAACGAAAGCCACTTCGCCGAGTCTCCCGAGCGTCCTCACATCCGCACTCGAGGTGACATCCAGCCTGGAGACGCGCGGCGAGTTCTACCGCAAGGAGATCGGCAGCAATCCGAATACGGTGGACTTCCTGGAGCATATCGTGGTGATGGCGCCGGTGCTCGAAGATGCGATCGCGGCGCAGGAAGCGATTGGAGTGCCGTGCAAGCGCATCCGCGAAGTCGGCAACGGGATGCGGCAGGCATTTTTCAAACTGGAACAGACGGTGATCGAAGTGGTCGGGCCCGCACGCGACCGGGCAGGATGCTGGGGGCTCGCATTCATGTGCAGCGACATTGCGAAGGCGGTTGCGGTGGCGCGCGCGAATGGCCTTCAGGCTACAGAGCCCAAGAAGGCGATCCAGGGCGGGCTGATCGCGCGCATTGTCGATCCGTTGGACGGCGTCGCGATTGCGTTCATGCAGGCAGCGGGTTGAAGAGAGACGCGTATGCCACCCAGGAACGGGTGACCGTATTATTTGCCTTTGAAATCGGGCGGACGCTTTTCGAGGAATGACTGGAGTCCTTCCTTGAAGTCGTTGGAGCGAAACAGGAGCAGCAACTGCGTCAGCACGTGATGGGTGTGCGATTCGAAGTCTTCGCTGAGCCCATGGCGGAACAGCCGCTTCATCGCCTTTACGCCGAGAGGAGCGTTCGCGGCGATCTTTTCGGCCCACAGCATCGCCTCGACCATCAGCGCATCGTGCGCGACGACCTTGTTTACCAGGCCGAGTTCGACGGCGCGATCGGGAGAGATGTCATCGGCGATGAAGCCAATTTCGCAGGCCCTGGCCCATCCGACCAGGCGCGGCAGGTACCAGGTACCGCCGCTTTCGGGCACGATGCCGCGTTTGGCGAAGGCCGGTGCGAGCTTGGCGCGATCGCTCATCAGGCGCATGTCGCATCCGAGCGCGAGGTCGAAGCCGTAACCGGCGGCGGGTCCGTTGATTGCGCAAATTACCGGAGTATCGATGCGATGGAGCGTGACGGTGGGAATTTCCAGCGTGCTCAGATGAGTCGCGCCGCCGCCGAGCGCGCCGCCGATTCCGCGGCCGGCGGCAGTGTCCTTGAGATCGAGACCCGAGCAGAATCCGCGTCCTTCGCCGGTGAGGATGATGGCACGCACCTCCATGTCGCGATCGTATTCGGTCAGGCGCTGCCCGAGCGCGGTCAGCATCTCCACGCTGATCGCGTTCATCCGATCGGGACGATTGAGCTTAAGAATCGCGACGTGTCCGTTTTTCTCTGCAACCAAATCACTCATTGGACGTTCTCCCCGGAGATGGTGCGTAGCATATCCAGCGAATCCTAACGACTACTGTTCCGAGTAGGTCGACTTGTATTGCTCGTGCAGTTTTTCCTGCGCCGCGGCCGCCTCATCGGCAGTGTCATAAGGACCTACTCTCACCGCGTACTGCTTCTGGCCGTTGACGTTTTTGAGTTTCTCACACGCTTTGAACCCAAGGTCGTCGATCCTTCCAACCATCGCATCGGCTTCGCTCTTCTCGCTGACCGCATCGACCTCGATATTGTAGCGATGCGGCGTGGGAACGCATTGCGCGACGGTCTCATCGCCAGGCTCGCTGTCGGCGTCGGCGGCGTCGGCGGAAGAAGCGGTCGAGGTGATGATGGTGGTTTTCGAGCGCGGAAGCGACGGAGTCGTTTTGCGCGTGTCCGCGGACGCCACCCTGGGGGGATTCGGCCAGGTCGGCGCAACCGCCATCGGCGGCACGGGTGCGGTGGCTGAGTGGCTGACGCTGGCGGGCGGTGCAGGGATAGCGGGCGCGGGCGACTCGGGCGATTCGTTTTGCTCGTTCGTGTGCTCGCCTCGATAGTGGAGATAGCGGTTGATTGTCGACGACAGGAAGAAGATGGCCGCGATCGCGATCAAGATATATCGGCGGCGGCGGCGATCCTCAGGAGAACGATCTCGACGCCGGCGCGCTTCCACGGGACGCGAGGGCCGGGCATCATCGAACGTGAATCGGTCTCTCTCTGCGGTTCGTTCGCGCGTGTCGCGGCCGACTCGCGAAGACTCGCGGCGAGCGGGCTCAGCGGTCCTGGGCACGACGACCTGAGGTGGCGGTTCGACTGGCTTTCGGGTTTCGACGGGCTTTTGCGCCTCGTCGGGTGCGGCCCACAGCACCCGGAACACGCGGTACGAACCGCTCAGTCCCTTAAGGTTAACGTCCTGTCCGTCGTCGAAGCGGATGTCGCCGGCACTTTCGGTCATGTCCTTGAGTGTGGATGACACGAGGATCTGGCCACCGCGCGCGGCCGCGCCGATTCGTGCGGCGAGCACGACGGTCTTGCCGAAAAAATCGCCCGCCTCGCGGATAGCCTCGCCGGTATTGAGCCCGATACGCACGCGGACGGGCGCGTCGGGATGCTCCCTGGAATATGCCGCGAACTGGCGCTGGATCTCGACCGCGCACAGCAATGCGCGGCGGGCGCTGGAGAACGCAACCATGAAGCCGTCGCCCATAGTTTTGACTTCGTAGCCGTTCTGCTTTGCGACCTGCTCGCGGATGACACGATTGTGGATTTGAAAGACTTCCTGGGCGCGCAGGTCGCCGAGCTTCTCGATGATCAGGGTGGAGTTCTCGATGTCGGAGAACATGATGCTGACGGTGCCATCGGGCGCGGTATGACCGCTCAGGTTGGGCCGTTCAACCATCACGGTCGATGCGAGCTGGTCCATCGCCCCGCGCGATGACCCCGCAATCGTGTGAAGAGTCTCGCGCACGACCGTGGCACTCAGCGGACGTTCGGCGGGAGTCTTGGACAGCAGCTTCAGGACGAGGGCGTCGAGTGCGGGAGAAATGCCCGGAGCGTGCTTCGAGGGAGGATCGGGAACGGCATTCACATGCTGCGACACGATCGCCATCAGGTTGTCACCGACGAACGGAGGTCTGCCGGTGAGCAGCTCATAAAGCATCGCACCCAGCGAATAGAGGTCGCTGCGGGGTTCGAGCGTGCGGCCCACGGCTTGTTCGGGCGGGAGATACGCCGCCGTCCCTACCATCATTCCGTGCGAGGTGATGCGCGACTGGTCCGGTGCGACGGCCAGGCCGAAGTCGCCGAGCAGCGGCGTCCCGTCGTTGGCGAGAAAGACGTTGGCGGGCTTGATGTCGCGATGGATGATGCCGAGCGAGTGCGCGTACTCGATGCCGAAGCAGAGTTGCTCGCAGATGCGGACGGCGTCGGTCACGGCCAGGCGATGATCCGGTGAGCGGCGCAGCAGATCGCTGAGCGATCCGCCGGGAACGTACTGGCTTACGATGTAGGGACGGCCCTGCTCTGCTTCGCCGATATCGTAGATGCCGACGATATGCGGGTGATCGCCGAGCCGGCCCATCGCCCGCGCCTCGCGCAAGACGCGGGTGCGGCCGGCCTCGTCCAGCCCTTCGACCCGGAACAGCGATACGGCGACATCGCGGTCGAGGGTTTCATCGTGCGCCAGGTAAACTACTTTGCTGCCGCCCTCGCCCAACGTCCGCAGGACACGGTAGCGGCCGTTGATGAGCGCACCCGCCGAACTGGGCTGAACACTAACGCCGCCGGATCTGGAACCTGATGAAATCGAACGTCCGGAGAGGGACTTGCCGCATCCGCCGCAGAACTTCTCGTCCCCGCGATTCTTCGTGCCGCACTGTGGGCAAGCGACTTCGAGCGCGGTACCGCACTGGCCGCAGAAGCTACGCCCCTCGAGGTTATTACTGCCGCAGGACCCGCAGAGCACCCGCCTATTCTAGCGAGGCGATGACGCGAAGACACAGGAGAATCGAAAAATTCCCCCATTCGCGGGCGAAAATTGCTACGCGGCCGCGATGCGAAAGCCCAGCTTGGGGAAATGATTCACGATTTTCCCGAGCTGCGGGTCTTCGCGCTCGATCGCGATTTCGTAAATCGAGCTCGCGACCACCGTACCGGTCACCGGGTCCAGGCCGTAGTCTTCGGGCGTCACAGATACGCGCGCACCCGGCTTGAGGCCGTTCGGATCGCCTGCGTCGGCGGATTGCCTGGTTGCCGGCGTGCTCTCCTTTGCGATCTTGAGGGCCTCGTCCGGATCCATCGGCTTCACATCGCCATAGCCCATCGCGTCGATGCGCTCGAACCACTTCATCAGGTTGGGCAGCTTCTGGGCGAAGGAGAATGCGGTGGGTTCGGCGCGCAGGAACCATACGCAATGGAAACACGCCGCATCGGCGAGGCTGAACGAAGAGCCGAGGATGAACGGCTGTCCCGCGAGAGTGTGATCGAGATTGTCGAGGTAGGCGCGCACGTAGTTGCGCGCATCGGGCGCGAGGAGCCCGATCTCCTCGAAGTTCGCGTTCTTCATCATCTTCGAGCGGTCTTCCAGGAATTCCTTGCCGATGAGCGGCGCGAGCTTCTCGAAGATCACCGGGGTGGTTGAAAAGAAAAATCGGCGATCGGCGAACAGGTTGATCATGTGGCTGACCGCCTCAGTGCCGCCGGGATAGATGGTCGGCTCGGGGAACAGCTCGTCGATCTTGCGGATGATGATCCCGGTGTCGCACCAGACGTCGGCGCCGATCTGCATCACGGGAATACGCCGATAGCCGCCGGTAAGCGGAATGAGCCTGGGCTTGGGCATGATGACCGGCTGCTCGACGGAGCGCCAGCTGATTTTCTTGTGGGCAAAGATTTTGCGGATTTTCTCGGAGAACGGGGAGTTCACGTATTGATGAAGGATAATTTCTGCCACTCTTCTGCTCCTTATCGTCGGGCCAATGCCAAGGGCCGAACCCGCAGAGTTAACCACAAAGGCACCAAGACACAAAGGTCGGAGCCGCGATGGAGAATCCGTCGGCGAACCTGCTAGGTTCGCGCTGTATGTACGGACATCCTGAATTCGATCTTTACGAAGCGATCTACACGACACGATCGATGCGCCGGCTCAAGCCCGACCCGGTCGCTCCCGAACTGATCGTGAAGGTGGTCGAGGCCGCAACCATGGGACCGAGCGGTGGGAATCGCCAGCCGTGGAAATTCGTCATCGTGCGCGATGCGGACACGAAGGCCTTCGTCGCCGAGCGCTACATGAAGGCGTGGAGCAGGTATTTCACGGGCAAGGCGCGCGCGCTGGTGGAGAACGATCCGCAGCATCCGCAGTCGCGCATCCTGCGTTCGGCGAAATACCTGGCGGAGCACATCGCCGACGTACCGGTGATGCTCTTCGGATGCGTTAAGCGCTACACCGACACCGGACGCGAGGGGCAGCCGATGTTCAACGCGATCTTTCCCGCGATCCAGAACCTGTGCCTGGCAGCACGCGGGTACGGGCTGGGGACATCGCTTACCGGTCTGCACGTGAGATATGGCGACGAGATAAATGCGCGGCTCGGAGTGCCGGAGGAATACGCGAATGTTGCGTTGATTCCGATGGGCTATCCGAAGGGGCGATGGGATCGCCCGGCGCGCAGGCCCGCGTTGGAGGTGACGTACTGGGAGAAGTGGGGGAACGCGAGCGCGTCGGTCCCAGCGAAGTAGAAGGCGCCCTCACCTCCCCGTTTCCCCCGGCTTTCCCTCCCGTAGAATGACGGGAAAGGAATTCAGGACTCGATCACGGCCAGGACTGCGTTGCGTTGGACCTGGTCGCCGGCTTTGACACGCAGCTCTTTGATGCGGCCCCCGGCGGTCGCCTTGATCGGAATCTCGACCTTCATCGATTCGATGACCATGAGCTCATCGCCGCGAGCGACCTGGGCGCCCGGCTCGATGAGCACGCGCAATACCTTGCCGACCGCGGGGCTTTTCAAATCCATCTGGATTCCTTTCCAAAGAGCAGGCTAACGCGTCTTAGCAACGAAGGGCACGCTGCGCCAAGCGTGGCCAAGCGCGCTGCCGCACTATCGCAATCACGCTGATTTGCGGCATCGGCATCGTGGCCCGGTGAAGTGAATCAGTCTGACCTTTGCTGCGTCAAATTGGCGAAAAGTGCGTCTTTAGCGCCTTACTGAGTTTGTGGTTAGTTAGTGCGTTCTCATGGCAACCGACCCAGCCTACCGATTTTCTGCCTTCCGGCTCGACCCGCAAAACTGGAGGTTGCGCAAGCACGACGAGCTTCGGCCGCTGCGTCCGAAAACGTTTGCGGTTCTCAAATACCTGCTCGATAACGCCGGGCAGCTCGTCACCAAGGAAGACCTCTTCAAGGCGGTGTGGCCGGGAGTGACGGTCGAGCAGGCCTCGCTCCGGATGTGTTTGAACGAGCTGCGGCAAGCCCTGGACGATGATCCCCATCGGCCGCGCTTCGTCGAGACGGTGCACAGCCTCGGCTACCGGTTTATCGCGCCGGTGGACGTTGCCGAAGGGGAAGATGACGAAGCGGCGAGGCTGGCGCCGGCTCCCGCAGTCATCGTGGGCCGCGAACCGGAGATGGCGCGTCTGCGCGAAGCCTGGCAGCGCGCGCTCGGCGGCACCCGCCAGATCGTGTTGGTGGTCGGAGAGCCCGGAATTGGAAAGACGACGCTGGTGGATCGATTTCTCGAATCGCCGGCCGCCAGGGCGGCGCTGACCGGCCGCGGACAATGCGCGGACCAGTATGGCGCAGGCGATGCGTACCTGCCGATCTTCGATGCGCTCGCGGAACTTTGCGCGGGTACGCAGGGGCGCGCGGCGCGCGAGGCGATGCTTCAGCATGCCCCCAACTGGGCCTCGAACATCCCGGCGCTGGGAGCGCCGCAGGCTCCCGCAGGAGTGCGCCGCACGACAGCATCGCACATGTTGAGCGAGCTCAGCGCCGCACTTTCGGCGATGGCGGCGATTCGCCCGACCATCCTGGTGCTGGAAGATCTGCATCAAAGCGACAAGGCCAGCATCGAGCTGATCGCCTACCTGGCCAAGCGGCGCGACCCGGCGCGGCTGATGATCGTCGGGAGCTACCGCAATCAGCCCGGCAAGCGCGACCCGGCAGGGCTGGGCGCGATGGTGCGGGAGCTGCGCGCGCACAAGCAGTGCGAAGCGATCCAACTGCACAGCCTCAAGGAGGCGGAGGTCGCAGACTACCTGCATCGGCGCGTGAGCGAATCGGTATCGGCGAGACTGGTCGCGCAGTTCTATCGGCGCACGGGCGGCAATCCGCTGTTTGCCTCGGCGGTGGTGGATCATCTGGAATCGTTGCGCGGATTGCGATCGTGGCCGGAAGACCTGCGGGAGCTGGGCGTGCCGGACAATGTTCACGCGATGATCGAGCAGCAAATCGAGGAGCTGTCTGACAACGATCGTGCGCTGCTGAGTAATGCCGCGATTGCCGGCGCCGCGGGCGGGGAATTTTCGTCGGCCGCATTGGCAGCCGCGTTCGACGATACAACGACAAAGCCGGACGAGATCGAAGAGAGGTGCGAGCGACTCACACGGCACATCCATTTCCTTCGGCCTGCCGGCATCGTGCGATGGCCGGATGGCACGGTCGCCGCGAGCTACAGCTTCGCCCATTCGCTCTACCAGGAAGTCCTGTACGGAACGATCGGCGCGGGGCATCGTGCGCGCGCACACCTGCGGGTCGCGAATCGCTTACAAGCGGGATACACCGGACAGGCCGGCGCGATCGCGTCGGAGCTCGCGATGCACTTCGAACGCGGCAACGACCATGCGCGCGCGGCCTCACACTTCGGCGCGGCCGCGCAAAAGGCAATGAGTCGCGGAGCGGCGCGCGAGGCCCTGGTGCATCTCGATCGCGCCACGAAGCTACTGAACAACGCGGACGATGACGCTTCGCGGCGGCGAACCGAGTTCGAGATCGAAAATCTCCGATTGCTGGCTCTGAACTCCGGGCGGTTCGCGGTGTCGAAAATCGAAGCCAGCATGAGCCGTCTTAGCAGGCTGGCGCGCGAGATGGGGACGCCGGCGACGCAGATGTTGATCTCGCAGGGGCTGACCAAGCTGATGTTATCGCCGACGGAGGTACCGGCGGCGGCGACGATGATCGCGACGGGGCTGCGCCAGGCGGAATCGGGACGCGACGGCGCCTCGATCGAAGCCTTGAA
>Ga0335085_10000270_pt1 | contig 160387 bp, 127 predicted proteins | sample Lox_Sample_45_FD_206712 | JGI IMG/M metagenome (GOLD analysis project Ga0335085, IMG submission 206712) | Soil microbial communities from Loxahatchee National Wildlife Refuge, Florida, United States - Lox_Sample_4.5 | ecosystem: Environmental > Terrestrial > Soil > Wetlands | place: USA... | reverse complement strand
GGCACCCCGAACTCGACCTACACTGTGGTCGGCCAGCCGCAGAACGCGCAGACCGGTCAGCGTTACTTCTTCTCTGACCAGTCCGGCGTCATCCGCTACAACACGAGCTCGGCTGCAACAGCAAGCTCCGCTCCGCTGCAGTAATATCGAAGTCCAGCGCTGTACCGACGAGAGCCGCCCACGGGCGGCTCTCGTCACTTATATCGGGTCCCAGCGCTGCTACAATACCCGAAATTTCATGAGCCTTTTCTTCCATTTCCTGCCGTATGGCTTCATCGTCCAGGCGGTCGCCATCGTGCACTTCATTCGCCGCCGTCCCGATACCTATTGGCTCTGGATCATCCTCTTTGGCCCCGGCGGTCTCGGCGCCCTCGTTTACATCGTCGCGGAGGTCATTCCCGACGCCGGATTCTTCCGCGAAGGCGTCCGCTTTTTCCCGCGCCGCAGTCGCATCAACCAGCTCCAAGGTCTGATTGAGGACAATCCTGCCCCGGCCAATCTCGAAGAACTTGGCGCTCTCTATCTCGAAGACAAAAAGTTCGACAAGGCCAAGGCCTGTTTCGATCGTGCCATCGCCTCGCGCGCCGATTCCATCGACACGTTCTATCGCCGCGCCCTCGCTGAAATGGAATTAAAAGGCTACCCCGACGCCATCGCCGATCTCGAACGTGTCGTCCAGAAGGACTTCAAGTACGACTTCCACCGCGCCGCAGGTCTGCTCGCCCACGCCTACGCCGAAACCAATCAGGCCGATAAAGCAGCCGCCCTCTTCGCTCGCGTTACCGAGATCTCGACCTCAACCGAAATCCAGTATTACTACGCGTCGTTCCTTGCCCGGCAAGGAAAACACGCCGAAGCCCGCGAATGGTTGCAACGGATCCAGTCTAAGAAGCGCACCATGCCGTCATTTCAGAAACGTCGTGATCGTCCTTGGTTTCGCCGTGCCGCCTCCCTGGCCAAAACCGCGCGCTAAATCGCGTTTCGATTCCCAAGAGCAAGATTGCATTCCCCAATCACTTTTCCTGCTGCGCATCCCGCTCGAACCGCTCCAGGTTACCGCGTAACTTTTGTTCAACCTCCTGGTCGCGCTCCCGCCTCACCAGGTCGCCGGCACGCTGTAAGACAAACTAAATAGCCTGTTATCGATCTCCGTCCAACCGCTCTGCTCGAAACTTGCGTCAAACCCATGGAGATGCGCGAAACCCACGCAATCGCTACCCTCCATCCACGTCTGCTTACCCCGGCAAAGTCTCTGGCTCTTCTGCTTGCCCTGACGCTGACCTCGCTCGCCTGCGTCTCTGCCTCCGCTCGCCAGCGCGCCACCACCACCTCAAACCATCGAGTCGCGCCCAGGGCGACGCTAAAAGGCATTCCCCGCTTCGGAGAAGTAACGCCCCGGTTATATCGCGGAGGACGTCCTTCGCCCGAAGGTCTCAAGGCGCTTCACCACCTCGGCGTAAACGTCGTTGTCGACCTTCGTGGCAACAACAAAAAAGAACGTCGTCTCGTTCACTCTCTCGGGATGCAATACGTCGCCATCCCTTGGCATTGCCCGTTTCCCGGTGACAAAGCCTTCGTCAAATTCCTCAAACTCATGCGCGAGAACCAGGATAAAAAGGTCTTCGTCCACTGCCGGCTCGGGGACGATCGCACCGGCATGATGGTGGCCTCTTACCGCATGGCCGAGCAGGGTTGGACCTCTGCCGAAGCCGCCAGGGAGATGCGCGCTTACGGATTCTCCCCACTCCATCACATGATTTGCCCCGGGCTCGCCAGCTACGAAGAACACTTCCCTGAACACCTGAAAACCAACCCCGAACTCCGCGCCCTTACCGCTAATCAAACCGCCGAAAAATAAGCTCGACTTGCACGGCTTCCGTTTCGGAATTTGCGTTTTTTGTCGTATCCTCAACTCGATATTCGGCAGCAAATTCATCTGCGTTTCTCGATCTGACTCACCATGCCCGACGGACATTCACCAGCCCCCGACGAAACTCTCGACGACTTCCTGGATGATCGTCCCCAGTCTCGCCGGCAAATACCCTCCACCCCGCTCGTTTACATCGATCGCATCACCAAATCGTTCGGCTCCAAGATCGCCCTTCGCGACGTCACCTTCGCCGTTCCCTCCGGCCAGATTTGCGGACTCCTTGGACCCAACGGTGCCGGCAAAACCACGCTCTTTCGCCTTCTCATGGGTATTCTCAAGGCCACTGAAGGAACCCTGCTTATCGACGGTCTCGACGCCTTTGAAGATCGCGTCGCGGTTAAGCGCCTCATCGGATTTCTGCCTGACGAACCCGTCTTCTATTCCTATCTCTCCGGCCAGGAAGTCCTCGAACTCAGCGCCGCCATGCACGGACTAAACCCGTCCGACACTCTTGGCCGCCTGACGCCGACCATCAAAAAGCTCCGCCTCTCCGACGATCTCGCCAACTACGCCGAAGATTACTCACGCGGCATGAAGAAAAAGCTCGGACTCCTTCTCGCCATGCTGCATCAGCCCAAGCTTCTCGTTCTCGATGAGCCCACCAACGGGCTCGACGTCGAATCCACTCATCTCTTCTACGACCTGATCTCCGAAACCGCGCAGCAAGGCACCACCGTCCTCTTCTCCACGCATTTGATGGATCACGTCACCAAGCTTTGCTCGCACGCCGTCATCATCAATGAGGGCACCGTCATCGCCAAAGGTTCACTCGAGGAACTCCGCGCCGCCCACCAAGACGCCAGCCTCGAAGACATTTTTCTCAAACTCACCTCCCGGCCGCCCCAATGATTCCCGGACGCTCTGCCCCGACTTTCTGGACCACCCTTCGCCTTTTGCTTGGCGTTGCTCGCGCCCGTTCCGCCGGCCGGCGCAAGCGCCAGCAGGAGCTGCTTCAGAATCGTGCGGGCAAAAAATCCACCGACTGGTCTCGCTTCGGATATGTCGTCGGCATTTTCTTCATGCTCGTCCTCAACGTGCTTGCCGTTTTCGTGCTGAAAACTGCTGTCGATACGGGCGCCGGACTCGAAGCAGAACGCCAGGGAAAAATTATTGTCAGTCATGTTTTCTTGAATGAGGTAAGGACAGCGGAAGAAGCAGCTGCGGAAACGGAAACTGAAAAGGAAGACTCGCTCAACCGCATCGACTACTCCTCCGAAGCCGAGCGCCTCGCCGAACGATACGGCGGCACTTCAGCCGCGATTGAAAAGAAACTTCGCAATTCCGTTGATACTTACGGAGCCCGCGACCTCATCACCCGCGATGACGTCTCTTCCGGATTCAGCACGGCGCTTCAGTTGAACTCTCTTCCCGCACTTCTCGGTTCTCTCGCCCTGTTCTGGTGGGGCGTGATGTTGGTCTTCCAGGGTGAAGGACTCGAACTCGATATCCAGCGCCGCCGCCACCCCATGTGGGAATTCCTCTTCGCCCACCCCGTTCCACCCGGCGCGGTCTTTCTCGCTGAGATGCTCTCGCCCATCGCCGCCAATCCCATCTATTGGGGTGCGCCTCTCTACGTCGGAACCCTTTACGGCTTCGTCTACGATGCCGAACTCGGCCTCCTCGCAGCCGTTCTCGTTGGAATTCCCATCGCCATCGCTGCTGCCTGCCTCGGCAAGGCTCTCGAGATCGCAGTCACGCTCCGTCTCCCTCCACGTTCACGCGGAGCCGTCATGGGACTTATGGGCTGGCTCGGGTACGCCTCCATGATGCTGCTCTTCGTCGGCCTGGTCGCGCTGCCCAAAATCATCACCGCACTCGCAGGGTTCTTCAGCTATCTCACCGTCGTTCCCTGGCCATGGCTGCGCCTCTTCCTCGGCGGCCACTCTGACGGTACCTTTTCTTTTGCCCTCGGAGCCTGCACCTGCTGGCTTGCTTCCATCCTTGTTGTCACCGGATCCATCTGGTTCAGCGTCTGGGCCACCAACCGCGGACTCGCCGGCAACTTCGCCTCCGACTCGCGCCCCGTCGCATCCGCCAAGTCTGCCGGACGCTTCGGCAAAGATCCTCTCTATCGCAAGGAATTCCTCTGGTTCGTGCGCGACCGCAGCGCCATCGTGCAGACCATCCTCATCCCGCTTACCGTCGCGGGTATGCAGATCTTCAATCTCCGCGGCATTCTCAGCTACGCCGAGGGCGCGTGGAATTACCTCTGCGGCGTCGCCATTCTCTTCGGCACCTACTTCCTCTGGATCCTCGGCCCCAAATCTCTGCTCTCCGAAGGCCCCGCGCTCTGGATCGCCCTCACCTGGCCCCGCGGACTCGAAAGCCTTCTTAAAGCCAAAGCATGGCTCTGGTCGTTGATCTCATCCGGCATGGTCGCTCTCGTCCTCTGCTACACGGCCTTTCTCTTTCCCGCTGACCTCTGGAAGGTCGGCCTCGTCGCCATCGGTTGGTTCTTCTTCAGCCGCAGCATGGCCGAAAAAACTGTCACCCTGGTCACCGTGACGTCGTCTTCCGGCGAGCGCGAGCCGATCCCTAAGAGTCGTCACTGGGCCGCCCAGCTTGGCATGCTGACCTTCGCCATCGGCATCCTCACCCAGCAATGGAATCTCGCCATCGTCGGCATCGTTTATTCGTTTCTCACCGCCGCCGCCATGTGGCAGAACTTTCGCGCCCGTCTGCCTTTTCTTTACGATCCCTGGTCCGAAAAGCTTCCGCCGCCGCCCACTCTGATGCACGCCATGATCGCCATCAGCATCCTCGTCGAAGGTGCGGCCGTTCTTAGCGGCATCGTGCTCGCCATCGTCGGACGCGACAACATCGCTCTCGCGCAAGCCGTCAGTTATGCGATTTCATCGGTGCTTGTGGCCGTCGGTGTCTGGTATTTCCTCGATAATCGCGACGTCTCGCTGCATGATGTTTGGGTCTGGAAACCCACCACCCGCAACGCAGGAACCGGAAACCTTCGCAGCACCAACATCTTTCTCGCACTGCTGATCGCCGCCGCCGGCGGACTCGCACTCGGTCTTTTCGCGACCGGCTACCTTGCCGTCTTGCAGCACATTCCCGCCGCCGCCGAGTTACTTCGCAAGTCTCAGGAGCAGATGGCCAGGATTCCCAACTTCAAGCTCTACTACGGCATCATGGCGATCGGCCTCGCTCCCTTCGCCGAAGAGTATCTCTTCCGCGGACTGCTCTATCGCGCCCTTGATCGCGAATGGGGAGGCTGGCGCGCCATCCTCGGCAGCGCTGCCTTCTTCGCCATCTATCACCCGGTCACCTCGTGGCTGCCCGTCGTCCTGCTCGGCGCCACCAATGCCATCCTCTTCAAGAAATCCGGACGCCTCGCTCCCGCCGTTCTCCTTCACATGGTCTATAACGCTTTCGTTCTGCGTTGACGCCGGGCGTAATTGAAAATCTCAAAGGATCGGAAGTTCTCTCTATTTGTCTCTGTGTTGGATCGCAGGTGCTCGAAGCTCTCAAACGCAGTTCACAAAGACATAGCGTAAAAGCCACGATCTCAGCGGAACAACGCTATCGCCGCGCCGCCCACGCCAAGCCGTCCGGCTCTCCCCCGACATCGATGTGGCCCGTAACCTCCAGCGTCTTCAAGTCAACCACGGTGACATAGTTATCCGGCGTGCACGCCACATACGCCCGCGCACCGTCCGGTTGCATCAAGATCCCCGCCGCACCATGTCCGATCGGCACCCTCTTATATTCCTTGCGCGATGCGGCCTCATAGATCACCAGGTTCCCGTCGCGCAGGCTCGAAATGAAAACCAGCTTGCCGTCCGGAGTGAATTTCAGCCGGTTCGCTCCCAACACCTTCGCGTCTAACGTCGTCGTTACGGTCTTGCTCCCCAGATCGATGATCGAAATCGTTCCGTCCTGCGCATTCGCCGTCCACAACTCCCGCCCATCCGGCGAGACGTCAAAGCCTTCTGCGCCCTTGCCCACCGGAATCACCGTCTGGTTCCAGTCCATCCGTCCTGGCTGCGACCGTGGTTTCGGTTGCAAGACACCCTGTTGCGCCGAGCCCGGCGGAGGTCCCATCGGCGGCAGCGCCACGTTCTCCAGGATGCTCACCGTCGCCGAACTCACGTTCGTCGTATAAACCTTTTTCTGGTCGCTGGTCACGTAAATCATGTGCGTGCGATTCTGTCCGGTCCCCATGATCCAATCCACCTTCTTTCCCGGCTCATCGAGCTTCGCCACCGCCTTCGCTCCTTCGGCCGTAAACCACACACTCCCGCCCACAAACGCCAGGCCATGCGGACCCGTCAGCGCTCCCGTATCGAAATCGGGCAGCGCCTTCTGACCCACCAGGTCGATCACCGACAGCGCGTGATACCGGCCAAATCCATAAATCGAAACATAAGCTCTGCTTCCGTCCGTCGACGCAATCACCTCGTGCGGATCAGGTCCCACCGGAAGCTTCGCCAACACCTTCAGCGTCGTCGGATCGACAATCGCCAGCGTGTGATCGTGCTTCGACAACGCCAGCAAACTTCCCTGCGATGCCGCCTGCCCCGCCGCCCCGCCTGCCACGATCAACATCATCGCCACCATTACGAACGATCCCACTTTCATACCGTCGCTCCTTCCGCCACTCTGAAGCCGAGACCCACCTCGCGCTCCTCGCGCGCCGAGATTGTAAACTCGCCGCTTGAATGCCAGAACCGGATACTGGATACTGACTAATCGTTACTGGCTACTGGGTACTGCTCCTTTATGACCTGTCGGGAACTGGCGGCGCTCCGCGCCGAAGCGCGTGAGCTAAATACGAAGCTCGCGCATCAGCGTGCCGTTGCCCGTTCCACCGCGCATCTGACCCGTGGCACGCATCCGCCCGGCCAGAGCGATTACGAACCGCTGCTCAAGCGCAAGCTCGAACGGCTGGCGCAGGCCATCCAGAAACACAAAAACGAGCACGGTTGCGAAGACTGAAGATTAAAGACCATTTTCACGTGGGCATTTCTAGAACTTTGGGGATTTCGCAAAAATTATGGGTTTGATTGTTCGATCGTCTGACGTTCACGCCGCCGGCGTTTTCACCACCGCTCCCATCAAGAAGGGACGCAAAGTAGTCGAATACACCGGTCCCATCATCACCAAGGAAGAGGGCGACAAGATCTATCACAACCGCGACATCACCTACCTGTTCTCCGTCGGCAAAGGAACCGACGTGATCGACGGTCACGGCATTGCCGCCTTCATCAATCATTCCTGCGATCCCAACTGCGAGACCGACGAGATCAAGGGCAAAATCTGGATTCTCGCTGTTCGTGACATTCGTCCCGGCGAAGAACTCACCTACGATTACAACCTATTCGACGGCGAAGCAAACGATCCTGCGCTCTGCTATTGCAAAGCCAAGCACTGCCGCGGATCGCTCTACTCCGACAAGGAACTTCGCAAGCGCCGCCGCATCGCAAAAGAGAAAGAACCGAAGAAGCCAGAAGAAGCAGCCTGAAATCGCCTTGAAAGGGTGCAGTTTTAGCTGCGCCGTTGCCGTACCCAACCATTCCCGCTTTAGCCGCTGAGGGAATCGCGCGAAACCTATCCTGGATAATGGAAATGTACGTCGTGCTTTTCGGCGATGGGCTCGCCGTCCATGGTCGCCGGCTTGTAGCGCCAGTTGCGCAGCGTCGCCATCACCTTGTCGTCAATCGTGTTTCCCACCCCGCGCAGCAATCGTAAACCGATCACATTCCCCAGCTTGTCGATCGTGACCTCCACGATCACGTCTCCCGAGAATCCCTGCGGAAAATCAGCCCGCGAAACCGGCGGATCGGGAAACACAATCGGGTACGCCGGACGCACGTCATGTCCTTCGTAATCGCCTGCGAACAACGATCCATACTCCGACCCTGCACTCGCGTCCTTGTTGTTGGGATCGATCGTGCCCGCGACATTCGCCTGCTGCTGCCGATCCTGCTTCTTATGCGTCAGCGTCGACTTCAACTTCGGCCGGCGAGCCAGCAGCGACTTCGCCTCATCCGGTTCCGGCTGGTTCGTGTCTCCCACTGGCGCGAAATAAACAATACGGTATGACTTGTCGCCATTCCCCATCGCCAGGGATGACGGCGTAACAAAGATGGGGCTTGGATGGCAGAGAAGAATAGCCACCAGGATCACCAGGTGCGCAGCCACAGAAATCCATGCCGGACGGTTGGGAACCGATCTCTCAAGCCGATCGATGCTGGAAAACATCCCGCACCTCACCCTGCTGCTACCTTCCTATTGTGCATCAGGTTCGCTCGATAGGTCGATAACCACTAGGACGAAGCGACCGCCGCAAGGGACGAAGAAAGTCCGTATCGGAGGCAAAGTTTCAGGGTGTCGGATGATTGGTTGATTTGGGGTAGGTTTTTGGTTTTTGGCTTTTTTGTTTTTGGCTTTTTTGTTTTTGGGTTTTCTTGTTTTGGGTTTGAAAATCTTAAATCTCAAATCTGAAATCTGACTTCGTTTTGGGTTTCCAAATCTTAATTCTGAAATCTTAAATCTGACTTCTTCCCGAAATCTTAAATCTGACTTTCTTGTCAGTTGATCGACTGCCTGATCTCCTTCGCCAGCTTCTCAATCCGCTTCAGCCGCTGATCCATATCGGCCGCCAGCACTCCCTGGCGAAGATTCACCACGTCTCCATTCAGTGACTTCACTAGTTGATTGAGTTCGTCGGTCTTCTGCTGCACCTTGCCCAGGTCGACCTTGCGCGGCGCCGTAGGGCTCTGGCTCTGATCCTTCACCGGGACCGGCTGCATTTTGACGCGCTGGTTAATCGTCTCCAGCTTCATTCGCTCGGCAGCGGCGCCGGGATCCGGACCCTGTGCGAGCGACGTTGAAACCGCCAGAATAGCGAACGTAACGACCAGGTTGCGCATGGCTCACCTCATCGGGAGGGCCATCATTATGCGCCGAAATTCCTCCAGTTTTTGTCATTTTTTGCGCTGTTCTGAAAACGCAAAACAGGCCCGGATTTTCATCCAGGCCTGCATCAAATCCCGCGTCTGCAGCCTACGCTTTCGCCTTCGCCGTTATCGATCCGTGATAGTTCAGCGCTTTCAGTCCAAGGAACCGAGCCGCGTCGCCCAGCTCTTCTTCGATCCGCAACAGCTGGTTGTACTTCGCGATGCGATCCGTGCGCGACGCCGATCCCGTCTTGATCTGTCCCGCGCCCGTCGCCACCGCCAGATCCGCGATGAACGAATCCTCCGACTCGCCCGAACGATGCGAGATCACCGACGTGTAGCCATTCCGGCGTCCCAGCTCGATGCAATCCAGCGTTTCAGTGACCGTACCGATCTGGTTCACCTTGATCAGGATCGAGTTCGCCGTCTTCGTATCGATTCCCTGCTGCAACCGCTTCACATTGGTCACAAACAGGTCGTCGCCGACCAACTGAATCTTGCTGCCGACTTCATCCGTGAACAGCTTCCAGCCCTTCCAGTCATCTTCGGCGAATCCGTCTTCCAGCGACACGATCGGATACTTGTTCACCCAGTTCGCCCAATACTTCACCATCTCTTCCGACGTCTTCACCGACTTGTCCGACTTCTTGAACACATACTTGCCGTCCTGGAAGAACTCGCTCGCCGCCGGATCCAGTGCAATCGCGATCTGCTCGCCGGGCTTGTAACCCGCGGCCTGGATCGCCTCGACCACCAGTTCAATCGCCTCTTCGTTCGACTTCAACGACGGTGCAAATCCGCCTTCGTCGCCGACCGCGGTGTTGTAACCCTTCTTCTTCAGCACGCCCTTCAGCGTGTGGAACGTCTCCACGCCCCAGCGCAACGCTTCCGAAAAGCTCGGCGCTCCCACCGGCATGACCATGAACTCCTGGAAGTCCACGTTGCTGTCCGCGTGCGCGCCGCCGTTCAGGATGTTCATCATCGGCAACGGAATAATGCTGGCGTTCACGCCGCCCAGGTAACGGTACAGCGGAACTTCATAGGTATTCGCCACCGCGCGTGCCGCTGCCATCGAGACCGCCAGGATCGCGTTGGCTCCCAAACGTCCCTTGTTCTCCGTTCCGTCCAGCTCGATCATCGCCTGGTCAAGCATCCGCTGGTCGCTGGCGTCCATTTCCTCTAGCGCATCGGCGATTTCGGTGTTGATATTCTCAACAGCCTTCTGCACGCCCTTGCCCAGATAGCGACCCTTGTCGCCGTCGCGCAGTTCCACGGCTTCATGCTCGCCCGTGGACGCTCCGCTGGGAACAATCGCCCGGCCCATAACTCCACTGGAAAGAAAAACCTCTGCTTCTACGGTAGGATTGCCGCGCGAATCCAGTACTTCGCGGCCATGAACTTCAACGATAACCGTCATTCTATGAGTCCTTTCTGCGTGCTGCTGGAATGTTCGAAATGAACCGCCAAACAGGCGATTATACGGCAATGGTCAGCGAAGATATGTGAGCCTCGCGTTACTCGTAATCCTTCGTCACCTCTCGCACGATCGCTGCAATCTGTTCGCGTCGCCACGGCTCGTCGAGCCGCTCCGCGAGTTCCGGTCGACCTGTTGCGATCGTTAATTTCCGCAATATCTTTTGCGCTTTCCGGTTCGGGCACTCGCCGCGTAACTGATCTTCCAATTGGTCGAAAATCCCTCCGAGAGTTCCATCTGCCAAACTCGCGCCGAACAGCTCTTCCAGCCACATCACGATTGCTACCGTATCGAGACTGTCTGTCGCGTGCGGTTTCATGACCCTGTACTTCGGCCGGATGAGTCGGTAACCAGCCCGCAGATTACAAAAGCCCATTTTCGTTCCGCTGCATACGCCTGAATTAAAACCATCAAGTCGGAATCGGACTTTGTCGATGCTTAGAAATTCCACGTACAAGACTCATTTCTTCCGGATTTCGCCTCCGTCGACGACGGCTGAGGACTCAAATCACAACTGACTGATTCTAAGAGAGTTATTTGCATCTAAAAGTGTGCAAACCGCCAAAACGCCCAAAATCCCGTTGACGATTTAGGGGTTCTGCCGTAGAATCGTTGGTTTGGTCGATGATGTTGGGACTTACAGGTAGCTCAAGTATGAGCGCGACTTAGGGTCAATACCCTGAATCCAAAATAGGCCCTGAAGAATCCAAACTCAAGTAACACTCGGGTTTTCCAACCTTTTTACTACTTCAAGCGAGGCAGGACGACTTAATCATGGCAAAGCGACGCGGAAATCCTAACTGGGGCAAGCCCGAACCGATTGGCCCCATCGTTCCAACCGTAACCGAGTTCGAGCAGGTGGTGAAGGAGTTTAAGTTGACTCCCGATCAGTACCTGCGTTCCACCCGGCTGCGTGAGTGGGCGCGCAAAAATCGTAACTCCAAGTACATTCCGGAACCCCTTCTGGAAGCTTGGGGCTTCGAGATCGAATCGGCACTTTAATCTCAGTTCTCGACCAAGGCCATCCGCGAGGATGGCCTTTTTCATTTCCGCAGCTAAACACGATCCCGCCCCTCGCTGACTGGCTTGTCTGACAGCTGACTCGCCGGCAACGTGGCGAGTACCATAAGCTGGTGTCGTTCACGCCTCACCTTGCGCCGAGAGATCTGTTCGGGCTGATCGCCGGAACCAGCTTCGCCGCCGGACTGAATCTTTATGCGACCCTCGCGACTCTTGGACTGCTCGCGCACGCGCAGGTAATCGATCTTCCGCCGTCGCTGCACCTGCTCCAAAGCTGGTGGATCATCAGCATCAGCGTCGCGCTTTTCGGCGTCGAGTTTTTCGCTGACAAAATTCCCGTCTTCGATCTTGTCTGGAACGCGCTGCACACCTTCATTCGCGTTCCGGTCGCCGCACTCATCGCTTACCAGGCTTCGGCACAGCTTCCACCGCATCTGCAGATTGCGACCGCGGTTCTTGGCGGATTGATCGCTTTCGCCGCACACGGCGGCAAAACCGCCGCGCGCACGCTGGTCACGCCGTCGCCTGAACCGCTGTCGAATACGGCGTTAAGCGTCGGCGAAGACCTCGGCGCCATCGGTCTCACGTGGCTCGCAACGCAACATCCTTACGCGACCGGCATCATCGTTGTCGTGCTTGTGGCGATCATCTTCATTTCGGTGAAGCTGGTCGTAAAAGCCTTGCGACGATTGTTCCGCGGAGCCGAAAACGAACTCGCGGGCCCGCGTAAAGCCGCGTAGCGACAATTCAATCCATGGCTGCGGATTTGCCAATCGCGAGTTGCTCATCCGCGTTACAAACCAGCACGTTAACCGCACCTTTCACTGTCAAGATTGACAGTTCCACCAGAAGCTCACTTGTATTCAGCTATGAGTGTGGCAAAGCTTCACAACGCGAGCTGGATCCGAACCGTTGTGCGGCGGGGAAAAAGGCATGTCGAACACGGGCTTCTGGGGATCTTTTGCTAAGCGTCTTCTCTCTTTCTGCCTGGTTTTCCTGGGCCTGATTGCAATCGCACCGCAAATGCGGGCAGCCGACAACAGCGAAGATTACGACTCGTACAAGCTGCGGTTCGACGCGTACTGGTTTTATGTTCAACCGAGCGGAACGTTCTTCGGCACCCGCGGTAACGGATCGTTCAACCTGAACAGCGATGTCAATTTCCAAACTTACTCGACCATCACCGGCAAAATAGATTGGAAGTTCACACGAAAAAATCACCTCTTCTTCGCGGCAATTCCGTTCGAACATTCGCGTTCGTTCGTGACCAACCGATCCATCAATTTCCAAGGTCAGACTTTCGATGTTGGCCTGAACGCCTCGGCTGACCTGCAGGTGAACGTTTACGCTCCCGGCTACCAGTACGACATCATCCGGCGCAAGCGCGGCCATCTGGGATTCCAGATTCAGCTCAACCTGTTCGACATCCAGGGATCAATCTCCGCAGCCGCGCAGGTGGTCAATGGCGCACAGCAAACCGCTCACCGAGCGGAAGGATCTTTGCGCGCTCCGCTGCCGGTCGCAGGTCCTGACCTTCGACTGTATCTGCTGCCTCATTCCAGCCGGCTCTTCGTCACCGGAAATCTGCTCGGAATGTACTTCTTCGGCTACGGAAATTTCCTGTCAACGCTAGACACTGTGGGATTGACCTTAAACCAGCATTTTGCCATTCGAGGCGGCTATCAACTGGGCAATCGCCTCAACGTCAACACCAAGACCGATCAAATCGGAATCAACCTGACTTCGAAAGGTCCGGTGGTGGGAGCGGAAGTTTCGTTCTAAGCAAAAATGGGCAGCGCGTTTTTAACTGCCACGTTAACGACTTGCGTTCTGTCACTGTTGCGATTGATAGAGCCGCCGATTTACCCAACATGCCTCAGTACAACTATTCCGTGGTGCGTCCGGATAACGAGACGCTGGAGATCGTTTGCGAAACCTGCAAACAGCGGTTTGCGTGTTTCGTATTGGACGACTACACAGCGGCCTATGTCGACGCGCGGCAGCGACTCGACAAACACTTCTGCGCGCCGAAAGACGAGTGCGGTGCCGGACCAACCCGCCACCCTACCATTGGTCTATGAAAACAAGGAACTTACGAGGCACTGGTCCGGCGGGTCGATGAAAACAAAGAACTTATGAGTTCCGTGTTCTTCGTGGGTCCCCCCCCTATACCTCGATCTTTAGAATCAAGACTTTACGGGGTATACATCGTGCAAGATTTCTGAAATCAGTAAGTTGCGGACATCATTTCTGGAATCAATGAGTTACGACTGAAACTTAAAGTAAATGAATTCAGTTTCCAGTTTCGAGTTTCAGTTCTCGTTAAACAGTTTGCCAGTCCTCAAGTTCTCGGTTCATCCGTTCCCACCTCTTACCCTCTATCGACGTAGTTCCGTTCGCCACCTGCCAAAAGAGAGAGAAGCTGGCGAGTGGAAGAACGTTCTTCCGCGCCAGCTTCGAATCTTGATTGTCGAGAATGCTGGTAAGGAATAGCAAGAAAAATCGAACGATTGCGTCAGGGTTGATTCCCAAATTGGGAGGAGAACAGTGGGTAGAGGGTAGTGGATGGTGGCTAGTGGGTAGTGGATAGTGGGTAGTGGGCAGATCGCCATGACGAACTTCCTATGATGATTTCTTCCTGGGCGACCTTGTGGGTTCCTGGCTCACCACGCTCTTGAGGGCGTCGACGTTCCTGAGGTCGTCGAGGGGTTCGTCGATGGGCGTTTCGGCGATGAAGGCTGCGTTCCTGGTTCGGGGATCGTTGAGGAGCCAGCGAAAGGGTTCGAGGCCGATGTTTCCCTTCCCGATGTGTTCATGGCGGTCGAGTTTCGATCCGCGAGCGGCCTTGGCGTCGTTGCAATGCCAGACAGGAACGTTGGCGAGTCCGACGGCGTCGTCGAGGCGCTGGAGGGTTTCGCGAAAGCCGTCTTTGGTGGTGATGTCGTAGCCGGAGACGTGGGTGTGGCAGGTGTCGATGCAGGCGGCGACGGGAACGCTCTCGCGCAAGAAATGAAGCAGCACGCCGACCTGCTCGAATGATCCGCCGAGGGAGAATTCCGCGCCCGCGGTGTTTTCGATCAGGATGGTGAGTCCGCGCTGGTTGAGGTTGAGACCGTCGGCGGCGGCGGAAAGGCTTTCGACGACGCGGGCAAGACCTTCTTCTCGCGTCATGCCGCGAAACGATCCGGGATGGAGGACGAGATAGTCGGCGCAGAGAGCAAGGGCACGCTCGAGTTCGGCGCGAAAGGCAGCGATCGATTTCTGGAGGAAGGCGGGATTGATGGCCGATGGGTTGATGAGGTAGTTGGCATGGATGACCAGAGGCTTGAGATCGTACTTCTGGCGCAGAGTGTTCATGGTTTCACACTGCGAGGCACTGAGATCGTAAGGCGCCCACTGGCGGGGGCTGGACGAAAAGATTTGAAAGGCGCTGCAACCAAGACGGTAAGCGCGTTCGGCGGCGTTTTCGACTCCTCCGGCGGTGGAGGTGTGAATGCCGATGCGGCGAGCGGTCCGCGCCGGCGGCTGTTTCGGAGGAGGGATCAGCTTCAGGATGTCTTTTTCAAATTTCACCGAATCGAATTTAGCATCTTGTTTCGGAGAATTCGGAGCGCAGGATCGAGAATTTTATGTCGCGCTGAAACTGGCGTTTTGCGCCCAACCCGACGTGAGTACAGAATAAGCACGAAACCGGGCGGATCGAAAAGTACCGGAGCCGTCCAGGCTGAGATTGTTGGTGGTATCAGGATTTCACGCTACGTAAGTTCAATGTCGGCTCAATCACTTCGGGCACTCGACTCGTTGCACACGCATCGTAACGACTTGCTTCGGACCTTCGCATCGGAAGTCACAGAACGGTTTAAGTTTGCCAACGAATTGATGCGGAGCTGAGGGCTTCAGCGTACCTTGCCATCCTCCCATGCCCCATCCAAACTGCACCTTGATATTCTTGCGGTCAGGAAACCAAATGTGGTGAGCAACGGCGGGAGCATCAGTCGCTTCTGGCGCCCTCAGTTGAAACCAATGACGACCAATTGTACTTTCAAGATGCGTCAGCTCGAATTGTCGCGGGATACCGCCAGTTGGAAGATCGGGAGGAACAGACGCAAGCGCAAGTGTCTCGTAGCAACCAACCAATCCGTCCTGTGAGGGCGAAGAAGGTTGAGCAACAGCCCATGCCGCAAATCCTAACGTAGCCAATACGCAAATGGTCTTTATCGTCGGTCTCAACGTCGCTTTCAGCGCCATCCGCATTAGTAGTGGTATCCGGATTTATCGTTATCTATTGTACTGGGAACGGAGGGGTAATACGGGAAGGGGCGGGCAATTAAGGGTCCGCATCCCGGGTGGCCGTTATCCCAGAACTGATTCATATCTGTTACGACTGAGTACCACTGCTTCTCTAAACGACGCACCTGTACGACTGTGCATGGAATGCCGCGGTAATTAGCGGGAACGTCGTTCACCGTGGCGTCCGAAAGAGAATCAGACGGGTCGAATACCACATAGCCTGTCCAGTCGCCCGTCATCGCACTTCCCCAGCCATCGCCGCGCCATTCGATGTGTTTGAATTCTCCCTTTGGAACGGAATTGGCAAGCACTTCGCTCTTATATCGGTGCGAAAAGACCAACCAGTAAAGCGGCGGTCGCAAACGTGACTCGTTGAGAGTCACGATAGTGGCAACTGCTACGAAGCTAACAACCGTCAAGAGAGCAAGAGCGCTGACCTTCATGCAGCGGCTCCGAAGAATGCCGATCCCAAGCGAGACTGCCATGAAGAGTGGTGTGAGCAGGGCCACTGCGACCAAGTACAGCATTACGCCGATGTCGCCAAGAAATAAGACTGCCAGAAGGGAGGTAATCAAAGCCGCTGTTGCACCGAGCACCATTGCCGATGCCACATTTCCAAAACGCTTCACACGCGAAGCTTACGCCGACTCGCGCTTGATTTCCAAGATAACTGTCGATAACAGCCGTTTCCACTCTCTATCTCAAACCGAAACCGGGCGACTCGAAAAGTGACAAGGGACGAACGGGAAAGAACGTATTGGTAATTGTGAAAGACGGAAAGATAGATAGAACTGTCGGCAATCAGAACCAGTAAATGCGGGCTGGATCTCGCAAATCGCGCCGCAAGGTTCCATTCATCGCGAGCAGGATAGCGACAAATCCAAGATAGACGGGAACAGGGGATATCACACCCGCCGATCCGTTCCGGAGATCCTCCAATCGCCTTATTGCCAAAGTGGCGGGAGGCGGTGAGACTAGATGCATGACGTGGACAGAATCTTTTACCTGCAATATTTGTGGCAAATCAAAGGGAACCGTCGATCACTGGTGGCTGGCGTGGGTGGACACAATCTCGCCAAGCGATGTGGAGGGACCGAAACCGAAGTACCAGTTGTTGCCGTGGTCGGAGCTGATGGCGAGGCATCCGGAGGTGGTTCATCTGTGCGGCGCGGGATGCGCGCTGAAGGAAACCGAGCGCTGGATGAGCGCGACGTCTTCGCACCACCGGCCGGCAGAGAAAGCGGCGGAAAAACGCGCGGGCAGCGTGGTGGCGTGATGTAACAAGTGGGTAGTGGGTAGTGGATAGTGGATAGTGGGTAGTGGGTAGTGGGTAGTGGGTAGTGGGTAGTGGATAGTGGGTAGTGGGTAGTGGATGGTGGATAGTGGGTAGGTCTCCCTAAGCTTGCGCGAGGGCTGGGATAACCATGGCTCCTCTGGCTCAGCCCTCGACATGACAAAGAAAATTGCTCGGAGGCGTTGCGAACGTTAGACTAGAGGGTTTCACCGGGGTCTTTTTATGCTGGTAGTAATGAAGGCTCATGCGACCGAACCGGAGATTGCGGCGGTTTGTGAGCGAATCGAAAAAGCCGGGTTCCGGGCGCATCCGATACCGGGCGCGCAGCGGACGGCGATCGGGATCACCGGCAACCAGGGCGCGGTAGAAATCGGGCTGGAGGAGATGGCGGGGGTCGCCGAGGTCATCCGCGTCTCGAAGCCTTACAAGCTGGTCAGCCGCGACGCCAAAGATTCCAACACAATCATTTCGTTTTCGCGCAGCGGCGCGACCATCGGCGGGACAGAGTTCGCGGTGGTTGCCGGCCCGTGCTCGATCGAAAGCCGCGAGCAGGCGTTTGCGATCGCCGAACGCGTGGCCAATGCCGGAGCGAGATTCTTTCGCGGCGGGGCTTACAAGCCGCGCACTTCGCCGTACACCTTCCAAGGCATGGGCGAAGAAGCACTGAAGATCATGGCAGAGATTCGCGACCGCTTTGGGCTGGTGATCATCACCGAGGCAGTGGACAACGAGTCGCTGGCGCTGGTGGAGAAGTATGGGGACATGATCCAGATCGGCGCGCGCAACATGCAGAATTTTTCGCTGCTGAAGCGAGCCGGGCGCGCAAAGAAGCCGGTGCTGTTGAAACGCGGGATTGCGGCGACGCTGGAAGAACTGCTGATGGCTGCCGAGTACATCATGAGCGAAGGCAATTACAACGTTGCGCTGTGCGAGCGAGGCGTGCGCACATTCGCCGATCACACCCGCAATACGCTGGACCTGAGCGTGGTGCCGGCGGTGCAGAGATTGAGTCATTTGCCGATCCTGGTGGATCCGAGCCATGGGACAGGCAAGCGCAACAAGGTGATTCCGCTTTCGCGCGCGGCGGCGGCAGTGGGGGCCGACGGGTTGATGATCGAGGTGCATAACGATCCCGATCGTGCTCTTTCCGATGGGCCGCAGTCGCTCTTCCCCGACCAGTTCGACCAGCTGATGGAAGAAGTTCGCCAGATTGCGAACGTTGTCGGGCGAACGGTTCAGGGGCCGGTCGAGCATTCCACGGCAAAGTCGGCAGATTAAGATTGAACTTCAAACGCAAGTTTCTGGCCTCGGCAGTCGCGGCAGTGGTGTGCCTCGGCGGCGCCAGCTGTCGTCGGCATGGGTTCAAATATCCAGCGGGCTATCACGAATTCGCTTACGTCACCAACGGCAAGAGCGACAACGTGTCGGTGGTGGACGCGACGACCTTTCAGAAAATCAAGACGCTCTCGGTCGGCAGGAATCCGACGGGCGTTGCCATCAATCCGAAGAAAAACGAAGTTTACGTAGTCAACACGGAGTCGAATAACGTTTCGTTTATCGACGTCGAGCGCAACGAGGTGGTGGCGACGGTGGGGGTACATCGCGCGCCGTATTTCATCTCGGTTTCGGAAGATGGGAAGCGGGGATACGTGGCGAATTCGGGTTCGGCGAACGTGTCGGTGTTGGACCTGGAAAAGCGCGCGGTGATTGCGAACATTCGCGTGGGTGGCGCGCCGGGGGTGGCGAGGGTGTCGCCGGACGGCAAGATTGCGGTGGCATCGAATCGAGCGGATGGGACGATTTCGATCATCGATACGGACAAGCTGGCGGTTCGTTCGACGGTGGCGGTGTGTGACAAACCGGAGGACCTGGCGATTTTGCCGGATTCGAGCAAAGTGTTTGTGGCATGTACGGGGTCGTCGCAGGTGGCGGCGGTAGATCTGAAGACGGACAAGCTTTTGACGCTGCTGGATGTTGGAAAAACTCCGGTGCAACTGGCAATGAAGCCGGATGGGGGAGAGATTTATGTCTGCAACTTCGATTCGTCGAGCATCTCGGTGATCGAAACGACGGCGAATGAGATCGGGCAGACGTTTTTGATCGGCACGAATCCGTCGCGGGCGGTAGTGAGCGACGATAACACGATGTTATACGTGTCGAACTTCGGATCGAATGCGGTGTCGGTGTATGAAGGCGATATCGGCAAAGTGTTGGGGACGTTGCCGACAGGCGCGCAGCCGGACTCTCTGGCGCTGACGGGAAATCAGAAATTCCTGCTGGTGGCGGATACATTGTCGGGCGACTTGGCGGTGCTGCGACTGGAGAAGCTGCCGGGGGCGTCGAAGGTGAGCGCGCAACGCGCGATGGTGACGATGGTCCCGGTGGGGATGTCGCCGAACGCAATTGCGGTGAAGGCGTTCAGTACGAAGTAGTCAGTGGCCAGTGGTCGGTAACCAAAAAAGATAAACCAAGACATGTGTTGGCTGTCACCTCGTCCAGAGCACTGGCAATTCGAGGAGCAGGTGATCGAATTGAGGAAGATGTTGGGTTCGCTTGTCAATCGCGTGAACGAACAGCCCTTCGCGAACAAGCACTAGCAACTGGAAACTTGATACTGGCTATTGGCAGTTGTCTTACGCCACTTTGTCTTCTTCCCAGGCGGGATGGGCGTGGACTGCTTTCGGTGGAGGCTGTTTCAGTTGGATGCGGCCGTGCCCCTGCGCTTTTAATAATTCGGAATTGATCTCGGCGCCGACGAGGATGAAGAACCAACTCCAGAAGAGCCATTCCATGAGCGCGACGGCAGCACCCAAGGTGCCGTAAGTCTTGTTGAAGTCGGCGAAGTGCTGGAAATAGAGTCCGAGCAAGTAAGAAGCGCCGATCCAGACGCCGACTCCGATCGCAGCACCCGGCAGGGTGGAGAGGAAACGCTGCTTCACGTTGGGCGCCCAATAAAACATCAGTTCGACGGCGAGGATGGTGAAGGCAACGGCGATCGCCCAGCGGAAGATGGGCCAGATCCTGGCGAAGATCCAGCTCAGATGGAGTCTGGCGGCGAGCCATCCGCCGAATTCGGGTCCGAGGAACATGCTGATGGCGCCGGCGAAGAGGAGACCGCCGATGACGAGCATAAGTCCGACGGCAAGCAAACGCGTTTTCCAGATCGGCCGGGTTTCGGGGACGTCGTAAGCGACGTCGAGAGCTTCGATCAAGGAGGAAAAGCCGCTGGAGGCGGTCCAGATGGTGCCGAGGATTCCGATGGTGAGGAACCTTCCGCGATGCGGGGTGATCACGTCGTGCAGGACGGAGCGTACGAGTCCCATACTGTCGGTGGGAATCACCTGCTGCATGGCGGCGAGAATGCGTCCGAAGAGATGCGGGATGGGAAGATACGGAACGATGGCGGCGGCAAGGATCAGAGCGGGAAAAAGAGACAAGATGAAGTAGTAAGAGAGCCCGGCGGCGATCGCCATGGTGTGATTGTTCACGATGTCGAGATAGGCTTGCTTGAAAACGCTGCCGATTCGATGGAACACCCTGGGCCCCGCTGTTTTGCTTTGTGACGGTTGGATGCGTGGCGGAGCCGCGGAAGATGGAATCGAAACCGGGTACTTACGAAGAGCATCCAACCGATGGAGCTGAGTCTTCCTTGGCCTCGATGATTGAAGAGGCGCTCCCGTAACTTCATCGCTACAAGCCAAGTAGAAGTGGGTTAGCATTCGATATACTGTTTGTTCGCTCAAAAATGGCATCGCAAACGCAAGCAGCAGAAGAACTTAGGACGAGGACGCGAATCTGGCTGCCAATTCTGGCAATTGTCGCCATCATGGCGGTAATTGGGCTGTTTACATTGCGCACACGGCCGACTTCCATCCGTTACGCAACCGTTACGCGGCAGAACATCACTTCCACGATCTCGACGAATGGGCAGATCGAACCAGTGCGAAATTTCGAAGCTCATGCGGCGGCGGCGAGCTCAGTTCGAAAGATCCTGGTTTCGCAGGGAGATCACGTAAAAGCCGGACAACTGCTGTTGCAGCTGGATGACTCTGCGGCGTTGTCGGATGCCGCTCGCGCCCAGACACAGGTGACTGCGGCGCAAGCGGATTTGAATGCCATTCGAACTGGCGGAACCCATGAAGAGGTGATCACCAACCAGGCGGAACTGAGCAGGGCGAGATCGGAGCTGCAGGCGGCACAGCGCAACCTGGAAGCCATGAAGCGATTGCAGCAGACCGGGGCTGCGTCACCGGCGGAGGTGCAGGATGCAGAGACTCGGCTGAAGGGCGCGCAAACGCAGGTGAATCTGCTGGAGCAGAAAACCGGGAACCGGTTCACTTCTCTGGATCAGCAACGAGCGGAATCGCAAGTAGAACAGGCTAAGGCCGCTTATTCTGCGACCCAAGACCAGTTGGCGAAATCCAATGTCCGTAGCACTTTAGACGGCGATGTATATAACTTGCCCGTTAAAGTCGGAAATTTCGTAAATCCAGGTGACCTGCTGGTGCAAGTTGCTGACTTGTCGCGCGTGAAGGTTGTGGCGTTCGTTGACGAACCCGATATAGGGCGGTTGGCCAAGGGTCAAACGGTGAATGTGACTTGGGACGCATTACCAGGACGATCGTGGCATGGCACGGTGACACAAGTGCCGACGACGGTGGTTTCGCGCGGAGCGCGTACAGTGGGCGAAGTTGAGTGCGAGGTGGATAACTCCGATCGCAAGCTGCTTCCGAACGTGAATGTGAGTGTCACGATCGTCACGTCGAAACACGAGAACGTGTTGACGGTGCCGAGAGAGGCGATTCACCAGGCGAACGGCAAGCGGTTCCTGCTGGAAGTTGTGGGTGACAACCTGGTTCGGCGAGATGTGGAAACGTCGGTTTCGAACCTGACCGACATTGAGATCAACGGCGGCATTTCCGATGGCGCCAGAGTCGCGCTGGGTGCTTATAACAATCAGCCCCTCCGAGAAGGAATGAAAGTAGAAATACCGAAGTAGAGATTCAAAGAAGTGATGAATTTAAGATTCAAATTCGTATCGGCAGTTTTTGTTTGTGTATTGTTTGCACTTTCGACTTTGGCAGCAGCTACGCCTACTCCGGCAGATTTGTTATCGTCAGGCCGCGTGGACGATGCAGTTCGCAGCCTCAACCTTCGCGTTCAGAGCAATCCCAGTGATGCAGAGGCATATCACCTCTTGTCGCGCGCTTACTTCCACCTGAAGAAGTGGGACCAGGCGATCTCGAATGGCGAGAGAGCCATCGAGTTGAATCCTGATCAATCGAACTATTACATGTGGCTTGGCCGTGCCTACGGCGAGAAGGCTGACGATTCGAGTTTTATCACCGCGGCGGGATTGACGAAAAAGATCCGCGCGAATTTTGAGAAGGCAGTTGAACTCGACGGCCGAAATGTACCGGCGCGCACAGATCTGGCTGAGTTCTATATCGAGGCTCCGGGATTCATGGGCGGCGGCCTCGACAAGGCGGAAGTGCAAGCGCAGCAGATTGCACCACTCGATGCAGCGAAGGCGCATTGGGTAAATGCCCGCATCGCCGAGAAGCAAAAAGACACGGCCGCGGCCGAACGCGAATACAACGCGGCGATCCAGGTTTCGCCGACGTCGGACTACTGGCTGAACCTGGCGTCGTTCTACCGCCGGCAGAACCGCATGAACGACATGGAAAGTGCCGTTGCGAAGGCGATGTCGGCGCGTATGACGCAAAGCAACTCGCTTTACGATGCCGCCACCCTGCTTTATCGGGCGGGACGCAATCTTCCGACGGCGGCGTCGTATGTCCGCAGATACCTGAGTTTGCCGACGCAGAATGAAGATGCGCCGGCGTTCGAGGCGCACTACATGTTAGGCACGATCCTTGAGAAGCAAGGCGACAAGGCCGGTGCGGCGAATGAGTATCGAGCGTCGTTGTCGCTGGCAAACGACTACAAGCCGGCGCAGGAAGCGTTGAAGAAAGTCAGCTAACCGTATTGGAGAATTTCAAGGGCAGAGTCGCGAGGCTCTGCCCTTTTTTGCTTTGTGGTGGCGGAATGTCATGCGGCGGAGTGTCGCCTGCCACAGAGTTCCGCCGGTTCAGAAACTAGGATCGACTCGCCTTCTTTTCAGGGTGAAGCACCAGCCGGGAAGAGATTTGCCAGAAACGGCAAATGGCCCGGTTCGTGGCCGGGCCATCCCATTGAAAAGGAGGTGATGCCAAATGGATCGCAAGTGGTCCTGGGTTCGAGTGCAGGTGCTGATCGACTACCGACTAGTACTTGCCCTCGGAATCCTCTGCATCTTCATCTGGCTGCTGATTAGGTAGCCAGAGGCGCCGGTGTTTCGCCCCACCGGTGGCTAAACTACGATTTCTATTTTACGCCCTTCGTCAAGCAACATCCCACGTTCATTGCCGTTGCTATACTCGCCTGTCTTTCATCTTGGGAAGATTTTTGTTCGGGAAGGTGCGTAATGATGTCGGTGCGACGGCTGTCATTCCTGTTAATTGCCATCGTCGTTATGAGTCGCAGCTGCTGGTCGCAGGAATTCTCTTTCACGCGCGCGATACAGCTTGCCCTGAGTCACAGCCCGGCGATGGGCGAGGCAGTTGCCGACCAGATGAAGGCGCAAAGCGCCTACCAGCAGACATTCAACCAGTACAAACCGAACCTGACGTTCGGGTCGGGCGTGGGCTATTCCTATGGCTATCCGCTATCGATCGAGGGATCGGCGCCTTCGATCTTTAACATGAATTACGAGTCCACGATCTACAGTCCGGCACTGCGCGAATTCCTTAAGTCGACCAAGCTGCAATGGAATGCCGCGACGAAGAGCGCGGAGGATCAGCGCAAGGATGTGATTCTGGACACGGCGATTACCTATGTGCAACTCGACAAGGTATCGGCGGAACTGAAGCTGCTTGCGACGCAGCAGTCGGAGGCCAACAACCTGGTGAATGTTGTCTCGCAGCGAGTGCAGCAGGGCGTGGACAGCCAGGTGGAACTGACGAGAGCGAAACTGGTCGGCGCGAGAGTGAAGATGCAATCGGCGCAGGTGGAAGGAAACGCCGACGTTCTGCGGACGAGACTGTCACAACTGACGGGTCTGCCGGTGGAATCGATCACCACCGATACCGAGTCGATTCCGAAGTTTCCCGAGATCGACCAGCATGCGGATCTTGCCAACCAGGCACTCGCGAACAGCGCGACCGTGAAAGCGGCGGACGAGCGCGCGCAGGCGGAAGCTTTCCGCGCGAAGGGTGAATGGAAGTCGACGTACTACCCGTCTTTCGACTTCGCCGCGCAGTATGGACTGTTTTCGAACTCGCTGAACAACTACGAGGACTTCTTCAAAAAATTCCAGCGCAATAATGCAAGCTTCGGAGTGGTGATCCGGCTGCCGATTTTCAATTACGTGCAGCGAGCGAAGTCTGACGAAGCCGCCGCGGATGCGCTCAAGGCGAAGAAGCAGGCGGAAGCGGTGAAGAACCAAGTGTCAGAGGATACGCTCAAACTGCAAAGGGCGGTTCGGCAGCTGGCGGCGGCGGAAGAAGTCGCACAATTGGAATATCAACTGGCGCAATCGGAAGCCGAGGCAACACAGATTCGCGCGGAACAGGGCGCGCCACCGCCGACAACGGAGGGGCAGGCGCCAGCAGCGACAGCGGTGAGCGCACGCGATGTGGCAAGCGCGAAGCTTCAAGCGGGCGACAAGTACACGCAGTACGTCGATACGAGTTTCGAACTGGACAAAGCTCGGTTACAGCTACTTAGGGCGACGGGAGAACTGGAAAGCTGGGCCCTGCACAGCAAGTAGACATCAACGGGATGGTTTCGCGAGGGGTCCATTCGGGGGCGGAATTGGCGTCTCAATGCATGGATTTGCCGTTCACTTTTTGACACTTCCGGGAAGACCTTACTCACTGATAGGCTTGTACTTAGAGTGATTCGGAGTGACTTGCTCCGGTAGCTCTGGAAACTGGCTTCCATTTTTGGGAGCCGGTAAGTGGAAGATGTTACGATAGAAGTTTGAAATCGCATGCCCTTAAAGACACTGTTTCTGAATCCTCCCTCGTTCGAGAATTTTGACGGCGGCGCCAGTTCGCGCTGGCCCGCGACCCGCGAAATTGAGTCGTACTGGTATCCGGTCTGGCTGGCGTATCCCGCCGGCATGCTCGAAGGTTCGAAGCTGCTCGACGCTCCGCCTCATCACGTCAGCTTCGATCAGACCGTCGATATGCTGAAGCAGTACGAGTTTCTGGTGCTGTTCACTTCGACGCCGGGACTGCCGGGCGACATCGAACTCGCCAAACGAGCGAAGGATGTCAATCCGCAACTGAAGATTGCTTTTGTCGGACCGCACGTCACCGTTCTTCCCGAAGAGACCCTGAAACAGTGCCCCGCGATTGATTTTGTCGTCCGCAAAGAATTCGATTACGCCGTCACCGATTACGCCAAGGGCAAGGCGCTGGAAGAGATTCCTGGTGTCAGCTATCGCAAGAACGGCAGCATCGTGCATAACCCGGTGGGACCGGAGATCACCGATCTCGATTCCCTGCCTGATGTGACCGAGGTCTATCACCGCGACCTCGATGTTCGCCGCTACAACGTTCCGTTCCTGCTTCATCCGTTCGTGTCGCTTTATACGACGCGTGGCTGTCCGGCGCAGTGCACGTTCTGCCTGTGGCCGCAGACGCTAAGCGGACATCCGTGGCGGAAGCGCTCGAGCGACTCGGTAGCGCGAGAAATGGCGAAGGCGAAGGAATACTGGCCGTGGGTAAAGGAATATTTCTTCGACGACGACACGTTCAACATCCAGAAGGCCCGCACGATCGAGTTGTGCGAAAAGCTGAAGCCTCTGAACCTGACCTGGTCTTGTACCTCGCGCGTTACAACTGACTACGACACGCTGAAGGCGATGCGCGAAGCGGGCTGCCGGCTGTTGATCGTAGGCTACGAGTCGGGCGACGCGCAGATCCTGAAGAACATCAAGAAGGGCGCGACGGTGGAGCGCGCTCGCCAGTTCACCAAGGACTGCAAGAAGCTGGGACTGGTGATCCACGGCGACTTCATTCTCGGACTCCCCGGCGAAACCCGCGACACCATCCGCAACACCACCAACTTCGCCAAGGAACTCGACGTCGAAACCATCCAGGTTTCGGTGGCGCACGCCTATCCGGGAACCGAGCTGTACGATTACGCGGTAAAGAACGGATTCATTGTGCCCGGTACGGCGATGGTGGACCAGGCTGGACACCAGATCGCGCATATCAAGTATCCGAACATCGATCCGGAAGAGATCCTAGAGTCGGTGCACCGGTTCTACGACGAGTATTACTTCCGGCCGAAGGCGGTTTACCGGATCCTGCGGAAGGCGGCTTTCAACGGCGAAGAACGCAAGCGCCTGTACAAAGAAGCGAAGTCGTTCCTGACGCTGCGTGCGGCGCGCAAGAAGTACGTGAAAGAAAAGCGTGCGGAAGCTCCGAAGCCGGTCGTCGCGAAAGAAGAGTCACCCCTGACGGTGTTGAACGGCGACTAGGTCAAGCTCACAATCTGCTCTGACAGATGTGGGATTCGCATGCGACCCTCCTGCTAAACTTGGAGTGATGTCTCTTCGTAAGCTCGCTACCCTGGCTGGGGTGATCGTCTTCGGTTCGCTCGGAGATGTTTGCCTGAAACGCGGCATGGCTGCCTTTCCTGACATCACACTTGCCAACTGGACCATCCTGTTTCACGCTATCTTCAATCCCCGGGTTGCGCTCGGAATCGGGCTGCTGATCGCGTTTTTCGTATGCTATCTCTCTTCCCTCTCATTCGCAGATTTAACGTACGTGCTACCGGCGACATCAATTGGGTACATCGGGATGGCGTTTCTTGCGCGCTTCTTTCTGCACGAGCAGATCAGTCCCATGCGCTGGGTGGGAATTCTGCTGATCGCGCTCGGCGTGGGATTCGTCGCCCGCGGACCATCGGTCACGGTGGAACACTCGCACGCGAAACTTCCCATCTCGAACACGAGCCGGGGTGAAGTGTGAAGCACCTTTACACCTGGGCGGCGATTCTGTGCGTGGTTGCCGCATCAACCTCGGGAGACGTGCTGATCTCACACGCGATGAAGCGCGTGGGCGATGTGGCGCACGTTTTTCGCGATCACGGATTGTCGGCCGTAGTGCGACGCATGCTGACGAATGGTCCGCTGTGGCTCGGCGTATTTTTCATGGCACTGGCGTTCTTCAGCCTGATGTTCGCGCTGTCGTGGGCAGACGTGAGCCTGGTGGCCCCGGCGGCAGCATCGCTGACGTTCCTCACGAACGCAATCGCAGCAAAGTTCTTCCTGCATGAGAAAGTGGATCGCAGGCGGTGGATGGCAGCGTTGTTCGTGGCATGCGGCGTGGTGCTGATCGCAGGCTAGGATCGCGGCTGAGGATTGGGGAACGCCTTCCGCCGCTTTCGCTGAACCATGAAAGTCGCGCCAGTCGCCAACAGACCCACTCCGACCGGCACGATCCAGAGCAGTTCGTTGAATCCATGAAAGGGCGGCGTCAGAAGGATGTCACCGCCGTACGTCGCCGCCATCTGCGACAGAATTTGATCGTCGCTCTTGCCCCGACTGATTGCGTCTGAGAGTTCTGCGCGCAATGCAGGCTTTCGCTGGCACTCTTTATGCGTACATTCGCTCAGCACCTCGCCACAACCGCAATTGCACTTGACCTTGCCGGACAGAGATTTCAGACGAGGCGAATCCTCGATGGTTGCGAGGCACAGTGCGGTTAGCAGCATGAGCCCGAAAATCGCGAATGCTCGGAACCGAAAACTACGCAGACTTGATCTCCTTGGCGGAGTCATCCCAGCGAACCGCCTGGCCGCGGAAGTACGATTCGTTCGCCATGTGACAGGCAAGTGCCGCATGATGACCGAAGACGGCGTCTTCGACCACCGGCTTGCGCATGCGGACGGCCTCGAAAAATACCTGCAGATGCGGCTTTACGTCGTCGTAATCAGGGCCTTTGATGACGATTGTCTCCGGCATCGGTTCCTGGCCGAGTTTAGGAGCGTTCTGCTCGCGCCACTGCTTTTCGTAGGCCTCCTTCATGGCGCGAGGAAAGCTTCCATCGTAGTAGCTGGGCGAGGTGTCTTTGCCGCTCTGAGGCGTGAAGCTTAGGCTGAACTCCGTCATTTCGAGAATGCCCTTCGAGCCCTGAAAGCGGTAGGTCTCTGGCATCTCGGTGCCGAGGTTGAGGCGCATATAAACAGGGATGTCGCCGTACTGGAACAGGCTGGCGTGGACGTCGGGCATATTGCGTCCGTCCTTCCAGCGCAAGATTCCGCCCATCGCCATCGCGCGACTGGGAGGTTCGTTCCAGTTCATCACATACATCATGCCGCTGATGAGGTGAACGAGCAGATCGCCGGCAACGCCGGTACCGTATTCCTTCCAGCAACGCCAGCGCGCGAAGATTTCCGGACTGAATGGACGTTTGGGAACAGTTCCCTGCCACATGTCCCAGTCGAGGTTCTGTGGCGAGAGATCGAAAGGCGGCGGATACTCCCACGCGCCGGTGGGATCGTTGCGGCCGAGCCAGCCTTCGACCATCATCAGATCTCCGAGCACACCCTGCGCAACCATCTCTTTCGCTTTTGCGCAGATCTGCGAACTGACGCGCTGTGAGCCGATCTGGATGATGCGCCCCGTTTTTTTCTGCGCTTCGACCATAGCGACGCCATCGGCCGGACTGTGCGACATGGGCTTTTCGCAGTAGATGTCCTTTCCGGCGGAGACGGCATCGACGACAACCTGCTTGTGCCAGTGATCGGGAACCGCAGCGATGAGGCAGTCGATGTCTTTGTTGGCAAGCAGGTCCTGGTAGCGGCGCGTCACCAGCAGGCTGGGATTGTTGGTGATCTCGCGCGCGAGCAAGTGGCGGCCATCGTAGAGATCACAGGCAGCGATGCAATCGATTCCGGGAAGCTGGATGGCGTTCGCAAGCAGGCCGCTTCCCTGCATGCCGATGCCGATGATGCCCATGCGAAGACGATCGCTCGGCGGAACCGGGCTGGCGAAAAACGGTTCAGGCTGCAATAGGATGGTGTTGGCGGCCAAAGCAGCACCCGCCACGCCCGCGCTCACTCCAAGAAATTCACGACGCGAAAATTTGTTGTCCATGGGGCCTCCTAGTCGCTTGCCGGGGTGATCACGATGCTGCGATAAAACACGTGCCCGTCTTCGCTGCCTTGTAAGTAAATGGGTCCTGGTTGGTCTTCGTGACTGTCGAGCGCTCCGCCGGTAATTCCGGGCACTTCCTGCTGATTGATCACGGTCTTACCGTCCTGGACGACCGTGATGGTACGACCGACAAGCGTGATGTCGTAGGTGTGCCAGACATTGGCTTCGCGGTTTTCCGGAACGGCCGCGATGAATCCATACACGCCGCCCATGTGATGGCTGGGCGGTTCCTGCGTGGAATTGGTTTCGACCTGCACCTCGTAGCGTCCGCGAAGATACACACCGCTGTTCGAATTTTCGTTGCACTTGAATTCGACGTGCAGTTTGAAATCGTTGAACTTCTGATCGTTGATGATCTCAGGGCCGTGCGTCGGACTGGTGAGCGCGCCATCGACGACTTTCCACGGATTGTTCGAGTTGGGATCGCTCATCTTCCAGCCAGTGAGATCTTTGCCGTTGAAGAGCTGGATTGGCTTTCCCCATTGCGGTGCTTTGGTGCGCTTCAGCGAGGGGGCGCGCTTCGCGGTCCAAGACCATGTGCTTCCGTCGGGGGCTTTGGACCACGTGCTGCTCTCCGGAGCGTTCACGGTTCCCGACAGCGTGTCGCCTTCGAGTTTCCCTTTGAAGACGAGGTCGGTCTTGCTGTCCTCTTCTTCTTTTGGGGAAACAAAGGTCAACTGACCGTCAGAAAATTCCACCTTCGGCAGAGGACGCGCGTTTCCCCAACGGCCGGTCATTCGCGCGGAAAGCTTGCCGTCGCTCTCAGTCAGTTCCAGCCATGACGGATACTCGCGATTGGCGGCTTTGAGCGTGAGATCCCAGCGGCCCAGGTAGGCTTTCGGAATGGAAGATTGGGCGAGGGCCGTGGATGACAGATACAGAACAAGAATGTAAAGGGCGAATCGAGATACCTTAGGCATAACCTGCTCGTTAACGTCGGGATGCAAACGCCATTCTTGTATGCTCCTGCTGGTCGCTTGTCAACGTGTGGGATCCTCGCTACTTGGCGTTCACGAAATCGCTGACCGTCTTGATAAACAGGTCTGGCTGATCGACAAAGGTCATGTGTCCGCTCTTGGGAACGATCACGAGCTTTGATCCTGGGATCTTCGCGTTCATTTCTTTCGACATGACTGGATCCGACTCGTCATGATCTCCGACGATGATTAATGTTGGGACTTTGATCGACGACAGCCTGTCGACCCATTCGACTGATTTCAGATTGCCATCGACGATGTACTCACCGTGCGAACCCCACATCTCGCGGTAAAGCTCCCAGGAATTGGTGGTATTACCGGCGACCGGATCGTAGTTTGCGTCGGGATGATTCTGATAGAGAAACGGAAAATATCCGACGCCCCACGCAAGTTTCGCGTATTCCTCTGGATAACGGCCGTGTTCCCAGAGCTGCCCTTTGTCGAAGAGACCGGCTTTCTCGAACTCCTCCATGCGGTTGCGCTGGTCTTCGGACATGGCGGCCTTGATTTTCGCCAGCGCCTGGTTGATTTCTGCAGTGCTGGAGAACGTGCTGCCGAGGATCAGATGGGTAAGGTTCTGCTGATACTTGAACGCATACGCCTGAACTACGACTCCGCCATAGGAGTGCCCGAGGATGCTGATTTTGCCGAGTCCAAGAGCTTTTCGCACGGCTTCGCAATCTTCGGCCATGTTCTCGACCGTGTACTTCGAAACGTCTTCCAAGCGTTCTGATTTTCCGGAGCCGCGCTCATCGATGAAGATCAGCTTGTTGTGACGCGCCAGGGGCAATAGATATGGAAGAAAGTAGTCATGCGAGGCGCCCGGGCCTCCGTGAACAATCATCAGCGGCGATCCGTGGCCAACGGTCATGTAGTAGATGAGCACGCCGTTGGCGTCGACGAAGCCTTCCTGCATGGGATAGATGTTTGGCGATTGCGCCGACCAGTTTTGCGCAAAGCCAAGAGAAGCACAGAGAAGGATCAGAACCACGGCCGTGATTTTCATGGCGGGTATGGTATTGGGTGGGAGGCGAAGCGACAAGCTCAGCCATAGCAGTCGAGTAATAGCGCAAATAGGAATGAAGTTTTCTGCCGTCAAGCTGCAATCATTTGCAGCCCACTTGAATAGCGTCGATTTAACGACGCACTAAGTCATTGGAATTGTTGACTATCTCAGTCCGATTTAATGGACCTCAAAGTGCGGCTGGTTAACGATTCAGGTCTCTGTGATTTCTGGAGGCTTCCATGGTTGTTCGTGCGCGATCCTTTGCGGCGCTGGCCTTTGTTTCCACTCCATTCATGGTTTCTCACGCATCGGAAGTGCCTCCTCCAAGCGGCACGCCGACGGTCTCGTGCGCCTCGGAAGAAGTCAGTATCAACTGGGTCGACGGCCTTCTGATCGCCCCCAATACGGCGCTTTCCGATACCGAAACGCCTGATCCAAGCACGTTTTCGCCATTCACGTGCAATGCCGACAACAACACCGAGACATTCAACAAAGTCGACAACAAAGACCTTGTCATAGTTAAGTTCGTTGACAAGGACTCCCCGAACCTCTTGTCGCTGGACCCCACTGATCCCTCTCTAAAAGTCGACGTGAAGTTCAACGACACCCTCAAGGATTACGATACTTACTTCGACATCGACCTCTACTACGACAATCAGGCTGGCCTCAAAGAAGATGACTTCATCGGACTAAAGTTCGAATCCAGCCAGGCCGTCGGCGGAGGGGCACTGAAGATCGATAATGGATCCGTGGAACTGGATCCGCAGATTTTTGCCGACACGACGGTCAGCTTCTACACAACTCCCGCGGTCGCTACGCCAGAACCGGGGTCCTTGGTGTTGCTGGGCACCGGACTGCTCGGCGTCGGTGCGGCGGTGCGCCGGCGGCTGGGCTGGTAATCGATACAAACTTTACGGGTGATATGGCGCCGCAGTTGTCATAGACCGCGGCGCAATTCTTTGCGAGCGACTCTTGATGGCGGCGCCTGACACGCAGTACGACCGAGTCCGGTATCCAGGAAAGTTTTATCCACAAGCCTCTCCCGAACGCATGGCGACGCTTGCAACTTTGTATGGATTACAACCTGCGCCGGTCAATCGTTGCCGCGTACTGGAGATCGGCTGTGGCGAAGGCGGGAACATCATTCCGTTGGCCCATTCGTTTCCGGAAAGTAGCTTTCTGGGGGTTGACCTTTCGCGCACTGCGATCGAGTTCGGAACCGCCACGATCCACAAGCTCGGGCTGAAAAATGCCCGGCTCGTGGCCCAGGACTTGATGGACTTCCCAGCCGATGCCGGCACATTCGACTACATCATTGCGCACGGCATTCTCTCGTGGGTGCCAGAAGACGTCCGCCAGCAGATGCTGGAGATTTGCGCGCGTCATCTCGCTTCTCGCGGGGTGGCCTATATCAGTTACAACACCATGCCGGGCGGATACCTGCGCAATTACGCACGCGATCTGATGCGCTTCCACACTCGCCACATCTCCGACCCAGCAGCCAAAATCCGGGAAGCACGAAATATCATCGATTTCGTCCTCGCCGCGATTCCGCAGGCCACCATCGAACGCGAAATGATGAAACGCGAAATGAAGCCCTACGAGGGGAAAGACTGGTTCTTTTATCACGACCTTCTCGCCGACGTAAACGACCCCATCTACTTTCTCGATTTCATAGACGCCGCAGGAAAATGCGCCATGCAATTCATCTCGGAAGCAACGATGCACACCAGCCGCACCTCGCATTTGCCTCCGCATATCCGGGAACAACTTGAGCATACGACCGAGCGTCTGGAACGCGAACAATACCTGGATTTCATCAGCGGACGACGGTTCCGGCAAACCATCCTGTGCCGATCCGGGCATGACCTGGACCTTGCGGTGACGCCCGAAAGAATCGAGCGCTTGCTAGTCGCCAGCTCCGCGAAACCCACGAAACCCATCGCGAATCTTTTCGCCCAAGAGAAGGTGGATTTCCGGGGGCCACACTCCATGCCTTTTAGCTGTCGTGAGCCAATCTCCAAGGCAATATTCATGGCGCTGGCAGAAGTCTATCCGCGAGTGATGCGATTCTCTGAGCTGCGCATCGAAGTCGCCGCCCGCCTCGGGAAAAGCGAATCAGCGATAACCGAAGCGGATGACGCCAAGATGATCGGAATTCTGGTGTCGTCGTTTATGAACGATGCCGTGGAATTCCATGTCTACCAGTTCTCCTATTGCCCCATCGTCAGTGAGCGTCCTTTGGCAAGTCCTGTAGCTCGTCACCAGGCGGAGATCGGCCCTTGGATCACCGGCCTCGATCTGTCGCCTTCCAACTTTGAGGATTCATTCCTTCGCGAGCTGATCGTTTTGCTCGACGGCACCCGCGACCTCCAGCGTTTGATCATCGATCTAGCAGCCCGGGTACCTCAAGCCAATGTGACCGCGGGGAACGTGCACAAAGCGCTCGAACTACTCGCCTCCAAGGCGATCTTGGCAGGCTGACCGTAAAACTGCTTCTGCTCTAGAACATTCCCTTAAATTCATTCAATCGTCGACCTTTACTTCAGGCGGAAGCATCGGTCGAAGAAAACGAAAAACGCCAGCCGGATGTTTCCCGCATCCAAGCAGTTCACGGAGGATACGGTGAGCAAACAATGCAAACATCTCGAGGAAATCAAGAAGGTCAAACCGTCGGCTGACGGATGTGAAGACTGTCTGAAGATTGGTGGAGAATGGGTCCACCTACGGTTGTGTCTGGAGTGCGGCCACGTCGGGTGTTGCGACAGCTCCCCGAACAAGCATGCCACGAAGCATTTCCATGCGACGAAACATCCGATCATGCAGTCGTTCGAGCCCGGCGAAGACTGGCGCTGGTGCTATGTGGACCAGATGGAAGTGTGAAAAAACAGTGGCTAGTGGTTGGTGGTCAGTGTTGGTAGATAGTAGTCAAAGGCTCGTGGTGCGTTGCGTTGACAACGATTGCGTTGGCATGTAACGACTTCGTTATCCGGCGAGGGATACGCGACCGAAACGAACCCATGCGAGCTTAGCTCCTGAGCATTAGGAGCAGCCAGATCACGATGAAGAGCGCAGGCAGAAAGATGGGCGCGAAGTGGCCGAGGTAGAGCGCGCCGCCGGCGGACTGTACGGACGGGATCTCGCCGTGGAAGGTGGCGTCGAGCGGCTTTGCGTAGCGGTGGCGAAGCTTGTACATGGTCCAGGTGCCGGCCCAGACGGACATCCCGATCAGGAACGCCGAGAGAATCGCCACGAGAGGAAGCAGCATCATCAGCAACGCAGCCGTCCCCTCAAACATCTTGTTGTGTAGCTGGAGTGGTCCGTTGAGGTTGATAGCAAAAGCGGTAAACAGGAACGATTGCGATCCCAGCAGCCAGCTCAGTCGCTGGCTGACCAGATTGTCTTCGTGCTCGATCTGCTGGCGAACGAGCCGGTAGCGGTCAAGTTCGGACACAGCAGATTGCGTGTACTCTTGGACTTCCATGCGTGGTTACCGAAGGATGATGACTCGTGTGGTTCGCGTTCGATTATAGCGAGAAGGCGTGCGCATGATCCCGCCGCAAGTGGCAGATTTGGAAGGCAAAATCAGGCGTTCTAAAACGGGACGAATTTCGATAAAGAATTCAAATGTGTGTCATCAAAATTTCATGAGATCGAAACCCATCGGAGTTATCGTCTAATAGAGCAGTACCAAGGTGGCTGGTTATGGCTGATAGAAAACGCATCCTTCTTCTACATCACGATGAAGACTCCCTGATCACGCTGCAATGGATCCTGGAGAACCAGGGATTCGACACCACGGCCACCTGGGACCAGGCAGAAGCCGCGGGGCTGCTGAAGTCGAGCAACTTCGACATCGTGGTACTGCACGAACATGCCCTCAAAGACACCCCCGACGCGCTTCTCCAGGACGTAAAGCGCGCACCGACTCGAGTCGTTATCCCGGCCGAGTCCCGACTTTCGGCCGAACACATCGCCGCCCTCGCCCAGTCGGCTAAACCATCCCTCAAAGCTTCCGCCAACTAGACTGGAACGGAGTTACCTATTTGGAAATCTCAGGCAATCGTGTAGTTATTACTTGATTATCCAGTACCTACACGTAATTGATTGAATACAAATAGGTTATTAAGTTTGTGGTCCCTTTTCAGTGCTGAGGAATCTAGAATGTATAGCAGTAATCATTCCAAGAAAGTGATGACGAGTGCATTGATTATTGAGAGAACGCAGCCGCAAAAGAAGCGTTACATACTGGCCAGCGATTTTGACCAGACGCTGAGCTTCAACGATTCCGGCTACGTATTGGCCGAACTGATCGGCATTCCGGGGCAGGAATTTGAACGCAAGATCCAGGGCATGGCGAAGTTGAATCTCGTCCAGCAGGGTGGCGAACTGGCCTACTTGTTGTTGCACGATCCAGAGTTCCGTTCGCGGGTACGTCCTGAACACCTACGCGAGGCGGGCAAACGGGTGCGTCTGAAGCCGAACATCGCGCTACTGCACGAGATTCTGTCGAATGACGTGGAAGGATTCCACTTCGACTTTTATGTGATCTCGGCGGGTCCGGTGGAGATCATTCGGTCGGCGCTGGAAGGAATTGTTCCGGCGGACCATATTTTCGGGACCGAATTTGAATATGCCCCCTCCGGCGAAATCAGCCGGATTCTGCAGGTGACGGCGGGATACGGCAAAGTTGCGGTGCTCGACTTCCTGCTGGAGCGCCTGAAAACCGGTCCGGATCGCGTGGTTTACGTGGGTGATGGAAGCTCGGACATTCACGTGATGCTGCACGTCAACCGGCGCGACGGTTTCACGATCGCGGTGTCGGAGAACAAATTTTTGGCGCCAATCGCGGAGCGCTCGATTTTGAGCGACAACGCGCTGGCGGTGCTGATTCCAATCCTCGAAGAGATTGTGGGCTGGGATCGGGCGCAGATTCGCGCCGCCTTTGAGAGCAAGGGTCTGCTGATCCAGGAGTGGGACAAGGTGCAGACGGATATGCTGACCATCATTCCGACGGCGACCGAAGGCGAGACGGTGCGACCGATCGCCAACGCAGCGGCGAATTAAACGGGTTCACTGGCCGAAGGTACAAGCGACGGAGGTCCTGATTCCAGGCCTCCGTTTCTTGCTTTTGTGCACCAATGGCGTTACATTTGGTCTAGCTCTGCTGTATCTCCTCTTCCTCTGAAATCCTCCTAAAATAGTGCGTGTCGTCGTGTTTCGCCGATTTGCTGCAATGCCGGTGCAACATGCTGCGTTTTCAACAGATATACCCCAAGATATGGTGTTTATCTGCTTGACCCATGCAGTATTGGTGGCTAGATTTGTTGCGGATCGTATGTCCCCGACGACGGCGCGAAGGAGTATCCGTTGCTCAAGCTGAAAAAGCTGCAAATCCTGGGATTCAAGTCGTTTTGCGACCGCACCGAACTGAAGTTTAACGGTGACGGCGTTGCCGGCATTATTGGCCCGAACGGCTGCGGCAAGTCGAACATCTCCGACGCCATCACATGGGTGCTCGGTGAGCAATCGGCGAAAACGCTGCGTGGCGCGCGCATGGAAGATGTGATCTTCGCGGGCACTCGCGATCGCAAGCCGCTCGGCATGGCGGAAGTGTCGCTGACGCTGGTGAATCCGGATGAGTACGAGGGCGGCAACGTCATCGAGCCGGAAATTGAAGTCGTCGACGAGATGCCCGAGGAAGACTGGGACGAGGCCACGCTGCGTGCGAAGAGCGAGGAAGACGCCGAAGAGTACATCGAAGAGGTGCGGCCCGGGCAGGTGACAGAGATGCCGGGGGCAGAAGGGGGACCCGCGCAAGCGTCCGCATCGGATGGTGAGGCTGCGGTTGCGCCGGTTGAGAGCGAGCGGCCCCCATCAGCGGAGATGGCTGAAAATCCCCAGGGCGAGGCTGCGCACGCTGCTCCGACTGGCGTAGTGCTGAAGATCCGGCGGCGGAAGTTTCAGCGGACGTTTAAGAAGGGTGAGATCGTTGTAACGCGCCGGCTATTCCGCACGGGAGACAGCGAGTATCTCTTGAACGGCAAGCTTTGCCGTCTGCGCGACATCCAGGACATTTTCATGGGGACCGGACTGGGTCCCGAGTCTTACGCGATCATCGAGCAAGGACGCATCGGGCAGATCCTGTCGAGCAAGCCGACCGATCGCCGGGCGATCATCGAAGAAGCGGCGGGAATCACAAAGTTCAAGACGAAGAAGCGGCTCGCCGAAGCGCGACTGGAAGAAGCCAAGCTCAACCTGAGCCGCTTGAACGACATCTTTGAAGAAGTCACGCGGCAGATGAACTCTCTGAAACGCCAGGCGGCCAAAGCCGAGCGTTTCGCCAAATTACGCGATGAAATGCGCGCCAAGTTGCGCGTGGTGGTGGCGAGCAAGTGGTCGGCGCTGCAAACGGAACGTGCATCTCTTGAGGAACAACTCGCTGCCCTCGCTGAGGACATTCGCGTGCAAGCGGAAGCGGTGCAGGTTCTCGAGATGGAGCACGGCGAGCGCACACAGCGGGGATACGAAGTCGAAAACGAAGCCCGATCGGTTCGCGAACGGTTGGCGACGATCACGCGCGAAACGGACCGAGCGCAATCACGGCAGAAGACGAACGAAGAACGATGCGTCGAGCTCGCGACGCGTATGGAAACCGCCGAGCGCGACATCACCGCGGCATCGGTGCGGCGGGCAGAGTTGGAAGAAGAACTCAGCAGCAACCGGCAGATTCTTGAAACCGCCCAAGCCGATGTCTCAGCCGCTCAGCAGGAAGCAGCAGCGCGGCAGGAAGAGGCTCGGAACGCCGCCAGCGCTTTGCAACAAGTGGAGCGCGAGCAGGAACAGCGTCGCGTGCAGGTGATGCAGGCACTGGCCAACGAAAGCGCGGTTCGCAACGAGGTCGCCAAAGCCACCGAGCAGATCGCCGGACACGATCGCGAATCGTCACGGTTGAATGCAGAAATCGCCAGCGCCAATTCGCAGATCGAAACCTTTGGCGGACAGCGCGGGCAGATCTCGATGGAATTTGAGGGAGCATCCGATCGCGTTGGTTCGCTGACGACGCAGATCCAGTCGACACGTGAAACGCTGGAGGCCAAGCGTCGCGAGGAGATTGAGGTCAAGCGGCACCTTGACGGACTCCGAGCCGAATATGCGACTGCACTGGGAAAGAAAGCTTCGCTGGAGGCGTTGGTCAACGAACACGGCTATTCGACGGAATCGGTTCGCCGCCTGTTCCAGTCGGGCGCGCTCGATGGCAGCCGCGCTCCGGTCGGAGTGCTCGCCGACTTCCTGGAAGTCGAGGGCCAGTACGAGCACGTGGTCGACGATTTCCTACGCGAGGAACTGAACTTCGTCGTCGTGAAGTCGTGGGATGCGGCGGATCACGGCATGAACCTGCTGCGGAACGAAGCGGATGGTCGAGCGACGTTCCTCGTCCATCCCAACGATTCGCAGGCGAAGTTCTCGTTCAGCGTGGACGAAGCCGCGCATGCCGCTGCGGCGCCGCAACATAACACCATCGTTCCATTGAAGAGCTGCATCCGAGTGCTCGACGGCTTCGGCAAATCGCTGGAAGTGATTCTGCCGAAGCTGCGAGATGGATACATCGTTCCTGATCCGAACGTCGCGCGCGAACTGGCGTTGGAGAATCCTGACGCTTTCTTCCTCGCGCAAAACGGTGAGTCGTTCCATAACGTGACCGTTACGGGCGGCAAGCAACGGGCCGAGGGTCCGCTGGCGATGAAGCGCGAACTGCGCGATGTGGTGAAGATGGTCAACGAGCTCGAAACGGCGTTACGCGAGCAGGAACGCCGCGCCGGATTACTGGCCAAAGAAATCGCAGAGCTCACTTCCCTGCTCGATCGACTCGAAGGCGAAAAGCGGGAAGCCGACAAGCAGCAGATGACCAGCGGCCACATGCTGCGCCAACTCGACAGCGAGATGGCGAAGACTCGCGAGCGCCTCTCAACCTATGAGCGCGAACTGCAGCACGTGGCTGCTGCCCGTTCCGCGCGCGAACAATTCATCGCCGAAAAGCAGAACGAACTGGGCGCCAAGGAGCAACTTCGCACCGAGATTGAATCACAGATCGTCGCTGCGCAGGAGACGCTTAGCAATCTTCGCGCTAACCGCGATCAGGCGGCACAACTCTTTTCCGAGATGATGGCGAAGGTGGCCACGCTGGAAGAGCGCCGCCGGTCGGCAGCGACGACGTTGCAACGCGTGGAGTCGTTGATCACCGAAATCGTTACGCGGCTGGAATCGATTGCCGCGCAGGCGGAGTCGGCGAAGGCCGAGAAATGCCAGCGCGAACTGGAGAATATCCAGATCGCCGAACAGCTCGTCACCTTCACGGCCGAAAAGGAACAGCTCGATCTGCGCATCGCCGAGCTGCAGACCGAATCCGAATCGGTTCGGGCACGTGTGTCGCAGATCGACGAAGAGCTCAAGGCCGCCCGCACGCAGCTTGACGGCGTTCGCGATCGGCGGAGCGAGGTCTCAACTTTGGCCGCGAAACTGGAATCCGACGCCACGCACATGGCCGAGAACACGGTGAACGAGCTGGGCGTTACACCGACCGAACTTCTGGGAGACGAAACGTTACAGGTGATCGCAGGTGAAACGCTCACGGTTGAAGACGAAGCCGTGAAAGAAATGAAGGCCAAGCTCGAAGCGATGGGCCCGGTCAACATGATGGCGCTGGAGGAGTTCAAGGAGACCAGCGAACGCCACGCCTTCCTCGATACCCAGCGCAAAGATCTGCTCGACTCGATCGAGAATACGCAAAAGACGATCAAGGAGATCGAGCAGATCTCGCGCGAGAAGTTCACCGAAGCGTTTGCCAGGATCAACGAGAACTTCCAGGTTACGTTCCGCAAACTCTTTGGAGGCGGTCAAGGCTTCATGAAGCTGACCGACGAAGAGAACGCCATGGAAAGCGGTATCGACGTGGTGGCTTCGCCTCCGGGCAAGAAACTACAGAATGTGCTGCTGCTCTCGGGCGGCGAAAAGGCGCTCACGGCATTTGCCTTGCTGGTCGGCATCTTCCAGTACACGCCCAGCCCGTTCTGCATCCTCGACGAAGTGGATGCGCCGCTCGACGAAGCCAACATCGGACGCTTCACCGAGCTGGTGAAGGAAATGTCGAGGGACACGCAGTTCATCATCATCACCCACAGCAAGAAGACGATGGGAATCGCGCCGGTTCTGTATGGCGTGACGATGCAGGAGCCGGGCGTATCGAAGCTGGTAAGCGTGCGTTTCGGTCAGGACGACAAAAAGCAGACCGCGATGTCGGCGTAGCGCGTCCGCATAAAGTGTTGTACTTGGTTGGCGGGAAAAGCCCGGGGCTTCGGCTCCGGGCTTGTTTTTTGCATCTAACGGCATTCAGCTTCTCTGGAGTAAGTGGATGAAATTGTTCGTTTCCCTTCTGGCCGCGATAACAACCCTTGCCCCCTTGGTTTCCGCCGACGAAGTCGTCCTCAAGAATGGCAATCACCTGACCGGATCGATCGTGAAGCTTGACGACAACAAACTGATTCTCAAAACCGATTTCGCCGACGACATCAATATCAAGTGGGACGCCGTCAGCAGCTTTTCCGCCGAACAGCCCGTGGTCATCGAGACGGCGGACAGGAAAATAAGGGCCACCACCGTCACTCGCAAAGACGGGAGCATCGAACTGACTCCTCCCTCGGGCCAACCCGTGACGTTACAAGCTACCGACGTCAAAACGCTTCGTTCCTCGGCGGAGGAAGCCACTTACGAACAGACGCTGCGGGAAGGACTGCTGGCGGGATGGGCCGGCGGGGCCAACTTGGGCCTGGCCCTGGCCCGCGGAAACAGCCAGAGCCTGAGTTTTTCTACCGGCATGAACCTGGCCCGGACCACCACGACCGACAAGATCACCATGTACTCGACGTCGGTTTACACCAAGGACGACATCCTGAACTCAGTGACTTCGAATGCCATCCAGGGCGGAATTCGCTACGACCATAACTTGACGAAGAAGGTATTCGCTTACGTCAGCGGCGACTTCGAATATAACGATCTGCAGAAGCTCGACATTCGCTCGGTCATCGGCGGCGGACTTGGCTACCACGCGATCAATGGTCCGCGAACGACTCTCGACCTGCTCGCCGGACTTGCCTGGACGCACGAAAAATATGGCACCGGACTGGTGAACAACATCTTCGCACCATCGTTTGGAGAAGACCTCACCACCAAACTTTCGTCGCGAACTTTATTTACCCAGAGTGCGTTCTTCTATCCTTACGTTACCGGTAGCCAGTCGGGTAATTATCGCTTCACCTTCGACTCCGGCATCAGCACAAAAATCAGCCGTTGGTTCAGTTGGCAGACGACCATCAGCGACCACTACGTCAGCAATCCTCTGGCGGGCACCAAGGGCAATGACCTGCTGCTATCGACCGGCCTAGGGATAACCTTGGGGGCCGCTAAAAAGTAAACCGTTGGGTGGACGTGCGGCGGCCCTGATTTTTCTTTGGCCATCACGCCAACGCCTCGGCATTATCTTTGCGTGCCACCGATGGGGTCGCGGGCGGTGGTCGTCATCTGCCGCGATCAGGAGACAGTGCGGCGCCGCTTCGGAGTCACGCAGAACGAGCTCGGCATCTGCTACACGCGAACCGGGCGCCGCTTCTTTTCTAATCCTGTGCTGGAGTGTGAGTTCCTGGCTCGCATTGCTGGCGCGATCGAAAGCAGCGGTCTGTGGGAATCGTTGAACACGTCGTGGCCGGCCCTCGATTGCGAACTGATGCCGTGGTCGGCGAAAGCTCAGGAACTGCTTGCGCAGCAATACGCTCCCGCGGGAGCCGCAGGCCGGGCGGCGCTTCCTCACGCCATCGCATTGCTGCGCCAAACGAAAGATCGGCAACCGCAGGTTGCGACGCTTCTAGACTCGTACGAGAAGCGCGCCATCATGGTTAGTCAATACGTGGATGCCTATCGGCACTACTGCTGGCCGGTTCAATCTCTGCTCGACCTGAAACTAGCGCCGTTTCATCTGCTGGCTAGCGAAGGAGCAGTTCACTCGAACAAAGATCATTTGTGGCATATGGAACAAGCCGCGAAGCTTGCGACCGCCGAACCTCAACTCATCCTGGCGACACCGTATCGAACCGTTGAATTGAATAATGACGCGAGCGAGCAGGAAGCGATCGTCTGGTGGGAGAAATTGACCCGGGTGGCGAAGGGATGGTGGTCAAGCCTATAGATTTTGTGGCAAAAGGTCCAAAGGGTCTGGCGCAACCGGCCATCAAGTGTCGTGGCCGCGAGTATTTGCGCATCATTTACGGACCGGAATATACGGCGGAGAACAATCTCAAACGTCTCCGTTCGCGTCACCTTGGCGCGAAACGTTCGCTCGCCATGCGTGAGTTCGCCTTGGGACTTGAGGCTCTGCACCGTTTTCTCGATCGCGAGCCTTTGCGGCGTGTGCATGAATGCGTCTTTGGAGTTCTGGCTTTGGAAAGCGAACCGGTCGATCCCCGGCTGTAACGGATCGAATGAATTCTCGCCAGGATTTTTTTTGAAGCGCCTCTGGACAGCCACACGGCGATTGTCGTAGGCTCTTTTGCCACTGGTCTCATCTAACGATCTCGTTACAGCTAACTTTCCCCACGATTTTGACGACAAAATGCCGCGCCAGGCGGTTGTTTTCCAAACGCTCGCGGTTGTCAATAAATTTTTCGAGACAACCATCGGGTTAACCCACAAGAGTGTGATTCGCAACGTTGACAAATCGGGCGTGGTGGCTAGAATACGGCTCCTACCTGGTCGAAGAAAACATCGTGAACAGCTCCACCGCACATCCCGCGCTCCTGCAGACCGACTTTCCGGACCTGGAGCTTTACGCCAGCGGCAAAGTGCGGGACGTCTATCGGGTGGACAACGAGCACCTGCTGTTCGTGGCGACCGACCGTATCTCGGCGTTCGATTATGTACTCGGCTCGGGTATTCCGAACAAAGGACGAGTGCTGACGCAGATCTCGCTGTTCTGGTTCGACTTCCTGAAAGACATCGTATCCAACCACGTCGTGACCGCGAACGTCGACAAGTATCCTGCACACATTCGCAAGTATCGCGACCAACTCGAAGGACGTTCGATGCTGGTGGTGCACGCGAACATGTTCTCGGTGGAGTGCGTGGCTCGTGGATATATTTCCGGTTCCGGGTGGAAGGACTACAAAGCCAGCGGCGCGATTTGCGGTATCCCTCTTCCTGCCGGGCTGCGCGAGAGCGACAAGCTGCCGGAGCCGATCTTCACGCCGGCCACCAAGGCGACCACCGGGCACGACGAAAACATCCCATTCGCGGAAATGAAGAAACTGGTCGGCAACGAGCGCGCGGAACAGCTTCGCGACCTGACATTGAAAATTTATCGTAAGGCTTCCGATTACGCCGCCGGGCGCGGTATCCTGATTGCCGACACCAAGTTTGAGTTTGGAATTACCGCGGCGGGAATTGTGCTCGCCGATGAAGTGTTGACCCCCGATTCTTCCCGCTTCTGGCCGGCAGACAGTTATTCGCCGGGCCGGGCGCAGCTTTCGTACGACAAGCAGTTCGTTCGAGACTACCTGGAAGAAATCAAGTGGAACAAAAAGCCACCGGCGCCGTCCCTCCCCGACGACGTGGTGTCTAAAACGAGTGAAAAGTATGTGGAGGCTTTCCGCCGGTTGACCGGGCGGGAACTGGAGAGTTAGTTTCGCCTTGCGGCGAGACACGTCATGAGCGCAGGCGACTGGGTCATTGTTGCGGTTCTGATTCTTTCCACGGTGCTGGCGATATCCCAGGGATTTTTCCTGGAAGTCTTCTCGCTGGCAGGCGTGGTGGTAGGGTTCCTGATTGCATCGTGGGAATACACTGCGGTGTCGTCGCACCTCGGGTTTATCAATCCTCCGTGGGCGGCGGACATGGCGGGCTTTTTCATCATCTTTATTTTGGTGGTGATCCTGTCAGGTACCATTGGCCGGATCGCCAGTTGGGGAATGAAGCAGGCGGGGTTGCGGTGGATCGATCGCGCGCTGGGCGGGGCGTTCGGTTTGTTGCGCGGCGCGTTGGCGGTGACGGCGATTGTGATGGCGATGGCGGCGTTCGCGCCACAGTCGGAATTGTTGCAGAAGTCAGAGCTGGCTCCGTATTTCCTGGTGGCGGGGCGAGCGGCTTCGTGGCTCACACCGGCGGATGTTCGCAATCGCGTTCGCGACGGAGTGGAATTGATTCACCGGGGTAAATCGCAATTGGAGAATGCCAAGGTACCGGCCGGAAGCTCGACCGAGCCGGATAAGAAACAGGCAACACCTGGCGGAAAATAAAGAATGATCCGAGAAAGAGAGACTCAACCGTGAAAGATCAGCTGGAAGCCCTGGTGATGGCGATGTACAAGGGCGGCATCCTTTATAGCGAAGCAGTGCGCGAATTTAAGAAGCGCTTCATCCTCACCGTTCTGGAAGAGAACAACGGCAACCAGTGCAAAGCCGCCCGAGAGCTTGGCATGCACCGGAACACCCTCAGCCGCACCATCGACGAACTGAAGATCGACGTCCGCGCAGTACGTGATGGAGCGAAACGTCCGCCGCGCAGTGCGCGTCCGGTCACACTGGCGATGGAGAAAAAGGCCGCGCGCTAGCGACCTGATCCTTAAAGTAACAGTTGAAATTTTTCCGGGAAGACTCCGAAGGGAGTGGACGTGTACACGGTGGAGTCCTCAGGTCGCTATGGTCCCCCGGTGATTGCTTCCGCAAAAACCCAGATCACTTCTCCGAAAAGGACTTCCTCCGGCTGCTGACAGCCGTAGCGAGTTCCCGCAGGAGCGAAAAAGTTTCATCCCATCCTATGCATGCGTCGGTGATCGACTGCCCATACATGAGAGTTTTCCCCGGCATGAACGTTTGGGCTCCAGCAGTGAGATTGCTCTCGATCATGACACCGATGATTCGCCCATCTCCGGCTTCGACCTGCCCTGCGACGTCGCGGCAAACCGCGGGCTGGCGGGCGTGGTCTTTGTTGCTATTGGCGTGACTGCAATCGATCATCACTTGCGGTCGAAGACCGCTCTTTTTCAATAACGTGCAAGCTTCATCGACGGAGGCTGCGTCGTAGTTCACGGTCTTGCGTCCGCCACGCAGGATCACGTGACAATCGGGATTACCGTTGGTGACAAAAATCGCCGACTGACCCTGTTTCGTGTGTCCAAGAAACGTATGCGGGTGGGCGGCGGACTGCACTGCCTCGATGGCGATCTGCACGTTTCCCGATGTACCGTTCTTGAATCCCACCGGACATGACAACCCGGAAACCAGTTCGCGATGGACCTGGCTTTCCGTCGTGCGCGCCCCGATAGCTCCCCACGAAACCAGGTCGGCCATGTATTGCGGGGTGATCATGTCGAGGAACTCGGTCCCGGCGGGTACGCCCATTTCGGCAAGATCGAGCAATAGGTGGCGGGCAATACGCAAGCCATCATTGATCTTGAAAGACTCGTCGAGATGTGGATCGTTGATGAGCCCCTTCCATCCGATCGTGGTACGAGGTTTCTCGAAGTAAACGCGCATGACCAGCAGAAGGTCTTTCTTCAGTTCTTCCCTCGCCTGCTTAAGAAGCTGCGCGTACTCGCGGGCGGCCTTCGGATCGTGAATCGAACAGGGACCGACGATACAGAGCAGGCGGTGATCTTCGCCGTGAAGAATGCGGATGACTTCGTCGCGAGTGCGGAAAACAGTGTCGGAAGCGGTCTCGGTGATGGGCAGTTCTTCCTCAAGGAAGACTGGCGGCAGTACCACCTTTGTCCACTTGATGCGGAGATCATCAGTGCGAAACATGGCGTGCCATTAATGTAACAGGGTTATCTGGATATCTGGATATCCGGTTTATCGCGGCCTCGGTGCCGCGTATCCCAGGAAACCACAACGCTCTCCCCGATGTCATGAAGCAAAGAGATGTGAAACCTAAACAAGCGCACCTGATGTCTGCGTTGCACCAATCAATTACAATGACTCGCTTTTATCAGCGTTATCAATGAGAGGCCGATCGCATGAAAAGACTGTCACGGACGTTGCTGGTGCTGCTGGTGGTGATACCGCTCTGGGGGCAAACGGGTACGTCGAACGATGCCGTCGAAAAGCGAGTGAACGCAATCCTCGCGAAGATGACGCTGGAAGAGAAAATCGACTACATCGGCGGGTACAAGGACTTTTACGTTCGGGCAGTTCCGCAGGCTCAAGTGCCGGCGTTCAAGATGGCGGATGGACCTATCGGGGTGCGGAACTACGGCCCATCGACCACGTACGCGGCCGGAATCGGCCTGGCGGCGTCTTGGGACCCGGACCTGGCGCGGAACGTTGGAACGATGATCGGCCATGATGCGCTCGCCCGGGGCGTGCACTTCATGCTCGGTCCGGGCGTGAACATCTATCGTGCTCCCATGAACGCGCGAAACTTCGAATACTTTGGCGAAGATCCTTTCCTGGCTTCGCGTATCGCGGTGAATTACATCGAGGGCATGCAAAGCCTTGGCGTGAGCGCGACCATCAAGCACTACATGGGAAATAATTCCGAGTTCCTGCGGCATGACTCGAACACAATCGTCGATGAGCGAACCATGCGCGAAATCTATCTGCCGGTCTTCGAATCGGCGGTAAAAGAAGCCGGCGTGGGCGCGATCATGGATTCGTACAACCTGGTGAATGGCGAACACTCCACCCAGAATTCATTCATCAACAACCAGGTGGCGAAAAAAGATTGGGGATTTCAGGGTGTGATTATGTCCGACTGGGTCGCCACGTATGACGCCGTGGGCGCGGCCAATGGCGGACTCGACCTGGAAATGCCGTCCGCAAGATTCATGAATCGCCAAAACCTGCTGCCGGCGATCCAGTCAGGGAAGGTTAGCGAAGAAACGATTAACGATAAAGTTCGGCGCATCCTGAGAACGGCAATCCGCCTGGGGTGGCTCGATCGCGACCAGAACGATCTGACATGGCCGAAATACAGCGAAGAGTCGAAGGAAGTGGCGCTCGAATCAGCGCTGGAATCGATGGTGCTGCTCAGAAACGCTAACCATCTGTTGCCGCTGAATAAGAAGACCGTGCACAACATCGCGGTGATTGGTCCGGACGCGTACCCGGCGGTTCCGGTGGGCGGTGGTAGCGCAGGAGTGAGGCCTTTCATGCCGGTGAGCTTCTTGCAAGGGATTGCCGATTACCTGGGAACCTCGGCAAACGTCTACTACCACCCAGGCATTCCGACTCTGAGTGACATGGCCGATCGCACGGACTTTACGACCTCCGAGGGCGGCAAGCCGGGGATCGCGGTGCAGGTATTCGATACGGCTGACCTGTCGGGTACGCCCGTCCAGAGCTACACGGCACAGCACGTGAACCTGTCGATCGAGAACCAACAACGTTCGCTGGATGAAGAACTGGCGCATCACCCGATATCTACTCGGTGGACTGGCTATTACAACGTTCCGTCAACTGGCGGATACACCGTCTTCGCGCAGGCAAATGGAGAGCACAGCGGGTACCGTGTCTACGTGGACGACAAGAAGGTGCTCGATGATTGGGAGATCGCCAAGGCGTTGACGGACGAGACCACGCTGCAACTAAAGCCGGGACCTCACAAGATCGTGATGGAACAGTTCCGCCTCGATCAGCACCGCCGAACCAGAGTACGCCTTGGGATTGTTCCGCTGGCAACCATCGTCGATCCCGATGCAAAGACGATGGCCCAGGGGGCCGATGCGGTGGTGGTGGCCGTCGGCTTCGATCCGGAAACGGAGAGCGAGGGTGCGGACCGAACGTTCGCGTTACCGCCGGGACAGGACGAGTTGATCCAGGAAATCGCGGCGAGGAACGACAACGTTGTGGTCGTCGTCACTTCGGGCGGAAACGTGGATATGAATGCCTGGATCGATCGTGTGCCGGCCACGCTGGAGGCTTGGTATCCGGGACAGGAGGGTGGCACGGCGCTGGCGAAGATATTGTTCGGAGAGGTGAACCCATCCGGCCATTTACCGGTGAGCTTCGAGAAGAGTTGGGAAGACAATCCTGTACACGACTTCTACTATCCCGTGCCGGGAACGAAAGATGTGAACTACCGCGAAGGGATTTTCGTTGGATACCGCGGCTACGAGAAGAACGCCGTGAAGCCACGGTTCCCTTTCGGATTTGGCTTGTCGTACACGACATTCAAGTATGCCAATCTACAGGCGAGCCCGAACTCCGTCTCGTTTGATGTGACCAACACCGGACAAATCGAGGGGATGACTGTGGCGCAGGTGTATGTCGGCGAGCAGCAACCTGCGGTACCGCGTCCGGCGAAAGAGCTGAAAGGATTCGCGAAGGTGAGCCTTAAACCGGGCGAGACGAAGCATGTAACGGTTCCGCTCGAAGAGCGTTCGTTCTCGTACTACGATGTGGGATCGAAGTCTTGGAAGGCGGACAAGGCGACCTATGATGTGATGGTCGGAAGTTCCGTCGAGGACATTGAGTTGGAGGGAACGGTGATGAGATAAGGACGGATGTTCTGGTGGTAGCGCTATGGAAAAAACAACCAAATTCTTGGGAGCACCCGCACGATTTATCAAGGGGGCGGTGCCGCTTTTTGCCATCCTCTTGATTCTCTTGGCATTCAGCCAGAACTCAGGTTCCAGCATGTTCTGCACAGCTTGTGTTTTCGCTTTGTGCGCCCTGATCCTGTGGTTCGGCTGGAATTGGATTCGGCAAAACCTGATCACTAAGTGGGTGGCCATAGTACTGGCGGTGCACCTGGCATTTGTACTGGCGATGATGGTTCTCGGTATCGCGTTGGGGCTTGGGATGCTCCTGATGGTCTTGTTTCTGGCCGCGACTCCGTTCCTGATCTACGATCTTTTCTTCCGCTCACCATACAAGGGACGATTTTCTCGAATGCGTGCGGAACGGCGACACCTGCGATCTTGACCTTTGCGCAGCTAAGCGTGTGCCGCCGCTTCGGGTTGCTGTGCGGCCACTTGCTCGCTTTGTGGTTTCTCGGTCGCCTTTTCCTCGTGGTAGTCCATCTCGGTGTTCACAGCCCAAATATTCGACTTGTCAGTACGTCCGGCGGCGATGTTATCGACAGCTGTCATCGCGGTGAGCATCGAGTGGTCCTGATTGTTGTACTTGTGCATGCCGTTGCGGCCGACGAGGAAGAGGTTGTTGAATGCGTCGAGATACGAACGGACTTCCTCGAACCGGTCATACACGCCAAAGTAGGCCGGGTACGTCTTGGGCATACGGATCACGGTCGAGTCGAGGACTTCGCTCTGCCGGATAATGCCAATCTTTTCGAGCTCTTCCTGCGCCAGCTTCGACATGTCTTTGTCAGAGAGGCTCCACATCTTGTCTGTCTGGTAGCAGAAGTACTCGACGCCGATCCAGATGAGATCGGGATCGGCCACCAGGAATGGGCTCCAGTTATTGAATATCTGGAGACGTCCGGCAAAGACGTCGGGCTCCTGGATGTAGATCCAGTTGTCCTGAATCATGCGCGACGGGTCTTGCTTGTCAATGACAGCCAAGCGCTTCACTAGCAATCCGACGGTGATGAAATCGCGATACTGCAAATTCTGCGAAACCTCGCTCACGTTGGCGGGAACCGGGATGTCGAACGACGCCACCAGCTCTTTGATCGGCATGGTGGAGAAGAAATAATCGCCGTGATATTCGCGGCGGATGCCCTGGGAGTCGAGTCCGCTGATGGAGACGACGCGGTCGCCTTCCAGATGGATCTGGTCCACGTTGAACTGAGTGATGATCTCCCCGCCGGCGCGCGTCACCTTCTCTGCGACGATTTCCCACATCTGACCTGGGCCGTACTTCGGATAGAGGAAGCGCTCGATCAGCGAGGTCTCAGTTCCCTTCTGCGAAACGTCGGAAGATTTCTTCTTCTTGAAAACCGAGGTCAGAAAGTGAGCGATCGTCTTCGTAATCGAAAGACCTTTCACGCGCTGGGCGCCCCATTCGGCGCTGATCTTGTCGCAAGGCACTCCCCAAACTTTTTCGGTGTACGACTGGAAGAAGGTCTTGTACAGCTCTTTGCCGAAACGGCTGATGAAGAACTGCTCCAGGTTCTCTACCTTGCGCGGCGGAAAGAGCGCGACCGCCAGATAGCTGAAGCCGATCTTGATTGTCCGGACGAAGCCGAGGTTCTGCAACGTTTGACCGCTGAGCTGGATCGGATACTCAAAAAACTTGCGCAGAAAATAGATTCGCGACTTGCGATTCCGCAGCAGCATTACTGCATCGCCTGCGCCCGTCTTGGCGTCGGTGGGGAGCTCGGTGGTGCGGTTCTGATAGGTGATCACCTGTCCGGCCTGTGCGCTCTCAGAGAGCGGCATGTGCTCAAGCCACCAGTTCATCACCCGATCGCTCTTTGAGAAAAAGCGGTGGCCGCCGATATCGATGCGATTGCCCTTGTAATTGACGGTGCGCGAGAGTCCGCCCATGTAGGTACTGGATTCAAGTACGATCGGCTTTACATCCGTGCGGGTCAGCAACTCGTAGGCTGCAGTCAGTCCCGCAGGTCCGGCACCAATAATGATTGCTTTTTTCATTTCGAGGAAGGCTCCTTGCTTGTGGGCTTTGACGGCATCGGAGTGGCGGGAAGCACCCGCTGATACAAAACGGAAGCACCATCGTCAAAAACGACTTTGAAATGCGGATCGGTTCGCAAAACGTACGTTAGTGAGAATCCCGGCTGGGCGATTACCAGGTTTGCTTTCTGCAACAAAGGATCGTCGTACCAGTCGTTCCCCATCACATTCCAGGTCTGGAGCGAGCGGCTGATCTCATCCTGGCCATGAACGTTGGTGCGGCCGTCGATAATCACCGGCATTTCGGGAAGCGCGTAAATGAGGAACCCACCCCAGTCGAAATTGTTATAGAGCGGCCCTTGCAGATGGTGTTCGTGTATATAGGCCACGGCTCCCATCGGCAACTCGCTTCCAACCAGGCCGCTCAGCTCCTCGTTCGAGGGAGCGGTTTTGAAACGCGCTACCAGAAAGATGAGAACGCAGGCAAAAGCACCGAGCCAGACACGTCGCGGGATGGGAACGACTTCCGGCCTGACTCTCGCGAAGTAATTGGAGAGGATGCAGAGCGAAACGACCGTCGTGAGCCAGATATCGCGCTCGGCGTGGAACCCTGAAAGTGCCGACCAGAGCAGCAAAATCGCCCAGAACGGCTGGATGCGGCGGCTGCGTCCGAGAGCGACCGCGGCGGCAAGGCAGACCACAAGAACCAGGAAATGGAGCTTATGATCAAACGCCATCGCCTTGGTCTCGTTGATGAACTTGTAGAGCTTCGGCTGCTGGATGAACTCCCACAGCACGCGATAGACGCCGATTCCATAAGGGTTCGCGAAGGTCAGTGCGCTCGATAGCGCGAGCGTGCCCCATGTCCATTTTGCAGGAAGGTAGTGCGTGTCCGGATCGCGCGCCACTCCGACCTTGGCGAGCAGCCAGTCGAAGAACGGAAGCATGCAGAAAACACCGATGACAAACAGTCCGTACACAAACTGCACGTGCACGTTCGCCCACATCCATAGAAGCAGCGGAAGCCACAGCAACTTCTTCGCATCCATGGTTCGCTGCGCTTCAAGGAGGATGCCGAGCACCAGGCAAAAGAACATTACGGTCAATGGTCCGGGACGCGAAGACGTCACGCGCGTCATGATGATGCTGGCCGCCAACGTCAAGGTTACGGAGATCCAGAACGGTGGCCTGAAGGTGCGAATAAGCCAGAAGGTGGCGAGCGTCATACCCATCCACAAAAAGATGGAGACGCCGACGATCCCGATCAGGTCCCAGTGCTTGGCCACTTCATAGACAAAGATCTCAAACGGCCAACTATAGGCGACCCACGGCTTACCGGCGCCAGTCGACGAGAATGGATCGGTGTGCGGAAGCTGGTGGTGCTGCACCATCCATTCGCCGGCACGCATGTGCCACCAGACGTCGCCTTCGCTGACAAAGTGCCAGACAATCGGCTGCACAGGAAACCACGCGAACACCAGGACGATGGCAATGATCCGAACGATATCGTTGGCAGCAACCCGCCGGCCGACCTCGGCCAGGATCGCCCACTTCTTAGGAGAAGGCTTGGGAGCGGAGCTCTCACCCGCGGATTGCGGTGGGGCGGAAATTTGCGTGGTCCCCAGGATCAGTCTCCCTCAAGAATGAAATAGCCTCTACGGCTGATTGGACTTAGGTCCGTTTCGGAAGCTTGAGCTGAGGTCGATTCTACGCACGGAGAATAGACGGAACAATCAGGTATCCGCAGTACGGCCACCCAATAGTAACGGGTATTTACGGGCAATTTCGAGGAACTGGGGTCGTGGAACTTTGGTGCGGTTTAGCCGGCGGCGACCTCGAGCGGCGTGTCCCACCAGATGGCGGGTTCACTGGGCTGGATTTTCTTCGTAACCCGCACACCCAGCTTCTCGGCCTGCCGCAGCACTTCTTCAATGGCTGCGGGTACCGCGCGCTTCACGACGTCGCTGATTGGGGTGTAATACTCGCACGCGTTGGCGGTGATTCCGACAAGGATGGCATCAGTAGGGCCGACCCCGGTGAATTCGGCGCGAAGCATCATTTCTGACAGCGCCGGGGAATGGGGATCGGTGCGCACCGGCACGCCATTTCGCACCATATCGGCTTTTGTGTAGACCGTGATCGTTCCGGGCTCTTTGCGGTTTTCGACGGCGTCAATGATCAGGACTGTTTCGCTGTTGTCGAGGTGATCGGGAAAGTCGAGCACCGGTGTACCGAGATCGGCCACCTGAGCACTCTCGAACTCATACTGCGCTTCGAGAATGCGGGCGACGTACGGACCAATTCCGTCGTCGCCCATCAGGATGTTGCCGATGCCGGCGATGGTCACTCGCGTCACAGCACCTTCACCTTCGCGATGTTCCGCCCTTCGGGATCAAAAGTGTGGACCGCGCAAGCCATACACGGGTCGAACGAGTGCACCGTGCGCAGCACTTCAAGCGGCATCTCTGGATCGGCGATCGGATTGTGCAGCAGCGACGCCTCGTAAGGCCCGGGATTGCCGTGCTCATCACGAGGACTGGCATTCCATGTGGTCGGGACGACAGCCTGGTAGTTGTCGATCTTGCCGTTTTTCACCACCACCCAGTGCGATAGCGTGCCGCGCGGCGCTTCGTGCGTACCCACGCCTTCGATGGTGCCCTTGGGGAATTCCGGCGGATTGAACGTCGTCGTATCGCCCTTGCCGATGTTATTGACCAGCAATTCCCAGTGCTTGATCGCGAGGTCAGACAGCATGGCGGCGCGAACGCAGCGGGCGCCATGACGTCCGAGCGAGCCGAGCAGTTCTGTGGGCGCGACCTTGCGGCCAGCGACTGCGGAAATCCGGTCCAGCGCCGCATTGGTCCACTTCACGGTTAGCGGATGGCCTTGCGCGTATCCGACCAGCACTTGCGAAAGCGGACCCACCTGCGCGGGCTTGCCTTCGAAACGCGGCGCCTTGACCCACGTGTATTTTCCGTTCGGCTGCCAGTCGGTGTATTGCGGCGTGGTCTCACCCTGCCACGGATGCAGCGTCGTTTTGCTGTTCCCGTAGTACGCGTGCGAGGTGTCTTCAACCACCGCATCGCGGAAGCTCTGGTCTGCAGCGGTCTGGAAGCGGCGAACGCCCGCGAGATTGCCTTCGGAAATATATCCGCCGGGGAGATCGAAGCTCGTGCCCTTGGTGTCGAGCACCAGGTCGGGAACGGCGAGATAGTTCGTGACGCCCGCGCCGTACTTGAACCAATCGGCATACATGCCCGCTATGGCCGTTACGTCAGGAACGTAAACCTGCTGGATGAACGTCACCACTTCGTCGAGCAAGCCCTTGATCATGCCGAGCTTGTCCATGTTGAGCGTGGCCAGACTGTCGAGATTGATGGCGTTATTCACGCCGCCGACGGCGAGGTTCTGGATGTGCGGTGTCTTCCCGCCCAACATGCCGACAACCTGGTTCGACTTGCGCTGGAACTCCAAGGCCTGCAAGTAATGTGTGAACGCCAGCAGGTTCACTTCCGGACTGAGCTTCATCGCCGGATGTCCCCAGTAGCCATTCGCCAGAATGCCGAGTTGTCCGCTGGCAGCGACGGCGAGCACTTTGTCTTTCGCTGCCTTGAACTCCATTTTGGAGTTGCGCGGCCACGGCGACAGGCTCTCCGCAAGCGCAGCGGTCTTCGCAGGATCGGCTTTGGGGATCTGCATCACATCGACCCAATCGAGCGCCGACAGGTGGTAGAAGTGCACGATGTGATCGTGCATCCCGTGCGCAATCAGAATGAGGTTGCGGATGTACTGCGCGTTCAGCGGAATCTCAAGCTTCAACGCGTCCTCAACGGCGCGCACGCTGGCCATGGCATGAACGGTGGTGCAAACGCCGCAGAATCGTTGCGTAAAGAGCCAGGCTTCGCGAGGATCGCGTCCCTGCAGGATGCGCTCGATGCCGCGCCACATGGTGGCAGAGGCCCAGGCTTGGGAGACGGCCCCGTTATCGACTTCCACGTCGATGCGCAGGTGGCCTTCGATTCGGCTGATCGGGTCAACGGTGATGCGTTTGGTCATATAAGTCAGCGCCAATCTTCAAAATTGAAAATCGAGTAAAACTCAGTCCGAAAAATTTGTTGCCGCGGCAGCGAGCGAAACCACTTTCTCGCCGTCACGATGGAGGGCCTTGATCTTGTTCTCGTGCGCTTCCATCTGGAACCAGGTGTAATTCGGGGCCGGAAGGATTGCGAACACTTTCACGGCAATGCTGAATCCAGCGATGGCAAGCGCGACAAATCCGACAGACGTCAGGATTTCCAGCGCCGACGGAAAGTAAAATGCACCCGGCTTGGGCTGGAACGCCAGCGTGGTCGGATTGAAGCGATAGAGCAATCCGCCGACGCCCACCAGCACGTGCGCGTGGAACATCAGTCGTGCATCGCGCAGTTTCATCGAGTCCACCAACATGTAGAGCGCGATGCCGAGGAAGAGCATCTCGATCCAGAACAGTCCGGCGAACACGTCGAGCCGGAAAGCGAGACCGATTTTTCCGCTGATCACGAGATCGAGGGTACGGAAGAGCAGCCAGGTTCCCACCAGCCACGCGCAGATCTTGTTCAGGTGAACCAGGACTTCCATGTCGTAGGGCCGTTTCCACATCAAAGAGGTAAACAGCAGCGTTCCGGCGACGCAGCAAACTCCCAGAAATGCCGCGGCCCAGACATACAGCAAGGGCAGGAACGGCGTTTGCCATAGCGGGTTCACGTTGTTGCCACCGAGTAGCATCAGTGCCCCTAGCGACGACTGGTGCATGGCCGGAAGGATGTATGCGAGCGCGACGATGAACGGATAGAACCGGATCATGATCTTTTCGCACTTCTCGACAAACGCCTGCGTCCCCGGTTTGTAACGATGGAAGTACTCGAGAACGGGCGGGACATTCTCGAGCAGCAGCGGAAGCATCGCGTACGCCGGCATGCAGAACATGACTTCCAGCAGCGGCGAATGCGGGTTCCAGTTCCACGGCGTGACGAGCCAATAGATGTTCCACGGGCGGCCCACGTCGATGCCGATCATGATCAGGCCTGACAGGTATGACAAGAAACTGGTCAGCAACGCCACGCGCATCACCGTATGCAGTTTGTGCTGCTTGAACAGCCACGCGGAGATGCCGATTGCGAACGCTCCCGAACCCAGACCGGTCAGCGTCATGACGTTGAACGTCTTCCAGATACCCCAGGCATAAGCATCGTTCATGCCGCTCGCCGGGCCCAGGCCGGCGATCTCACGGTAAACGGTGAGGCCGAGTGCCAATCCACCCATCGCCATAAGGGCTTTGAAAGGCTTGGTCCAGATGGGCACATTGAAAACGGGAACGCTTCTTTCCCAACGATCGCTCATAGCTGCGGCCTCAATCCGGTCTGCTTCTGATCTTCCAGCATGTGGTGCTGGTGTTCTTTCCAACTGCCCCGAATCACGCCCACCATGGTTGCGTAGAGCACGGTTGGCACCACCAGGAACGAATAGAGCTTGCGCTGCCACTTCATGTACTTCGAAGGAATCGATTCGGTGCCCAGGTTCGGCAGGCCCAGCTTCTCGAACGGCAGGTGCGACAGATACAACACTTGCGTTCCGCCGCCGTCCTGCTCGCCAAAAATGCGATTCTCGAAATACTTGTCGGGGCTTTCCGCAATGCGCCGGCGCGCTTCATCGAGCAGTTCTTCACGATTTCCGAACACCACCGCCTGCACGGGGCACACGCTGGTACACGCAGGATTCTTTCCGGCGGCCAGACGCTCCTGGCAGAACTCGCACTTCACGATCTTCGGATTCATGCCCTGCCACTGGAATTTCGGCACGTGATAAGGACACGAAATCTCGCAATAGCGGCAGCCCATGCACTTGGAGCCGTTCCACGAAACGATGCCGGTCTCAGGATTCTTTGTCAGCGCGAAGAATGAACATCCGGCAACACAGGTCGGATCGACGCAGTGCATGCATTGCTGCTTCACGTAAGACCACTGCGATCCGTCGGCCGGCCGGTACAGCTTGATGATGTTCTTGGTGAAGGCGTTGAGATCGGTGGGAGCCTGATGAAGGCCGCCGCTTAAGCCGGTATCGGGTGTGAGGTTATTAGCTTCAGAGCACGCGGCCACGCACGACTTGCATCCGATGCAGCGGGTCGCGTCATACAACATCGACACCGCTTTTTTCGGCGCTTCCTTGACCTCTTCGCCGTGCGCGGATCCCGGCAGCGAGATGGTGGTAAGACCCGCTGTCGCAACTGCCGCAGCTGTGCCGGTGGCGAACTTTTGCAGAGCTTGTCGCCGGGTCAGATCCATTATTTTCCTCCCTGAGACTTCGTCTCTTCCTGCGAGCCTTCGGGATTCGGTTCACTGGTTGGCAGTTTCTGCGACGCCATCCATGCCGCTGTGCCAATTCCACCCGCCACCGCTCCGGCCAGTGCCGCAGCGACCGTTCCGATGGAACCAACGCGAGCGTTAATCAGCGGATAAGTGTCAGGCGGTGTAACTCCGTGGATGTCGATCGTCTGGAAGATCGGTACGCGAAACGCCACCGACTTCTCAGTGCAACCAACGCACGGACTGCCGATGCCGATCGGCCAGCAGTCGGGAACTTCATTAAAGTGGCGGGTCGAGCATCCAGCGTGAGTCGCCGGCCCCTTGCAGCCCATCTTGTACAGACACCAGCCCTGGCGATGGCCTTCGTCGCCAAACTGCTTCACAAACCGCCCGGCATCGAAGTGAGCGCGGCGCGGGCAGTGATCGTGGATCACGCGGTCATAGGCGAACTTCGGACGCCCAAGATTATCGAGCGCGGGCAGTTTGCCGAGCGTCACAAACTCCAGCACCACGCCGAGCAGGTTGTACGGATTCGGTGGGCATCCGGGCAGATTCACCACCGGCTTGTCGCTGATGATCTGATCCACGCCGGTCGCGCCCGTCGGATTCGGATCAGCGGAGGGAACCCCGCCCCAGGACGCGCACGAGCCCATCGAGATGATCGCCGCGGCTTTTGACCCAACCTCTTTCAGCCGGTCGATTCCCTTCTGTCCCGCGAGCGTGAGGTACTGGCCGCCATCTTTGGTCGGGATCGATCCTTCGCAGACCAGGATGTACTTGCCAAGATTGGCTTCCATCGCGTCTTTCAGCGATTTCTCCGCCTGGTAGCCGGAGGCCGCCATTAGGGTTTCGTGATAATCGAGGGAGATAACGTTCAGGATCAGATCGGCCACATCAGGACGGGAGGTGCGGAGGAGGGTCTCGGAACATCCTGTACAGTCCTGGAAGTGCAGCCAGATCACCGACGGCTTTTTCGCTTTGGCGATGGTGTTGGCCAGTTGTTCGGCATTCTTTACTTTCTCGGTCAGGCTGAGGCCAAAGGGGGCCGTGGCCATCACCATCGAACAAAGGGTTATGAAGTCCCGGCGCGAAACGCCGCTACGTTGGAGTGATTCGCCGATAGTCTCGTCGGCAGAAGCCTTGGGCAGAAGAACGTCGGTTGGCATTCGGCTCACGCTCTGGGCAGCGGACGATCAGGGTCCGCCGGCGGTCGTCCTGCTATCGAACGACTGTTCGAACAGCGGAACGATGTCTGATGTTTTCGCCTACCTTGGTACGAGGGGTAAGTGACGCAACTCACCTTTTCGCGTGACGTAACACCGAACCGGAGTGATCTATGACACATGGAGGCGTGTCTAAGGATCGGAAATCGCGATTGCGGCATGCCGGCTCATTAGGCGCTGCTACGGCCAGAAATGCGGGTTAGGCTTAATAAATTCCCGGAATGAAACGACGCTCAGTTTGGGGAATCGAACCCAAAATCGCTCCGGGCCTTTTTTTTACCGGCTCTTTGTCGAGATTCTAAGCACCGCATCCAAAATCCCTCCTTCGGGGCCGGCAGTCGCAAGGCCAAGCCACCAGGATTTTTTCGATTCCTGTGACTTTTGTCCTCGCATTCATATCGTGACACGATAAAATAGGCGAATGCCTGTTCAAATCGGCTCCGTCACGCATACCTTCTCCGATCCCACCGGGCTTCTCTCCGACTGCCATCGGCGGATCGAAATGTTCATCGACGTGCTCAAAGCCGTGGCCGACGGTTCCGACCAGCAACTTACCAACGAAAAACGCAGTTCGCTCGCAACTGCGCTCCGCTACTTTCGCGAAGCCGCTCCTAAACACACCGCCGATGAAGAAGAGTCGCTCTTCCCGCGCCTTCGGGCGATGAACGTGCCCGAGCTGAAAGTTGCTCTCGACCGCCTCGAAGGTCTCGAACAGGATCATCGCTGGGCAGAATCCCTGCATGAAACTGCTGACCGGCTTGGGAACAGGTATCTGGACAGCGGTCGTCTCTCTCCCGACGATGCACAGATATTTCGAAACGCCGTCCATCAACTCCGCGCCATGTATCGCCGTCACATCGACATCGAAGACCGTGAAGTCTTTCCGGTAGTGGCGCGCTATCTCTCAGGCGAACAAAAAGAACAGATCGCCCGCGAGATGGCCTCTCGGCGTCAAGTGAAGGCCGTCGCTGCGCCTTAGCACAACCCTTTGAGGAGATTGATCCTCAGCTGAACCCTTGAACCGACTTTCTCTTCCTTGCTCGAGGCAGCGGATTGCATCGCCCATAGACCGCGAGAATCGCCAGGAACGCGAAGAGCGGGACACACAGTAGCTTGTGTCCCGTGTCGCGCAGGTACGGCACCACGAAGATTGCCGAAATGATTCCGGCGATCGCGACCAGGCAGAAGAACGTGAGATTCGCGCGCATATCCGCAGACAAATTTAGATGCAATCGATCCGTCTGCGCGCAGAGTAGAATGGTGTCAACGTGGGGTAAAAACCTTACCTGATCCCAGCTATCAAGGAGCCAGTCTCATGGCACTCAGCGCTCACCAGCCGTCTCCGTCAGCTTCGCCTTCGCCCATGAAGTTTTTCGAGGCAGTCAACAGCTATCAACGCACTGCAGCCTTGAAAGCAGCCATTGAACTCAACCTGTTCACCGCGATTGCCGAAGGCGCAACCTCCCCTGCTGCCATTGCCGAGAAAACCAATGCAGCCGAAAGAGGAGTACGCATTCTGTGCGACTTCCTCGCTGTTCACGGATTGCTCGAAAAACAGGATGGCGAGTTCGTCCTCACTCCAGATTCGGCATTCTTCCTCAACCGCAATTCGCAAGCTTTCATGGGAGGCACGATTCAGTTCCTTCTCAGCCCGAAGCTTGACGAGGCCTTCAGACGCCTGACGGATGCTGTTCGACGTGGCGGATCGGCGCTCGACGAAACCAGCGTCACTCCTGAAGATCCGATGTGGGTCGCATTCGCACGGGCTATGACGCCGATGGCGTTTCCTCTCTCGCAGTCGGCTGCGAGTATCCTTCCACTTCCCGATGATTGTGAATCGAAAGTACTCGACATCGCGGCGTCGCACGGCATGTATGGCATTGCCATGGCAAAACGGCATCCCCGCGCTCACATCGTCGGACTCGACTGGAAGAACGTCCTCGAACTAACGAAAGAAAACGCCGCCAAATTCGCCGTGTCCGATCGCTATTCGACAATCGCCGGTGACGCCTTCACTGTCGATTTTGGGACCAACTACGACGCCATTCTGTTGCCCAACCTTCTTCACCATTTCGACCAGCACGCGTGTGAGAAGCTGCTCGCAAAATGCAAACAGGCGCTGAAACCAGGCGGATACGTCGCCATCATCGAATTCGTTCCCAATGACGACCGCATCAGCCCTCCCGTTTCTGCCTGCTTTTCGATGACGATGCTGGCCACCACACCCTCAGGCGACGCATACACCTTGCGCGAATTTAATCAGATGCTTGCCGCCGCAGGGTTCGACACGCCGGAAGCTTATCCTCTGCCGCCCGCCGAGCACCTGATGATCGTCAGCAAACGAACTTAGGGCCGGGCACTTCGGTGCCCGCCCGGTCCCTGTCGGGGCGCATGCGAGCGCGTTATCATCATGTGAGTTTCGGTTCTTAAATGGCTTCACCGCTCAAATCGATTCTCGCCGGGCTCGATCGCGAGGCGTGGATTCGCTTCTTCGCCGCCCTGATCGCCCTGACTCTGGCATTCGGCGCAGCGCTGTTCTCTACCGTCACTCGGGATTCCGGCAACGTCATCGGCACGGCGGTACTCGCCTCGGTTGCGCTGCTGCTGGCCGGATGGGTTGCCCTCACCACCGTTCCTTATCTCGCTCGACGCGTCGCCCTGGCACGCGTCCGCGATGCTCTCGACTACGAAGTTACGCGCGAAGGCCTGGTGTACATGGCTCTGGTGCTGGTGATCGGCGTCGCGGCCCTGAACACCGGCAACAACCTGCTCTTCATCATCGTGTCCGCCATGCTGGCGGCGATCGTTGTCTCGGGCATCGCTTCAGCAGCCATGCTGCAGCGCGTCGAAACCGAAGTCACACTTCCTGAGCACGTTTTCGCCCACGATGGGGTCATGGGGCGCGTCAACGTGCACAATGAATCGCGATGGTGGCCGGCTTTTTCCGTCAGCGTTGTACCTCCCAAAGTGAAGGCGGAAAAAGTGAAGTGGGTGCTGCACCAGTCGCTATTTCGCTTTCCGCCAAAGGCGCCCCCCGAAAAACAGTGGCTGAAGATTCCCGATCTTTACCTCAGCCGCGTGGTGATTCCGGCCACTCGCGCCGAAATTCTGAAGGAGCCGGTTTACTTTCCTTACATCCCGCAGAACGCCTCCGCCAACGCTGAAGTGGAACTGACGTTCCCGTCGCGCGGCAGGTTCGTTCAAGATGGCTTCGGCGTCTCCACACGTTTCCCGTTTTCTTTCCTCAGCAAAACCCGCCGCGTAGCCCTTAAGCGCGAGATCGTCGTCTATCCCGCGGTCGATCCCACCGACGAGTTCTTTCAGGTGCTGCCGATGATTACCGGCGAGTTCGAATCGTTTGTCGCCGGACGCGGCTACGACCTCTATCGCATTCGCGAGTACCTGCCCGAAGATTCTGCCCGTCACGTTGACTGGAAAGCCACCGCCAAAACTGGAGCTCTCAAGGTCCGCGAGTTCACCAAGGAAGATGAACGCAAGCTGCGGATTGTCTTCGACAACCCTGCACCCGGCGAAGTTTCGCCAGAGAACTACGAGAAGTACGTCGCCTTGGCAGCATCGCTGGGCTGGCACTTTTCCGACGAAAGCACCGACCTTTCCTTCGCCACCGACGAAGCTCTCCAGTCGCCCGACGTATTCGGCTTCCTTCGCTACCTGGCCCTGGTGCAGCCGCGGAAAGGAACTTCCCTGCTCGAATCGCTTGCGCTCTCCGACGACTACAATGTGATCTTCACCTCGCGCCCACGCGGCAGCATTCCCACTCCGCTCTGGAGCTGCAGCTACTTTATCTTTTTCGAGTAAGTTCATCTTCCTTTTTTGGCCGCTTCGGGCATATACTCCCCGCCCCGGAGCATCCACTGCTCCAGCAGGCCCTTTACACCAAGAGAGGTGGCGTATGGAACGTATTGTGGACTTGGTGAAGGATAGGGACGTTTACTTCGTGGAAACCGGCCGATCGGTTCTCGACACGGCAAAATACATGTCGGAGCGAAACATCGGAGCCGTAGCGGTAGTTCGCGGAGACGAACTCGTCGGCATCTTTTCTGAGCGTGACTTGATGAAGCGCGTGGTCGCAACCGGCCGCGATCTCGTCAGGACCTCCGTCGAAGAAGTCATGACCGCCGACCCGCTGATCGTCTCGCCGCACGAGCGCATCACCGACTGCATGCGAATGATGAAGGAGCACAGCTTCCGTCATCTGCCGATTTGTGAAGGCCGCAGGCTCAAAGGATTGCTGTCGCTCCGCGATCTGCTGTTGCACGATCTCGGCGAAAAAGATGGCGAGATCCAGAGCATGCGCGCCTATATCTCGACCGCGTCCTGAGAATTCGACGCTGGGCCCGTCTCCGTTGCGGTAAACCATCGCGGCATTGGTGTGCGCCAATGCTAGAATCGAGTTTACCCGGCGAGATCACGGCCCATGTCAATCCACACGGTCAGCAAACGTCTGCGTCAGCTCCTCAGTCGCGATGCCGTCCTTGATCGCCCCGAAGACCTGATGCTGTACGAGTACGACGGCGGACTGGCAAAAGGCACGCCCGAACTGGTCGTCTTTCCACAAACCACGGAGCAGGTGGTCGCCATTGTTCGTGCCGCCAATGAATTCAAAATACCCATCGTTCCTCGCGGTGCCGGCACCGGATTGAGCGGAGGCGCTGTCCCCAGCAAGGGCGGCATCGTCATCGTCTTCTCGCGAATGAACAAAATCCTCGAGATCGATACCGCCAATCGTCGTGCCGTCGTTCAGCCCGGCGTCATTAATACGGAACTCTCTGCCGCACTCGCCAGGCACAAATTGTTCTTTGCGCCCGATCCATCTAGCGGACGCGCCTCCACCATCGGTGGCAATGTCGCCGAGAATTCCGGTGGCCCGCACACGCTCGCGTATGGCGTCACGGTCAACCATGTCACTGGACTCGAAGTCGTTCTGCCGAGCGGTGAATTGGTGCATTACGGCGGAAAAGCCGCCGACAGCGCGGGTTATGACCTGACTGGATTCTTCTGCGGATCGGAAGGTCTGATCGGAATCGCAACCTCCATCACCGTCAAGCTCTCGCGCGTCGCCGAGTCAGTCGCCACTCTTCTGGGGATATTCAACTCCGTCGACGATGCCGCCAATACCGTCACCTCGATCACCGGCGAAGGCATCACTCCCGCGGCTCTCGAGATGCTTGATGGCCTGACGCTTCGCACCGTCGAAGAAGCCACTCATGCGGGTTATCCCATGGATTCGGGCGCGGTGCTTCTGATCGAACTTGAGGGTCTGAAGGAATCCGTCGAGGAGCAAGCCGAAGCCGTCGCCAAGGTTTGCACGCGCAACGGCGCCCGCGAAGTTCGTCGCGCCAAAGACGAAGCCGAGCGCGCGCTGCTCTGGAAGGGCCGCAAAACTGCCTTCGGAGCCATCGGACGCATCACTCCTTCATATTACTCGCAGGATTGCGTCGTCCCGCGCACGAAAATCGCGGAAGTACTCCGCCTGATCGAGGGCGTCAGCAAGAAATACGGCCAGCGCGTTGCCAACATCTTTCATGCGGGTGACGGCAACCTTCATCCCGCGATCCTGTTCGATCTGCGCGACCCTGAACAGCTTCATCGAGTCCTCGAGATGAGCCGCGAGATCCTCACCCATTGCGTAAGTCTCGGCGGCACCATCACCGGAGAACACGGCGTTGGAATTGAAAAACAGGAGCTCATGTCGTTGATGTACACCGAGAACGACATGGAGATCATGCGGCGTCTGCGCGATGCCTTCAATCCTGAAGGCACCATGAATCCGGAGAAGATATTCCCCATCCGCCGTGGCTGCGGCGAAGCCCGTGTTTCAAGCGTGAAGCCAGAAGTCGTGGAGGTGGCCGGGTGACCACCGCCACCACCACCTTGCGCACCGTTGAACTCGCTACCATCGTTGGCGAAAAATTTGTGGCGGAAGCTCCCGCGAAGCTTTCGGTTCTCGCTGTCGATGGCGTTACCCCTTCTCATTCCGTCGCCCCCGGATCGGTCGATGAAGTCGCTGCGATTCTCACTTACGCGCACGAGCATGACCTGACCGTCGTTCCCGCAGGAGGCTTCGTTCACCAGGAAATCGGCCGCACCCCCGAACAGGTAGACATCCTTCTCCGGCTTGAGCGCCTGAATTCCATTGAGCACTACGATCCCGGCGATCTCACCATCGGCGTCGGCGCCGGAGCCACCATCGGTGAGATCGAAGCCATGTTGCGCGACCAGGGCCAGATTCTGCCCATCGACATTGCCCATGCCGATCGCGTCACCATCGGCGGGGCCATGGCGGTCGCGGCGCACGGTCCGCTCAAGCACTTCTACGGCGGAGTTCGCGAGTTCTGCCTCGGCGTTCGTTACGTGACCGCTGACGGCAAAGCAGCCAAGGCCGGAGCCCGAGTGGTGAAAAACGTTGCCGGGTTCGACGTAATGAAGCTGCTGATCGGCAGTTTCGGCTCGCTCGCGGTCATCACCTCCGCCAGTTTCAAGCTCTTCCCCGCCCCGGCTGTAACGCGTACGTTTGTATGTCAGTTTGCAAAGCTCGAAGAAGCAATTGCCTTCCGTGATTCCGTGGTCGACTCACCGCTCTCGCCGATGTGCGTTGAAGTTCTCTCGCCGCGCGCCTACGACAAGAACGCGTGGACCGTCGCCCTCCGCGCTGGCGGCAGTGAGCGCGTCCTCGCCCGTTACACCGGCGAACTGGGCTCCGCGGTCACGAAAGCTCTCGATGCCTTTGAAGAGCAGAAGTTCTGGACCGACGCGCAGCAACTCGGCCAGGAATCGCCGGTCTTGTTGAGCGTTTCCGTCCCACCCAGCATTGCCGGCAAGGTTCTCGCTGACGCCGAACAAATTGCCGCGGCAAACGATCTCAGCTTTACCGCGTGGGGACGCGTTGCCATCGGTTCGCTGCTCTTTGCTTTCGATGGCGGCATGGCCGAAAGCTATGTCAGCGCCGTCGACTCGCTCCGCCGCACGCTTCCGCGCGACGCTTCCGCGGTTGTCAACCGTTGTCCTGCGGCGCTCAAGCCGAGCATCAACGTTTGGGGTGCATCGCCGAGCGATATGAATTCCATGGCCGCCGCCAAGCGCGCCCTCAATCCAAAAGACAATCTCAATCGCGGGAGGTTCCTGCTCTGAGCGCGTCCGCTCCAGTCGAAGAGCCGCGGCAGTCGAACTTCACGACCGCCGATAAGCCCACGTGGCAGCTTTATTCCACCTGCATCCACTGTGGGCTCTGCCTGCAACAATGCCCAACCTATCGCGTCCTCGGACTCGAAGCCGATTCGCCGCGTGGACGCATCTACCAGATTCTCCAGGTAGACGAAGGCCGCCTCGCCATTGACGCCCCGTTCGTCGAGCACATCGATCGCTGCCTCGGATGTCTCGGTTGCCAGACCGCCTGCCCCTCCGGCGTTCCCTACGGCCACATCGTCGAACGCGCGCGAGCGGAAATTCAGACAAACTACCCACGCGGTTTCGTCGATCGCAAACTGCGCGACTTTTTCTACGGCCGCCTGCTGCGCCATCGTCATTCGCTGATCTTCGCCGCCAGATTGCTGCGGTTTTACCAACGCTCGGGATTGCAGGCTCTCGCCCGCAAATCGGGCATTCTGAAACTGCTGGGAATGGCGCAGTTGGAAGCCCTTTCGCCGCGTATTGACGACAATTTCTCGTTTGAAGAATTCGGCATGATCTTCCCGCACGAAGGCGCTGAACATCGCGGACACGTCGCCTTCCTTGCCGGATGTATCGCCAGCGTTTCGTTCGCCGAACTGAATCGCGCCACCGTTCGTGTCCTGGCAAAGAATGGCGTGTCGATCGTAATCCCCGGAAACCAACAGTGCTGCGGCGCTCTCCACGCCCACGCTGGACGCCTCGAACAGGCTCGTGAGCTGGCGCGCAAGAACATCGATGCCATGCTCGACGACAGCATCCATGCCATCATCACCAACGCAGCCGGTTGCGGTGGAACCCTGAAAGATTATGGCGAGCTGTTGAAAGATGATCCCGAGTACGCGGCCAAAGCCCGCCAGTTCGTCGCCAAAATGCGCGACATCAACGAATACCTCGCTGAACTCGGGGTCGTGCCTCCGAGCAAACCCCTTAACCAGCGCGTTACTTATCAGGACCCCTGCCACCTCGCGCACGCCCAGAAGATTCGCTCCGCTCCGCGCCAGCTCCTGAAGGCCATTGGCGCCGACCTGGTCGAGATGCCGAATTCCGATCTCTGCTGCGGCAGCGCCGGCGTTTACAACGTCGTTCAAAATTCGCTGTCGATGAAGATTCTGCAGGCCAAGATGGAAGACGTATCGTCCGTCGAAGCCGACATCATCGCCACCGCCAACGTTGGATGCATGCTTCAACTACGTGCGGGCGTCGAGCAGCGCGGACTCAACCGCCGCGTCGCGCACGTCGTCGAACTTCTCAACGAAGCCTACGAATAGCCAATGATGATCATGGACGCCGGTCGCCCTCGACCGGCCATGCATGGACACCATATCGCCTTGTGTTGGCAAATGCGGGATCCAAGCTTCACCGCGTCAGCACTTCGTGCAGCGTCTTCGCCAGTTGATCTGGATCGGAAATCGGAGGCATACAGGTAAAGTTCGAGCAGATCACCGCGACCGATTTCCCTTCCTTCACTCCCGGCAAAGCTGGAACGGTTTCAGTGAGCGCCGGCGGCAACTCCCCCAGGCTACGCAACCGAATCACCGACTTGTTCAGCGCAAACGGAGCAATCGCCGCGGCATACAGTTCATCTGCCGTGCGGTCACTCCCGATCACCACTACTTGCGTGTGCGGACGAAACAGATGAACTGCTGCGATACCGTACGTTCCTGCGAAAATGCCAACCTGCTCGGCCAATCCGGCAAATACCTGCATCGTCTTTTCCGCGCGGTTGCGATATGAGTTCTCGTTCGTCAACGCGTGCATGCGCAACAGCAAGATCGCCGACGCGCTATTGCCCGACGGTGTCGGCGAATCCTGGAACGGCTTTCGCGGCGCGGTCAGCGCTCCCAGAGCGCCGTCGCCCAGCGACGACTTCGGAGCATCGAAAAATCCACCCTCGATTTCGTCATAAAAGTGTGCAACCAGATAATCGGTGATCTTGCGCCCGGCGTTGAAATAACGAATCTCTCCCGTGACTTCAAACGCATCCAGACAAGCGATCCCCACAAACGCGTAGTCGTCCACAAATCCTGTCGTATCGCGATGGATCGCCTTCGGGTCTGAATACGCGATTACATGCTTCAAGCCGCGCTGGTCGTCCCACGCCTCGGCCAATATGCGATCCAGCGATTTCAGGGCAAAAGCGCGAGCTCCATCGAGTCCAAGCACACTCGCGGCCTGCAAGTATGCCGAGATGCACAGGCCGTTCCAGTTCACGTAAACGGTCTTATCGATGTACGGCGTCGGCCGTTTCAACCGCGACGCGTACATCTTCTCCTTCGCCGAATCGAGCAGCGCCGATGCACGTTCGCTCTGCATGCCGGTGCGAACCGCAATTTCCTCAATCGTCGATTTCACATACAGCACATTCTTGGCGTGGTTGTGGTGCATCTCGCCGACTTCTTCGATGTCGTAATACGCTGCCGCCACACTCAGCTCTTCAGGCGTGAGCGCCGACTTCGCTTCGTCGAGCGTCCACGTGAAGTAGTCGCCATCGTCATCCATCGAGTAGTCGGCGTCCTGCGAGCCGTAAAATCCCCCGCGCTCACGATCGCTCAGCCACTCATCCATCCAGCGAATCATGTCCTTCGCCACGGCCGCGAAAAACGGCACGCCAGTCGACTGGTAAGCGTGAACGTAGTTCTTCAGCAGCTCCGAGTTGTCGTACGACATCTTCTCGAAGTGCGGCACAATCCATTGCTCATCCACCGAGTAGCGATGAAATCCGCCGGCCAACTGATCGTAGATTCCGCCGCGCGCCATCTTCTCCAGCGTCTTCACCACCATGTTGCCGACATCCGGATCGCCCGTTCGCGCGTACCGATGCAGCAGCAAGTCCATCGACGACGAATGCGGAAACTTCGGCGCCGATCCGAATCCGCCATTGCGCGCATCGAACATCGTCTGCGCCGAGCCGATTATGTGATCCACGATCTGCGGCGAGACTGATTCGCGCTCCCGGCCCGCAAACGACTCCGACCGGCCGATCATGTTCATCACCGTCTCGGCCTGCTCTGTAACGTCAGCGTTCTTTTCCTTGTAAGCTTGCGCCAGCGTCAACAGCACGCGCTTGAAGCTCGGACGCCCATAACCCTCCGCCGGCGGAAAATACGTTCCGCCGAAGAACGGCTTGCCCTCAGGAGTCAAAAATCCTGTCAGCGGCCAGCCGCCCTGTCCCGTCATCGCCGAAATCGCAAGCTGGTAGCGGGAATCGATATCCGGACGCTCGTCGCGATCCACTTTGATGGCCACGAAATGGTCGTTCACGATCTGCGCCACTTCCGCATCGTCGTACGATTCGCGGTCCATTACGTGACACCAGTGGCACCAAACCGCGCCGATATCCAGCAGGATCGGCTTGTTCTCACGCTTGGCTGTTTCGAACGCCTCAGCGCCCCACTCGAACCATCGGATCGGCTGGTGCATCGCCGAGCGCAAATAAGAAGACGAAGCGTTGGCAAGCGCGTTGGTCGCGTGTACGGAAGAAGTCTCAGTCGGAGTTGTCATGATTGTCGTAGCGCCGGCGACTCGCCGGCTTCCCTAAGCACCCGTGTTCAGTTCTTTCCCCATTTGCGTATAGATGTCCACGGCCTTCATCAGTTGTTCTTTGTCGATAAACTCGTTTTCCGTGTGCGCCACGTGGATCGATCCCGGCCCGAGCAGCACCGGCTCGCCCCAATTCGAGAGCTGAGGAATGTCGGTGGTAAAGGCCGCGACCATCGTCGGCAGCCCCGAAACCGTTCGCAGTTTCGTGTACGGAATTTCCAGCGGAAACTCCACTTTCACCAGATCGCGAACGCCATCCACGATATTGCGCCGAATATCTTCTGACGGACCGACCAGCCGAATCAGCAGATGAGCCCGCGCATGATCGGCGATCACGTTCGGTGCCCTTCCACCCTCGATCACCCCAATGTTCATCGTCGAGGGTCCGATCTCTTCGTTGTACGGCAGATGCATCTTCTTCAGCCTGTGCAGCGCCTCGATCAGTTTGTCGATCGCCGAATCGCCCAGCTCCGGATAGGCCGAGTGGGCCATCTTTCCCTGCGCAATCAACTCCACGCGCAGCGTCCCCTTTGATGCCAGCGCAACCTTATTCTCCGTCGGCTCGCCATTCACCAGGAACTTGCTGCCAATCGGATGCTCATTCGCGATCTTCGCGCCCAGGCTGTCCTTCTCTTCACCGACAACAAACAGCAGTCCCGCGCCGATCTTGTGCTCATTCAGCAACCGCTGCGCCGCCGCCGTTTGCGCTGCAATGATCCCTTTCGCGTCGCACGCGCCGCGACCGTACACGCGACGATCGTCTTCCCACGACGGAATATGCGGTGGAACCACATCCATGTGTGTCGAGAACACCACCGCCGGCGACGAAACTGCTCGCGGCAGCGCCAGCACATTGAAGCGATGCCGCTCCACCGGGCCTTTCTGCACCGTGTAGCCGAGTTTGCCCAGGCGGTCGGCAAGAAACTCGCCGACCTGCGCTTCGTTTCCGGTGATCGACTCGATGTCGATCAGCTCACGGGTGAACCGGATAGGATCCATAAGCAACCAGAATATCAAGAGCGCCGCGCGCGACGGCGTTTCCCCCACAAAAACAGCACCACTACCGCGACCACCACCAGAATCAGCCAATTCGCATCTTTCATCAGCTGCAGCAACCGTCCCCATTGGCTGCCGAATGTATATCCGATGCTTGCGATCACGACCACCCACACCAGCGCGCCCAGGAAGTTGAACAGCGCAAACCGTCGCCAGTCCATTCGCAGCACGCCAGTCAGCGGACCGGCAACCACACGGGCCCCCGTAATGAATCGCGCAAAGAAGATCGCAGCCGCGCCATAGCGCTCGATCAGTTTTTCCGCTGCCGCAATATGCTCATCGCGCACGCGAAAGAATCGTTTCCAGCGCTCCAGCAACGGACGCCCGCCTTTGCGCCCGATCCAGTAACCGATGTTGTCACCCGCCGTGGCAGCAATCGTGCCAACCACGAAGATCCACGGCAGCCGCAATTCATGCGTGCTGTACGAGAGCACGCTGGCGAGAATCAAGATCGTCTCACCCGGAACGGGAACGCCCATGTTCTCCAGAAGCAGTCCCGCCGCCACGGCCCAATAGCCGTACGCGATCAGAAATTGCCGGATCATCTCCACAATGTCGTGCATGAATGTGATTCAGAGTAGCAAATCAGGTGAACGCCTGATGCAAGCTTTTGCATCTTGTGTGAAAGCAGCTTCCTTTTCCACAGATCGTCTGCGATTTTCTCGCGATTTTAACGTTTTCGTTATTGAACAGCCAGCATCGCTTGAAGATACTAGCCGCAACTATGACTGCTCACCGGCTTCCCCGCATTCTGATCGCACTCGCAATCCTGACGACATTGATCCTCTTTTTCGGCCCGGTAACCACCCGCGCCGTGTCCACCACCGTCGTTATCAGCGAATTCAGAACCCGCGGACCCAAGGGCGGAAACGACGAGTTCATCGAGCTCTACAACCTCTCTTCCTCGCCCGTGAATATCGGCGGATGGAAGGTGATGGGATCCAATTCTTCCGGTACCACCAGTACGCGCGCCACGATTCCCGCCAACGTTACGCTCAACAGCGGATGCCACTACCTGTTCACCAACACGGCCTCCAGCGGTTACAGCGAAAACGTGCCGGGCGATCAGTCATACTCCACCGGCATCACCGACGACGGCGGCATCGCAATCGTGAACGGCACCACCATCATCGACCAGGTCGGCATGAGCACTGGTTCCACCTACAAGGAAGGCACGCCCCTTAGCCAGACCACTAACAATCTCGAGCAAAGTTACCAGCGCACCGATTCCACCGGCAACGTTGTTGACACCGACAACAATGCCGCCGACTTCCAATACAAGACCAGCAGCAATCCGCAGAACCTCAGCTCCTCCTGCGGCGCTCCGGTGATCGGTCCTTCCGGTAGCGGTGCCGCCAGCCCCGCAACCGTCAATCCTGGAGACACCACACTTCTTACCGTTGCCGTTACCCCCGGATCGAACCCGTTCAGCACCGGCCTGGCCGCCACCGCCGATCTCAGCGCCTTCGGCGGCTCGACAACCCAGACGCTCTACGACGATGGTTCTAACGGCGACGTTACAGCTGGAGACTCGATTTTCTCCTTCACGTTGACGGTTCCCACTACCGTAGCCGGCAGCTTTACCATTCCGGTCACGCTCAGCGACGTCCAGGGCCGATTCGGCTCGACATCCATAAGCCTTACGGTTAATGCGCTTCAGCGCACCATTCCGCAAATCCAGGGTTCCACCGCCGTTTCGCCTTATGTCGGTCAGACCGTCGCGACCAGCGGCGTCGTCACTGCCGTGATCGGCAGCGGGTTCTTCCTGCAGGATCCTTCTGGCGATGGAGACGACACCACCTCCGACGGCATCTTCGTCTACACCTCTTCGAAACCGACCGTCGCGGCCGGCGACTCCATCAACGTCACCGGCACAATTGCCGAATATCCGGCGCCGGTAAATCCCGGAGATCCGTCCGCGACCGAAATCGATCACCCGGCGATCACGAAACTTTCCAGCGGTAACGCGCTCCCGTCGGCCGTGACCATCGCTGCCGGAGCCCTCGATCCCAATGGCGGATTCAACCAGCTCGAACGCTACGAAGGCATGCGCGTTCACATCGATACTCTTAACGTGGTCGGCCCCACCGACGGCAGCGTCGACGAAGTCAACGCCGTCTCCACCTCGAACGGACTCTTCTACGGCGTTCTTCCTGGAACCGCCCGTCCCTTCCGCGAACCGGGTATCGAAGCGCCCGCAACTCCGCCCGCCGGATCGCCCTGCTGCGTGCCCGAATGGGACAGCAATCCCGAACGAATCCTGATCGGCTCGAAAGACGTTTCGACTTCAACCGCTGTCGACGTCACCACCGGCGCGGTCGTAACCGACATTACCGGGCCGCTCGACCTCAGCGGCAACGTCTATTACATCCACACCGATCACACGCCCAGCTTCACGGGTAACGTCAGCTTTACAGCCGTTCCCGTTCCCGACACCAACACGGAATTCACGATCGCCTGCTTCAACATGGAGCGTTTCTTCGACACCACCGACGATCCAGGCATCAGCGATGTCGCGCTCACACCGACCGCGTTCGCCAATCGGCTGAACAAAGCGTCGTTGGCGATTCGCAACGTCCTGAACTCGCCCGACATCATCGGCGTCGAGGAGATGGAGAACATCACCACGCTGCAAGCGGTCGCAAGTAAAGTGAACAGCGACGCCCTCGCCGCCACCGGCGTCAATCCCCAATACCAGGCTTATCTCGTTGAAGGCAACGACATCGGCGGCATCGATGTTGGTTTCCTCGTCAAGTCAACGCGCGTACAGGTGAACAGCGTCACGCAGTTCGGCAAGGACACAACCTACACCGATCCAACGAACAACCAGCAGGCATTGCTCAACGATCGTCCGCCGCTCGTGCTCGACGCCAGCATCACCAATCAGCACGTAACGACGGAGTTCATTGTCATCGCCAACCATCTGCGCTCGCTGATCGACGTGAATGACGATCCTCGTGTTCGCGCCAAGCGCCAGGCGCAAGCTGAGTTCCTTGCCAATCTGATTCAAGGCTTCCAGAGCGGCAGTCCGAACGCCAAAATCGTCAGCATCGGCGACTACAACGCTTTCAACGTCAACGATGGCTACGTAGACGTGATGGGCATCGTCGAAGGCAATCCGGCGCCGTCCGATCAGGACGTGCTCGGTGGCATCGATCTCGTCGATCCCAACTTGACCGACCTGCTCTACACTCTGCCCTCCGCGCAACAGTACTCGTACAGCGAGAGCGGCAGCGCGCAGACTCTCGATCACGTTCTGGTAACGCCGGCCATGTCGTCATTGGTGACTCGCTTCGCCATCGCGCGCAACGACGCCGACTTCCCCGAAACCTTCCGCAACGATCCTAATCGTCCGGAACGCATCTCCGACCACGATATTCCGGTCGCCTACTTCCAGCTTCCGCTCGATACTCCGCCGTCGGTGAGCGATCAGGCCGTCTCCGTTAACTACAACTCGTCGGTCACCTTCGCTTTGAATGCCAGCGACCCCGATACCGGCCAGACGCTTACCTATAACGTTACAGGCGCGCCGGCAAAAGGAACTCTCTCGCTCAATGGCGGCAGCGCTACTTACACGCCGGCCTTCGGCGCGGCTGGAACCGACACCTTCACTTACACTGCCACTGACGACGCCGGACTCTCGGCCTCGGCGGCCGTAACCGTTACCATCGTTCCGGTCAACGTTTCTGCATCGATCCAGGTAACCTCGACTGGTAACGTTTACAACCGCGCTACCCGCCTCTACAGTTCCACGATCACGTTGAAGAACACGGGAACCGCTGCGATCACCGGTCCGATCACGACGCTGTTGGGCAACGTTCCCGCCGGGGTTACGGTGGCAAACGCCAGCGGCACGCATAACGGAAGTCCGTACATCACGGTTCCGGTGACGAGCCTGGCGCCGGGAGCGGCAACTTCTTTCACGCTGCAGTTAAGCAATCCGTCGAACGTCAGCGTTAGCCTGACGACGACCGAGTACTCAGGTTCGTTTTAAGGAGAGTAGGGCCAAATGACCAGCATTCAATCCAAGCTTTGCGCAATTCTGATGATCGCCGCCACCATCCTGTTGCTCGGCGGCGTCGCCGCGGCCGACGCGGTCACCTATCACGTCAATGTCGACACCAGCGCCATCGACGGTCAATCGGGTTACGTCGACTTCTCGCTGCTCCCCTCCGATTTCACCAGCCAGTCCGTGACCGCCGAGGTCCAGAACTTCGCCACGAACGGAACCGTGTCCAGCAACTCTCCCGTGCTCACCGGAGACGCCTCCGGACTTCTGCCGGGGACCCTGACACTCGACAACGCAACCTTCTTCAACGATTACTTCCAGGACTTTACCTTCGGAAGCGCGTTGAGTTTCGATCTGCTTCTGAATGGTCCCGCTCTGAGTGCTCCAGACGGAATCTCCGGCGGATCGAGCTTCACCTTCGGCATGTACGCCCCTGATCAAATCACGCCACTGCTGACGACAAGCCCCGATGGCGAAGCATTGCGGATCGACGTGAATTCTGACGGTACCACTTCCGTTACCACCTTCGACGCCGGTGACGGATCCGGATCCGTCGTCCAGACGGCGCAGGCGGTTCCGGAACCGGCGAGCCTGACCCTGCTTCTCAGCGGTGCGCTGGGCGTGCTCTACAAGAGAAAGCATCGCGCCTAACGCTTCGGTTAGATCGACACAGGAGGAGCCGCGACTCCTCCTTTCTTATTGTTCGAGGAAATTTGTCAGCACACGGTTGAAATCATCCGGCGCTTCGTCGTACGGAATATGCCCGACGCCTTTCAGCACTTCGATCCGCGAGTTCTTCATGCGCTTCAAGATTTCAACCGACGACGAGCAATACACCGCCGGATCGCGATCGCCCCAGATCAGAAGCGCGCGCTGGTCGGCGAGACTGTAATAGTCCTTCTCCAGCTGACGCATGTCGCTGCGCCAGTTGCGCATGATCGACAGCCCGTATTGCCAGGCACTTGCCTTCTCCAGCGGTGCCGCGTAACCATCCAGAGTTCCCGGCGCAATCCGTCGCGGATCGCCGAACAGGCGCTTCAACCAGAAGTCGCCCGTCGCGCGTACCAGCGGCAACATGCCGAGGAACGCCCGTCCTCCAGGCCGCGTCGCGAGAACGCGCACGATCAGGCGCCCGTGCCGCGACCACGGATTTACCGGCGCCGCCAGCACCAGCTTGTTTACCCGCTGCGGCGCTGACGCAGCCATGCGAACCGCGATTCCACCGCCGAGCGACGAGCCGACGATATCGGTCTTCTCCACGCCCAGCCCGTCCAGAAATTCCCACAAGCGCTGCCCCGCGGCGACGATGCTGTATTCGACATCCGCCGGATGTTCGGAAAACCCTGTTCCCAACTGGTCTGGCGCGTAAACCGTGCGCATCGATGTTAGTGCCGGGATCGTCAGCCGCCATGAAAACGAATAGGCCATCAATCCATGGATCAGCAGGATCGATGGCCCCGATCCGGCGCGCAGATAGCGCATCTTGTAGCCCGCGACCTTAGCCCAATGTTCTTCCGCAACGTCAACTTCGGGCGCGCAACTGGGGCCGGCAATCATTTATTTTCCAGAGCTGGCAACGCAACCGGGGTTCTCTCGACTCTTATTAGTCGATATCGCCTCTGTCGCTTCTGTGTGGGGAGCTCCCTTAAAGCTCCCCCCGTTTTTTTGTCTGTCAGTCGATCAGTCTGTTAGCCCTGGGATACTGATGGTTCCTGACGGACCGAGAGATTGACCATCTGACAAACTCAACTCATCTTCTTCTTCAGCAACTTCTTTAGCACTTTCACGGCCTTGTCGATGTGCTTCTCTTCCACGATGAACGGCGGCAGGAACCGTAGCGTAGTTTCGTGCGTGCTGTTGATGAGCACGCCGGCGTTAAGAGCCGCCTCGGAGTAAGGACGCGAAGGCACGTTGAGATCGAGCGCCAGCATCAGCCCGCGGCCCCGCACTTCCTTCACGATGCTGAACGTATCTTTGAGATTGGTCAGTTCCTGATGGAAGTAAGCGCCGACGCGGTTCACGTGATCGAGCAGATGCTCATCTTCGAGGATCGCTAAAAATTCCAGCGCCACGCGGCACGCCAGCGGACCGCCTCCGAACGTCGTCCCGTGCTTGCCGGAACTGATCGCGTCGGCAACGGGCTGGGTCACAATGATGGCACCAAGCGGAAGGCCGGCAGCTATCGGCTTCGCCACTGTCACCATATCGGGATTCACATTGTGACGCTTGAACGCGAACAATTCACCGGTGCGTCCCAGCCCGCATTGGATCTCGTCGAGCACGAGTAACGCCCTGTGCTGATCGCAAATCTGCCGCGCGGCATGTAGATATTCACTGGTGCACTCGAAGATGCCGCCTTCGCCCTGGATGGTCTCCAGAAAGATGGCGCAGGTGGAATCGTCAACCGCCTCTCGCAGCGCTTCAATGTCATTGAGCGGCACGAACGAGACACCGTCGAGCAACGGCTTGAAGTCGTCACGATATTTCGGAGTCGCTGTAAGCGACATCGCGCCGTAGGTGCGTCCGTGGAACGAATTCGAGGCCGCAACAAGCTTGAACTTTCCCTCGCCTCCAACTTTGTGGCCGTAGGCGCGCGCCAGTTTGATCGCTCCATCGATCGCTTCGGTTCCGGTGTTCGAGAAAAAAACGCGAGCCAGTCCTGACGCATCCACCAGCTTCTTGGCGAGCGGTCCTTGATATTCGTTGTAATACAGATTGGAAAGGTGGATGACTTTCGCGGCCTGTTCGCGGATCGCCTTCACGATGCGCGGATGCGAATAACCCAGCGCGTTCACGCCAAGTCCGGAAACCATGTCGAGATATTTCTTGCCGTTGATGTCCTCTACGAACACGCCTTTGCCCTTGGTCAGCGTTATGGGCAGGCGAGCGTAGGTGCCAAGCAGGTATTGTTTTTCAAGTTCGACGACGTCGTTAACGGCGGGAGCATCTTTCACTTCCATAACTGCAGTTTCCACTTCAAACTCCAATCCTCTAAAGATTTTATGATCCGGTAACCGGTTGATCGGAAGATTTCAAAGTTCGGTTTTAGATCTTTCAACTCTTCCATCCGAAATCTAAATTCCACTGGTTCTGGACTTCCAATCTTCAATCGGAAATCTTCAATCTTAAATTCCTCTAGTCGTCTTCCACCCATCGGCAGCGAATTTCGCCGCGGTGCATTTCGTCCATGATGCGCTGCGCGATGGAATCGAGCGAATCGATCGGGTGCTGTTCGCCTTCAAAATAGACGGCCGGCGGACTGGCAAAGGGCTCGGCCCACACTTCGTAGGCCCCTCCGCCCGTCGAGATTTCGAGATAGTCGCCTTCTTTGAGACGACGCTTCAGTTCGTCAAGATTCAAGTCTTCCGACAAAGGCCTGCCTCCACTGCCTGGGTTCGCGTTCGGTTCAGAACCTACCATTGTAATTCCTCTGATCCACTCATCTGCATACCTGCTATTTTGGTAGACGGATCTCGCAACCCGACTCACTACCTATGGCCATCGGCGACCTCTGCATTGAATGACATAAGCTACGAGCCTCGAACGGTGCAAGAGGAACACCACCAGCCCGCTCGTCTTTCCAATTACCAATTGCAAATTATCCGATTACCAATTCCGCTTTCCCGTTTCGGGAACCATTTGTCAAACGCCGAAAATCCCGATTTTCACCGTAACCCATTCGTTACAAACCAAATATAAAGTTCGTGAATTTGGCACTGCACCCCCATTGAATTCAGTACCATTAAAAATAGAGAGGAAATTAAGGTCATCTTCGCGAGCGCAGTGATGAAGGACCTCTGCAATTCGAAAGCGGCGTGGCTTGGAAACTCGCAACTGAAACTTGAAACTGGTTTTCTGGAAACTGGAAACTGTTATCCGGCAGCTAAGTCCTTTGTTTCCAATGACGGGCTGTAAGTCGTTGATTCCATGGGAGGGTAGGGTGCTTTTTTATTTTCAGCGGAAACGGAAAACCCGACGTGTGCTGTAACTTACAAAACTATCTATCATTAAGTTCTTTGTTTTCAATAAATCGATAGGGTGAGGGGAAGGGGTAGCGACCCGAGGGCTACAGACCGGGCAAATTCGTTAAGGTCGAAACACGCCTGGCCAGGATGGAAAGTTGCAGTGTCCGGCAGTCGCCCGCCCGAACTTGCTACCGCCTTTCTCCCTCTGCTAGCTTAAGGAGTTCTCTTGCCTGGCTTTTCCCTGCTGAGATTCGCTCCATTATTTTTGCGAAGATGCAGCGGACTGCTGCGCGAAATCCGAGAGCCCGCTTTCATCGAAAGAGAGTCCTTATGGCCCTGAAATTTCGGGGAGTTGATTTCATCGAATTCGATTCGCTGCTCAGCGAAGACGAGTTGCTGGTCCGCGACAACACCCGCAAGTGGGTGGAAGATAACGTCATCCCCATCATCGAGCAGTGCAATCGGGATGGGCGCTTCCCGCGCGACCTGGTGAAGCCGATGGGCGAGCTGGGCTTCTATGGCGCGAACCTGAAAGGATACGGTTGCGCCGAGATGTCGAACGTCGAGTACGGCCTCGTCATGCAGGAACTGGAGCGCGGCGACAGCGGACTGCGTTCGTTCGTTAGCGTGCAGTCGGCGCTCTGCATGTATCCGATCTATGCGTTCGGTAGCGACGAACAGAAGCAGAAGTTCCTGCCGGGAATGCAGAAGGGCGAAATTCTCGGCTGCTTCGGCCTGACTGAGCCGATGTTCGGATCGAACCCGGGCGCGATGCGCACGCGCGCGAAAAAGCTCGGCAACGAGTACGTGCTCAACGGCGAGAAGATGTGGATCACCTCCGGCTCCATCGCCAACATCGCCATCGTTTGGGCGAAAGTGGAAGACGAAAATCGCATTCGCGGATTCATCGTCGAGACCGATCGTCCCGGATTCAAGGCCGACGATGTTCACGGCAAGTGGTCGCTGCGCGCGTCCGTGACGTCGGGATTCGCCATGACCGATGTTCGCATCCCGGAAACGAACGTACTTCCCAAGACCGAGGGCCTGAAGAACGCGCTGATGTGCCTGAACCAGGCTCGGTACGGAATCGCGTGGGGCGGAATCGGTGCCGCCATGGCTTGTTATGACACAGCGCTGCAGTATTCACAGATCCGCAAGCAGTGGCACGATCAGCCCATCGCCTCGCACCAGTTGGTGCAGGAAAAACTGGTGTGGATGATTTCCGAGATCACCAAGGCACAGCTCCTGGCCCTGCAGGTCGGACGATTGAAAGACAGCGGCAAGGTCGCGCACTATCACATCTCAATGGCCAAACGGAACAACATCTGGATGGCGCTGGAGTGCGCCCGCATGGCGCGCGACATTCTGGGCGCGAACGGCATCGCCGACGACTACCCGATCATGCGTCACATGATGAACCTGGAGTCGGTCAAAACTTACGAGGGCACGCACGATGTGCACGGGCTGATCATCGGCTCGCACATCACCGGCGTGGATGCGTTCTAGAAAACGACAACTGATGGTCGAAGGGCGAAGTACAAGCGATCTCCATTCTTCTCTTCTAAACCTCGCGGAACCGTACTAGGCTATTAATCACAAGGGCGCGCCAGATAAGAAGGCCCGCCCGGTTCTCACGCTTTCACCTTTCCCCAGCTTGACCTTAGATGACAGGAGGATTTCGGATGGTCACCCAGGTTCATCCGCCCGCAAACCCGCGTGTGAAACACGCCAAAGATTTCGGAACCAACATTGAAAGCGATCTCGCGCTCGAGCTACTGCGCGTCGTGGAGATGGCGGCGATCGAGTCGGCGCGCACGATGGGAACCGGCGATCGCGAGAGAGCCGATCGACTGGCCACCGAGGCGATGCGCCGAACGATGGACACGATCCCGATGCGCAGCACCATCGTCATCGGCGAAGGCGAGCGCGACGAGGCGCCCATGCTCTACATCGGCGAAAAAGTGGGCGCTGAGTTTGAACACGGCGGAACGCAGGTACCGGAAGTCGACATCGCAGTCGATCCACTCGAGGGAACGAACCTGTGCGCGACCGGCGCTCCCGGAGCGATCACGGTTCTCGCCGCATCGGAGCACGGCGGCCTGCTCCACGCTCCGGATTGCTACATGCAGAAGATCGTGGTTGGCCCGGCGTGCAAAGGCTGCGTCGAACTGGATGCGCCCGTCGATCACAATCTGCGCCAGATCGCCAAGGCCCTGGAACGCAAAGTGGAAGACCTGGTCGTTGTCGTGCTCGATCGGCCGCGACATACGCAGTTGATCGACGACATCCGCAAGGCGGGCGCGCGTATTCGCCTGATCACTGACGGCGACCTCTCAGCGGGCATCACGGCCGCCGTGCGAGGAACGGGCGTGCACGCAGTGATGGGTTCAGGCGGCGCGCCGGAAGGCGTGATCACCGCCGCCGCCATCCGTTGCCTGAATGGATACATGCAGGGACGATTGATCGTAAAGCCGGAGCAGGTCGAACGCGTACGCAAGATGGGTATCAAGGACGTGAATAAGACTTACACCGCGGACGAACTTGCGCCGGGCAAACAGATCATTTTCGCGGCGACGGGTGTAACCGAAGGACCGATCATGAAAGCGATACGATTCTTCGGCGACGGAGTGCGCACGTCTTCGGTGGTGATGACTTTGAATACCGGGAAAGTTCGATTCATCGAGAGCATTCATCTCTCCCAAAAAACGGACGCGCAAGTTCGCTTTATCTGATTTTTCGTAGTTACAACACGATGACAAGCTCGGCGAAGTCGCCGGGCTTTTTTCTTTCGTCCCGCGAATCATGCATTCAGCCTCACCAGAATGTTCCTCGTCACTTCACCCCAGAGAAATGGTTCACGATGGCTTTCTACATGCAACTTCGCGCGTCAAACGGGCGTATAACGTGCGTATTGGATGTGCGGATTAAACGATGGGAATGCAAAGCCTGGTATCGGGATTCATGCCATTGATGAAGAATCGATTGCTGCTGCGCTCCGGCGGGAAGGTGATCTTCATCGAACCGCATACCGTGGACTGGATCGAAGCGAACGACAACTACGTCGTGTTCCACGCCGGGGACGATGCGCACACGGTGCGCATGACCATGAAAACCCTGGAAATGACGCTCGATCCGGGGATTTTCGTGCGCATTCACCGTTCGCTGATCGTTAACATCGACCGGGTTCGCGAACTGCGGCCGCTGCCTCACGGCGATTACTCGGTACTGCTGCAGAACGGCGCGCAACTCACGCTCACTCGCAGCTATCGCGACCGCGTGCAGAAGTTGCTGCAGGCACAATTGTCATAGAATCTTCACAGCTTCCGCACGCTTCAACTCCATCTTCAAACATCAGCGTTACACAAGCGTGACCCGGGAACGACGGGTCGCGCCGGCTTTTCGTTGTTCATACATATCGTGAGGCGACACGTCCCTACGGAAATCGGGAGTCAAGCTGACCCGAGTTTCACAAATTCATAAGGCCGGTTGGGATAAACCCGCGATACTGCCAGTTCGCCACAGGCCGCACGAATTTCGTCACCGGTCTGAATGGACACATTCCTGCTTTTGTTGACGGGAGTGGATCGAAGATCCATTCAAGGAGTCAGGAATGTTCAAAAGGACGATGTGGGCGTTGACGTGTGTGTTCCTGCTCACGTGTTGGTGTTTCACCGCGATGGCACAAGAGACATCGGTGGCGGGGAACATCAATGGCGTGGTGGTGGATAGCACCGGCGCGGTGGTACCCGGGGCATCGGTGACGTTAACCGGATCGACCGGGAACAAAGCATTACAAACCGACGAGCAGGGGCAATTTACTTTCCCGCAGCTTTCGCCGGGATCGTATTCCGTGAAGGTGGAACGGCAAGGGTTCCGCCTGGCCGACGTAAAAGGCATTGAAGTTGCGATCAATCGCACCAGCTCCGTGAGAATCACGCTGCAGCCGGGATCGACCTCGGAAGTTGTGAACGTTTCGGCGGAAGCCGTGACCGTGGACACGACGTCGACTGCCGTCGGCACGAACCTTAGCGATAACTTCTACCAGGCCGTGCCGATCCAGAGAAACGTTTCGGCGTTGTTTTATGCGGCGCCCGGTGTTTCCAACGGCGGCGCGACAGGCAACGCCAATCCTTCCATCTCAGGTGGATCGGGATTGGAGAACCTCTACGTGGCGGATGGCGTCGACATCACCGATACATCGTTCGGTGGCCTCGGCACTTACAACCGCAACTTCGGCTCGCTGGGATCGGGCATCAACCTGTCGTTCATTAAGGAAGTGCAGGTGAAGACGGGTGGTTACGAGCCGCAGTATGGCAAGTCGACAGGCGGCATCGTGCAGATCGTCACCAAGCAGGGCGGTAACGCATTCCATGGCGCCTTGACAGGGTTCTTCGCGCCTGATGCGTTTGAATCGGGACGCACGCACGTGGACGACTTCAACCTGGTGAACGATTTCGGCAAGCGAATCGGTGAAACCGCTTACGACGCCAGCGGCGAACTCGGCGGTTACGTTCCGGGACTGCGGAACAAGCTGTTCTTCTTCGGATCGTTCAACCCCGTATGGAACAGCTATCTCGACATGAGCCCGCCGCAGTTCGGACTCGCCGCGCTCGGCGAGCAGCAACTGCGCATCAACACCTACAACTACTCCGGCAAGCTGACGTTCAACCTGACGGACAAGCAGCAACTGGAAGTTTCGTACTTCGGCGACCCGGCGCACACCAGCACCGGCGACTGGCGCTCGCTGTTGGTGAACAACACGAGCAGCATGTCGAAGCTGACCTTCGGCAGCCGCAACTTCACCGCGCATTACAACGGCACGTTGTCGCCGTCGTGGCTGGTGAACGTTGGCTTCTCGTGGATGCACAACACCTTCAACGAGAACTCGGCGTCGACGTTTAACGGCGCTCCGAACTTCGAGATCGTGGACCTGACGCAGACGGCCGGCCTTGCGGGACAGTTCGGCTTGTACCGGATGCAGGGTATCGGATTTATTGAAGACACGAAATCGGACAACTACGGCCTGGATATCAACACATCGAAGGTAGCTCACTTCGGGGGCGAGCACACGCTCAGCCTGGGATACAAGCTCGAGCTTCCGCACTACGATCCGTTCAAAGATCGCAGCGGCGGATCGTTTGCGATTCCGGCGACGAACGCCGAGGGCAATCCTTACCTGACGGCTTCGCAGCAGTTCGTACTCGGCAACCAGACCAACGCGCAGTTCCAGCTGGAAACGTTGCCGGATTGCACTGCTTGCCCGCTGATGACGATTCCCGGATATGCGACACCACAGCCGGTGGCGTTGCAGCAGGTGCGCGGCGAGTTTGGCCCGCACACCATCCAGACCTCGGGCCAGTATCACGCGGCCTACGCGAACGATTCGTGGACGATGAACAAATTCATCACCCTGAACGCCGGAATCCGCTGGGAAGATCAGCGGCTGGAGGGCACGGTGTTGAAATACTCATTCACCGACAACTGGTCGCCGCGGTTCGGGGTGTCGATCGATCCGAAGGGCGATCGCAAGACGAAGCTCTACGCCAACTTCGGACGATACGACTACGCGATACCGCTTGACCTGGCCGAACGTTCATTGTCGAACGAACTGGATTTCCAGAACGCGTTCTTCGCCCCGGCGTACACGACCGTCGGCGGCGTGAACATGGTGACAGTGCAGAACGGCACGGTCTCCGTGGTTCCCGACAGCGCTCACCTGCTGAATGGCGTTTCGGGCGCTGGAACCGGCATTTCCACTCACGTCGCAACTTCGCACCAGGGAACGTTCTCGGGTGAAGGCATCTTCCCCGGAACCAAGATGCAGTACCTTGACGAGTTTGTGGTCGGCGGTGAGCACGAAGCTTGGGGTGGCGTGGTGCTGAGCGCTCGCTACATCGACCGTCGCCTGAAGCGCATCGTGGAAGACACGGGCGGCATCTCTCCGGAAGCGGCGCTGGCGGGCGTGAACCAGACGTTCGTCATCACTAATCCCGGACCGAACACAGACATCTTCACCAACCCGATCCCGAACACCTATGCGGTAGGCGGAACGGTTCCCGCGGCCTGCATGGATTCAGCAGGCAACGTTCCCTACAATAACCCTGCCGTTACAGACACATTCGGCAACGTGCTGGGCGCGGTCTGCTTCTCGCCGCTGGGCGTGAACGGCCAGGCTCCCGGCTCGGACATCTCGGACGGCGTTCCGGACGGATTCCCTGCCCCGATTCGCCGCTACCAGGCGGTGGAAATCGAAGCCAACAAATCGTTCAGCAAAAACTGGCTGCTGCGCGCGAACTGGCGCATTTCGAAGCTGTACGGCAACTACGAAGGCGCCTTCCGCAACGACAATGGCCAGAGCGATCCCAGCATAAGTTCGCTGTATGACTTCACGGCTGGGCAGTTCGGGCTGCTGGGAGGCCAGTTCACTCCGGGGTACCTGAACACCGATCGCCGTCACATCATCAACACGTTCTTCAGCTATGTCTTCGACAAAGGCTTCGTCAAAGGACTGTCGCTGGGAACAGGCGTGACGATCCAGAGCGGGATTCCACTGAACGATCTGAAGGCGCACCCGGTGTACGACAACTCGGGCGAAATCCCGGTTGGCGGCCGCGGCGCTCTTGGACGCAGCCCGGTGGAAGGACAAGTGGATATGCATGCGGAATACGTGCATCCGCTGTCGGAAAAATTCCGCCTGCATGTGGGAGCCGACCTGTTCAACATCGCCAACAGCAAAACCGAGTTGACGATCGACCAGAACGAAGACCTCAGCTTCGGCACGCCGAACGCGGACTTCAAGAAACCGAGCACGGTCGGTGGCTTGTTCAGCTACCAGTTCCGCGACTCCGGCTTCCAACGTCCGTTCTACGCGCGCATGATGGTGAAGCTCGAGTTCTAGAACTGACAAAGTAGGAAGGTTGGGGAGGGCAGAAATGCTCTCCCTTTTTTCTTTGCTTCGACTTCGATAACACTAGATGGTGAGGGTGCGACCGGCGAGTTGCGGGCTGCCGGCGCGATCGACCATATTGCGCACCAGGCGCTGTAATTGCCAACGAACCCAGCGCTGGCTGCCGCCATAGCGAATCGGTTCCAGGCCTTCGCGCCATTTCTCGGGCCAAGTGCGGGTCATCTTATCGGTGGCGACGATGGGTCGTCCGGCTAACAGAACTGCATCGAGACTGTTGGCATCCGCGGAGCAAAGAGTCTCGGCCGGAGTGCCGCCGTTATGCAGGATGGCAATTATGTCGGCGGGCGTGCCGGCGACGATGCGCCCTTCGCCATTGTGCAAACGCAGGATGCTGCACGGCCTTGAGGTGACCATGGAATAGATGGCGGCAGGCGGAATGCCGAGCTCAAGCGCGATCTGGATTTCCTCGAAGATGTCGTGCGACCTCTGCTCCGAGAATGCACTGCCCAGCGCCACGCGATGATTCGAAACCACGAAGGAAGGATCGACGACCGAATCGCCCGCCATTACGCACGATGGGCACCACACCTGCGATGCGCCGGCGCGATGGAGCAAATTGATGATGTCGCCGTCGATGCCGCCACCGTGCACCACGATCGTGCGATCGGTAATGACTCCCAAGCCCTGCAACTCGGCGATTTTCAGCCTTGCTTCCGCGGAATTGCGAGCCACAAAATGGATCACGAAGGGAGCGTCGGGCGCGGTTGCAGCAAATTGCGATACCAGTTCGGCGGGATCGAGCGAATTGGCCCAGCCGTAGTTGCGAATAACGCGAATGGGAAAACCGTCGGAGAAAAGCACGCTATCTTGCGGCTCGTGATGCAGAACCGTGGTGACGCCGCACATAATGTTGCGCAGCGCGCCCATCCAGAGCGCGGCTTCGCGCGGCGTTTCGTTGCGAAGATCGATTCCCGAGCTGAGATGATCGTGGGCGTTGATCATGCCGGGTAGAAGCATGTATCCGGTGAAGTCAACGACGACATCGTCTTCCGCACGCTGCGACTTGGCCTGCGACGGTTTCTCGTAGATACCGCGAATGCGATCGGGGTCGAGAATGATGTCCGCCTGAATCGACGTCTGCGGACCAAAAGCGATTTGAGCGCCGATGAGATGAAAAGCCTGCGGACGAGAACGACGGTAGCCGACACGTTTGAGGCGGTCGCTCGAAAGCATGCGCCGGCGAAAATGAAAGAGGTAGATTGCCGGCATGTGCTTGATCTGATCGAACAGATCAGTGCGGACAACGTTTTCGAAAAGACGCTTCTCGGGATGGCCGAGACGCGGTTCCATCAGCGATTCGAGTTCGAATCCGGAATTGTCGAAGGCCTGACGGATCTGGGATAGATCGTGTACGACAAGGGGCGCATCGTGTGGCAGTTCCTCGGGCGCCAGCGTTTTTCTCCAGCCCAGGCGGTCGGCTTCCGGATGCAGATCGATGAGGAACAGATCGGCGCCGGGAACGGCCATATCGGAAAGCTTGTCGGCGATTTCTGAGATGTCTTCGACGTAGCTGAGGGCGAACGAGCAAATGATGAGATCGGCCAAACCGATATCGAGATCGTCGAGGTTGATGGCACTTGGCGTCGGCGCGACAGTGGGGGCTTTCGGGCCTCTGGGATCGAAACGGGCTTCTACGGCGCGGGCGCCTCGGGTGTGCAGGCGAAGCATCTCGTGGTCGAGAGCGTAACCCACACCGACGACGACCTTGTCGCGCACGTTGACCAGCGCCGTTTCCATCAGGCGACGGTAAAGCGCAAGCACGGGGCTGACCTGCCCGTCGTGGATGGGTGTAATGCGATCATCGGGCCGCAGGTCTTCGGCGGACGGACCCGGCTTCCCCGGCTTGGGAGTGGCTGACACGGATTGGCTGGTTGGCAATGCGGCTGGAAATGAGCCGTTGCCCGAACATCTTCTCGCTTTCCGGGCGATTAGGGTAGTGAAAAAGCGATTTTGCGCATCCAAACACTCTGATGCCACGTCAGGACCAAGCCGCCGAACTCTTGCGCCAGGGGCTTCCGCCCAGTGAGATTGCCCGCCAGGTAGGAACCAGCCCAGCCCTCGTCATGCGGTATTTATGCCTGAAAATTGGCGAGGGCGAACTGAGGCGGTCGGACATAGCCTTTTCGCTTCCGCGCGAGGTCAGGGAGGCGATTGAGCAAGCGATCGAAACGACGGGGTCGACGGGTTTGACGGCGGTTGCCCGCGAACTGAAAGCGCAGGGGATTGCAGCAGACCGTAATGACATCGGTGTCTACTTGCATTACCGGCGGGCGCGCGTCGTGTTGGGAGATATGTACGAGTTGGTCCGGATGGTGGAAGTCCGGCTGCATACGTTTATCAAGCAGGCATTCGTGGCGGAGTTCGGAGAGGAGCAGTGGTGGCGCGGCGGCGTGCCCGATAACATCCGTGCCGAGTGCGCGGCGCTCCTGGAAAAAGATCCGGAACCGGCGGAGGAACCCTATCGTTACACACACCTCATCAACCTGAGGGAGATCCTCGATAAGCGCTGGCCGGTGCTCAGCAAATACATGCCGAAGAATTTGTTGAACCAGAAGAAAGACTTGATGGAGCGCCTGCTGCGGTTGAATCGAATCCGCAATGCGGTGATGCATCCGGTACGAAACACCGTGATTTCCGAAGATGATTTCGAGTTTGTGCGCGATTTCGAGAAGGAGCTGGCGGAATTGCACGTACGCGTGCCGGCGACGCCGGAAGACGTGCCGATGACGGAAGTGGAGGCAAACGACACCGGCGGCCAGGAACTGGTTGCAGCGCTGAAACCTGTGCAGGAGAAGCAGCCCGCACCTGAAAATGCTTCAACGGACGAACAGGCCGGCGAAGCGGAAAGCTCGAATCGGGTTGCCTAACGCCAGCGGTAGTCGGATTAACTCTGGCGATTATAAAATTGGTTCGCCGCCATACACTTTTCCCCTCCGCTGCATCTTTAATCTCAGACGCACAATATCGGCACAGATGACCCATCGCGAAGTCCACACTCGGCCCTTCCTCGTAAGCCACCCGCATCATCGTAACGCCAGGGCGCAGGCCCACAGCATGCTGGAAGCGGAGTTGCAGGATATCCGGCGCAACCTGGAGCGCCTTGAGCGCGAGCTCGAGAAGAATGTGGTTGAGATGCGCCGACGCAAGCGCGAGAACAATCGGGCGGCTTGAACTAATAAGCCTGGCGTTGCAGATGGTCGAGCAGCCCGCGAACCGGGATTCTTAACCAGTTCGGGCGATACTCCAGCTCGTGCATGATTTCCTTCAGGCACTTTTCCATCAAATAGGTCCGCAACAGAATGCGACGTTCCTTCTGCGTCGAAGGCACGAAGGCGCTGGTGCCCGCGGCGTCGAAATAGCTTTTGACGAAGACGGCGCTCATCCAACTGCGCCAGGCGTCAGCCCATTTGTCCAGTGACTCCGCATCGGCTCCCGCGACAATCCCAGGAACCTGGCCGAACAAGACAGCATACGAGGCGTAGTGGAGCGAGCGCACCATGCAAGCAATGTCGCGCAGCGCGGAACGTTTCAGTCGCCGTTCGGTGAGCGAGCGGGTGGGATCCCCGTCAAAGTTGATGATCATCACGTCGTTGCCGGTGAACAGAAGCTCGGAGAGATGGTAGTCACCGTTGATTCGAATGCGGGTACAGTTGATTCGCTCGTCGCGCAGGTCGTGAAGCAGGGCGCGCAAGTCGTTGTCATGGCCAAGCAGATCGTTACATTCGTGCTCGGCGTCTCCCGACATCCGGTGACAACTGTTGCTCAGCGCGTCTATCGTGCGATTAATCTGGCCGATGATCCCGTGGTACAGGCCAAAACGATAAAAGTCGGTGAACGGCTCGGGAGCGAACGCGGGAAGCTCGGGACGGCTGCTGAGGGCCGCGTGTAACTCCGCCGTTCGTTGGCCGAGTTGACGGAGCTTGTCGGCGTAAGTGCCAAGCAAGTCGACCATCAGTGGCGGCAGGGGCTTGGCGGCGGTGGAAAGCACGTCGCCAGTGACCTCGATGCCGCGAAGGCGCGGATCGTCGAGCGGAATCGCCAACGCACGCTCGAAGTAAAGGCCGAGATGGTCGAGCATGAACTTCCAGCCATTCGTGCCGTTACGCGTGTACGAAGTCAACAAGCCAAGATTGGTAGAGTCGGCTTCCGGATCGAAGGCATCGCGATATTCCATCCATCCCAGTGCCCGCGGCGCGTTGCAGAAGGCGGTGCGCTCGGTCAAAAACTCCAGAGTTTCGCGATCCGGATTGATTCCCGCTTCCAGCCGCCGATAAAGCTTGAGGATGAAATCCTCGCCATAGCGAATGAACGCATAAGGCTGATCGGTGGTAACGCGCTGCGGTTCGAGGTTCGATCGCGTGCGCTTCCAGTCGGTTCGAAATGCTCGCGTATGCCCCGCCTGGAGGTAGCCGCGCTCTGCTTTGAACTTGCGCCGGCGAACAATGGCGGTCAGAGCCGAGTTTGAAAAATCGCGATCAAGGACGGCTCCGTAGATGATGGCGGTGGGATCGGAGAAGCCTTGAATTCGCGCCAGGACGGCATCACGATTATCGCGGAGCACGGCTTCGGCCTTTTCACCCGTCGCGATCGCCAGGTTGATCAGGTAAGTGTCCGGATCGCCGTCGGTGTATTCAATATCGGTGAAGAGCATATACGCCGAGGAATCCGGAACGCGCACGGCGTCGGTAATCGTTACGTCACGGACAGTACGACTTCGTCCGAGAAACCATGCCCGACTCGGCAAGACGCGAGGCAATAGTCGAGCGATTCCTGTTCGCGTTTCCAGCGAGAAGACGGCTTCGACCGTTTCCGCTTCCACAACCGGCAGGCTCTCCAGACCTGCGCCCGAGGTCATCGACTCGGCATTCGCTTCTTTGGGCTGGAGATGGAACCAGTGAAACGCATAAGGACCCAGAGACAGAAAGTAGGGCGAATCGCTGACTGCCGGAAAACGGCTGTGGCCGAAGACTTCGACCGGCACCGTGCCCTGGTGATTCTTGAGGTCGAGTTCCACACCTTGCGAGAAGCGCGACAGATTAGCGACGACGAGAATCCGTTCGTCTTCGTACTGACGCACAAACGCGAGCACCTTATTATTGGCCGGATGGAGAAACTCGAGGCTGCCACGTCCGAACGCATGAAAGTGCTTACGTTGGGCGATCATGCGCTTCATCCACCAAAGTAACGAGTGGGGATTGTTGTACTGCGCTTCGACGTTGACCGCCTCGTAGTGATATTGCGGGTCGATGTTCACCGGCAAGTAAAGCTTCTGCGGATTGGCGCGCGAGAACCCGGCGTTGCGATCGGCGCTCCACTGCATCGGAGTGCGAACGCCGTTGCGATCGCCAAGATAAACGTTGTCGCCCATGCCGATTTCGTCGCCGTAATAGATCACCGGCGTGCCCGGCAGTGAGAACAGCAGCGCGTTCATCAGCTCAATTTTGCGGCGGTCGTTTTCGAGCAGCGGAGCCAGGCGTCGACGGATACCGAGATTGATGCGCATCTGGCGATCGTGCGCATAAGTGCGATACATGTAGTCGCGTTCTTCGTCGGTCACCATCTCCAGCGTCAGCTCATCGTGGTTTCGCAGGAACATCGCCCACTGGCAGTTGTCTGGTATCGGCGGCGTTAAGCGCAGGATGTCGGTGATGGGATATCGATCTTCCATGCGCAGCGCCATGAACAGGCGCGGCATCACCGGAAAATGAAACGCCATGTGACATTCATTGCCGGTGCCGAAGTAGGCGACGGAATCCTCCGGCCACTGGTTCGCCTCAGCAAGCAGCATACGGTCGTGATACTTCTCGTCGAGGTGCTTGCGGACTTGCTTCAGAATGTCGTGCGTCTCGGGCAGGTTCTCGCAGTTTGTGCCTTCCCGCTCGATCAGGTACGGAACGGCGTCAAGGCGTAGTCCGTCGACGCCGAGATCGAACCAGAAATCCAGCACGTTCAACATCGCCTGCCGGACTTCGGGATTGTCCCAGTTCAGGTCAGGCTGATGAGAATAGAAACGATGCCAATAATAGGCCTTCGCAACCGGATCCCAGGTCCAGTTCGAGGTTTCGAAGTCCTTAAAGATGATGCGGGCGTCGGTGTACCTGGCCGGCGAATCGTTCCAGACATAGAAATTGCGCCAGCGGCTGCCGGGCTCGGCGCGCCGGGAACGCTGAAACCACACGTGCTGGTCGGAGGTGTGGTTCAGTACGAGCTCGGTGATAACGCGAATTCCTCGCCGGTGCGCCTCGCGCAGAAATTTCTGGAAGTCGCCCAGCGTGCCATAAGAAGGATGGACGTCGGTGTAGTCGGCGATGTCGTAGCCATCGTCGCGCAACGGTGACGGGCAAAAAGGCAGAAGCCAGATCGCGGTGACGCCAAGGTCTTCCAGGTAATCAAGCTTTTGCGAAAGGCCGCCGAAATCACCGATGCCGTCGGTCACGCTGTCGTAGAACGCGCGAACGTGCAGCTCGTAAATGATGGCGTCTTTGTACCAAGTGGGGTCAGAGCGAAGCGGCATTTGGCGAACGGTCGAACGAAGGAATTTCCTTCTCTATCTTAGTCCGATGCACCTTTTGCCTGTGGGGCAAGTCGGAAAGTCGTGGAAAACCGCGGACGAGGCTGCCATTCAGACAGGGGAGATTCGGGGGAGGGAAAAAGCGAGGGAGCCTATCGAGGCTCCCCTGCGCACCTGCGCAAATAGCGCGTACTATTCCAGCACTTGGATCCAAGAGGCGTTGCAGAAAAACCACATCGCCGCTGGAGTATGATTACGGCGCTTTTCCTCACCTACCGCTGCGAGTAAAGCGGGACCCAAATGTCCAACAGATAATGACCTTACAACCACTCCTGGTAGTGCAGTTCTGATTCCAATCTGTAAGTTGTTGTTATCACGGGATGAAATGCAAAACTCACACTTTGGAAATACGGGATAACAGAGACTTCCCTGGTTCCAATATGGAATTTTGTAAGAAAGAGCGTTCTGAATCAAAACGACCACGACGTCCGGTACGAGACCGTTACGGAGCCTTGCCATCTTTCGATTGAGAGCATGGGCCAGCGGCGCGTTTTCGTAAATTGACGCAACGTGACGTTCTAACTTTTCGTTCCAATTTGACACTGTTAAAGCAAACCACACCTCTCCTCCACGCTTCGATTGGAAAGGAGAGCCGGACCGCGAACAAGTGTTCAGAGCCTCTGTTTATGCGCCTCCAGCGGCCATTCTCCGGAAAAACTTGACACGACCGAAGGCTTTTTCTTAGAAGTGCGAGCATCGGAAACTACAACATTTCTTCCGACTACACGGGCCGAACAATGGAGACCACGACATGGTCACCAGATCTATAAGTGCGACTGGACCGGCGCAACAAGCGCACACGGATTCCGACTTTCATTATGTAGGCGTCGATATCGGCGGAACGAAAGTGTCCGCCGGAATCGTTAACGCTCGAGGCGAAATACTCGCGACCGCCAAAGGGCCAATGAATACTGAGGGCAGCGCCGAAGAGGGGCTGCTGGCGGTGAAAGCCGTCGTCGACGAAATCATGGGGTTGAACGGCGACTGTCGATTGGCCGGCATCGGTGTGAGCGCGCCGGGACCGGTCGATCCGGTTACGGGCATCGTTGCGAATCCGGTGAATCTGCCGAACTGGCGAGACTACCCGCTGCGCAGCGAGATGGAACGCATCTGTCGGCTGCCGGTCTGGGTGGACAACGACGCCAACGCCGCGGGGCTGGCGGAAGCGGTGTGGGGAGCAGCCGCCGATTTCGATTCGGTCTTCTATGCGAGTATCGGGACGGGAATTGGAACCGCGATCGTGCTGCACCAGTCGGTGTATCACGGTCCCAACGGAGCTGCCGGCGAAGGCGGGCATATGTCCATCGACTTCCGTGGCGATGTAAATTGCAATTGCGGCAAGCCGGGATGCATCGAGTCGATGGCGGCAGGACCTGGCATCGCGCGACGCGCTCGCGTAAAGGTCGCTTCGAATGTGAAGAAAGGACGAGCACTGCTTAACCTGGCCAAAGGCGACGTGTCGCTAATCACCAGCGAGGCGGTGGGACGAGGATGGAAGGCCGGCGATCCGGTTTCGACCGACGTGCTTGTCGAAACGGCGAACGTGCTGGCCGTGTGGCTGGGAAACATCATCGACCTGCTGGATCCGGAGATCATCGTTTTCGGCGGAGGACTGGGCGAGCTGATTTCGAACTTCTTCGACGAAATTCGTACCCAGCTGCCGCGATACTCGATCAACGAGAAATGCCGGTCGATTCCGCTGAAACTGGCCCGCTATGGCCCTGATTCAGGGATCGCGGGCGGAGCAGCCCTGTGCCTTCAGGGAACTTTGGGGACGGCTTTTTCAAGCGCAAGAAGCGGTGAAGTCAGTCAGCCGGCGGTTTAGGCCAGAGTCGCGAAACGTCGCAGCAGGAGGCCTTGTTTGCCCGACATGGAATCAGGTACGCTAATCGTTCCCGCACCAACGCGAGATCGCCGGGGACCTGTCGTGAAAAACGCGCAAGAGCTCGCAACTTCCTCCGCGCCAACCTACACGATTGCCGCGCAAGCGCCGTGTCGCGCTGACCTCGCGGGCAGCACGCTCGATCTGTGGCCGCTCTATCTTTTTCATCCTGGCAGCATCACGCTCAACTTCGCCGTCGACATCATGGCGAAGTGCGCCATTACCATCCACGATGACCGGTCGATCAAGCTGATCTCCGAAGACACCGGACGCGAAGACCGCTTTGTGAATATCGAGCAGCTCTCGCGCGCGCGACAGTATCGTCATGCGCTGGCGGCGCGATTGGTGAAGCACTTCCAGCCGGAAGTCGGGTTCACCTTGAAGACCCATTGTGATTCGCCGGTGGGCGCCGGGTTGGCGGGATCCTCGGCATTAACGATTGCGGTAGCGGGGGCGTTGTGCCGCCTGGTCGGCCGCGACATGCCTTACGAGCAGCTTCGCGTGATGGCGCAGAACGTGGAAGCGCAAACCATGCACGTGCCGACCGGGTGCCAGGACTACTACCCTGCCCTCTATGGCGGAATTAATGCGATCCACCTGAAGGTGGACGGCGTGGCGCGCGAGGCGCTGCCTTACGTCACGCGCGACGTGGACGATCGTTTCCTGCTGGTCTATACGGGCGTGCCGAGAAAGTCGGGCATCAATAATTGGGAAGTCTTTAAAGCTTACGTCAGCAACGACAAACGCGTGGTGAAGAACTGCGACCACATCGCGGAAATTTCGAAAGCAATGTACGCCGCAATCAGCAAGCCCGACTGGACCGAAGTGGCGCGCTTGATCCGCGAGGAATGGAAGTTCCGGCGCAGCAACTATTCGAATATTTCCACGCCGCTCATCGACCGTTTGATCACAGTCGCATCGAAGGCAGGCGGACGTGCAGCCAAGGTTTGCGGCGCAGGCGGCGGTGGCTGCCTGATCCTGATGGTAAAAGATGGCGCAAAAGAACGCGTGGCCCAGGCGATCCGCATGAACGGCGGTCAAGTGCTCAACTGCAACGTTGCGCAAAACGGATTGCTGGTGGAGAAGGTGTTACTCTCGAACCGGGCCGCCACAGGACACGCATAGCGATTGGCTAAGTCTTTTGTTTCTGCTATTTTACGCGTAAGCTGTTGATTCTAATCTATCGTGCGGAAAAAACTTTTTGGGTAGCAAATCGGGCATTTTAATTTCATGACACAGACGAAAAACCCGGCCAAGCCCCGGATGATTTCCGAAATTTACGAACAGCCGCGAGCGATTCGCGATACCGTGGCCCACGCCGTCGCGGACAACGGTATCTTTCGCGACGAACTGTTGAACGTCGAGGAAGCGTTACGCACGTTCAAGAAACTGATCATTGCCGCCAGCGGTTCGAGCCGTCACGCAGGCCTTGCCGGCGAAATCATGATCGAGGATCTTTCGGGCACGGCGGTCGATGTCGAGTACGCCAGCGAATATTGCTATCGCTCGACGCACGCCGAGACCGACCCAATCGTGATCGTCATCACGCAGTCGGGTGAGACGGCTGACACCATCGCCGCGCAGCGCGAAGCCCTCGCCCGCGGCGCAAAAACGCTCGCGATATGCAATGTTGCCGGATCGACGATTGCTCGTGAAGCCAGCGCCAATCTGATTACCCAGGCTGGGCCGGAACTGGCGGTTCCCGCGACCAAGAGCTTTATCACGCAAGTTACAGTTCTTTATCTGTTCGCGCTGTATCTTGCACGACGGCGCGGGCGCATGACGTCAGAGTGGATTCGCGCTCGCATCGAGCCGCTGCTGCGACTTCCCGATGAACTGAACCGGGTGATTCCGGAATGGGATCCGCTGGCTGCCGAGAGTGCCGATCACTATCGCAAGTCCCCGAGCTACCTCTTCCTCGGACGCGGCGTGCACTACGCCATCGCCCGCGAAGGTGCGCTCAAGCTGAAGGAAATTTCGTACGCGCACGCTGAGGCCTATCCTACCGGCGAAGTGCGCCACGGCCCCGAGGCACTGGTTTCGGGCGGCATGCCCATCGTGGCCGTAGCCACGCTCGATGAGAACGATCCCGATTCGGTGCTCCGCTACAAGAAGACGCTGCTGACGTTGACCAGCTTGAAGTCGCACGGCGCGAGCATTTTTGCCGTTGCCACGGAAGGCGATCGCGAAATCCAGTCACTGGCCGAACACGTTATTTTCGTTCCGGCTCTACCGGAATTGTTACTCCCGCTGGCAGAGGTGATTCCGCTGCAACTATTCGCATATCACGTAGCGCGACTGAACGGATACGACATCGACAACCCGCGCAACCTGACGAAGGCGGTGGTGAACGAGTAGGTAAGCTCGAGACCGCCGGCACTGCGGGGGCAACCGAACCCCTTTTCCGCTCTGTTCATTTGTCTGTAATCCGCGGGTGACAGAATTTCGCCACGACGTTTATATGAGAACCGTTGCCGCTGTCGTTCTGTTCCTCGCAGCCTGGGTTCCGCTGGTACTCGCCAGTTACCGCGCGGATGACGTCGAATTGTCGGGTCTTATGGCCTGCTACCGTCCTGAACCGGACCGGTTTCAGGTGTTTGCGATGTCCACGAACGGAAGGCTCGAGATCGTCACCGCACAGCCGAAGTAGGGCAAGCATGCGTCAGCCGTTGTGTGCGGCTGCCGCTTAGCTGAGTGCCACATTTTTCCGCATCATCCCGCCGAGCTTGCTCATCAATCCCTTGTAACATTCTTGGCCTCTGACTAAGATTTTCTGTTTCCTCAAGGCGGACTCAATTACCTCCGCCGCTTCATTTGCATTTTCACGCAATAGGAGAAATTTCATGGGCAATACAGCTACTCTTCCTGAACAGCAACTTGCCAAGAAAACTTCTGGCAATACTCCCGCTTACGCCGCTCAGGATGCCAAGGCGCCGCTCGCGCCGTTCTCGATTGCGCGCCGCGAACCGGGACCGACCGATGTTCAGATCGAGATCCTTTTCTGCGGCGTCTGCCATTCGGATCTGCACACCGCGCGCAACGAGTGGGCTAACGCCGTTTATCCCGTCGTTCCCGGACACGAGATCGTCGGCCGCGTCACCAAAATCGGCAAAGACGTGAAGAAGTTCAAGCAGGGCGACTACGCGGCCGTCGGCTGCATGGTCGATTCCGATCGCACCTGTCCGGAGTGCAAGGACGACCTCGAGAACTATTGCGACAACGTCATAATCACGTACAACAGTCCCGACAAGCACCTGGGGGGCATGACCTACGGCGGCTACTCGAAGCAGATCGTCGTGGACGAACATTTTGTTTTGCGTGTGCCCGATACGAAGAATCTTGCGGGCGTCGCGCCACTGCTCTGCGCCGGCATTACGACGTATTCGCCGCTGCATCACTGGAAGGTCGGCAAAGGCCAGAAGGTTGGCATCGTCGGACTCGGCGACCTCGGCCACATGGGGCTGAAGCTGGCGCACGCGATGGGCGCGAAGGTCACATTGTTCACCACTTCGCCGGGCAAAACCGAAGACGCGAAGCGGCTGGGCGCCGACGAGGTCGTGATCTCGAAAGACCCGGAGGCGATGGCGAAGCTGAATGGCACCTTCGACTTCATCCTTGACACGGTTTCGGCGAATCACGACATCAATGCTCTGCTGAACCTGTTGAAGCGCGATGGATCGTTGGTGCTGGTCGGCGCACCGGAAAAGCCGATGGAAGTGGCGGCCTTCAGCCTTATTCCCAAGCGCCGTCATTTCTCCGGGTCGATGATCGGGGGCATCAAGGAGACGCAGGAGATGTTGGATTTCTGCGCCAAGCACGGCATCACGTCGGACGTGGAAATTATCCCGATCCAGAAAATCAACGAAGCCTACGAGCGTTTGCTGAAGAGCGATGTGAAGTATCGGTTCGTGATCGATATGGCATCACTGAAGTAGCCACTACCGAGTAGCAAGCACCCAGTAAAAACGAAAGGCTCCTCGATATCACCGGGGAGCCTTTGCTTTTTCTAAAACTATGCTGCTACCGCTGCTTGTTTCGGCTTCGATCCGACGAAGCCGTAGAAGGCGATATAGAGGTAGCAGAGCACGGGGATGAAGAATGCATGGTGGATGCCGATGCGATCGGCGAGGATTCCCTGGATTTCGGGCACGAATGCGCCACCGATAATGGCGGCAATCAGCAGCCCGGAACCGTCGCCGGTCAGCGGCCCGAGTCCCGCGATCCCGAGGGTGAAGATGGTCGGGAACATGATGGAGTTGAACAGTCCGACCGCGAGGATCGACCACATCGCAGTGTGACCAAGGGTAAGCATCGAGACCGTCACCAGCAAAGCGGCGACAAGAGCATTGAAACCCAGCACTCCGCCGGGATTCAGCTTTTGCAGGACGGCAGATCCGATAAACCGGCCGATCATCGCTCCGGTCCAATAGTAGGTCAGCATGCCTGCGGCACTCGCGAGAGTGAGATTTCCGATCTCTGGACGATTGAAGTAATTAACCAGGAAGCTTCCGATGGAAACCTCGGCTCCGACGTAGACAAAGATCCCGATGGCGCCGAGCACGAGATGACGATACTTCCAGATGGAGCCATGCACTTCACCGTGTGCTTCGGCCGACGCAATCTTCGGCAGCTTGAATAGACCGATGATGACAGCGAGCACGAACAAAGCGATCGCCAGTCCGATGTAGGGCACTTTCACCGCACTTGCCTGTTCCACCTGATAAGTGTGGCGTTGGCTATCGCTCATCGCGCGCAAAACTTCGACTGCGACGGGCGCTGCGACCATTCCCAAAATCAGAGTCTTGCCGAACCACGGCGCGACCGCGGTTCCCAAGGAATTGAACGCCTGCGTGAGGTTGAGGCGGCTGGAAGCCGTACGAGGAGGACCCAGAACCGCGACGTATGGATTCGCCGAGGTCTGGAGCACGGTCATTCCGGCGGCCAGAATGATCAGCGCGGTGAGGAACAATGGATAAGATGGCGCGCTGGCAGCTGGAATGAACAGCGCCGCACCAGCGCCCATCGTGCACAGGCCGATGACCATGGCTCGCTGGTAGCCAAGGAAGTCGATGATCTTGGCGGATGGGTACGAAAAAATGCAGTACGACGAGAAGAACGCGAACTGCACCAGCATGGCCTTGGTGTAGTTGAGGTCGAAGAGGCCTTTCAGGTGCGGAATAAGAATGTCGTTAAGACAGGTGAGAAATCCCCAGGCAAAGAAGAGGGTGGTGACCATGGCCATGGCACCGTAATCGGTTTTTTGCTGGGTTTCAGTGGTTACAGGCGCGGTGGTAGCAGCATTTGTGCTCGGCATTATTCTGGTGTCCTGATCCTAGGCAAAGGATGAACTGCATCGCATGGGAAACAATTCCCTCTCGCCGTGAATCCTCAGCGGCATCGTGGCCGCCGCCGGAGCTTTCAGGTGGAGTACTGGAAGTTTCTATCCAGCAGAGCATTTCCGTCAATGACTCAAAACGGGAAATCCGCGATTTGCTAAGTGGAGCACCTTACGAAAGTCCAGTATTGCTGGAAATGGTGACAAAAATCGTGTTGGCGGATCGAAGCGGCAGAGGCGCGCTTTTAGTCCGCCATGGCGATCATTCGGTCAACCTCCCGAGGCGAATCGAAAGGATTCCAAGGCTGAACGGCCTGCGGCTTCTGTTCAGCCTTCAACGTAAAGCGGTCAGTGGATTCGATCAGGTGCTGTGACATCTTCGACATCTGCTCGGCGGAAGCGGCCAGTTCTGCGGAGGCGGTAGTCTGAGCCTGGACCAGTTCGCGCATGCTCTCCATGGCACGGGCGACGGCCTTGGCGCCGCTGGACTGTTCCTGCACGGCGCAGTTAATTTCCTCGGTGATCTCGTTCAGCCGCAGGGTGGCGGTAGCGATCTGAGAGGAACCGCGCGACTGTTCGTTGGTGGCCGAGCCGATCTCCTGAGCGAACTTGTTGACTTCGCTGACTACGGTTGAGATTTTCTTAAGTGCACTGCTCAGTTCGCTGCCCATCGTTAAACCTTCGTTCACGACGATGGTGCTCTTTTGCATATTGTCGACGGTGCGCCGGGCTTCGTGCTGAATGTTCTGGATCAACTCGGCGATCTCGCGGGTAGACTGTGCCGATTTTTCGGCCAGCTTGCGGACCTCGTCGGCTACGACCGCGAATCCCAGGCCGTGCTCGCCGGCGCGGGCCGCTTCGATAGCGGCGTTGAGGGCCAACAGGTTGGTCTGCTCGGAGATGTCGTCGATGACCTCGATGATTTTGCCGATCTCATCGACGCGCTGTCCCAGGGCAGAGATCATTGTGGCGGAAGAGTCGATGGACTCGTTAATGCGGGTGAGGCCGTTGGTGGCCTTTTCCATGGTGGCGATGCCGGCCTGAACTTCGTCGCGCGAGCGGTTCGAAATGTCGAGCAGGATATTGGCCGTATCGGCGACGCGCTTGATGCTGGCGACCATCTCCTGAATCGAGGACGACGTTTCGCTGACGCTCGATGCCTGGACCTGGGTGTGAGAGACCACCTGCTGAACGTTGGTGTTCATCTCTTCGATGGTGGTGGTGACTTCGTCGATGGCCGATGAGGCTGTAACGCTGGCTTTCGCGGAATCGCCCGAACTGCTGGCCATTTGACCGGAGCCGCCGGCGACCTGCGCCGCGGCATCGCGCACCGATGTAACAATGTTGTGAAGGCCGCCGAGCATGTTCGCGAACGCGGCGCCCAGCATGTCGGACGAGGAACGCGGCTTGATTTGGATCGTGAGATCGCCGCGGGCGATGGCTTCGCTGTAGCCGGCCATTTCTTTCAGGTAGACCACCATCGCGCTGAAGCTGCGGGCCAGCTCGCCCAACTCATCGTTCTGTTCGACGCGGATCTCCTGGTCGAGGTCGCCGGACTCGCCGATCACTCGCGCGACGCGTATCAATTCGATGAGAGGTCCGGTGATGGTGCGGTGCAAACGCGAAGCCGCCAACAGTGCGACGAGCCAGGAAAGACCAAGAACGGCGGCGAGGATTCCGAGGTAGCGACGATACCGCTCGCTGATGTCGGAGGTATCGGACTCCAGGTAGACGGTGCCGATGTCTTCGGCTCCGATGGTCATTCGCCGGCATAGAACGAGGCGGTCGCTTTCGAAATACGTTCCCGGAGACCGTAATTCGGGCGCGAAAGAGTCGCTCGTACCCTGAGCGCGGTAGGTGGCAAATACGTGTCCCTGTTTGTCGTAGATGCAAGCGAGCCGGACGTGCTTTTCGGCACGCAAGCTGGCAAGGACCTCGCCGGCAGCGGCCTGGTCGCCGAATCCGAGCGCAGCCTTGCTGTTGTCCCCGATAATTTGCGAAAGCGTGGACAGGTGAGACGCGGTGCTTTGCCGGGCAGTGATTGAGTCGTAGCCCAATAGAATGAGACAAGCAAGGAGAAGCGCCGCGGTGCTTGCCACCATCATCAGCACCATCAATTTGCGGCGGACCGAGAAGTTGCGAAACTGCATGGTCCTCCTTAACCGCCATTCACCAGCGTCGCCAGCGAAAGCAAGCGCGAACTCAACTGCAAATGCGCTCGTTCAGCGGCATGTGGATTCACTTCCAGACGAATTCGGCCATCGCTCAACGAGAGGTTCACGATTCCGCCGTGCTGGCCGAAACCGTCGGTCTCACCGATGGTGAGCACACTGACTCCCCGCGCGCGATCCAATATGGCCGCGGTATTTTTCGCTTCCGACGCACCGATGAAAAGCACGTGATAACCCTTGAGATCGGCATCGGCAGCGAGTCGACGAATTACGATCTCCCGGCCATTGACGGGCTTGCCCGCGGCCAGTCGTTGCAGGGCTACGCTCGTTTCATCGGCGCCCACGGTTCCGATGATTAGTGGGCCTTGTCCACTTTCGGCCGGCCATTGAATGAAGTTGACAAGCCGCAATACGAAAGCGGCCTTCGCCTCGTGCTCTTCCATCTGGCCTTGAGCAAATGCCCCGATTGCGGAGGTCATCAACAGGGTGAGGATGCAGATGCCGGCCCATGGCAACTTTCCGAAGGTGTTGCGGGAAGTGAGGCTAATTCGCCGAGATGTTTCCTGGTTTTTCATGGCATCCCCCATCAGTGCCCTTCTTGCGATTGCTGGTTTGAGGCGGGGGCTGGTGGTGTACCGAGATCGGCCTTCTTCGACTCGCTATGCGAAGTCCACGTGAGTTTGAAGCGGAAGCTCCGACGATCGTCGGGCAGAAGCGATGTCGCCGGCACCGTATGATCCTGCTGAGCGTAAGGGGCAAGCGGATCGCTGAGCGAGCGGCCAACCAGGTTGTAGGCGCTGGCAGAGAGAGTGAATCCCCAGGGCAAAGGACGCGTGCTGACGGTAGCGTTGACGACCGCAGGAGTGGACGCGTAGCCGCTCAGCGAATTCTCGCTCAAACAGCGACTCATGTATTGCGCTTCGATGCCTGCGTTCAACCAATGGCGGAAAAGCGGAGCATCGAGGTTGACCTGTCCGATGTGTCGCGGCGCGTCGAGCAATGATGCTCCGGTCAGGCTGTTGCGCGCGTCCTGCAGGCTGTAGCTGACTCTTCCTTGCAGATCGCCGGCCAGCTTGCCGCGCAGTTCGAACTCCAGGCCCTTGGCGTCGCCGGCGGAGTTTGTGAGCACCGTCTGGCTGACTCCCTTCACAACGACTGTGTCTTCGTCGATGTATTTGCCAATACGGTTGTAGAAGCCGCTGGCATCGAGCGTGATTCGCTTTGCGATTTGCTGCTCCCAAACTGCCTCGTAAGAACGAATGGTTTCAGGCTTGAGATTGGGCGCTGCCTGGCTGTCCATGCCGGCGAAGTAGAGTTCCGAGAAACTGGGAGCGCGGAAGGCTGAACCAGCCAGCAACTTCAAGGTGGTTGTTTTCCGAGGACTGTAAATCAGTGCTGCCCGCGGATTGGTGGTACTGCCAAACATGTTGTACTGATCGGTCCGCACTCCAACGTTGAGGATCAGTTGCCTGGCTAACTGAAACTCGCCTTCACCGTAAATTCCCCACAGATGTGAACTACGGTTGTAGTTTACGAAGCCCATGGAACTCGGCGTTGGGTTGGCAGGATTCTGATAGGTCAGGTAGTTCAACTGCGATTGGCGGAAATTATCGCGGTACTCGGTTCCGACGGTGATGCGGTCCTTGTCGTGGAAACGCTTGGTGATCTTCAGTTCGCCTCCCGCCCAGTCGCCATGCGCGATGTCGTAGTCCATGGCACTGCCGTGGCATCTCGCCTCGTTGCAGCTGTGAAGCTGCTCGTAACTGCCGTGGTAAGCGGTCGTATCGTAGTAGCCACGTGCGCTCACCTGTAATCCATGGCCGAGAGCGTGGTCGTACTGGATGTCAGCGTAGCCGCGGAAATTCAGCGCGTGAGTGTCGGTCTGGTGGCAACTTCCACACCATTGAGCGGAAGTCGGAGCCTTCTCCTGCAGGCTGGAAACAGCGGTCTGCAGGGTAAAACCGTGGCTCGACACCATGGCGAACAAGCGACGCGACTGGTCGCGATCTCCGGAAGAACCGATGGGATCTTCGGTGCTGCCGAGCCGACCTGGGGCCGCCGTGGTGTTGTAGGTTGTCGAAAGCAGCGCCTGTGTTCCCTGGTGATCAACGCCGTAAGTAACCGTTTCCTTGAATGTGCTGAAGCTACTGACTTCGCTCGAAGCGGTGGCACCCTTGGCGGTGCTTCCGGTCCGTGTGATCACATTCACCACGGCGAAAAAGGCATCGGCGCCATAGAGCGACGAACTCGGGCCACGCACAATCTCGATGCGATCGATCAGATCGATGTCGATGGGAAAGTCATCGCCGATGGGAGCCGAGTCGTTGATGTTGTCGTTGACGGCATGGCCGTTGACCAGCAACAGGATGCGCCCATTGGATTCGTTCGGCGGTGCGAAGCCACGAACACCGAGCGTGCTGTAGTTTCCATGGTTGCGGACATAGAAACCGGTGACGCTGCGAAAGATGTCGGTTAGCGTGCGATAGCCGTACTTGTCGATGTCGGCACGCGTAACGACGGTGATCGAGGATGGCGCTTCAGCGGTGGTCTGCTCGTGCTTCGACGCGCTGTAAACTTTTACATTCAGCAAGTCCTCGAGGCTAAGGTCCCCGGCAGCAGAAGGCTGTTGTGCACAAAGCGGAGCCGCCGTCAGGAGGAGAAGCCACGTAACGATGGTGACTCGAACCTTACGGTTGAAGAGAACACACACCTGAGAGAAAGGCATGACGTACCGCCTGTCTCCAGTGGTCGAGCCCTGTTGTAAGAATCAATGCTAAGAAATCAATGAGCCCGACTTCTGGCGAAAGAAAGTTAAGAAAACGTGATGATCATTGGGGAAAAGCGTGTGCGTCGCAAATTACTTCTGTAATAAAGAACACGATTCGTCACGCTTATCACACACAAGAGTGACGTCACGCGAGGAGCGATGTGTGCGTGATCACATTCTGTGACCAGCAGGCGTAGAAACGTAATGCACGAGAGCTTTCAGCCCTGGGAGCCGAGATGTTTAGTCAGGCTGATGCGCCAGATGCCAAGCGCCGTTTCCCGCTGGTTTCGAAATCGGTTGGCGCGAATGCTCCAAAATGTTTTTGCAGGACCAGCGCAACGGTCCCGCGCAGACGAGCCATGCGCGGGTCTTCGGCGGGACGAACGATTGGCGGCTTTCCTACCAGGACGGCACGCGCGACTTCCGCTTCAATGATGGGGCCCAGCCGCGACCACAAACGGGTGAATTCGCCAACGATGACGATCTGTTCCGGCGCGAGTCCGGCGACGAACATGCGCATTCCGCGACCGACGGCATGCGCCATCTTGTCGAGCGCGCGGAGTGCGAGTGGGTCTTCGGCTTCGCCGAGCATCAAGAGATCCTGGAATTCCAACGTTCCGATGTCGGTTCCAGATTCGTTGTAGTAACGGAGGGCAGCACGATTGGAAGCGAAAACTTCCCAGCAACCGCGTCCACCGCAAGAACATTCCGGTCCGTGGGGATCGAGTGGCACATGACCGAATTCGCCGGTCATTCCGTTAAAGCCGCGGGCGAGGTGATGGTTCAGGAAAATGCCGGTGCCGATACCTTCGGAGACGGTTACCACAACCAAGTCACGAGAAACTTCGCTTCGCCCGAACCATACTTCGGCAAGCACGCAGGCGTTGGCAGCGTTTTCCATCTCGACGGCCATGCCGGTCGCTTCTTCGATGGCCTCTTTGAGGTTGTAGTCGGGCCACTTGAGGTTGGGGGCAAAGACGATTCTCTGGGTCTTATCGTCGGTGCGGCCGGGAACACTGATACCAATGCCTTCGAAGAGCAATTCCGGATGCGATGCAATCTGGTGCTTGATGGAGGCTACTAACCGGCTCGCCATTTTGGCGGGATGATCGATGGTCGGCATCCCCTCTTGAGAAATGAACTTGCCGTTCACGTCGGCCACGGCGACCGTTGTCTGATTGGGGCGAAGGTCGGCGACGAGGATAGCGCGACGATCGTTCAGGCGCAGAAACGTTGGACGGCGACCACGAGGAAGTCGCCCGAGCGCTCCATTGACCACCCATTTCTCCTGGATCAACTGCTCCGTGATGAGAGACACCGTGCTTCTCTGCAGGCCGGAAATGCGGGCGAGGTCGGCGCGCGAGATCGGTTGCCGACGACGTATGAGATTCAGAAGCACGCCGCGATTGATGTCGCGAGCCGTTCCGCTTGAAGCAACCTCCGTATTGGTGAAATTAATCCGTCGCATTGAGTGTTTGTCCCGTCCCGGTGAACTCGCTCCGACATCTCAGTGAGCGCCGTTCTGTAATGCTGCTATCGCTTTCTTTGCCGATTCCGCACGAGGGCCCTGGGGCACCTCCTGCAAAAACGTCTGCAGTTCGGCTATGGCGTCGTTAATGCGTCCTTCGTGCTCGTAGGCGCTGGCTGCAGTGAAATGAACCGAAGCAAATTCAGAATGTTGCGCGGCGTGCACTTTTTTTGCCGCGGCGATCGCAAGTTCGTACTGGCCCTGCGTCAAGTCCCATTGCGCGAGGTAGTAAAGCGCCTCAATATTCTTAGGTTCCGATTCGAGCGCTCGTTCGATCAGGGTTCCCGCCTCGTTGAAGTTGCCGGTTTTCAGATCAATGTCGCTCAAATTGAGCAGAACTGGGACACATTTCTGGTCGATATCGAGCGCCTTTTCCAAAATTTTGCGCTGCTGATCGCGTTGACCCATCTGTCCGTAGCAGACAGCCAGATTGTTGTAGGCAGCGGTAAATGGCGGATAGATCTCGATCGCCTTGTTGAAATGTTCGACCGCCTTGTCCCAGTTCTTGCTTTGCAATTCGTGATTGCCGCGATCATACTCCCTGGCCGCCTTTGGCGGCACCTTGAGATCGGCTGCCCGAATTTGCGACTCCGGCGAATCCGCGCCGGCCGTGGTTATTCTTTTGACGACGACGGTCTGACTCTGGAAGACGTTCCAGTCATCGACTTCGATGGCTCCGCTGCTCGCGGCCTGGATGCCGTCGCCGGAAACCACAGCTTCGTACTGGCCCGGATCGAGATCGGAAAACTCTGCTGTCCCCGAAGTATTGGTAGTTGTGACGGCAACTGTTGAGCCGTTGATTCCCTTCAACAGCTTTACCGAGTAGCCCGCCGAGGCCTGCCCGCCAGTTGCGTAAAAGACGTCGAGGCGGATGGTGCAACGCGCATGATTGCCATTGTTTTGCGCAGCGAGCGGCAGGGTCGCTAGCACAAGAATCGAGGCCGCGCGACAAACCTTCATTATTTCTACCTCTATGCCGCCGAATGACGACCACTGCTATTCCGACTTCTCCGACCGACGCATGGCCGCGTTATCCGCTTGTTGACGCAACTCCTGAACTTTGGCGAGCTCTGCCTGAGCTTCCTGGGTCCTGCCCATGGCTTTGTATGCCTGAGCCAGACGATAGTGAGCATCGGGCTGGGAGGGATCGAGTTCGATGGAACGACGAAAAGCGCTTACTGCGTCCGGGTACTGCTTACGCTGGAGGAAAATCTCTCCAAGATCGAGATAGACCATTCGCATGTCTTTCTTCTTCTCGACAGCTTTCTGAAGAAGCGAAAGAGCGCGATTGGTGTTGCCCAGTTTCAGTTCTGCGTCGCCCAAATAAGCCAGGGCTTCCACGTTAGCAGGATCGATTTCCAGTTCTTTGTCAAACTCCGGTTTGGCGTCGCTATATCGATGAGCTTTCCAGTGCAGAAATCCGAGACCGAAATGAACGTTCGGCTCGCGCGGCGATATATCGATGGCAGCCTGAAACTCCGCGATGGCCTCCGCAGGCTTTTCGAGCCCATCCAGAGCTTCCGCAAGCAGGACGTGAGCGGCGGCAGATTTCGGGTCCTGCTTCAGGATGACGCGAAAGGCTTCTTCGGCACACGAGTACTTCTTTACGAATAAACAACTCTGCGCGAGCATCCGCTGCAACTCGATATTGTCCGGATCGACCGTTGCCACCATAGAAAGTTGTTTCACGGCATCGTCAAATTTCTTCGCGCCGTAATCGCTCATACCCAACAAAGTGCGAGCCTGAACGTTTTTAGGATCGGCACTCAGGGCAGCTCGCAGAGGTGGTATTGCCGCCGCGAACTGCCCGGTTTTGAAGAGTGCCAGCCCCAAGTTGAGCTCGATTCCCTGGAGGTTGCTGTCGATTGCAAGAGCCTTACGATAGGCTGCGACCGCCCGATCGTATTGCTGCTGCCTCGCCAGCAACACACCCAAGCTCGCATAAGCGCCCGCGTCATGAGGGTTTTGCGCAATCACCTGCTCCCATGCCCGCGTCGCTTCCTGAAGTTTGCCTTGCTGCTCAAGACGCATCGCTTCTTCCGGAGTCGTCGTCTGCGCGCATGCAAGGCCTGACAACATTAATATTGCCAACACTGCCCTTCCGAGGTAACTCATGCCGGTCATTTCCAAGGGGTCCCCTTGCTCGCGTCTATACTAGCCCGACTTCGCCGGCGATTGAGATACCTGGGTTGCCAGAAAAAACCCCGCTTCCTTGCGAAAAGCGGGGTAAAGGGGGCAAATAGGGTACACGTTTTTACATCTCGTTTAGAAAATCATCTTCGCGCCCAATTGGAAGGTACGAGCGTCGTAAGCGGAGGTAATCTTCCCGAAGTCCGTACCGTTGACGGAAGCATTGATGCCACCGCCGACAACGTCTGCCTTGAATTGGGTGTGGTTGAACACGTTGTACGACTCCGCTCGGAACTCGAAGTGGAGGCGTTCCGTGAAGTAAATGTTCTTGAACAGCGCCAGGTTCCAGTTATCGCGTCCGGGACCACGCAGTGCGTTCTTGCCCAGATCGCCGAAGGTAGCCGTACAGCTGGTTCCGGCGCTGGGATTGATGCAGTTCCTTGCGAAGGCCGCCGGGTCAAACCACTGGATCGTGTTGTTCCCGCTGGAAAGCGTCGTTGCAGAGCGGGGATAGCTGATCGCGCCGACCAGGTCCGGTCGTACCGAGCAATTCGGGATGGTTCCGCAGATGTTGTTTCCAGCGACGCCGATGTTGATCGGCGCTCCGGTTTGCATCGTGCCGACACCCGAAATCTGCCATCCACCAATCGCGTTCTTCAGGAACTTGTTTGAGCTCGCGCGGAAGAACGGGATGTCGTAAATGAAATCGACGAACGCTACGTGTGTGCGGTCGAAGATCGATGGACCCATGTCGTATTTCCATCCGACGTACGAGTTGGAAACGCGATCAAGATCGAATCCGTCGCCACCATTGTTGGTTGTGGGGTCTTTCGCCTTCGAGTAGGTGTAGCCGAACTGCAGCGTGACCTGCTTCACCTTCGAGCGCAAATCCACCTGCAAGGAGTTGTACATGCCGTTCGCTTCGTTCTGCTCCATCGAGATGGCTCGATAGCCCAGATAAGGAACGAAGGTGTTGTACTGCGCCGCGGCCGTCGAGCCAGCGATGAACGAGCTCAACATGCTCTCAGGCGGCAGATTGTATTCCTGGATATCGCTCTGGTGACGATTCATGTTGCCCACATACGAAGTGGACAGCACGGTCTCCTTTGCCAATTGGCGCTGGACACCCAGGCTGTACTGATAGCTTGCCGGGTTCTTGTACATGTTGGAGTTCAGCACGGTAAGGCTCGGAACCGTAACCGGCAAAACTGCAGAGCTGATCGTGGCGTTGGTCTGGTCGATGCCGACGTGCGGATTCGAGAGCGAAACGTTGCTGATCGAGGTGGAACCGCCGAACAACGGCGTACTCACCTGATACATGTCGTTGCCCTGAATGCGCTCGTACATGACGCCGAAACCGCCACGGACGACCATTTTGCCCGAACCGGTCGGATCATAAGCAAACCCAAGACGAGGACCCCAGTTGTTCCAGTGATTGGGCACTAACCCGTCGGTAACACCAGGCGTCACACCCGCGACGCCCAAGCCGTTGGCGTACTGCAGCAGGCCGTTCAACTGCGGGTTGGGACCAGTCGCGAGACCAGGGCTGGCCGCCGCACAGCTGGCATTCGGAATACCCACTCCCGAGCAGATCTGCGTACCGTTGGCATTGGCAAAAATTGGCAGTTTGGTTGGATCGTAGAGGTTGGGATAGAAATTCGCCATCTGGCCGTTTACTTCGCCAGTATGCGGGATGCCGTCCCACCGCAGGCCGAGGTTCAAGGTCAGATGGTTGTTCACGCGCCAGTTGTCCTGCACGTAAGCTTCATAAGAAACACTGTTCCAGTTACGATCGTCCTTGAGCGCCGGCTCGCTATAACCTGACGCGAGTCCCAGCAGGAAGTCCGCGAAATCATAGTTGGTGAAGTTTCCGCCGAAGGTAAAGCTTCCCTGCGCGGAAACCTGGAGAGGTTGGAGTTTGCGGAAGTTCAACCAGCCAAAACCGAATTTCAACTGGTGCGCACCCTTCGTCCAGGAAAGATCGTCGCGAATCTGATAGCTGTTCGCGGCGTTCACCCAGGGATTCCAGTTGGCGTTGTAATTCGAACCGGTTTTTCCGCCGAGGCTGATCACCGGGGTAACGTTGGTTTGGAAACCAAACAGCTTGTTCTGCGAGAAACCTGTCTGGTCGAGGGTATAGACGCCCGCAGGAAGCATGTTGATGCGATTACCGCCATAGTTAAAAGCAGCCTCGTTCAACAGGCTCTTGTTGATCATGTACGTGGCATGCACCACGCCGCTGAAGGAAGGATTCCCAAACGTATCCCAAACCGTCGGCAGGTTGCCGCCGCTCCAGCGGGTCGGGATATCGGTCTGCAGAATCTGTTCGGCGATGAAGTGCCCGAACACGGAGAATTTGTCGGTGAAGGTATGATCGATGCGAACCAGCTCTTCTTTCACGTTGGTGGGGGCATTCGGTCCACCGATGAACGTGTTGCCCGTGGTAGGCGCAGGGAAAATTCCGGCCTTGAGCAGAGCGGCTGCATTGGGATCGATCAAACTGGTAGGAATGATATTGTTCGCGAAATACGCAGGCGTCGTTACGTTGCCGCTAGCGTCGCAGGTGCTGAGGGTCACGTTGGCAGCCGTGAACTTGTTCGCTTCCGCTGTCGAAATCCGATTTGCGCAAGGAGTTCTGACGTAGCCGGCCGAGCCTCCTCCGGCGTTCTGGAACAGCGAGCTGGTCGGGTGTGCGGTGCTGAAGTTGATAGCATCGGTGAGATCCGCGCCATTGGCTCCCGGATAGGTATCCGCGAAAGGAACGTTGGTGCGAATGGAACCCTTGGTGATCAGACGCCGCCACTCCATGTTATAGAAGAAGAACGTCTTCGGATTGCCGCCACGCTTGAACTCAACCGGACCGCCGACGTTGAATCCCCATAGGTTAAAACGCAGCTTCGGCATCGCGTTCTGCGTACCGTTAGCGTTATAACGAGGGTTGAAGTAGTTGCGCGCGTTAAAGAAGTCATTGCGATCGAACCACCAGCCGGAGGCGTGGAGCTGTTTTGTTCCAGACTTGAGCACTGTGGTTACAGTCGCCGCCGAAGACAATCCATATTCCGCACTGTAGTTGGAGGTCAGTTGCTGGAACTCGGCGAGGGCATCGATGGATGGCATGACAATCGAACCCGAGCCGCCGCGGTCGGCCGCTTCGGCGCCGTCAATGACGTACAGGTTGTGGGCGACACGTTGTCCGTTGAAGGCAACGTTCTGGTCGCCGCCCATTGGAGTTGGCACCTGGAAATCGGCCTGCAAGCTGCTTGCTCCCGGAGTCAAGTTAACCAGGGAGTACAGGCTGCGGCCGTTGGTTTCTAATTGGGTGATTTGCTCGCCGGTGATCACACTGCTGACTTCACCGGTATCAGTCTTGATGGCGATTGCGTTAGCTTCAACGGTAACGGATTCCTGGCCGCCACCGACCTTGAGGCTGAAATCGATACGGTCACGGTCGCCTACGTTCAGTACCACGCCGGCCGTGGTCGCAGTGGCGAAACCTTTGCTTTCGGCCTTGACGTCGTAGGTTCCGATTACCAACGCACTGGCGACGTATTGGCCGGCATCGTTGGTTGTCAACGCGCGGCTTTGTCCAGTCTTAGTATTCGTGACGGTGATCGTCACGCCCGGCACCACGGCCCCTGAATGATCTGTAACCGTTCCGAGGATTGTGGCCTCTTGCGCGAATAGCGGCAGGGCGAAGAGAAGGGACAGCAAAAGCGACAGCTTGCGCATCTTGGCGCTCCTTTGCAGAGAAACAGAGTTCAAACGTTCAGTTCAGCTTTACCTCAGTGCCCCGGCGCCTTAGCGGAAGCCGAAGCAATTGCCCCTAGTAACGCGCTCTTAATTCGTGTCTCAAACAAAATCTTTAGAACTAACCTGCTTTTCGCGTCTGTTTTTCATTACATTTTCCAATTGAGGTCTGGTATTTTTCGCAGAAACCGCAGGCGAGACGGATTTTTACTGTGATTTCACAGTGGATGTCAAGAGAAAATATCGAGATGACGTCGTTTGTCTGCTACTGTTTACGAAATATTTTCCGCTATATGTTTGATAACCGAACTAAAGTCTTACACCAGGACCACTTTCCTTTGGCGGATTCACTAACTCGACGAAGAGTTGTCATGGCTTCCCTTTTGGGAACCATTCTTCCTCTACTCGTGACCATGCTTTGGGGGCAAACCCGAGGCTCCCAGGGACCGGTAACCTCTGCTCCGTGGCCGAGTGCGATTCATTTCACTTACGACCCCATCAACTTTCAGCTCGACAGTTGTGAAAGCGCCGGGCGGCACGCTCCCGAAACAATGGCAGGCGGGGTAGCGATTTTCGATTACAACAACGACGGCAAGCTGGACATTTTTTTCACGAATGGCGCAGAGATCAACACGCTGCAGAAGTCATCGGCGAAGTATTTCAATCGACTCTTTGAAAGCGATGGCAAAGGCCACTTCACGGATGTCACCCAAAAGGCTGGCCTCGCTGGTACCGGTTTCGATACGGGCGTTGCAATCGGAGACTATGACAATGATGGTTATGAAGACATTTTTGTCGGCGGCGTCCATCGCAGTACGCTGTACCACAACAACGGCGATGGGACATTCACGGATGTAACCGCCAAGTCAGGCTTGAAGTTCTCCGATCCGCAGTACGGCCCACTCTGGTCAGTCGGAGGGGTCTGGTTCGACGCCGATAACGACGGCCTGCTCGATTTGCTGGTCATCAACTACCTGGCTTGGGACGGAAGGCATGAACCAAACTGCAGCGACAGCGGGCATCGCGAGTACTGCCATCCCAAGATGTATCGGGCGACGCCCAACCAGCTTTACCTCAACAATGGCGATGGTACATTTCGCGACGTGTCGGTGAGTTCAGGAATATGGGCGCATCCGGGAAAGGGAATGGGAGGCGCCATGGCCGATTACGATCTGGACGGTAAGCCTGATGTCTTCATCGCCAACGACAAGGAACTCAACTTCCTGTTTCACAACAAGGGCGGCGCAAAGTTCGAGGACGAGGCTTTTAATGCGAACGTTGCTCTCCGCGAAGACGGGATCTTCATTTCCGGAATGGGCGTCGATTTTCGCGATCTCGACAATGACGGCTATCCGGATCTCTGTATCGTTGCTCTCGATCACGAAAGTTTTCCAATCTATCGCAATAATGGGAATGGGAAATTTGAGGAAGTGACGGAGAAGAGCGGGATGGCATCGTTGAGCGATCCGATGGCAGCTTATTCTCCGATGATCGCGGACTTCGATAACGACGGATGGAAAGATATCTTCGTATCACGCGGACATGTGCAGTCCCTCGAGTATGCACCGCGAATCACGATTGAACAGCCAAACACCGTTTTCAGGAATCTTGGCGGAATGAAATTCTCAGCCTTAACTGCGGAAGCGGGACTCACGTCGCGTCCTCCATCGCGCCATCGTGGATCGGCCATGGGAGATCTGAACGGTGATGGAAAACTCGACGTCGTCGTTTCTGCAATCGGTGCACCTGCTGAGATATGGATCAACGACAGTCCAGGCACGAATCACTGGTTGGAGCTGAAGCTTCGCGGCACGAAGAGCAATCGCGACGGCATCGGCGCACGAGTGAAAGTTGGTACGAAAAACCTGACCCAGTACAACCACATGACGACCGCCGTCGGTTATGCCTCGTCGAGCGCGGGACCGGTTCACTTCGGCCTAGGAAAAGATGCGGTGGCCGATCTGGTCGAAATTCAGTGGCCGTCTGGAATCGTGCAACGACTGCGCGACGTTGCGGCCGACCGCGTCGTGGAAGTACAGGAACCATTGAAATAAGCCGACAAGTCGCTCGGGTTGCGAACATAGATGACAAGAGCCCGATCAAGCCACTCGTTTCAGTTTGACTTATTCGTTAACTACGAGCCGGCACGGTTGGTTTCAATACGCGGGCATTGTTGTTGCTCCTCGTGGTGCCATGGAAGGAGGTTATGCGTCGAAGGGAGTTCATCTCGGCTGCGGCTAAGTTGACGGCTGCGGCGTTTGTCGGTCAGCCAAGCGGAATGCATGAGTTGGCAGCCGAGGAGGCGAGTAGCAGCCGCATCTCATTCGAATCCGACGACATCCGCTACATGGCTGTCTATTTGCGCGCGCTCGAGGTTCTGCGGAAGAACGTAGCGAACGTCTCTGGTTATCCGCAGCCAGTCCTCACCGAGGGTAGCAACTACGGCGGAATCTGGCTGGAATGTGCACCCCACGAAGGCTTGGCGTACTCACTGATTCGTCCCGACATCGCCCGTGCCAACCACCTCGCGTTTTTCGCACAGCAACGCGACGACGGGCAGATCCCGTGCTGGATCCGCAAGGGTCGGGCCGGCTTCGGTCAGATCCAGATGGCTGTTCCAATCGCCGCGACGGCCCTGGAGTTGGCGCAACAAACTGGCGATGGCGAGCTTCTGGAAAAAGCTTACGAGGCGTGCCGTCGATGGGACGCTTGGCTGCGACTCTATCGCGATACGCGGAATAGCGGCCTCTGCGAAGGTTTCTGCACCTGGGACACCGGGCAGGACAACAGCCCTCGTTGGACTGGCGTGCCGAATCGTTGCGAAGATGGTGACGCGCGCAAGTGCCCGGCGACCGCCTCACTCCCACGATTGTGTCCAGATCTTTCCGCGACTGTGTATGGCGGGCGGAAGGCTCTCGCTGCGATGGCGAAAGAGTTGGGGAAAACGTCGGACCAAGATCGTTGGCTTGCGGACGCCGAGAACATTAGGGTCAAGATCGTCAACAGGTTATATGTAGCGGAAGACGCCGCCTTCTACGATCTCGATGCGCACAACAGATTTGTTCGCATTCGCAGTGACGCGATCAGCCGAGTCCTAGGCGAACATGTCGTCGATCAGAAACTTTTCGAAGCAATCTATCAAAGCCAGATTCACAATCCCTCCGCGTTTTGGGCCGCGTATCCATTGCCTTCGATTGCATTGAATGATTCAGCGTTTGTGCGACCAATTCCCCGGAATTCGTGGGGAGGTGCGTCGCAAGCACTTACGGCCTTGCGCGCGCCACGATGGATGGAACATTACGGCAAGCCTGCGGACCTTGCGAACTTGATGGAGAAGTGGGTGAAGGCGATACTGGGCGAAGACAAGTTTCTTCAGCAACTTGATCCGATCGACGGCAAGTTCACTCCCGATCAGGGTAATTACTCTCCAGCGGCACTCGTCTATCTTGCCTTCACGTGGAGACTTCGAGGCGTGCGTCAGGTTGGCGAGAACATGGAATGGAACGTGCGTCCGCCAATTGGGGGCAGGCTTGAAACATATCGCCTTCGCCTATCGTCAACGCGAATAGCCGAACTGAAATACAAGGAGGGCGGAGCCGAACTTTCCATCAATGGTCATGGAGTCTGTCACGTCAGCGGTACGGTCCGATTGATTTCTGATACATTCGGGGACCTGAAGCGAGCGATAGGAATTGCAGACCATCCATGCGAAGTCGACTTGCGCTTAGGCAGAGATCATCAACGAACGCTGAATATGAACCCTAACGGCATCGTTATGCTATAGCGCGACATCTCCAAGGAGACCCTACGAAATGAAAAGAGCGTTGGCTTCGATTCTCACGGCGTTCGTATTATTCTCAGGCGTTGGTTTGGCGCAGGATTGGGTTGGAACATGGGCCGCGTCGCCAATGCCGGTCGAAGCGCAGAATTCGCTGACCGGCGATGATCTGCACGATGTCACAGTGCGGCAGATCGTTCATCTTTCCGTCGGCGGCTCAGAACTCGTTCTGCGCCTGTCGAATCGCCATACGTCGGAGGCACTTCGCATCAGCAGCATTCACGTTGCGCAGGCTGTTGCTCCGGGTTCTTCGAAAATCGTTCCCGGCACCGACAAAGCGTTAAGTTTTTCAGGAGTGCCGGACGTCATCATTCCTCCTCGCGCCGATTATTTGTCGGACCCGATCGCATTTTCCTCCAATTCACTCTCCGATCTTGCGATCACCATCTATCTCGAGGCGGTCCCGGCTCAGCAAACGGGTCATACTGGTTCGCGCACGACCTCGTTCGTTGTTCACGGCAATCAGGTCTCCGCCGCCGAATTCGCCAATCCAAAGCTTCTCGAGCATTGGTACTTCCTCGCCAGTTTGGATGTTGACGGTGGCTCTCAGAAGAAGTCCATCGTTGCGCTCGGCGACTCGATCACCGACGGACACGGAGCGACTACCGACAAGAACAATCGTTGGCCCGACTTGCTCTCCAAACAACTCCATGACGATCCGACAACAAGCAATATCGCCATCGTCAATCAGGGGATTGGCGGAAATGGTGTGATCGGCGATTTCATTGGGCCGAACTCGCTGGCGAGGTTTGATCACGACGTTCTCGCACAATCGGGCGGGCGATGGGTGTTCTTGCTCGAAGGTATCAACGATCTCGGCAAGCTGACGCGAGAAGGCGACGTATCTCCCGCCGAGCATCGCGCGTTCGTTCATCGCCTGACTGCGGGGTATGAACAGATCATCATGCGTGCGCATCAGCGCGGACTCCTGGTCATCGGAGCAACGCTGACGCCGTTCGTCGGCTCCGACTACTACCATCCCGGCCCCAACACCGAAGCCGATCGACAGGAAATCAATAACTGGATTCGCACTCCAGGCCACTTCGACGCCTCCGTTGATTTCGATAAAGCGATTCGCGATCCTACTCATCCCGATCGAATGCTGCCGGAGTTTGACTCTGGTGATCACCTTCATCCGTCGCCGGCGGGTTACGCAGCCATGGCCAGTGCCGTACCGCTGGAGTTATTCGTGAACACTCACTCTACAAACGCATCAGCTCCAAAACTAGCATTCACGTTCGATGACTTTCCTGCGCACGGCCCGCTCCCTCCAGGCGATACGAGGCTTGCGATCATCAACAAAATCATTGCTGCCCTGCGTGATGCGAAGGTTCCGCCGACTTACGGCTTTCTCAACGGACGCCTGTTGCAGGATCAACCGGATGACGTTTCGGTATTGAAGGCCTGGCGCGACGCAGGGAATCCGCTCGGCAACCATGCTTGGTCGCACATGAACCTCAATCAGCATTCCGTCGCCGATTTTGAAACGGACGTTGAACGCAACGAGAGTCTGCTGGCTGACTGGATGAAGACAGGCGACTGGCACTGGTTGCGCTATCCCTATCTTGCCGAGGGCGATACCCCGGAAAAACGCACGGCAATCCGGCAATTTCTGTCGCAAAACGGTTACAAAGTAGCCGCCGTGACGATGAGTTTTGGCGACTACCAGTGGAGCGAGCCATACGCGCGCTGCCTGGAAAAAGGGGACAACACGGCAGTGCAGTCACTGAAAGATGGTTACCTTGCCGCCGCCGATCAGACCATCACCTACACGCGAAGCCTTTCGAATAGCCTATATGGCCACGACATTCCGTATGTATTGCTCATGCACATAGGAGCCGCGACTGCCGATATGTTGCCGCGCTTGATCGCGCTCTATCGCGCTCGCGGATTTGAGTTCGTGTCGCTCGCGGAGGCGGAGAAAAACGACTTCTATCGGGAGTCCATCGACTTGAGTTCGCCTCCAACTGCGGACTCACTGGAAGGAGTGGCCTACTCTCGTGGTATGACACCGCCTCCCCGTGCGACGTCTTCAATCCCATTCGCCACGATCTGCAAATGACCGGCGATCCGAACTGATAGCACAGTTTTCGAAATTATCTCGCTGGTTTCCGCGCTTCCGCCCGCACGTTCGGGGAGTTGAACATCCGATCGGCCCAAGGCAGAAAGTATTTCCAGTTCGGCCCGTCGGTATGTCCGCCGTCGTGCTGACGCCAGGCCAGGTCGCCATTGAGCAGACCGGTGTTCACCGGCGGCATCTTCGCTGAGTGGTAATCGCCAGAGACTCCAAGGTCTTTCGCGCCCAGCAAACGAAACACAGGTTCAGCGGCTACCGTTGCCATGAAACTTCCCTGCTGGTCCAGCCACTTTGCATCGCCTTTTTCGGGGACGCCATAACTGATAAACGTCAGCCGCGGCGCGCATAGCGCGATCAATTCATTGGCGTCCACAGGTAGATCATTCGGAGTCTTGCTGCCGAAAGTCGCGTCCGAAGCGCCGTATTTCAGGAAGTTCCCTGCCATCCAGTGGTATTCGCCCACTCCGGTGAGGTTCTCGACCGACTCGCCAAAATTGCGCCGGTGAGGCTTCGCGCCACCTTCGCCCGACGAACCGACCAGGACCACTGCGAAACGCTCATCAAACGCCATCGTTACAAGAGCCGCCTTACCGTAGCGCGAAACACCCTCAATCCCCACGCGCTTCCCATCGACTGCTTTGTCGGTTTCGAGATAGTCCAGTCCGCGCGAAGCGCCCCATGCCCACGCGCGCAACGCGCCCCAGTCGTCCGGTTTGCGCCGTTGTCCTTTATTCATCAAGCCAATGATTCCCCTGGTGAGGCCAGCACCGTTATCTGCCTGAATGCTGGCGGGGTGAATGTAAGCGTAGCCCCATCCGTCCGCGATCAATTGCTCAGTCGCAGGGGGATCGTTCCCCTGCATGGCCTTCAACACCGAAGCTGGAATCGGTGGCGGTTGACCGCGCTTACCCCATCGGAACATCATCATTACCGGCACTGGTCGCGTCGCATTCGCCGGGGCCACCAGCGTCATCTCGATGTCCACATCGATCAGCGGGTACGACGAGTTATCGACGTGTCCCGTGAGCTGCTTTTCGATCACTGGGATGGTCCCGCTCATCGACCTCTCCGTGCTGATCACGTTCCATGTCACTGGCGGCACATTCTTGGGGACGCGCCCCAGGACCTCGCTTTCGAAACCTTCAACGATCTCGGGACGCCGCTGTTTCCACCACATCTCCGGCGTCGTCACCTTTGTGCCGTCGTTCATGGTCAGCGCGTCGGGAAAATTCGGATACGGATTCGCCTTGGACTCATCGTAGTTCGCGTGATTTGGGTCGTTCTCATTTCCACTCGGTCCGGGACGAACCGCTTTGATCCCGAGTTGATTCATCATGTCCTGATGATCCTGATCAGCCGTCCACTCCGTCGGAGCGGGCAGCGTCGAAGACCCCGTCACTGGCGCGTTTTGCGCTGCGAGATTTGAATTGGCTGGAAGGCCAATACGGACCACGACACCTAGCAAACAGCAAATCGGAAAGCGTCTGGCAAGATTCATAGTTCGACTCTCGAACAAAGTATAGCTCTTACTTCGGCCACGTAGTTTGCAAGGATGTTTTGCGATGCACACTCGGCTACTGAGAGTCTCCAGATTCTACCCGTCACTAACTGACGATCTCCAACAGGCGATCTGCTCAACACAATGGCTCGGCAATATTTTCAAAATATTGGCCGGTGAGGAAAAACGGTGATACCTGATGATTGAGATTCCCCGCGACAACGACCGTACTTCAAAAACATCACGTTCTCAAATTACTTTTCCGAGGACTGTCGCGGGATTTCCGTCGAGTGTTGATGACGGAAATTCGCCGCCCAACCATATACCAAACTTTCGTTACACTCTTCCGTCATCGAAGTCTTCACACGCTATAGTGCAAATAAGATTTTTTGCATTGCATGTAGCTGGATGTCCATGATATTGACTACAAATAATCCGGGGTTTTCCAGTCTGGCGAAATCATGCGTTCGTATATCTCGATCGTTGGGACTCTTGTTGCCTGTGGTTTGTTCGTCATCCTAACCGGTTGCGGGGCCGGTACTTCCACGGTTGCCGACGTGCAAAGCACCGGCAGCACCGTGGAAGTGCAATTTCGTGCGCAAACCTACCAACCGCCAAGCAACTGTCTGCCTTGCCATCAACGGCAATACGACGAGTTGCATAGTTCGGTTAAGTCTGGGTATCGGAACGTGAGTCCGTTGTTCAATGGACTGGAGTTTTCATCGAACCTGCTCGCGGGTGGATTGCTGCGCCCTGTTTACGGCGACTCCACCGTCGTGCTGCCGGACGGGACACCACTGAACAGCAACATGTTCACCACTCCCGTGCTGACCGAGACCCGCCAGGTGCAGGCTGGATTCTGTTTTACCTGTCATAACGCGCACGTTGAAAGGATGGGCGAGGATCCGTCCAAGCGCGAAGTCCCGCAACTTGCCGGACTGGGAGCCAGCTTCGTTCCCGAATTGCTACGCCCCTTGCGCGACTACCACATGGTGGACGCGAACGGAAATCAGATTCTGCCAAGCGATATTGGCGGCTATCCGCCGGCCGGCGCGATGCCTTCCTTGGGCGCCGCAGGCATCACCTGCGACTTTTGCCACAACGTGCAGGGCCCCGATCTCAATCGCAGCTTCCAAATGGACGGTTTCGCCAACATGTCTCTGAAGCTGGGCGAATCGGTCGAGAAGACTGGACCGTTCCTGCAGCCGGTCGCGGTAAAGGGCAACTTTCACGTTGCGACGAACGATACCTCCCGCATCGCCTTCCTGAGGAGTTCCGCTCTCTGCAACGCATGTCACGATGTTCGGGTTCCCAACAACAACTTGACCGCCGAAGAGCACAACATGAATCCGGGCGGTCAGAACGTGAAGTACTACCGCCTGGAGAACCTGAGCACGGAATGGCAAACTGGACCGTACAACAGCACCAGCAATCCATTCGGCAAGGTTATCCGCTGCCAAGATTGCCACATGTCGCTGTTTCCCTTCGCCGGCACCAGCACCTACACCGTCGGCGACCTGAATATTACGAGTCCCACGCCCGCTGTCTTCCCGCAGAATTACGCCGCCGTGCCCGGAGTGGCGACGGACAACAACGCGCCTCTTCCGAAGCGCCAAGTGGTTACCCATTACTTTGCCGGAGTCGATGTTCCGCTGTTATCGCCGCAGGAGTTGCAGGATCGACTAGGTACCACGTATCCGGACCCTTATGAAGCCGGCAACGATGAATACGGCATTCCGAAAGCGCTAGCGACTCGCCGCCAGGCTCTGATGGACGCTTCGGTTCGCATTAGCCTCAGCAAATCGGACTCCAACGCCAGTCTCGGCACGCCGCTCGAAGTGAGGCTGGAGGCGATTGCACTCACCGGCCATCGATTCCCGGCGGGCTTCTCGCAGGAACGAACCGCTTACGTTAACCTAACTGTCACTGACGACAATGGTTTCCTGGTCTATCAGTCAGGGTACGTAGTAGATAAACCCCACCCGCAGACCAGTGAAGCCGCGCCCGATGGAAATCTCGACGACGAAGACCTCGAGCATGTGGAAGCAGTCGTCGATCCTGGCACTCACACAGTCCCTTATGCTGCCGGTGCTGGGACAAACGGTCACCGTAACCTGGTGTTTGAAACTGGCCCCGACAATGGTCCTGAGAGCCGTGTCTATTCAGGCATTCCGGAAGGCCTGGTTCTGTTCCGCAACGAACTGATTCGCGTCTTCCTGCCGGGCGACACACTCGGTCGTACCGATGCCAGCGGGAACCAGATCGTGGTAAACACCGCGCACTTCGAAGAGACATTCAGCGCCAGTTTCGCTAATGGCGTCGACAACTACCGTTCACTTCCACCTCTTGAACCCCGAACGTTTGTGTATGAGATCAATCTGCCGACACAGGCCGAACTGGCGGAGCTTGGCGTCACTTTGAAAGGTCCGTTGCACGTTCACGCTCAGGTAAATTTCGAGCACTTCCCGCCGCTGTTCTTGCGATTCCTTTCGGCGGCGACCGGGCCCAATGGTCCAACCGGTCACGATAACCACCTGCTCAACGAGAGCGTGATCGACAACTATCTGAAGAATATCCGCAACATCGCATCCACGGACACAACGGTGAACTTGCAGTGAACTACATGAGGATCAAATTCGCAGTTCTGGCTGCAGCGCTGTTAATGACAGTCGCCGCTTTGGCGCAGACGACGACTTACACTCCCGGCGACTTTCAGAAGTCGAATCCTCATTATCCGCATCCCAACCCGTTTTATTTCGAGGGCAAGATCGACTGGGACAAGCTTGCCATCACCAGTCCCAGCAATACATGGGAGTACATGCAGCGCGGCATTCACAATCAGGATGATCTGGGCGACACGGCCGCTGCGATCCAGGATTACCAAACGTCGCTGGCAATGAATAGCCTGACCAGCACACCGCCCACATGCCAGATCGTCACCAGGGCAACTCTTGTGAACGGCGTCTTGCCAAGCACACTGACGCCGGCTCCGTGCATGTTCACTGTCAGGCTGCGGCTGGCACACCTGTTACAACCGACAGACCCAGACACGGCGATCACACTGCTGAAGGAAGTCCTCCAGATCGATCCGTTGCGCCTCGATGTCAACGAGTTAATTGGTGAGGTCTACGTGCAAAAGGCGAAGGCAGACACCGATGCAACCGCGCAGCAGAACGATTACACCCAGGCGATTAATTATCTTCAGGCGGAAATTGCCTTGTCTCCGGTGACCTCAGTGGTGACGGCGCAAACCGGAGACGCTGCGAACAACGCGCACGCGCACTGGGAACTGGCTGAGATCTACGACACACTTGGCATGACGACACAAGAGAAACAAGAACTAAATCTCTACTTAGCGGCAACGCAGTGGCACAGTGACGTTTACCCCTGGCGAATCACATTGGCACAGAAGCGGCTTCAAACGTTGAAAGCTCGTCAATAGCAAGCTCAGAACGACATTAATTTTTATCGCCACTTCGGCGAACTTTGACACGGAGCAATGATGTGGGCGTGAGGCGCAGACTATCGTTGTTTTCAGCTGTTGTATGCAGCGGCCTACTCGCGGCAACGTCCGTGTCTTTGAGAGCGCAGACCGCACCCTCGTCTGCCGGCACGGAGAACGCCATCGCCGCCGATTGGGGCGAGTTGATCAAGGACGGAGTATCACCGGAGACCTCTAACGCGGTGGTTACGCAGAAGACTCCGTCCGCTACGCCGCCGACGGCAGACTTCCTGAACCACTTTTACTTCGAGACCCGTACCGAGTACACGCACGACAACTACTATTTTTCCGGACAACCAACAGCGACCGGCGTCGTCGACGTTTCGTCAAACGGAAGCTTCAATCCGACCGGCCAGCCTTATCCGGAGGCTTTTCAGCCCGACGCCAACACGATGTACAGCTACGCGAACTTCGGGACGCGCGGACTTGGGTCGGATCGCATCAACACCAACTTCGCATTGCGGTATCAGTCGGATCTCACCAATCTTCAGCCGGGTGCCCCAGGACAGACGGTTCTCAACACCTTCGGCGGAAACCATTTATTTCAATTCATGGCCGGCAATGTTGAGATCAACGGCAAGCCGACCGATGGTTGGTTTGCAAATTCTTCGCTGCGACTTGGCCGGCAGACCATGAATGATGGGCCGTTCCTTGCCGAGTACGATGGAGCTTCCTACACTCGTCGCGGCCAACAGTATTCCCTAACGGTCTTTGCGGGTCGGCGATTCACTTATTTCAGCGATCCAGGAAAGCGCGCGATCGGCGGATTCGATTTCGTCTATCATCCGACAGACAAAATCAGCCTCGGTTATCAAGCGTTGTTTTACGTGAATGGAAATAATTCTTTCACCTACCAGCAGCACCTTAACGATCACTGGATGGTGAACGGATACTTCCGCATGGTGGGACGCCATCCGGTCGATCTGAGCGCGTCCACTTTCTGGACTCCCAGCGACGGCAAGACATCGATATCGATCGCGTTCTTCTCGAAGCTTTCCGACTTCGACTATGTCTACGACTATTCGCTGCCGGCGACGGATTATTCTTCCTATAACACGCTGCCGCGTCTCTATCTCGGACTGCTTCAACCTTACACCCAGCTTTCGGTTGATGCCCGGCGAGCAATCACCTCGAAGTTCCGGCTGACAGGCGGCGTTACGATCCGGCAGTTGATCAACTCTCTCGACCAAGGACCGTTCGATACGTCATTCCAGGATTATCACGTGAGCACTGAGATCTTCCCGTGGCGGCAACTCGAGACGATCGTCGAATATCACGAACGCGACGCGGATCGCGTGAATCCGCTCACCGTCACGGAATTCGGCGATGTTAGCGCAGCGGGCGAGACCAAGGTGCAGGATCTCTCGGTGGAAGTCGGACACAGCTTCGGCGAGAACCGATTGAATGTTCAGGGGGGAGCGTTCTTTCGCAGAATCAACTTCCAGGATACATACAACATTATTAATAACGCCCAGGATAAAGGCTGGCTGGGCAGCGCGAGTTATCGCCTGGACTCAAGGACACGCCTGTTTTTCGACTACAGCCTCGATACCGACTTCTTCGTCTGGAGACCAAGCATCAAGAATGGCCAGGTTTTCCGGCTCGGAGTGGACTGGAAATATTAGGATGAACTCAGCGTCTCGATCACTGCTATGGCTTGCGCTCCTCACCGTGGTCGTGTGCGGAGAGTTCGCCTTGGCGTCTCCCCGACCCCAGGACTCCACTAAGCCCGCCGCCGTGAAGGAAGAACCGTTCTACCTTCACGCCAAGCACGTGTCCGAGCTTGGGCTTGACTGCAATGCCTGTCACGTTCCGGTGAAAGACGGTTCAGTCAGCTTGAAGCGACCGGGGCACGATCAATGCATGGCGTGCCATCAGGACGCATTTGACAAGGTTAACGACCAGAAGATCTGCAGCCAGTGCCATACTGCTTTCCCGCCCACCAGCGACCAGCAGCTCTATGCGTTTCCACGGTTCAAGAAACAGCGGCCAATCCTGATCGATTTTTCGCACGCCAAGCACGTCGATCCTCATCAGCGTATCGACCCCAAGACGGGCATGCGCGCCGATTGCTCGTTCTGCCACATCACGAACGCAAAGGGAGAGTACGCGATCGGCCATGAGCAGTGTGCTTCGTGTCACTCGAAAGCCGGCATGAAGCCGTCGATGAGCGCTTCTTCGACCACGCAGGATTGCCAGGGCTGTCACAACCCTCAGGGCATCGAGAATCCTTCCCTGCGGAAAACCGCCGTACTGGTCGAGGTGGTGTCGGGAACTTATAAAAACATCCGGTTCTCACATACGGTGCATTTCGAACATCGCGGCCAGTTCGACATGAACTGCACCAACTGCCACCGCGACATTGCCCAGGCCACCAGTCTGGCGATGATCAGTCTGCCCAAGATGGATAGCTGTGGAACGTGTCACAGCCAGCAGGCTTCCAATCGCCGCATGGATAATTGCGGCACTTGCCACGCCAGTTCGGAAACGGGCGCGGCTTTGGCCAGTTATTCCCGCTGGATCAAGCCGGCATTCCACGATGAAAACTTCCGCCAGAGGCACCAGGCGCAAGCTTCGGCTTCGGGCGCGCAATGCTATATCTGCCACACCGGAGTTTCGGCAACCTCCACTGCGGAACAGCGTTGCGAACAATGTCACCGCACCATGCGTCCGGCGTCACACACCGTTCGCTGGCGCGACGACGTACACGGCAAGTTCGCCGCCCTCGACCGCGACAAATGCACCACATGTCACGTCGCCGATACTTGCGTGCGTTGTCATAACCAGACTCCACGCAGCCACCAGCCGCTGGCGTACTTCAAGGGTGGTGCTCACGCCAATCTGGCCATGCTGAATGAACGCAGTTGTTTCACGTGCCACACGTTCGAGAATACTTGCGCGGAGTGTCACACCAAGACTAACTAGGAGAATCGAGGGCTCAGCGGAAGGCAACGGGGTTTTTTCGAAAGAAATATCGTACTTCGATGTAATTTTCCGTCGGCAGTTGTGGGCAACGGCCGCATAGAAAAAGGGGATACAGACGTGAGATTTCGAAGGTTACAAGCTGCGCTTGTGGCATCAGTTGCATTGTTGCCGCTCCGTTTGTTTGCGCAGCATTCCGGCTCGCAGTTTCAGCAGGATCCAGTCGAGCAATACGGCGCTCGAGCGCTGACGGTCATTATCGTCACCGGCATATTGGTCGTGCTCTACAGTCTGTTCCGATATCGCGGGCGCATCACCGGCCCAATCTCGTGGGCCTTCCTCGCGCTTGGAATTGCTGTTCTGCCGGTATTGACCTCGGGATTCGGCACGGTGCTCGTATTCGAACGCGCCGAACGGGTAGAGTTCTGCGAATCGTGTCATCTCACCATGAAGGCCTTCGTCACCGACATGAAGAATCCGCAGAGCCAGAGCCTGGCGGCCGTTCACTATAAGAACCGGTACATTCCCGACGATCAGTGTTATGTCTGCCATACCAGCTACGGCCTGTTTGGAACCTTCCAGGCGAAACGCGAGGGTATGCACGACGTGTTCGTGTATTACACACACACCTTCAAACTGCCGATCAAACTTCGTCATCCCTACCCCAATACCGACTGCCTGAAATGCCATGCTGAGTCGGCGAAATGGCTGGGCGTCCACGGGGATTTCAAAGAAGATATCTTCGCGGGAAAAACTTCGTGTCTCGATTGCCACGCCGACGCTAATCCGCCGCACACCCTGGCGCCCACCGTAGAGAGGTCAAGCCGATGAATACCATCAAAAAGCTCGATGCCGATCCGGTCATTTCACGCCGTCTGTTGGTCGCTGCCCAGATTCTCGCGCTGCTGGCTTATGGCCTGGGTCTTCTCTTTCTTCTGCGCTCGACGGGTGGAGTCACATTCGTATTTTCTACTCTCGGACCCGCCATCGTCGGTCTCTGTATCGTCATCCTCGTCGGAGTAACCATTCATCGCTTCCTCAGAAGCCATAGCCTGTTTTCCTACGAGATCTTCCAGCCAGGCGAGATTATCTTTCAGGAGGGGGAAGAGGGCGACTGTGCTTACTTCATACAGTCTGGCGAGGTGGAAGTGATCCACGTGGATAACGGGCGAGAGAAGATTGTTGCATCGCTCACCGAGGGTCAGTACTTTGGCGAGATCGCGCTCATCACCAGCCATCCGCGTAACGCAACGGTTCGCGCAGTGAATGCCACCAAGCTCGCTGTCTTGGGAAAAAAGAACTTCCTTACGATGCTGAACCTGATTCCATCGGCGCGTAACGACATTATGCTGACCGTGACCGAGCGGGCGATGAAGCAGACCGCATCCCGGTGAGGAACTCTTCGGTCGCGCGTTCTTAGCTTGCCTTGTCCGACGCGGAGGCTTCTTTGCGCTTCTGAACATTCTGCTCGAACGAGCGCTTCAGTTGTGGCAACGACGCCGAGAGCACATTGAACTCTCGCTTAGGAATACTCAACGTATTCATCGCCTCCACGCAACGAATCGTAGCATTGCGCGTGGTGTTGTTCAGTAAAGCCATCTCGCCAAAGTATTCACCAGGTTCTAATCGCGCCAAGACTGTCTCACCGGCACTGTCGGAGCGCACAACCTCGGCGTGGCCGGTCAGGATAATGTACATGCGATCGCCAAGATCCCCCTGACGAAAGATTTCCTCTCCCGGTTCGAAATGCTCTTCCGTGATCCCGGAAGATCCTGCGAGTTTCAGCTGCGTCAGTTCCGGAGGGAGGAAGAAGTCGAGAGCCCATGAAGTGGCCACCTTCAGCCGCCGACCCCACCCCGGGAGCTTCATCAGGTAAATCGTGCGCCAGATGAACCACGCCTTCAGGCCGGAAATGTTCAATCCCATCATGTCGGCCACGGCACTGTGATGGCCCAGGGAGCCCATCTTGCCGAGTCCTCCGAAATCGAATCCCAGTTGCTTCCCCCCGCGGATCGACGCGACGATGTTGTGAGCGGCGGTGCGTCCCTGCCGGATCGCGTGCTGAGCCGTAGGCGGACAAAACCCTTCCTTGAACGGTTCCGGCACCTGTGCACAGTCGCCGAGGGCCCATACATTCTCAAATCCCTCTGCTGCCAGAGTGTTCTTCACCTCGATTTTTCCAGCCTTCGTCTTGGGAAGGGCAAGCGTATCAATCAGCGGATGAGGCGAACTCGGCACCGTCGAAACCAGCGTGCGCGTCGGGATAGTTTTCCCATTTGCCAGAATCGCATGCTCGCCAGTTGCCGCCTTCAGACGCGTGTTGAGACACAGTTCCACCCCTCGTTTGCGAAGAATCTTTTCAGCGAAGTTGGCAAGGCTCTCTGAAACCTCGGGAAGAATGCGGTCTCCGGAATGAACCAGCACTACCCGCAGTTCGGAAGGTGAAATTCCGCGATAGGTGCGCGCGACCCGGCGCACGAAATCGTTCAACTCCGCTGCCACTTCCACGCCCGAAAAGCCACCGCCCGCGACCACAAAGGTAAGCAGTTGCTCGCGTAAATTTGGATCATCTTCCTCGATGGCAGCTTCTTCCAGCGCGCGCACCACGTGATTCCGCAGGTGTACAGCATCGGCCAGATTCTTGAACGGTAGCGCGTGTTCGGGAAGCCCCCTCATGCCCCGGAAATCGGTAACGTTTCCCATCGCTAGAACCAGATGATCATAGGGAAGAATGTGTGGCTTGGCGCGGAATCCATGGGCCGTGCTCACCGTCTGAGCGACGAGGTCTATCGCTTCTACCTCACGGATCTGCACATTCGTCTTCGGCAGCAGATGGCGCAGTGGACTGACAATATCAAGGATGCCGATCGTGCCGGAAATCAGTTCCGGCAACATCGGCTGAAATACAAAATAATTCTCCTTGCTGAGAAGAAATATCTCGTAGTCATCTTTTTTGCCAAGAGACTTTTCCAGGTGTTTGGCGGCATACACGCCGGCAAAACCGCCGCCCACAATGACCACTCTTTTTCGACGACCCATTCCTATGGCCCCACCCCACAAAGGTCCATCCATTTAACCCTTAATCGCGGATTGGTGCAACGCTTTATGCGATTGAGGATTCCGTCTTCTCAAGGGAAAGCAGACCCGTCAGAGACTGCGTCCGAACTTATCGATCACAATGTTCGATCACTGCCGATTCCAAACCGCAAAGCACCGTCGATAACCTGCAAACGCCGGCGTCAGAACTTCACCATGATCGCGAACCGCGCCTGGGCTTCGTCCTTGCGCAAATCCGGGCACCAACCGGCAGCCCCTGCCACGCAAGTGAAACCCGGCGTTGCGGAAAGGGCGGGACCTGGCACAAATGTAGTTCCCGGCACCAGCCCTCCAGGGCCGCCAGTCCCGCCGAAAACGCTGAGTGGAGCGGTATTCCCTCCCGGTGGCGTGATGCCGCCGGAACCACTCCAGTACGGCACATTCGTATGACGGTAGCCGAACTCGCTGCGGAACGTGATGTACTGCTTCGGCATCCAGTCGAACGTAAACGATGTGTCCCACGCCTTGAACGGATCTCCGGGATTGGCCGTGAAGTAGGGCGAGCCTGTGATCGCGTCTGCTCCGTTGATCGGAGGAAGTAAAGTCAGGTAGCGTCCCGGATTGTTCATCGTTCCGCCGCCAATCGTGATGCCGTAGGTATCTCTTTTAAACCAGAAGCGGTTGTAAGCCATCCATCCCGCGAAGCTCTGTTGTGGCCAGTAAACACCATTCTTAATCGCGTGGCCGTGACACACCACGCCGGCACCGTATTCGCAACCGAGATCGCCGGTCACCGAGAATGCCATCTTGTCGAGGAAGTTCTCTGGCCGATCGTAGTACTTCACCTGGATGCTGTCATCGGTGTGAATGCGTGAGCGGCCGAACTGACCATTTCCCGTGCCGAGAGTGTCCTCTCCCATTCCGTAATTGTTGAACACGAGCGATAACCAGGGCTTCGGACGATACAAGATCTGCCCACCCAATCCAGGCTTGCTGCCAAATCGTCCATACGATTGCCAGCCGTTGATAATCCAGGGTTCGATCTTCAGTTTGTCGGTCGGAAACCACTGGATTCGCAGCCCATTAAAGAACCACGGCGTGTTCGACGAAACATACGACGGCTGATAAGCCCAATTGTCGAAGTTGTAATAGCTGAACAGTCCGATGTAAGAAACGAAAATTCCGGCATCGACATTCAATCCGTGACTAACGTCGAAGTGATAACCGCCATACGCTTCGGACACGTACCGGTACGCACCACGAAGGTCCCACTGTCCGCGATCGGTACTGGCGTCGTTTCTGGGAGTGGTGACGCCGAAGAGGCCATTCATCGTCAGCACGCGGCCGCGAACGTTCTCCCAATGGAAATCGCCGCCGAAACTGATCTGCTCTACCTGAAATTCATTGCTCCGGAATGTCTCGGTCGACCCGCCAAGCGTGTCATCACGCGGGTCGTTGAAACTATGAATGAAATTTGTGTCGAAACGCACTTCCGGCGTGAAGAACTTGGAGTCCCACACTGCATCTTTGTTTCGCGGCGTACCGTTAAGCCACGTCCAATCGGCGTACGCGAATGGTACGGCTGGCCCCGGTGTCTCCGGCGCTGGCACAGTGGCCTCCGAAGCCTCCCTGTGTCCCGATGTCGTGTAGGCAGGATCGGCAAACGCAGCGGTTCCAGGATGATCTTTCGCATCGCGGGCTTTCAATGCCGCTTCCAGCTGTTCGATGCGGGCCTTCATCGCCTCTAGTTCTTTGGCCATCGCCGCGTTGTCTTCCGTCTGCGATGCGGAAGCGGTGGGGGTAGAAGTTGCTTGCGCCCGGGCAAGAACGGGTGAACCTGCCACCAGAATCGCACTTATCGAAAGAGTTACAAGCAATATTGAATTGCGCAGCCAAGCCGTCATAGCTTCACGTATCCTTTGACTCCGTCGCGATACTTCACTTATTTGCAACTAACACGCATACGAAGCGGTCCCATTGAAACGGAGCGTCCATAAAGATCGAATAAGGGACGGGTAAAATTTCTACAAAGGCAGAGCCCGAACGCCTGACATTCTGGCTTGAATTCGATGGCTGGACTAAAGCCACGAAGCGTCTAGATCGGTCATGAGGCGAGCTGAGGATTTACAGCCATTACGGCGCCACGATCTCTTGAACTGAAGCGACTTGCGTTGGATCCGCCTACGGTCGATCCCGAGAAAGGATCGTCGGCGAAGAATTGCTCAGTCAATGAGTTGTGTGCAGGCCTTAAGGAGATGGAGCGGCAACGTGCCGTTCCATGGGCTCTTAAATACGATCCAGCGTTATGCCGCCTTTTCCGCTTGAACGTTGATGGACTTTGTACAAGTCCGACACGGCTTCGCCAGCATTGTCGAAGTCCCCAGGTTTCACCGGCCCACCTTGTGCGCCAACAACTCGCCTGAAGTTACTGAACTAACCCAGGGGATCTGTTTCCCGCTCGAGGTAGAACGCAATTCCGAGCGCGAGGATTAGAGCGGCAATCCCAAACAGGGTCGTCGCTGGTACGTTGTGCGGCTCCTCCGTAATCACCTTTCGAGCCATTGCGATCAGAGCGACTTCCAGGACGACCCGAACATGAATGACATCTTTGCTTATATATGCCTTCAGGGTCTCCAAAAGTTCGATTCCGATAAGGACTAACAGAAAGTAGCTGAATATCTCTAATAAGCCTGCCACAGGAATCAAAAACCTGGGTTTCTCCCAGACTTCTTCGCCAATTAACACTGCCAGATGAAGCGTGGAAAGCAGGACGACAACCACCAACATGATCATCATCAGCCATACCGTTGCCCTCTGTACCTTCGTGGTTATGGCATGTACCCGCAGTTCGGTTCTTGAGGTATCCATTCACCTGCGCCTGTCAACTTCTGAGTCTGCTATTTCTTCTCCTCGGGCGGGTAACTCTTCAGAAGCTTTGCGACTCCCTTCTGCAGGTTCTTCTCACGTTTTTCCGGCTTCGCGTCAACATCCAGAGTCTTACTCGCTACGCCCCGCCAGACAAGGTCGTGGTTCTTGGAGTCGTACATATCCAGTGCAAGCTGGCCCGTGTAAATTGTCGAGGTCTGGCCGGTCGTGATTCCTCCTCCCGGGGCACCGTACCAACCACCCCGGTACCATCCACCGCCGTAACCCCAGTCGGAGTTGTAAGAGGTGAATTGCTTCTCCGATCCGATCGCGACTTGATAACCGATATACAGGTCTGCGTCGTCAGAGTCGACCTTGGTAAGCCCTTTTTCGGCTAACTCGGTATCAATCGCGCTTTTGATTTGTTTGTCGGTCAGCTCATCTGGTGGTTGTGCGCCTTTGATCGCTACCCACTTGTAAGTCTTAAACCTTGAAAAGTCGGTGTTCTTATCAAAGTTATACCGGACGTCCTGACCTGGTGACGCACCAACCATCAACATAACTGCGAGTAGGAGCAGATACACTCTTTTCATAGAGCCTTCTTTCTGGGCCAGCAACGACGCCAGGTGCCGCCGGCCCGCGGATGTAACCAGCAAACCTCGCTAACTTCCGGCTATTCCTTTGTTGACAATGATCTTCACCTGGACTCGCCGATTTTCGGCTCGTCCCTGGGCCGTTTCATTCGAGGCCACCGGATCGGAGATTCCCATCGCGCCGGGAGCCAGGATGTGCCGGGGCGAAACGTTGCATTGCTGCATCAGATATTCGCTGACGGCTTCGGCGCGATCTCGGCTCAACGTTTGATTCATCGCCAGGGAGCCCGTTGAATCTGCATACCCCTGAACCTGAATCAGGTATCCGGGAATCTTCGCCGCATCCGTTACCAGGGCCGACAAAGATGCTTTGTCTTTGTCCGAGATGTCATCGCTTCCCGTTGCGAAATAGACGTTCGTATCAGCCTTCGTCTCGTAATCAGCTAACGATGCGAAACGTTGATCGACCTCTTTCTCGTTCGAAGAAATCTGCTGCTGGTTGTCAGAAATAGCTTGTTGGTTGGAAGCAATCGCTCCCTTGTTGTCGGCGATCTGTTGCTTGTTTGCCTCCACGTTGTTCGCTGTGGGTGTGAGTCCTGCCTGAATCATGCTGGCCGTCTCCAGGCTCTCCTTCTTAAACTCGATCTCCTTGGCGACGATTTGCCCCTTGGCGTCACTCTCGCCTTTGACCTTCACTGCAAGACCCGGGATCAGTTCTGTCCACGACATTTCCTTGTGCCTCAAGCCCAGACCTTTGGGCATCTGAATTTTCGTGTCGTCGTTCAATACAACGTCATGGGTAGTGCCGTCAGTCTCGCGCACTGTCATGCTGTCCCCGGTACGACCAGTGATCAAGCCTTTTAGTTCGGTTTCAGCCTGGCCATAAGCCAGAGACACCGCCAAGCTCAACACAACGAGCGTGCTTGCAATCAATCTTTTCATGTAAATCCCCTCTTACATCGGCCGGACCTTCCGCAATCTACGAGACGGCGGCCATGAACGTGCTTCTGCCACTCCGGCTCATGATGTGCCTTCAATAGCTTAGGAAGATAAGTAGCGGCACGATACTGTTAAAGGAGACAGTCGATGTCATTCGTCCTGTGAGTTCTGAGGCAGACACTCTGGATAACTATATGGTTTTTAGTGAAACTCACGACAGGAGTGTAGGCTTCTTTTCGCATGCGAACTGCGGGATAGAAACGACACTACTCCAAGTTGCCTGGCTTGCTTCAGTTTTTCGTTCCTGGTCCGCCAGAAATGGACTGCGGTACGGCTCACGACTTCGTCTTGACCCCAACTGGTCTGGCAGCAGCTAGTGAGAGTGGGTGTGGTGAGAACTCTTGTCGTGCTCGTGACGTTCCAGCGCTTCCTCTAATTTCCTGACTCGATCTTCGAGCGCCCTGATCCTCTTCTCATAGTTCTCATGCTCATGTGGATGTTCGTGGTCATGCGCGTGTGCCATCTCCTTTTCCCCTTTCTTGAATTAGGAATTCTATGCCCCAAAGCAGAAAAGTAAAGAAAATCGATTCGCAGATGCAAATATTGAGGTTAGTGTGTCCCACACATTTTGCAGGATGAGCAGTAGCATGATCATATGATTCGTAATATCTGATTTAATCACGCCGGCAGATGTGATGCCGGTCACATACGCCCGAGGAACAATTCGTTGACCATCATTGAAACGAGACGGTAACACGTGTATTTTATTCGTGTTATCCGTCGCGATCGGCCTTCATTCTGAAGGGTGGAAAGAACGTACGATGAATAGACTCTGGATCGCTCTGTTGCTGTTTCCCATCGCAACTGCTCTGCTCGCAGCCCAGGATACCGTTGCCCATCACCCACTCACCGCTACCGAGACGACTTCGTTGCCTCAGCTCTCAGGGTCTGTCGCTGACGCGTCTGGAGCGATGATTGCCGGGGCAACCGTGCTTGTTCAAAACACGGACGGCAGGGTGCGACGAACGATACAGTCGGACACGAACGGCTATTTCCATATTTCCGGTCTTCCAGCAGGTAGTTACAAGCTCGTCGTTTCATGTCCCGGTTTTCAAACTAAGCAGATGGCCGTCTTCATCGCTGCTGGCGGTGAATCTGCCGAGTTGCGCATCTCTCTGGTAGTGAGAACCGTGAGCACCACCGTAACCGTACGGGGCCGGCAGGATGACCTTGTCGGAATTGCCGAGTCTGCCGGGCAGGTAACGGTGAGCGCAAAGGAGATCGAAGATCGTCCGATTCTTCGTTCAGGAGAACTATTGGAGACGCTTCCTGGTCTCATCATCACTCAACATGCCGGCGGTGGCAAGGCCAACCAATATTTTCTCCGCGGCTTCAATCTCGACCACGGTACGGACTTCGCGATTTTCCTCGACGGCATGCCGCTCAACCTGCCGTCTCATGCGCATGGCGAGGGATACTCGGACATGAATATCGTCATTCCGGAGTTTGTGCAGCGCGTAAATGCAGAGAAGGGTCCTTATTACGCTGATGTCGGAAACTATGGCTCGGCTGGAAACGCCGATATGGCGTTCTTCAAGACCCTGCCCCAGAACTTCTTCAAGGTCGAAGCCAACACAGCGGGCGACTATCAGCGGGCAGTTTTCGGAATATCGCAAAAAATCTCTTCGGGTACCCTCCTCTATGGCGGAGAGGTGTATCACGATGATGGCCCATGGACGCATCCGGATGATTTTTACAAGTTCAACGGGCTTGTGACTTACAGCAGAGGCGACGACACCAATGGTGTCAGCATCACGGCCCGCGGTTACCGTGGAAAGTGGAACTCCAGCGATCAAATGCCTGAAAACGCCATTGGTCTGGTCGGTTTCTTTGGCACACTGAATCCGACTGACGGCGGCAATTCACAGCGATATAGCCTACAGGGCGAATGGCACAGGCACCGCGCAAAATCCGAGACAAAAATTACAGTCTACGGGTTTTATTACGATCTAGATCTATTCTCCGATTTTACTTACTACCTGGTTGATCCGATTAAGGGCGATCAGTTTGAACAGCAGGACAGACGCTGGGTGTCTGGAATGAAGGCGCGCCACACCATTTTCAGCCAGTGGTTTGGCCGCAAGGTGGAAAACACGTTCGGCTTGCAAGTCCGCAACGATTGGGTCCACAACGGCCTTTATCAGTCTGAAAATCGCGTGCGCGTGGACAAAACAGATTCCGACACCGGCACCACTTTACCCGCGACAACGCAGGCAAACCGTTTCACCGACACCCAAGTGGGCTTCTATGCGGAAAACAAAATCCAGTGGTCGGACAAATTCCGTACTGTCACGGCCGTGCGCGGGGACGTGGAATACGTCGATGTTAACAGCCTGGTGACGGCGGCAAATTCCGGCACCGCGAGCAAGGTACTGCCCAGCCCAAAGTTGAGTCTGATTTTCGGTCCATGGTCCAACACCGAGTTCTATGTACAGGGCGGATTCAGTTTCCACAGTAATGATGCGCGAGGCGCAGCGCTAACGGTGGAACCGGTTTCCGCGGACAATCCTTACCCCAATACACCCGCAACGCCGATTCCCCTCCTTATTCAAACCAAGGGCGGGGAAGTCGGCGTGCGCACGGCGGCCATCACTCACCTGCAAAGCACACTTTCGCTCTGGTACCTGCACAGCAATTCCGAACTGTTGCAGGATGGTGACACCGGAGGCACTTCTCCCTCAGAACAACCGAGCAACCGCTATGGCATTGAGTGGGCCAACTACTTCACGCCGAGAGAACATTTAGCTTTTGATTTTGATCTGGCGGATTCCAGAGCCCTCTTTACCGCAATCGACGGAGATGACGCGGCCCCAAACAGTTCAGGGGGTAAGTATGTGCCCGAAGCGGTTGGGTGGGTGATTGCATCGGGGGTCACACTGCACGATTACAAAGGCTTTTCTGGGAGTCTGCGCCTGCGCTACTTCGGCCCGCGATACCTGACTTCTGATGGACTTTATCAGTCACACCTGACGGCCTTAATCAACCTGGGGCTTACTTACAAAATCAACCGGAAATGGAGCGTTTCGGGCGAACTTTTGAATTTGCTCAACCGCCGCGATAGCGATATCGACTACGCCTATGAGTCTCGAATAACGCCGACAGCCACGCCGGCCTTCACTAACGTTTTCCACCCCGTTGAGCCGTTTCAGGCACGATTGTCTTTGACAAGAATCTTTGGAGGAACGTTCTGACAAATAGCTACTGATGATGCATTGACCCCATCACGAAGCCGCTATTTATGCTTGGTCTTTGATGGTGGCCAGGCACGGTTTTGGACAAGGTTCCCCCGCCATCAAAGTGCCGATTGATCTCACGCTCCAAAGTGCTTTCAACCGGTGTACCAGCGCGGTGCATTTTGAGAGGGGAGAAATCTTCTGGATCTGGATCCAAGGAAGGAAATCGATCCGATGTGATGATCGAACTCCCGGCTATCTGGAGAATCGAGCACTGCCACCTGCCATTTTCGACGCCACGTTCTCACTTCGATGAAGTACGCTCCAGCAGGATCAATTGTTCTTGATAACTCAACATTGTGCCCGCAACCTCGAAGCCTTGCGCAACTGTTTCATTCAATTCCTTCGCCAATGTTGAGACCCTGCGCGTTCCCAGTAATTTGTACTCATGCGTTCGCGAGTCAGTAAGATCTTTTTCCATCACTACTGCGAGTTCATCGGAAGAAGGAAAACTGAGCATGCTTTTCTTCTTGAAGAGAGACATCGTATTGGGAAGTACTCGAAATCCTCTTGCTGCGGCCGCATTGATTTCTTTTTCCAAGGTGCCGCTCCGGGCCACTGACAATACTTGGTATTCATATCTAGCGGGAGTAACCTCTGCCGGGCCTTCCAGCACGACGATCATCTCTTCAGCAGCGGTCGCCCCAACGACGCGGTAACCTCGGGAAGCAGCGTCATCAATCTCGCGCTGTATGGTCGAAGGACGCTTTGTCGCAAGCTGAAGGTAGTCGCTCATGTGTTCAGCGGGTGAACCTCTTCCGTTGAGACGTTCCAAAACTCCATAATGGCGCACCTCACTTTGCAACCCCACCAACTTCCAGCCTTCTGCAGCTGCGTCCGCGAGGTCCTTCTGAAAGTTGCTCGTCTTGACGGTATCGAGGATCTCGTACTCATAACGCGGGCTTCCGGCTACTTTCTCCATGACGCCGCCTACCACATACTCGCGAGTGCCGAGCGTATCGGGCAATAGTCGGTATCCCTCAGCCGCCGCTTCCTTCATGCCGCGAAACAGATTGTCGAAATAACGGTAATCGCTTCGGTCTGAAACTTGACCCTTTTTCAATAGCAGGAAGTTATTGGCAGCATCGCCCGCAACAATCCGGTACCCCTGAGCTGAAGCTTCGGCCAACTGCTTCTTTATTGTATCGGTGCGTACCGTTGCAAGCACAATGTACTGCTCTCTGGTATCCGGATGCTCCTCTCCTAAGCCCATTGAGAAAAGCAAGAACACGAAGAGACACAGAAGTAGGCCCAGACGGAATATTGTCCTGAATGCAATCATGCAACGCATAGAACCCCCGCGATGAGTGTAGGTTCACTGCTGTGGATTTTAGAACTTTGCCAGACGATGATGCTTGTTAATAAATCGTTACGGTTTGCCCCTTTTCTTGCTTCCGCGCCGCCCCAAACTGGTAAGTCTTGCCCGCGCTGAGGCTCACGTTACCAAATGCTATCAGTATCAATCCATGACAACATATAAGCTCCGGGTGCCAGACCGCTGACCGTGATACTTAGGTCGCCAGCGAATCCGCCGCGCCCCGTGACCGTAATCGACGCAGGTGAACTCAGCGTTCCGACTGTCATCGCGATCGGGCTGGGTCCAACCAAGAGATCAAAATCCGACCCATGCGACGTGGTCGCTCTCCCATCTCCACGGGCGACCGGAACATCGAGACCACTATCGAGATCAGCGCAAAAAGCAGACCCTTCACTTTTTTTCGTTTCTTGCATGGCGTCCTCTACCTGACTGTTACGGTAATGGCGGTTGTATGGTGGGTTGCCCCAGACGTTGCTATAACGGAAACGGTATAGACGTAATCCTTCGACCCCGAAGGTGAGCTTTGACCGCCACCACAGGCAATCATGGCGATCGTTAGTCCGATAAGACCTGCGAAGGGTAGCCTGTAACGTCGACGTTTCGAGAGGCCTATGTTGCCTACTCCCATCACCAGAAATCCGGGAATAACCAGGGCAAGTGCCATAAGATTTCTTTCCGACAATGGCGATGCCGACGCAACCGAAGCCGGTGCCGTGATCGTCAACGTTGCATTCCCTCCCGCTGTGACTGAAGACGGCGCGATCGCGCACGTGGCCATTGGAGTTGGGCCATTCACTGAACACGAAAGCGAGATCGTTCCCGAGAAGCCCCCTTGGGCTCCAAAGCTTAGAACATCGGTGATTTGAGCGCCCGCAGTGAGAGAGAGACTCTCCTGCGTCGGACTGACGGAGAAGTCCGGCGGCAAATTGAATGTTGCAGTAATCGAGGACGAAGCGTTTAAGGTAATAGCGCAAGGATTGGGATCAGTGTCGCTACACGCCCCGGACCAGCCAACGAAGCTTGATCCAACAAATGGCGATGCCAACAAGGTGAACGCACTGCCCGGAAGTACGGGCCCCAAGACGCAATTACCGGTGGTGCAGACGATACCGCCGCTGCTGACCTCTCCCCTTCCGTCACCTGCGAGGTTTACCGTCAACGTTACGCCGGTAGCGAAACTCGCCGTCACGCTCTTGTCGGAGTCCATGGTGATCTCACATCCTGAGGGGCCTGTGCAAGCGCCGCCCCACGAGCTAAAAAGCGTATTGCCGGACTGGTAATAAGCGAGGTCCACGACGGTACCCGCCAGGTACCGCGCAGTGCAGGCTCCGGGACAATTGATACCCAGACCATCGATTCCCGAGGGAGAACCGCCGATTTGGCCAGACTGATCCCCGATAATCGACGTCGTCAGCGTGTACACCGGGACAACAGTGGACATTTGCATGGCCGAGTTGTTGGTCGTTGCCAGGTCAGCCTCGTTTGCTGAGACAGCCATTGAGTTGGTAATTGTTCCCGATGCTGATGGAGTCGCCACAATCGTGATACTGGAAGCAAAGGCTGACGCAAGGTCGCCGACATCGCAAGTAACGGTTTCCCCCACTTCGCTGCAAGTGCCTTGCGCGCTGGTCGCTGAGACGAAGGTCATCCCTTTCGCCAACGTATCCGTGAAGGTCACTCCTGTGGCGTCCTTTGGGCCTTCGTTAACGACTGTGGCTTTGTAGGTCAGGTTGGCTCCTGCTCCCACAGGTTCAGGTGACACGGATGGAGCAACAACCGCAACATCGGCTCCCGAGGTCGGACTGACGTTGAGGGCGATTGCGACCACGTTGTTTGTAGCATCTGTGACGGCCACGTCCGGGAGTCCATCGGAATTAAAGTCGGCCGCAACCATCCCGCCTGACGTAACTGTCAAAGCCGAGGGCAGTGACTGAAAGCTACCGTTCTGCTGACCGAGAAGAAGTGTCTCTGAATTGCTGCTGCCAAGCAGAAGATCAAGCTTGCCATCCTGGTTGAAATCTGCGGCCGCCCACCCGAATGCGAATTGGATTCGCGAAAGAGCTGCCTTGAAGGTACCGTCGCCATTACCCCGATAGAGATGGAGCACCGGAAGCGTAATGCAAATTTCGTTACATCCCGAACTCCTTGGTGTGGTTCCCTGGAAGGCAAAATCGAGATTACCATCGCCATCGAAATCACCCGCCAGTAACTGACCGCTCAAGAGGCCATCGGTGGCAATCGGGGTCGGCGATTGGAATGTCCCGTCACCTTTCCCGAGGAGCAACACCGGGCCGGTGGGAATTGCGGCAAGCACATCTGGCTTACCGTCGCCATTGAAGTCGGAGACCAGCAGTGAGGTTACGGTCCCGCCACCACCACCGAGACCGATCGTCTGCGGAGAGCTAAACGTGCCATCGCCTCTCCCCAGGCAGACGGTCAGGCTCTCACTGCTCTGATCACCGACAATAAGGTCGAGCTTGTGATCTCCATTCACGTCGCCGACGGCAATTCTGTACGGAAACCTGTCGGCCTGGATTGCCACCGCAGCCTGAAAAGATCCGTCGCCCTTCCCCAGCAACAGCTGCACCGATCCCGCTACTTGATTCGCAGTATCTCCCTGCTTCACCACGATCAGATCTAACGTGCCATCGGAATTAAAATCGCCCACCGCAAGATTGCTCGGTTGAGTTCCTGCCGGCGAGTTGATGGCCGCCTGAAATGTGCCGTCCCCATTACCGAGAAGCACACTCACGTTGCCGCTGCCCGCATTGCCCACTGCGAGGTCAAGCTTGCCATCTCCGTTAAAATCGCCACTCACCATACCGGAGGGGCTGGTTCCAACGACGTAACTTTTCGGAGTGCCAAATTCGACGCCGTGCAGTTGAGCCGGGACACATAACGTCAAAAGAAGACCTAGCGCCAAAACCAGGGTCTGGAGCCCTAGGGAATGAATAATCACACGCGCTACGCATGAAGAGGTCGAATCCATGGCAAGCTCCTGATAATTCCGATGTGACCCGGACGTATGGAAATCCCCACGCAACCGAACAGCTGTTTCCCATTTGTTTATGACTTAATTCCTGGCATGGAGCCTTCGCGCGGTTACCGAGATCACGAAACCGGGATTGGTGAAGGCCGCGCTGACACCATTGGTGTCGTCCGTCCAGACCAAGTTGACCGTGGACGTGCGAGTGTCGGGCTGAACTACGACCGTAAAGCTGCCGGTGCAGTCAGCATTCACGGAGTAGGTACCGGAAAAGGTCTCGTCGAGGGCCGATCCGGCGAGGGACCGTGTTTGAGTGCCGGAGACGTTTCCATGCTTGTCGAAGGTGATTTTGCCTGCCCCGGCCACCGGGACGAAGGTTCCAGTGGGCGTGGCAACAAACCCGCTGAATGAGTATCCATAGTCCCCGGCAATGCCAACCTGGGAACAGGAAGCGGCAAGCGCGGGCAAGGTGGTGAGGGTGAAAATCGTGGCAACAAGTGTTATCTGCATTAATGTCAACTTTGGCTTCATGCCATCCTCCATCGGTGGGCTTGAGATGGTCCGAAGTTAGGCTGCTGGAGTTGGCAAAGTCTTCAGGGAACGCTTAGGTTGAGCATAGGTTTCGATTAGGGGGGCGAGTCTTCGGTCCGAATCAAGGTATAATCCGCTGATTTCCGGGCAAATGGGGTTGAGCCGTGGATGGTGACTTCCAATTGGGTGCCTGGCTGGTCCAGCCCAGCCTGAATACCGTTTGCCGTAATGGCACCACCGTGCAATTGGAGCCCAAGGTGATGGCGGTACTGGTGTGCCTTGCCGAAGGCCAAGGCGAACCAGTTTCAAAAGAGAGACTTCTTCAGTCGGTATGGCCCGATACATTTGTTGGCGAGGGCGTTCTCACACGGTCCGTCTTCGAATTGCGGCGAGTATTCGAAGATGAAGCGAGGGAACCGCGAGTAATTCAAACCATCCCGAAGCGAGGGTACCGGTTGGTGGCGCCGGTTCAGTGGACCGCCAAGTTGGAATCGACAGACACAACGCCAACACACAACGAGATTCAAATCCCAAAGCCCGCACGCTCGCGGTGGACCTGGTATGCGCTAGTGCTATTCAGTGCGCTCACTGCTTTTGGAGTATGGGCAAGAACACACTGGACCACGCCGCCTATTCGCTCCCTGGCTGTCATCCCCTTACTCAATCTTTCGGGTGATCCATCACAAGAGTATTTCGCCGACGGAACCACAGGAGAACTAATCGCGGCAATTTCCCATGAAGCCCCGGGGCTGCGAGTGATCTCATTAACGACGTCGATGCGATACAAGAAAACCGGCAAAACACTACCCGAAATCGCGCGCGAGTTGAATGTTGACGCTGTTGTCGAGGGGTCGGTACTACGTTCCGCAGATCGGGTTCGGATCACAGCAGAGCTCATCTATGGCCGTACAGACACAAATCTTTGGTCGGAAACATACGACCGCAGCCAGACGGATGCGGTTACCCTGCAGGAAGAACTTGCAGCCTCAATCGCCAGTAAGATCAGACACACCGTAGATTCTGAGCAGCAGGCCCCGCCCAAAACACCGACGCACGTCGTAAACCTGAAAGCTCACGAAGCCTACTTGCAGGGCTTGCATGAAGATTCATTAAGCGGCGATGTCGCAAATCACAGGGGTATGACGGATGCTGCCAGGGAACATCGGAACCGCGCCATAGAGTTCTATCGTCAGGCGCTTGCTGAAGATCCGAACTACGCCCCCGTGTATCTGGCCCTGGCCGATCCTCAAGAACCGGATGACGTGGAAGCGAAAGCAAGGAAAGCCATTGAATTGGATCCCAACTTGGCGGAAGCACACGTTGAGTTGGGAGCGGTTTTGCTAACTCGTGACCTGAACTGGCAGGCAGCAGAAAACGAAGTGCGGCGTGCAATCGAAATTGATCAGAACAGTGTCAACGCCCATCAGGCATACGCTTATCTGCTGGACGCTGCCGGCAGGATGGAAGAAGGATGGAGCGAGTATCTCGCAGCACAGGATCTCGATAAGGGGATCGACCACATGGCTGGGGCACTCTATGCGCGGCGCCAGTACGCTGAGCTAATCGAAGTCGAAAAGCGCGCCTTGCAAACGAATGCCCCGGGTAACAACGACGACAACGCCACAGCCCACAAAGTGCTCATGGTGGCATACGCCAGAACGGGCAGGCGTCAAGAATCGATCGAAGAATTTGAAAAAGCGTTGATGGCCATGGATTTCGGGGATCTGGCGGAAGAAATACAAGCTGCTTACAAACATGGCGGTTATGAAGGAGCTTTGCGCGCGTATCTCAGAGGTGTCACAAAGCATTCCGACTGGAACTTTCCGTGGGTGGCAACGTATGTCCACACCGAATTAGGGGAATTCGATCAAGCCATAGCCGAACTTCCTAAGCTGAACAAGAACAAGGACGACGAAGAGGGTCTGTGGAGTTTTGTTGAAGGGAACGATGGCGTGACCGTTTTTCCAAGCCTGACAACGCTGCGGATCGAGCCGATGTGGGATCCACTGCACGGCGACCCTCGCTTTCTAGACCTCGTCAGTCGGATCAAGTTTCCGCGGTAAAGTCAAAGGTTAGTCTTCACCCCTCTCAATTCTCTTATTCGCACTCGCCGTGGATATTCAGAAATTCACTCGGAGTGATAGCTGCACTATCTGCGGACTACCGCTAAACGACACGATACGGCCAAAATCGGGCGCGCTGATATCACTGATGGGATTATCCCGATTGGGATGGTTAAGCGCATTGAAGAAATCAGCGCGAAATTCCAGCTTTCTCGATTCTCGAAACGCTAAGTACCTGCCGATCGCGAGGTCCAGATTGGTCTGCCTCGGTCCACGCAAAACGTTTCTGCCGACGTCACCAATGTCGGTGCCGATATCTCCAGCGAGCGCAGTTGGGTCGTGTGCACTCGGGATTGGCTGACCAGGCAACACGATAGCCTGAGTGAATGCGGCAGGATTGAAGTAATAACCGGCGGGAACGTTTGTCGTGGCGGCGTGGACGCCTGCGCCCGGAGCCCAGTTCGGTCGAGCTCCCAAAAAGCCGTATAGCGAGCCACCTGTTGAGTCGAAGATATCGATTGGAAGGCCTGACATGGCAGTGACGATCCCTGAAAGCTGCCAGTTGTGCAACAAGCTTTGCTGCCACCCACGAACCGCAGGCTTCGGCAGCTCCCAAACGAAGCTGGCCACCAACCGATGTGTAAGGTCAAAATCAGACAAACCGCGATTCGCATGAGGGGCAAGTTGATCTCCCCACACCGTTCCAGTATCGCCGCCTCCGCCCCGATTGATCGTGCCATCGGTATTTGCTCCGCCTCCGGAGTTCGATCCGTTATCGATGGACTTGGAATAGGTATAGCTTGACGTGAACTGCAAGCCATGCGACCAGCGACGGCTGAGCGTGACTTGCAGTGAATGATAGATCGATTGTCCACTCGTCTGGTTTAGCTGAAACGCAAAAGGATCCACTCCTTGCATGGGCGCACGCAAAGCGGCATTGTAAGGCGTGTTGTTTGTGATCGTCTGTCCAGTCACAGCATTCACGATTGGGTGATTGATGCTGGCAATACGCGGTTGATTTGGGAACACCGTATTCATCAGCTTCACACCATGTGAACCCACGTAGGCGACTTGCAGAGTCATATCCTTGATTAATTCATATTGGACGTTGGTGTTGAACTGCTGGACATATGGAGTGCGGTTGTTGCGATCGACCACCAGTTGATTGATCGGTTGACCGACCTGCACCAGGGGGAAGCTGCTCGATGGCGGCGCATTCGCGAAGGGATTGTTGAGAGGCTGACCCGATGTATCAGAGTTGAGAAAGAAAGGTGGTGCAAAGTAGTTGAAAGCAAGATAGAAGAATGACGGTCGCGAGAAGAAAATTCCGTATCCAGCGCGTACTGCCAGGTTTTTTGACTTAAGTGGCGCCCATGCGAAACCCACACGCGGTCCGAAATTATTCGGATCGATACTCTTGAGCACGCGCAAACCAACTTTTGTCACCCCTGCCAGGATGTATTGAGGTGGAGCATTCCCTGCCTCAACAATACCGGCAACTGGCGGACCCACGGGCACGCCGTTGGCGTCGACCGCCATGCGCGGAAGATACAACTCCGGATCGAATGATCCGATGCGACCTTGTGCGTCGTATGGAGGAACGTCCAACTCATATCTCACTCCCAGGTTCAGCGTCAGTCCCCTTAAAACTGTCCAGTCGTCCTGAACAAACCCATGAAAGTCAGTCGTCCGGAAGTCTCGATTGTTCACGCCAGTGCCCAAGTGTGCGAAACCGTTGCTGGGAGGAGTGATGAACTGCGACGGACCGGTATTCCCAATCAGAAAATCGTTGAAGGTCGGAAAATCGATCTCACCGTAGGAATAGACCGCCGCGTTGGCCTTCCACTGCGAATGCAGAAAACCGCCCCCCAAACGCAATTGGTGTTTCTCGCCGACCAGGGAAATTACATCGGTAAATGTCAACGACGGCGCCGTGTACTTCACCGTAATATCGGAAGTTCCGAGGGAAGCTCCGCCTTGATCCCGAGCCAACAAAATCAAGGGCAAACCCGGATACTCAACGGCCGTGGAGCGCTGAATATCCAGGTCGGAATCAAGAACGGATTCCTGAGGAATCTCGTCGTGCCGGATGAAGTTGAGTCCGAAACGAAGTTCATTTGTTTTTTTATCAGTGAAATTATGCGTTTCAGTCACCGAAAATACTCTGTTGCCCAGATTAAGTTGCGTCCCAAACCCGGGCAGCGCAGAGGCAAACCCAAACAACGAACCGCCGATCGGGCTGAATAGCGGAGAATCCGCGAAAAAGAACTTGGCTGAGGCCGAGTCCTTCTTGGAAACGAGACAGTCCAGATTGGCGTTGAATTGGTCTTCTCGAAACGTCGAAAGGGCGCTCCCAGTCACACGTCCATCGCTCGTTTGCGGCGTCGGAATCAGGTACTGCCCATTGGGCAACTTCCAGTTCAACAGCTTCAACGCCGTGGGGTCGATCGTGCTCAGCGAAAATGTTTTCATTAAGGCGGCTGCTGAGCGGTCGTCGGTCAGCCCCGGTGCGATCAGGACGCTTTTGTATAGGCTCCGGTCAGTGGCTCCGTTTGTTTCACGACTCCCCTGGTAGGAAAAAAAGAAAAACGCCCTGTTTCGACGAACCGGCCCACCAGCCGCAAAACCGAAAACATTTCGTTTCATTGCTGGCCGGGCCAGTCCCGCCGCACGAAGATTCGGGTCATTGGCATTGAGCGCATCGTTCTGAAAGTGTTCATAAACGCTGCCGTGCAGCAAGTTGGTGCCGCTCTTTGTGACGATGGTCAGGTTGCCGCCGCCTGTTCCAACGGATGCGTCGGGCATCGAAGTCTGCACTTTCACATCGTCGATCGAGTCCGGCGCGGGAACCGCGATATCATTCAACGCGTGCATGCTCGAATCGCCAGCATTCACACCGTTGACCTGGTAAGTGTTCTGAGTAACTCGCGCGCCATTGACCGAGAAATTCGGGGAGTTGCGACCAACCGAACTGTTGTTCAACAGGGGGGAACTCGTTCCAGGAGTGGTGATTACCAGCTGCAGAAAATTATTCGTAGCGAGCGGCAACTCTACCAGGCTGTGCGAGTCAATCGTGGTTTTCAATGTTGAACTGCCGCTGTAGGCGATGTTGACTTCAAATTGTGGCGGAGGTAATTGCAGCGTAATGTTTAGCGGAGTCGTCGCGGCCGGAAAGATCTTCACATTGTGTAGAGTCGCAACGCGAAACCCTTGTGCACTTACTTCTACCTCGTAATAGGCAGGCGGGAGTAGGGGCAGCGAGTAGTTGCCCTGTGTGTCGGTAACAACTGACTGCCGGATCGCCGGATCGGTGACAATGACAGTTGCGCCCTGGACCGCCGCTCCAGTCTGGTCTTGCACCGTGCCTGCCAGCCGGCCCGAGGTTTGCGTTTGCGCAAAAACTACCGCTGACAGGAAGACAATCAACCCAGGTAGGATTCGCGGCACGACCCAAAGAGGCATGGTTATAGGTCCTCCGCATCCCTTGCTTCGTTGCTCGGAAATGTATCCTACTCTGTGAACCTTGTGAACGTGCTCTCGTCCTGGTCTTGCGAATTTTTTGGCAAGACTCTGGGTTCAATGCGGTAGTAGGTCTTCTAGCCGAATGTTCGGCACGATTAGCACGGCACTTTATCACGCTTTTCATTTGGAGGCCTGGGCTGCTTCCGGGTTACAGTGCTGGAAGAACTTTCACTCTGCAACTTGTCGCCTATTTCAACCCCATGGCGTACAAACGGTCCATCTGCTGTGGCGACATTCTGAACGGTTAGCAGGTGAACGTTGCTATGGATGGCGCAACATCCCCATCGAAGGTGAAACAAAGACCGCCAGACATCGAGACGTCAACGGAAGAGATTCCGTGACTACATACCGAGGTCATCGCTAGATCTCAAGAGCCTGCTCAAGAGCGTTACACAGATAGCGAAGCTGAAAACTTGCGCAGCATGTGAAAGAGCTGGTGCTCACACCCCGGAATATGGACGGTGACGATGTTTACGAAGTATAAGGTGAGTGGGAACTTCTGCCGGAAAAGAGGTGTGTAATCTTGTTGGTGGCCAGGGACGGAATCGAACCAAAAGCGATTCTTTAGAATCTGTAAGTTACAGACTTTACAATGTCTTAGCTGTCCGAGAAATCCAGGAAGTCCAACTCGGTAGCACAAAATAACACAAATCGCGGTAGGTGCGCCCGCCGCACACTGTTCGCTTTTCCGTTTGGGGCAGCCCAGTACCTACCGCTTAACCTGCGATAGAAGTTCCCTGAACCTTGTGCTGAATTCCGACGCTAATCTGTGCGGCGATGCCAAGTCGACAAACAAGGAAATCACCTTCGTGGTTTCCGTCATTATCGGAGAAGGGTACCAGTACTTGTCCGGGTGATTGCCAGCAACTCTCTTTGTCGTTAGGTGGCTGACTTGTTTGTGCGCCCTTATTTCCGAATCTTGGAGGATCTGGGAAATCGGAGAAAAGGCAGGAGGTAGCTCTCCGGGTTCAAAGTAGTCAGCCGCAATCACGTCATCCGCTTTAACAGACTGTCCGGGATAGAAGAAGTCCAGCAGATTGCGAAGGTGAATGACAAAAGATTCCAGAATGCTATTGTCTATGAACTCTACTCTCGGCGACGTCACTCCGCCCGGTAAAACTATTCCAGTTTGATAGAACATGGATACTTCGTACCACAAGTGGTCTTGTGAATATGCCCGAAGTTGTTCGGGCGTGAGCGGGCAAACTCGTTTAGGTCCCATGTTTCTCCAATTCTACGCCGCTCTTTAGGTCTTCTGTCGGACCCAGAAAAGGAATGATCGGCGCGAGACGCCGGGGCAGCCCCTTTTTGGTAAAAACGGGCGCGGCAAAGACGTACGCTAACGCGATTTCCACCGAGTATTCACCGGGAATATCTGATTTGCCGTCTTGACGGGAACGCATCGAAGTAGCACCCTTAAGTTGCTTCCCCTCGCAATCCTGCCCGCACAACCAAATGACATTAGAGAAGATGTTGGACTATGCCTGCGAGGAATGTCTCCGCCTGCTCGCAGATTATCACTCCATTAATGGCTCACAATATCGCGCCAAAGCGCTCCAATGCGCCGTGGAACGAATCGAAGAGCACATTCGGTGTCAACACCGTTCAAACGGCAGCCCTAGCGACTGAATAAACGATACGGGGCACCCGCGTAGAGCACCCCGTTTCTTATTGCCAGTGTAACGCTACCGTTTTCGCCTTGAGTGCAGCTAGATAGCAATCTCCGATTGAGTGGAGCAACGTAAGAGCGTCAACCTTGGTCTTCTCCCCGCGTAAAGCCTTTTTCACTTCTGCCGGGATATTGAATTTTACTATTTTCATTATGAACGGCCTCCGAGCCGATGCCGTGAACTTAGCGAACGTGAAACCCGCTTGCAAGTCCGGCTTTTATGTGGCCGCGCTATCGGTACGGCACAAAGGGATTATGGGGCTTAAGTGCTGTCGCGCGACCGAGATGCCGTTTCGGGAATCACTCGAAAATTCTTTTCTAGCCGCTTGCGTGTGCGTCCCGTTAGCGAGTCCCTTTTGTCGTCCCAAAATTTTCTTGAAAAAAAAGTCTTGCGTTGTGAGGCAAAATGCCTCATAGTGTCTGTGAGGCAATTTAGCTCACGATTCTAGAAGAGGGCACATGGTTAAGGAACCTAATCCGGGATGGGCGGCGGGCATCGGGCAGCGTAGTCCCGTCCAGCAGTTAGCTTTTGCCCTGAAGGGGGCACCAGTGAGAAAGAAGGATCTCCGGTTGAACGCCCTGGCGGGGGTTGCGGAGTGTCGCAAGCTGAGGGACCGGGTTACCGCGCTCATGCAAGAGAAAGGCGCTAATCCAGAAGATGCGATGGTCCTCTGTGTGTTCGCAGAGCCGGACCTATCGGCGTTGGTCCCGGAGCTTCTCTTCCTTCCTGTAAAGAACGGCACGGAGGATCTGAGGACGGCGGCCAAACACATTGATAAGTTGCCCATTGGTTTCCTCGTGTACGTGTGGGACCGCAAGGCCAAGCACGAGCCCATTGTCGGGCACTATCGCGCTTTAATCGTGGAGGACCCGAGAGCAGCGGCGTTAAATGAGGCAGCTCTTCAGTCCTACAAACGGCAGATAGAACGAAAGCTGATGAAAGCGGGAGCAATCCCGGACAAACGGAATTAGGCAGTAAAAGCGAAAGGCCCCGGACGGCAATCCGGGACCCGGTAGCCACAAAACGGACACCCGCGAAGGCATCACAGTAGGGCTTTGTCCATTTTACAGGGAAAGAGGCAGACATGGACGCGCAACAACAACTCGTTTGGGATTCTGAAATCAGCGTTGTCGTGCTTGGGAAGGGCACGGAGTTTGTGCTCGTTCCCTTAGGTGAGCCGGGGCCAATTCCGAAGGAAATTACCGAAGACGCGAAACGCCGGGGCCTCCGATTTTGCGGCGTGCTCGGGCGCTTCAAGGACGGGAGCGCGGGCATGGAATGCGAGCCGGACGTGGAATCTATGAGCGTGATGGCGCGGGCGTGTTTCGGATTCGCGGGACTGCTTGAACGGCAGACAGGCGATAGCGCGGAGTGGCTGAAGAAACTCTGGACGCTGCCGGACACGCGGAGCGAGTTTTCTCCGGAAAGCTGAGACGCCTTTTCCGTCTCGGCTTCGGTAGGGGCTGCGTCCATTCAGTCCCTACCGCTCAAAAGTTCAAGTGCTGCACGGTCAAAAAGGGCCGGGCCTTCGCGGTAGCTGCCTCTATAACGGGGACGTTAGACGCGAGCGTAGCACCCGGAGTTGCACACGCTTAGGGAGCGCGGGCGCAGCAACGGCACTTCAAAGAAAACGAGGAACACTTTTGTGCACTACCAAGAAATGTTAAAGGACCGCGCATTCGCGATGAAAAAGGCGGAGAACATTGTCAACGCCGCTGAAACCGCTAACCGTCCACTCACGGATTCCGAAGAAAGTGAATACAAGCTCGCAATGGCCGCCGTGGATGCACTCAACCCGCAGATTGCCAAGATTGAGCGGACCAACACCATTCGTAACATGATGGTTAATGGCAAGCTCATTCCAGGGAGAGCCGTTGGAAACCCGACTCCCACGCTGCCCACCGCGCCCGTTCTCTCAGAGGACTACTACAATGCCTTCTTTTCGTGGATTGGCTCACGCGGTCAGCGCGTGGATGCAGCTCTCTACGAGGGCTCAAACAGCAGCGGAGGTTACACCGTCCCTGTAATCGTTGATGGGCAGATTGTCCCGTTAGCACCTACTGAAATGGGCGTCCGCACGGTAGCAACGGTGCTTCCAACGGTCGCTGATTTGAAAATTCCGCGTGGCGATAGCTTTGGCACGGCGGCGGCGAAGGCGGAAGGCACGGGCGACGGAAGCCATGTCTTCACCGAAACTGACCCCACTTTCGGGCAGTTCACCTTGTCGGCGTTCATGGCGGGAGCTGTGAGAAATGTGTCCTGGGAGCTGTCCCAAGACGTACCGGCGTTTCAGCAGTTCGCCATCACGGATCTAGTCCTCGCACAGCAAATGTACGAGGGTAACCTTTACGTTAACGGCACCGGCACCGGACAGGCACAAGGCCTTATCGGTAACACCGGCGCGGGCGTCACGGGCGTTTTGGTGGGCACGGACAACTACGGCTCCGAGCTGATTGACGCCAGCTTTGATGTCCTTGGCAAGTTGAACGCCGCATATCATCCAGGCGCGTCTTGGCTCATGGCGCGTGCAACCGGCGTTGCTATCCGCAAGGCGCAGCGTCAAGCCAACCTCTTTCAGCCCATCTGGACTCGGGAGAACGGACGGGATTATCTGCACGGCTACCCGGTGACTTTTGACGGCTACATGCCCGCCATTGCCGCCGGTGCTACGCCGTTGCTCTTCGGAGACTTCAAAGTTGGTTACGTCATCGGTGACCGTGGCGGCTCGGGCATCAATGTGAAGATCCTCGATCAGCCCAAGGCAACCGAAGGACTGCTCGTACTCTTGGGCTACCGCCGTACTGATGGCCGCGTGCGCCGCTCTGAAGCAATTCAGGCAATCACGCTGCACAGCTAACCGGCACGTTAAGTGCTGAATCTAGGCTGCTCCCATGCGGGGAGGTGTGGAGCAGCCCTGATTGAACACTTAAGTTTCGCGAGGGAATGTCATGCCCGGTCCAGCGGGTGACCCACTCACGGCCTCGCAATCATTTCTTCCGTGGATGGGACTGGAAGTCCTTTTTTGCAGAGCCCGGCTCCGGTGTCGGGGAGCATCAGAGCAGTGCATTTTTGAGAATCTCGGGGGAGAATTATGCGGCATATAACCATTACGTTACCGGATTCGCTCTACGCGGAACTTGAGGTCGCATCTGCCGGTGTCCGTGATCTAACGTTTAGCCCGGCTATATGGGCTGCTGAAGCTGTGGAGAGCGCGTTGGCTACAAGACGGCTGCCTCAAGTACGTCTCAGACTCAGAGCGGAAGATGCGTTGGGGCGGAAGGCAGTATCTGTCGCGGAAGACGCGGACTTCTGACCGTTGCCGCGTGATGCACGCGCTAGACAAGCCCGCTCTAAAGAGAGAGCGTATCGCGGCAGTTATGGAGACTTGATTATGTTCACACCATACCGCACAAAAAACGAATCGTTACTGGACTACGCGGCGAGGCTGATTCTGTTAGAGCGCGATAACTTAGTTGACAGCGCACCGCGCGGAATCCTTTTTCGTCTGGAGGCGATTTCGCGAGAGCTGCAACAGATAGAGGACCGCCTGTGACCCTAGACGAACTGAAACAGCAACCGCGTTGGGTCCTGTGGCGTCTTGAAACCGTTCACGAGAAATTAACCAAAGTACCCTATCAACCAAACGGACGTAAGGCGATGGCGAACAATCCAGCCACGTGGCGCACCCACGCGGAATGCGCGGCCTTTGCTTCGCAATTCTCCGGCGTTGGCCTCGTTCTCGGGGACGGGGTGTGGGGCGTGGACATTGACGGATGTTGCGATGCTGTAACCGGAACGTTCACGCCTGAATCGCGGGAGATTGTAATCGGCTTGGACAGCTACGGCGAATACTCGCCCTCCGGAACCGGCTGTCACGTGCTCGGACTCGGTACGCTGCCCGGACCTGGACTCAAAAAGCCACACCCCGGCGCTAAAGCTGTGGAGGTCAAGTCAGACGGCTATTACTTCACGTTCACAGGGCGTCATCTTAGTAAGACGCCTTCCGAGCTGATTGACCGGCAAGATGCCGTGCTCGCTCTCTATGACCGGGTGGCGAAGCTAGCGAATCCGCGCAAGTCAGACGGCCTCACGCTGTCCATCCCGGTTAGCGAGGAAGAGCGCTTCCATCGATTGATGGCCGGGGACATGAGCGATTATCACGATGACCACAGCACGTCGGATTATGCTCTCTGCATCCTCTTAGCAAAGAAACACGGCTGCAATGCGTTCAAGATAGATGCCGAGTTTCGGGAATCCGGCTTGTACCGCGAGAAGTGGGAGCGTGATGACTACCGCGAGAACACAATCACGCGGGCAATCCTGGCCGTGGCGAAAGAGACGCCGGTCATCTTCGCGCACCCGGAGGATGAGCCGATTGAAGATGACGGAGAGACGGAGTTTCTCGTTGACAGCCTGGAGGGTCCGGGCAATGACGGATGGTTCCCGAAGGGCGAACTGTCCCTGATTGGTGCTCCGTCCGGCGTGGGCAAAACATCATGGGCAATGCCGATGCTTGAGAAGATCCGCCACGCTCAAGATGTTTGGGGCCACGAAGTCAGCAAGGCCAGAGACTACCGCGTACTCTTGCACGATCGTTCTAAGAAGGCCATGCGGCGGACAGCGCGGGCATTGCACATGAGCGATGAGGCAATGGAGCGCGTTATCCGACTAACCAGCGAGCAACAGAAGCGCGAGCCTGCCGAGATTTTGCAAGCCGCAATTGATGAATGCCCCGGCGTTGAAGTGTGGTTCATTGAGGGTTTGGACTTATGGATTCCCGACATGAACAAAATGAACGTTGTCGCGCCCATCGTGGACAGCCTCCAGCGTATCGCGACACGCTGCAACGTGGCTGTACTCGCAACCGTGGGCGCGCCCAAGCAGAAGGGCAAGGACCGCTACTACGGACGTGATGCACTCTTTGGCAGTGCCGCGCTCGCTCGCAAGGTGGAAACGGTTGTCCTGATGGGCCTACACAACGAGGAAGATCCTAACAGCGTGCGGCGGTGTTGGGTGCTGCCTCGTGCGGGACGTGCGGAGGTGATGTACTTTGCGTGGGCAGACGGTGGGCTTGTGCTCACGGAAAAACCAGATGACCCACACGATGACAGCAGCGCCAATGCTCGATTGATGTCAACCGTGCAAGCAGCGTTCAAACCGGATGAGCCGATTGTGTATCGGCCTTCGCTTGGACCCGAACGCACGTTTTACCGCTGGAAGAAATGGGCACTGGACCGGGGTCTGTTAGTTGAAACCAGAGGCAAAGCCTATCTACCAGCAGCGGGCGTGCGAGTGGAGATTAACTGAAACGCTGGACATTCGCTGGCAGTGGCAGTCACTGCCACTGCCAAGCCGTGTCCAACTTTCACACTCACAAGTGATTGATTCTCATGGAGACTGTGAGAAGCCCTAGATTATTTGTAATGACAGTGGCAGTAACTGCCGCTGCCAAGCTTACAAACGAAATCGTCGGAACGAAGGGATAACATGCTCTATCAATTCACGCATCCTTGGCACTGGCTTACCTACGGACAGAACGCGACTGCTATTGCGGCGATTGCAGCGTGCGTTGGTTTGCTTGGATTGTACTTCTACACGCTTTACACAAGAGCAATGATGGAATCACAGGCATCGACAGCAAGAGCCAGCATTACACCGATTCTGGTGACACAGGGCAGCATCGAATACGTCCCTACTAATATGCAGATGGTTGAGACCGCTCCGGGAGTGATGGAGCCCAGATTTGCCCATTGTGATGCTACCGTGAACGTTAAGAACATAGGTCAAGGAGCTGCCCTCTATGTTCGGGCGTGGTGCCAGCCAATTAGCGCGAACTTCATCGCGGGTTCAAATATCCTCGAAAGGACATCAGGAGCGATACAGTCGGACGGCTTAGTGCACTTGCTACAGTCGGAGAATGCGGCCATCCTTATTCAGGGTCTGCCACCGGAAACGCTGCATGGGCGAAGGATCATTGTCGTAGAGACGATAGACTCCAGTTCTCTGCGGCATCAATTGCAAATTATCCAGACACCGGCCGGAAATGGCCGTGTCCAGACCGAAGTAAATATGGTCCATGCTTTCCCGAAGGAATCTCGAAAGATTTCCCGCAAAGCGGCAAAGCCAAAGGGTGAGCAAAAATCTTGACGGTCAAACCGAAATAGCCCACGCTAGCCCTTTTCTGTACATGAACAAGGAATTTCCCATTTTGAGACGGTTGATGCAGTGATTGACATTATACGAACAAAAGGCGAAAGTGGTATCCTCGCCCGATGCGCCGCAAACGAAATGCCCCTCCGCCGCTGCCCAAACCAATACATTGCCAGAAAACCAGCGGCACTTTACGTTGTCGAAAATTTGCCCGCAAGAGTAGCTTAGGAACATCGTTCAATGGGATGAAAGGTGTGTGTTCCCCGATGAGAACTGTGCTGCGTACTGGCCTCGCGTTCTTCGTTCTCGCTCTAATCTTTTGTCCAGCCGCGCTATCGCAGGCTTACCCGACCAATAACGTCATCTTCCGCGTGCTGATGGTTAAATCGCAGTATGGTCGCGGCACTATCTTTTCGATAGACGTGGATCAACGCGAATACTGGATCACGGCCAAGCACATTCTCACCGGCGCGGAGCACCCACCTTACGGGACGGTTGATACAACCAAACCCGTGTCGCTCCAAATTTTGAATCCTAACAAAGACGAAGAGAGTTGGATGACGTTGATGTTCTCGGTCATTGACCCCGGCAAGGACATTGACATCGTCGCTCTCGCGCCTCCGCACCTGGTAATCCAGAACGCCATTACCAGCCCATCCTTTGCGGACGCGGACCTCACCATCGGGGGAGAATGTTCGTTTTTGGGGTTTCCGTTCGGCGGGGGCTGGCACGCGACGTTCAAGGAAGGTGGATACTGGATGCCTTATGTGAAGCACTGCACAGTGTCCAGTGTTCCGGGGAATGATTTGCTGATTCTTGATGGCATCAACAACCACGGCTTTTCAGGAGGACCGGTTCTTTATGAAACCGGCGCGAAGCAGAAAATTGTCGGCGTGGTCTCCGGCTACGTTGCGGAACCCACAGATATTATTCCTTCGGCACAACGGGCAAAGCGTCCAGCTTCGGTTGCTCCCAAAAAGACGAAAAAGCCCGGCCATGTAGATGTAAATTCAGGTTTCATCATCGCTTATTTCCTGGAACCAGCAGTTGCGGCCATTCGCGAGAATCCGATTGGACCGTTGCGCCCGCCGCTGGCAGAAGCAAAATAGCCGCTCATCAAGACCACGCCGCCTTGAGCGCGGCATCGGTCCTATTCTGCCGGACCTTCGCCCACTCATGTGAGTAGAACTTCGCCACTACTCCCACGGTGTTTCCGAGCGCGGCGGCCACGTCCTCGAAAGTTCCGCCGTGGCGAATCATTTCAATTCCGAGGGTGTGGCGGAATTTGTGGCTAGTCGCGTCCGGCAGTCCGGCAGTGTCGAGCAGCGCCCTAACCCACTTGTGCCAATACGTCACGGCTTCCCGTTTCTCGGCCTCAGTCACGGTGCTCCCTTCGCTCCGATTCCAAAAGACGAAACGTGGATTGCCATTAATCACGGCCATCAGTTCCTTGCCTACGGCGGGCGGTATGGCGTTGTCTATTCGCTGGAGCGTGTCCCGCTTGGAAGTCTTCTGCCGTGACTTTAGCTGGATGCGGTACTCTTTTCCTTTGCGGGAGATTTGCGAACGCTCCAGGCAAGCCGCGTCTATGATGCTCAGCCCGGCGTATCGCATCACAAGGACCAAGGCCCGTAGCTTCTGCTGAAGATCCTTCGTCGCCTTCACGACGGAGACGTTGTTCTCGCGCTCTTTCTTGCTGTAAGTCTGCTTACGCTCCACCTTAGGAACGGCTGCCAATATGCGGTCAAATTCTTCGGGCGTGAAGCCAGACACCTGCTCCGTTTTGCCCTTAACGCGCTGCCACGCGGCGGCCGGATTCTTTGGGATAACCCCCGCGTTATGGAAGTACCGGAAAAACGATTTCACGCGCTCTTGATTGGAGCGGAGGGAATGCGTGGTTTTGAAGTAGCGGCCCCAAGGCCACGTTGTTAGATGAATCAGCGTGACGCCCTCAAGCGTGAAGACGCCGGAACCTTCGCTAAACTCCCGGATGCGGTCACAGACCTTCTGTAATTTCTGGAGCGTAGGCGGCTCCAAGCCATCGTTGCGCTTGGCTTGCATGAACACATCCACGGCGTCCGAGATTTGCATCGCGGGCTGAGGGGCAGCAACCAGCTTCACGCCTGATAACTCGTCCTCCAGACGCCGCTTGGCTTCCTCTGCCCCCGGCCATGACCGGGAGCCGGTCTTCCGCCGGTACTGCTTGCCGTTCGCACTCCAGCGGAGATGTTTACGGCAGTTGCACCGCTTGCAGAACTCATCCCCGGCGTATTTGCAGGCTGCCGAGTGCCGGACAAAGATCGTGACTAATGGGGCTTCCATGCCACGGACCCTAGCACAGAATTAACCCAAAATCTGTGACCCCTATCACTAACCCTGATTTTATGCGGTGTTTTTGATGGTGGCCAGGGACGGAATCGAACCGCCGACACGCGGATTTTCAGTCCGCTGCTCTACCAGCTGAGCTACCTGGCCACGCTTGTTGCGCCGGGAAGTCGCGCGCAAAGAAAGCTAAACAGGCCGTCCGTGTTGATACCTTAGGCGGGTACTTCCAAGGCTTGCGGTTGTTCTGCTAACGGACTGAAACATTGTAGCAACCAGCAGCGATTCGCTCAAATTTTCGCTCTGGAACGCTCACGCCTTCAGCCGCACCTCTCCGCCGAGCACCACGCCCGAACAGGTGTCCGACGCGAACCAGTACGGAATCTCGCGGTAGTCGCGCACTCCGAAGAGGGCCAGATCGGCATCTTTCCCCGGCTCAACGCTTCCCTTTTGATCCGCGACACGCAGCGACCAAGCGCCGTTAATCGTCGCAGCCGCAATCGCTTCTTCCGCCGACATCTTCATGTGGGTACAGGCGAGCGAGAGCACAAAGGGCATGGAGACGGTCGGCGAAGTTCCGGGGTTGAAGTCCGTGGCAAGAGCGATCGCAGCCCCGGCATCGATGAGTTTGCGCGCCGGCGGATATTCCTTCAGGCCAAGGAAGAAGTTCGCGCCGGGGACCAGCGTGGCGACAGTGTCGGTCTTGGCGAGCGTCGCAATATCGCCGTCGGACATGAAATCCAGATGATCGAACGATGCCGGCTTGTAACGATACAGTGAGTCCAGCTTTGCCGGGTTGAGCTGCCAGACGTGGGCGCGCGTGTTCAAACCATGGGCGACCGCCGCCGCAAGAATGCGTTCCGTCTGTTCGACAGTAAATGCATTGCGCTCGCAGAAGACATCGACAAACTGCGCCAGCTTCTTCTTCGCCACCTGCGGGATCATCTCTTCGCAGACGAGCTTCATATATTCGTCCGGATTCCCTTTGAACTCCGGCGGAACAACGTGCGCCCCGAGCAGCGTAGCGACGACGGTTCCAGGCCATTGTTTTGCCGCATCACGGATCGCTTCGAGCGACTTGACCTCTGAGTCGAGTGAGAGGCCGTAACCGGACTTGGCCTCAACCGTCGTCGTACCCTGGGATGCCATCGCATTCAGCGAGGCAAGGATCTTGCTCGTCAGCTCCGCTTTCTTTGCCTCTCGAACGGCGCTAAGGCTGGATCGAATCCCACCGCCGGCCTCGGCAATCTGCTCGTACGTTGCGCCCTCAATCCTTTTTTCGAAATCCACCAGCCGCGGAGAGATGAAGGCCGGATGTGTATGCGCATCGACGAATCCAGGCATAACGATGCCGTTACGGCAGTCGACTTCCAGCACCTCGGACTGCTTCACCCAGGCATCGCGCTCGGCCTCTTTTCGAGTGCCGACCGAGACGATCTTTCCGCCGACACACAACACGGCCGCGTCTTCGATGATGCCGAGTGCGCGCAGCTCACGTCCGCGCCGCGGCGCCTGCGATCCGCGCAAAGTGAGGAGTTGGGAGATGTTGGTCAGGAGGACGTTGTTCATGCCAGCATCTCCTCGATCGCCGCGTTGACGTGAATCTTCGTTGTGTCAAGGAGCGCGATTTTTCGGTCACCAAGATCCTTGACGATCAGCGGCAGTTCCGTCCCACCGAGAATCAGCCCTTCGATCCTTTTGCGTTCGATCATACGATCGACGACTCGCAGCAGCCCTTCGCGCGTTGAGTCGTGAATGTCTCCCTTCACCAGTTCGTTCATGTACTTGTCGTGGATATACTCCTGCTCGTCGGGCGCAGGAACCTTCAACACAATCCCTTCCCGATCGAAGACCTTCGCGTAGAACGTGCCTTGCATCGTAAACCGCGTGCCAAACAGCGCGAGCGTCTTCAGCCTTTGCCTCTTCGCTTCGCTGGCCGTAGCTTCAATGATGCTGATCAGCGGCAGCGGCGAGCGTTCGCGAATCTGATCAAACGCAATATGCGGCGTATTGGCCGATATGATGGCAAACTTCGCTCCGGCTGCGGCCAACGGCTTTAGCTCCGAAACGAGATAGTCAGCAAGCCCGTCGTAATCACCCGCGGTCACCATCCGCAGGCCCTTATTCATATCCACACTATTAATAAGGATGGGCGGCGCCGAACCGTCCGTCACCCGCGCGCGATAGGCATCGAACAGAAGGCGATAGTATTCAATCGTCGATTCCGGCCCGAGACCTCCGATCATTCCCAGCGTCTTCATTCGTTCTCTTGCATCGGAATGCGAACGTGCTTCTTCGCCGCGAAGTCTTTGGCTTCGTCGTATCCGGCGTCGACGTGCCGGATGATGCCCATGCCCGGATCATTGGTCAGCACGCGCTCGATGCGTTTGGCCATGGCGTCGGTGCCGTCGGCAACCGTGACCTGGCCTGCGTGTTGCGAATAGCCGATGCCAACTCCGCCGCCGTTGTGGATCGAAACCCAGCTGGCGCCGCTGGCGGTATTAACCAGGGCATTCAGCAGCGGCCAGTCCGCGACCGCGTCCGAACCATCTTTCATCGACTCGGTCTCGCGATACGGCGAGGCCACTGAGCCGCAGTCGAGATGATCGCGGCCGATCACGATCGGCGCCTTGATCTTGCCGCTCTTCACCAGATCGTTCATGGCGAGGCCGAATTGTGCGCGCTCGCCGTAGCCGAGCCAGCAGATGCGTGCCGGAAGGCCCTGGAACTTGATGCGCTTCTTCGCCAGGTTGATCCAGCGGCTGAGGATGCGGTTCTCGGGGAAGAGTTCCAGCACTAACTCATCGGTTACATGGATATCCGCGGGATCGCCGGAGAGCGCAACCCAGCGGAACGGTCCCCGACCTTCGCAGAACAGCGGACGAATGTACGCCGGCACGAATCCCGGAAAGTCATAGGCGTTCTTGACGCCGCGCTGGTGAGCGAACGTCCGAATGTTGTTGCCGTAATCGAACGTCACCGAACCCATCTTCTGCAGCTTCAGCATGCCTTCGACATGACGGGCCATCGCATCGAGCGAGCGATCCAGATACGTGTCCGGATCCTTCTTTCGCAGCGCCAGCGCTTCTTCCAACGTCATCCCGTTCGGAACGTATCCGTTCAGCGGATCGTGCGCCGAAGTCTGGTCGGTGAGCAGGTCGGGCACTACGCCGCGCTCGGCAAGCTCGGGAATCACGTCGGCGCAATTGCCAATCAGCCCGACCGATACTGCCTCTTTCTTACGCACCGCGTTCTTCAGGATGCGCAACGCTTCATCGAGCGTGTTGACCATGAAGTCGCAGTAGCCGGTCTTCAGCCGCTTCTTGATGCGCTCGGGATCGACGTCGATGCCGAGGAACGATGCCCCCGCCATGGTCGCCGCCAGTGGCTGAGCGCCTCCCATGCCGCCCATGCCGCCGGAGACGATCAACTTCCCTTCCAGCGATCCGCCGAAATGCTTTTCGCCGGCCGCGGCAAACGTCTCAAACGTTCCCTGCACAATGCCCTGCGAGCCGATGTAGATCCACGAGCCGGCGGTCATCTGGCCGTACATCATTAATCCGGCGCGCTCCAGTTCGTTGAACTTCTCCCAGTTCGACCAGTGGCCGACCAGGTTCGAGTTGGCGATCAGCACGCGCGGTGCGTATTCGTGCGTCTTGAAGATGCCGACCGGCTTGCCCGACTGCACCAGCAGTGTTTCGTCATCGGCGAGCGATTGCAGCGAGCGCACGATGGCGTGGAAGGCCTCCCAACTGCGGGCGGCGCGACCGGTGCCGCCATAGACAACGAGGTCTTGCGGACGTTCGGCGACCTCCTCGTCGAGGTTGTTCATGATCATGCGCATGGCTGCTTCCTGCTGCCAGCCTTTGCACGAGATCGAAGTTCCGCGCGGAGCCTTCACCGGGGTATACGTGTTCAGATCGCTTGCGACAGGCATACCCTGATCTTAGTAGCGTCGCTGGCGGTCGGCAATCACGTAGGCATTTCGCGGAACTGTTTACCAATTGCCAACCTTGATGTTTCCAGAATGGAATTGTCGGCAAAGAGCCCCCTCGCCTCCTATGTTTGACAGCAAAGGAGTTGCGGAACATTCCCCGCTGAATGTTCATCCGCAAAAAGACTTGGAGGTCGATGTTTG